>Ga0079224_100006086_pt1 | contig 15932 bp, 8 predicted proteins | sample Stecom2015_FD_80414 | JGI IMG/M metagenome (GOLD analysis project Ga0079224, IMG submission 80414) | Agricultural soil microbial communities from Utah to study Nitrogen management - Steer compost 2015 | ecosystem: Environmental > Terrestrial > Soil > Agricultural land | place: USA: Utah...
AAGAGCAATCTGAACGCATTAGTGTATGAGTGTGCACAGAAACCTCAATGAAAAACGAATTAAGAATCCCCGCAGGCAATCTAGTACCCGATAAGTTTAGTTTGACCGGAAGACCTCAAGAAGAAGGGATTAAGCCTCCCGCCGCGGTTCGGATCAGCTGGAGAATCGGTTTGAACGGATGACCTCATGAAGAAGGGATTAAGAGGTGTTCGCTTGCATTCGGTCAACCGCTTTCATGCAGGGGAGACTAGCCCATCCATGCCAATCGCCTACCTTACCGGTAATCACGAGCGTGGACAGGGAAGGGGGAAGATCCAGATCCGGGGTGATTGTGAAAATGAACCTTGTCTTAAAAGGTCTTCTGGGCTAAAACCGATTCATGGGAGGGAGGAGGAGAAGCGAGTGATTCTTGGCCGTCGATATAGGCATCGACGTCGGGGAAAAACCAAGAGCCACTCGTGAAAACGCTTCTCCTCCTGCTAGGGACCCGTGGGGATAAGCAGGTCCCCCGACTATCGAGGAGGAGAGACAAAGGCTGGAAAGCGGCGTATCGGCAGAAATCAGGAACTGCCCTCCAGCGCCTCTCCTCCTGCGAGGAGCCCGTCGACTGGACTCCTCATCTAAGATCATAAAACAACGCACTGAGTCCGTTCGATACCTTCTTCTCGCTCTGCACAGCCGAAACAGCGCTCCAAATCGATTGCTCTTTCTTTGAAGGCTTGAACCTCATGCAGACGTTCTCGCGACTTTCGTCGCAGCATGTGCTACCCAGTAGAAAAAACTTTGACCGTTGCCCCGCTGGACAAATCTGAAGTTTTCGGGTCGTTCCGACAGCCGGTTCTTCATCTTCCACTTCCTCACTCCACATTCCGCTTACTGAAGACGGCCAGGGAAACTCGAAATTACCGGCCCGGCTGGGCCCGTTACTGAACCTCCCCAAGTGGTTTTTTCCAATATATATCAGCAGCGGACCTGGATCAAAGATTCGGGCCCTAAGTCCAACGCTCGACTGAAGATCTTTCCGGCTTTCTGTCATTTCCTGGTGTCAGCGGTTCACTACCAAGACACAGGAATGAAGTTGTGGTCTATTTCTCAGAACAAGTGCAGATTCAAATGAACTTTTCGCGGAATCAATGAAAATTGTCTCCGACGTGCCGGTCCGGGCGGGCCATCCTTTCACCGAGGGCGTTTCCAGACCGGTCTGGCGCATCGAACCATGCCCCGAGGCGCTCACCCTGGCAGACGTTACTGGTGCCGGAGGGGGGAGTCGAACCCCCACGAGCCGAAGCTCGCCAGATTTTGAGTCTGGTGCGTCTGCCAATTCCGCCACTCCGGCAGCGATCGGGCAATATTAAACCATAAAATGCAACCACAGAGGCACAGGGGACGCAGAGGAATTTTGGAATTATTGTACGAGGGACTGTTTCGGGTTACACGAACGACCGAGAACTCAGTCAATCAACCCGCAAAACGACAAAAGCCCAAGAAGACTCTGTGTCCTCTGTGCCTCGTTTATCCCTCTAGACCCTCAGCGGCGCTCGGAGAGGCGCCGGTAGTACTCCTCGACACGGTCGCGAAACTCGGGCGGGACCTCTTCGTCATTGACCAGCTGAAGAGGAGTTCCCCGCGTCGCTTCCAGTTGACGGTTGATTTCGAGCTCCAGCTGATGAAACCCGTCGATGATTTGACTCTTCAGCCGTGCGACCTCTTCAGGATCTTCCAGAACCTGAGCCACATTCAAATTCCGCATTTCATTCAAGAGACGCCCGGCTTCACCTGACAGCTGTCCGTTTTCCCGCAAGGATTCCCGAATCATTTCGGCTTCACGCACCCGCTGCTGCCATTCGCGTCGAGCCTGTTGCGGGTCAATCCCCGAAGAGGCAATGCCGCCTGCCGACCGGGAAGGCTGAAAGCCGTCAGGAGGTGCAGCCGCCCTCGGTTCTCCGGTGGTCCCTTCCTGCTGTGACCCCGAAGACTCCGTCCCGGAGGAGGATGCCTGTCCACCGGCCTGCTGCTGTCCCTGCTGCTGTCCCTGTTGCTGCCCTTGTTGTTGCCCTTGTTGTTGCCCTGGGCTCTGTTGACCCTGCTGGGCCTGCTGCTGGCTCTGCTCTCCCTGCTGCCCTTGCTGGTTCTGCTCTCCCTGCTGGGCCTGCTGCTGGCTCTGCTCCCCCTGCTGGGCCTGCTGCGCTCGGTCCTTCAGTGACTCTAGTTGCTCGACCAGCGACCCCACGTTACTTAATGCCTGCTGCAGGCGCTCCTGCGGGTCGCCCTGAGAGCCCTGGCCGAGGGTTTGCTCGGCGTCTTGGATTCGCTCGGATAGACGCTGCAGTTCTTCCTGAACATCCTGCTCCCGGTTGCGGGCCATGCTCATCAATCCGCGGGCAACGAAATCCGAGCCTTCCCGCATCTTGTCGTTGAGACGCTGATCGCGAATCTCGATACCGGCTTCCTTCAACCGGCGGGAAGCCTCTCGCTCAGAGGACTGCAACCTGCGTGCTGCCTGATGAAGATCTCCTTCGAGTTCCTGCAGCTGCGTCTGCAGATCAGACTTGCGGGAAAGGAGCTCACGAAACTGACGAGCCAGCTCGCGGTCAAAATCCTGGCTGTTTAATTTCTTCTCAAGGTCTTCGATAGTCTTGACCACATCATCCTGTTCGCGAACCAGGTCATTGGCCGCTTGCTTGAGGCCGTCCAGCTGATTGCGCATTTGCGAATTGCGATGCTGACTGAGCGCTTGCTGTGCTTTCTGCAGCCGATCCAGAGCCTGTCTGGCCCTGGCCTCGCTCTCCTGGCTGTTCTGACCACTCTGGCGAGATTGTTGCATTTCACGAGCCGCCCGCTGTAGTTCGCGACTGATCTCGTTCAGCCGTGGATCTTGCTCCTCTCGAGAAAGGCGAGCCAGTTCGCGAGCCAGGCGTTCCACTTCCTCCATCAATTGTTCTCGAGAAAGAGACGAGCCTCCCGAGGAACTCTGCGCCATCTGCTGACGTTGCCGCTCAATTTGCTGCTCCTGGCGCCGGGCCAGCTCTTTGAGTTTTTCCAAAGCCTCGTCAACCGCCTGATCCCGCCGGCTCTGACGATTCTGCTGGAGGGTTTCATACTGGTTCTTGGTTTGATCCAGCTCGAGATCCACCAGGTCGGCCAATTCCTGAGGCGTCGCTGATCCCTGGCCGCCGCCCTGTGCCATGGCGATCTGCATCTCCTTGAACAGGGACTCGACGCGCAGGAGTTGCTGAAGTGCGCGCTGCTCGTCCGGCAGGGCTTTTTCAGGGTCAATTTGATTCAGTGCCTTTTCGGCCGGTTCCATTGCCTGGACGGCTTCTTCAAAATACTCCAGCATCTTTTGGAAACGAGGACCGGAGGTAGCCTGGCCGCGTCGCTTAATCCGCTCCATAATGGTAGTGGCCTGCGTCCGGATGCGCTGTTGAACCAGGGCCAGTGTCTGGCTGTTCTCCCTGAATTCGTCCTGGCTATAGCGGTCGCGCTCCTGAACCAGAGAGAAAGAAGCAACCACCACCTGCTTCTGCTGTCGAGAGAGGTCAAGGGGACTTTCCCCACCCATTGCAGCCCCGCCCCCCGCCATCTGCTGGGACTGGTAGTATTCGCGGTCGTAGGGACTCACTTCGAAGAAGTAAAGATCGGTCGCCGATTTCGAGACGGCATCGGCAGCTTCGGCGTAATACGCCACAAAGTCTCCCGGCTCCAGATCGAACTCTTCCAGATAAAACGTGTGGGAACTGGTTACCGGACTGGAACCTCGGGCGAAATTCAGCGGGATTGTCTGGTTTTCGCCTCCATTAATCGAATACGTGAGCGTCAGGCGCAAAATGCCGTGGTCGTCAGTCGCTTTTACCTCCGTGAAAACTTCTTCAATATTGGTAACCTTGCGGTCCCTGCCCGGTTCGGAAAAGGAAATGACTGGAGGCTGGTCCTCTAAGGCGATGATAGAGAACTCGTCGGTTCCAGGATTACTCACGCCTTCGCTGTTCTTTAGATAGACGCGGTAGTAATCATCGGCCTCAATCTTGAATTCCGCCTGCAGTTCCCGAGGAGAAACGGTTGTAAGAGTCACATTTTCGGCGTTCTCAAATCGGATGGAACCCTCACTCACGGGCTGATCGGTTCGGATGCGGACTACGGCCGTCGTTCCAATCAGCGCGGTGATATTGCCGTCATTTTCCAGAACGGCCTCCTCCATACCGGTATAGGAAGGGAATTGAAGCGTGATATTCAATTCTTCCACACGAGGGATCTCGGAGACCATGATCGTGAATACGTCGGAACGAATTCCTTCTGATTCGACGTAGTAATCAATCCGATCACGGATGTCGAGAAACAAAAAATTGAACTGGTTGGTGGCGTCAACCGGCAGCATCTTGACCTGCTCCCACTGGGTCTGGCGCTCATACTTGGCGAAGAGGTTGACGTCCTGAGACGAGAAACCAACCAGCGAGGCACGAATTTCTTGATCGGCTCTTTCTCCAACCACCGTGTTGCCGGGTTCGACGTGGATCTGGTACAGGGGAGGTTGCTCTCGATCCAGCCAACCGAGAAACACCTTATCCATGCTATAGCGGAAGACTCCGGGGCCTCCCAGAAAAAGCGTGAGCAGGGTGACACCGGATATGGCAATAATCCCCAGAGCAAAGGCACTGGCCCGCGGCCAGTAGAAACGAGGTAGTTGCAGCGTCTTGAAGTGGCCGATGGCGTCCTCTCGGATTAACCTCTTGATCGTTGGATGTGTTTTTGATTCATCCGAGGTAACCTCGACGGCCGTCGACATCCGCTCTTCAAGTTGTGGATATCGTTCTTCCAGAAAGCGTGCCAGCTGCCGCTCCGTCGGGGGACGAAGCAGTGGCATCAGGATACCGTGGATAGCCAGAAAGATGATGCCGGAACCGAGTACGACGCGAGCCCAGAAAATTGTGCTATCGGAAAAATTGCTCTGTGCCAGCAGATAAGTGAAGGCCAGCGAGGCCAGCAGCACAAAAAGCAGAAGCCGCGCAGCTCCTCTGGCCAAGCGTTCCATCTGCAATCGTTTTTTGACCGGTGTGAGAGCGTTTCCGAAAGCTCGTTTCATTGTTCTGACTCCAGAAAGAGGCGGTCAAACCTCCATTCACTGACCATATGCCTGCGGTCTTACGCCGGAGCTGTCCTCCGAGTCCGAGTTCTATTGGCGACGATCGATTCCACGAGAAAGATCACAGCTGCCAGAAGCAGTACCAGCCACCAGAGCGATCTTCCCGACGCGTTACTCTCCAATGTATCATGTGTGCCGCCTTCACTTCTTACTTGAGTTCGAGTTATGGCGGCCAGGAGTTCCTCCTGTTTTATTCTCGACAGGTTCGATTCGAGCGGATCACTGTTCACCGCCACCCAGTCGGTGTCTTTGTTGCTCCGAATCTCGTAATATCCTGCGCGTTCCAGTTGTAGATAGTCAGGTCGTTCTTCATCAAGTGCCAGGACTCGACGCCCAGTCGGGTCCAGAACATCCCAGCTCCGTGTTCGCCCGGGCTCATTTGGAGCCCAGTCACTGAGTGATAGAACCTGACTGACTCGCAAAGCCGGAGGCCGGCCTTGTCTGGCCGAGGCGTAATGTACGGCCTGCTGCCAGAAAGGCAGATAGGAACTCTTCAGTGGGAAATCGGACCAGACACGATCCATAGAGGAAGCGAAGAGCAGGACTCGTCCTTGTCCCACGCTGGCTTCAACAAGTGCCGGTTCACCTGTACTGAAGCGAGCCAGGACGTGTGACTGGGGCTTTGGATCGAGCGACCAGTAACCGTAAAACTGCACGGAAGTCAGACTCGATTTCTGCGATTCCTGAAAGATCGAGAAGATCGGATGTTCCCAGGCGGCGTCGGTGATGGACACGAAAGGCTGTCCTTGACTGCGAGCAAACTTTTTCTCCGACAGGGTGGCCGGCATGATTGAATCGAGAGCGCCGTAGGTTTCGGCCGAGGTGGAATTGCCCACTGCGATCAAGACTCCACCGCCCTTCTCGAGATGACTTTGCAGCGCGCTCAGACGGGGTGGACTGGGAGAATCGTCGATCACCAGCACGGATCGACTGTCACTGGTCAGTACGTCCTGATTGGAAATCGGCCTCATGGTAAAAGGTAAATTCCGACCGGCTGACAGAGCGCTCTCAAAATAAACGGTCTCAGAGGCCGTCTGCCGACTCCAGAAGTAAATCGGGTCAGGAGACAATCGTTCCAGAACAAAATAATAGGAGTCATCGCTGGAAACCGAGTCATTGGCGTCGACAACCAGTCTTCCTCTGACCTTACCTTCGGGGACTTCGAAAGGTGGAAAGTTGACGGTCGCGCTTCCACTGTCATCCAGATGAAAAGACTGCCGATCGACAAGCTCGCTTTCCAGGAAAAGTGAAATCTCACCGGATTGCGCCGCGGGTGGACTGCTGGAAACACGAACAACGACTGAATGCGGGTACTGATCTCCAAACACTTCTCGGGACAGCCGCACTTCATCAATGTAGAGATTCGATGCATCGTCCGATCCTACATCAACAACCTCGATTTGGATGCCGGGAGGAATTTGAAACCTCTCGGAGAGATCCAGACCAGAGGCCTGAAGGTCGGTGATCAGAACAAGCTCCTTTAGGTCGTGGGAGGCCTCTTCGAGCTGTGCAACGGCGGCTCTGATTCCTTCGGCGTAGGAAGTGGCGTGAAATCCCGGTCCCTCCAGACTCTGAACGGTCTGCCGGAGAGCATCGAAGTCACTCTGCCAGGGTGAAAGCACGGATGCTGTGTCGGCGAACTGGACGATTACAGCCTCATCTGGAACAGAGAGTTGATTGATTCGACTGATAGCCTCATCGACCGCTCGCTCCCAGAGGCCGGGCTGGGACATGCTGAGCGAGCTATCGATGGCAATAGCTATCGAGCGAGACTGGGTCGGATCGACCCGGTCGAGCCAGGCGCTTTGCAGCACGGGTTGGGCGAAAGCAATTACCAGTAACACCAGGGCCAGGCAACGAAGTAGCAGCAGGAAGAGATTGCGCAGTTTTCGCTTCCTGACTTCCTGAACCGGAAGCCGGCGAAGAAACATCAGCGAAGCAAAAGGTATCGGATTCCTCGTCTCGCGGCGGGTCAGGTGGAGGATAATCGGAATCGCCACCGAGACAGCTGCCAGTAAGAACAGAGGGGTTAGAAACTGCACTGTAACTCCTTACGGGGATAAAAGGCTGCTTCCTGGTTCACACCTTCCTCATTCTGGAAGTGAAGTAACGGTATAAAGCCCGATCCAGCGGCTTCTCTGTATTGAGTACTTCGTAGTCGATATGTACGTTCAGACATTCGCGTCTGATATGTGCGATATGGCCCTTCAACTGATCCAAGTACGCCTCCCGCGACTGTTCTGAAGAGAAGGGCAGCTGTTCACCCGTTTCGACATCCTCGAGGGTGGAGACTCCTTCCAGCGGAAGGCCCAGCTCCATCGGATCCAGTACATGGAAGAGCACAACATCATTTCCCTGGTGGTGAAAGAAACGAAGAGCCCGGGTCAACTCTTCGGGATCTTCGTAAAAATCGCTGATCAGCACCACCAGGCTACGCTTCCTTATCAGTCTCGAAAGATCGCGGAGGGTGTTGGTGATGTCGGTCTGCTTGCCGGTCGACACGCGCTCCAGATGATTAAGAATGGTCATGAAGTGGCCGTGACGCGTCCTTGGCGGGGTGTACTCCTGGATCTTTTGATCGAAAGTGATCAGACTTACCGCATCGCTCTGGCGGACGGCCAGGTAAGCCAAGGCGGATACGAGATAGCGGGCGTAATCGAGTTTCGTCACCGAGTGGCTGCTGAAGGACATGCTGCCGCTGGTATCGAGCAGAATGTAGACTTGCGTGTTGGTGTCACCCTCAAATTTCTTGACGTAGAAGCGGTCGGTCCGCCCGAATACTTTCCAATCTACCCGCCGGATATCGTCACCCGGGGAATACTCTCGGTACTCGGCAAAATCGAGGCTAAACCCGTGAAACGGGGATCGGTGAAGACCCGTGACAAACCCTTCGACGACCGCCTTGGCAATGAGTTGCAGATTGCCAATTCCGGAAAGTACGGCCGGATCAATGAAGCGGTTTGTCAGAGGGGAGCGGTTGTTTACACTCATAACGTTACTCTGCTATTTGATACCGGAGGCTGGTTCCGGAATTTTTTCGATTAGCTTCTCAATTACCTGATCGGTCTTGACGTTCTCTGATTCAGCGTGGAAGTTGGTGAGGATTCGGTGTCGTAAAACCGGTTTAGCCAGGGCGCGAATGTCATCACAGGATACGTTGTAGCGGTTCTTCATCAAAGCCCGAGCCTTCCCTCCCAGAACGAGGAACTGAGATGCTCTCAAACTGGCTCCGTAGCTCACCCAGTTATGGACGAAGTCGGGAGCCAGCGGATCACCGGGCCGACTGGCTCTGACCAGCTGGACGGCATAACGGGTGACGTCATCGCTGGCGGGAATTTGCCGGATCAATTGCTGGTACTTGAGGATATCTTGGCCTGACAAGACCTGTTGTACTTCCTCGGGGGGCTGTCCAGTGGTCCTGCGAACGACGTCAATCTCGTCTTCTTCGTTCAGGTAGTCGATGACGATATTCAGCATAAAGCGGTCGAGTTGTGCTTCGGGAAGGGGATAAGTCCCTTCCAGCTCAATCGGGTTTTGCGTCGCAAGAACAAAGAAGGGAGCTTCTAGATGGTAGGTCTTTCCGCCAATGGTTACTCTTCTTTCCGCCATCGCCTCGAGCAAGGCAGCCTGGGTCTTCGGAGGAGTCCGGTTGATTTCATCTGCCAGGATCAAATTCGAGAAGATCGGGCCGGGAATGAACTCGAGGTGACGGTGGCCGGTGGCACGATCCTCTTCAATGATTTCTGTTCCGGTAATATCTGCCGGCATCAGGTCGGGTGTGAACTGGATACGCTTAAAGGAAAGGCCGAGGGTATTCGCGACTGTTCTTACCAGCAGCGTCTTCGCCAGACCCGGCATTCCCGTAATTAAGGAATGACCGCCGACGTAGATGGAAATCAAAACCTGCTCGATAACATCGTCCTGTCCTACGATGACCTTACGTAACTCTGCCAGAACCTGCTTTTGGGATTCCAGCATCGCTTCGATTTGCTGGTCTAATTCTTCCTCTCTAACCTCGGGGGATGAGTGGGCCATGTTTATCTCCTAAGTAGTTTGTTCGTCTCCACGCCGTCCAGTGTGCTCCTACCGCGAAGGGGATCTATCTGGCAGCCCACGGTCTGATCAGTGGGTGAGGGCATAGATAACGTAATTGATGCCGAACTTATAAGCTTCATTGGAAAGGGCGATAGGGACCAAGCTCTGGTCCGACCACTCCCAGTAGTCACCGATATCATTATTAAAATTAGCAATTACTTGAACTCGCCCGTCATCGTCTACAAGTCCATAATAGACCGGGTCGCCCGGAACGTTGTAAGGTGCGGGCATGTCCTCGAAGCTCAGGTTGTAGAAGCAATGGAATATAGGCTCATCGTTGCTTAGTTGTTGCATAACGCGACCCGGAGCGACCTGTTGCATGCAGCGTGCGAAGTTTTCCCATTCACCACGGGAATCCCTGAAGTCGTCAAAAATAATGAAACCACCCCGATCTAAGTATTCTCTAAGATTCGTGACCTCTTCCTGGGTGCAATTCCAGTAGCCCGGCTCGCTGACATATACGACGGGGTAGTTCATGATTTCCGGATCATCCATATCCAGGACCAGATAGGAGTCGGGAGTTGTTTCCACGGTCGTCAATTCGGCCAGTATCTTCAGGAAATTTTGTTCGGCTCTAGGGTAATCATGAGCCCAGGGAACCGTCCAGCCCCCCCAGGTTGTCCAGTTCCCGATAAAGCCGTTGTAGCGAAGCCGCACAAAATTAAAGAGATTTGGATCATTCGGGTCACGACTATCCGCGATATCCGCCAGTCCCGGCCAGAAAAAGCCTGCAAGCACCACTGCTAATAATGCGAAAGCTAGCCAGGACTTCATTGTCGTACCAGTTCCAGTAACAATTTTTGCGCCTGCTCGAAACCGGGAGCAACCTCAAGCGACAGCAGGACATGTTTACGGGCTTCTGACGTTTTTCCGGTTTCCTGTAATGCTCGAGCGATCCAGTAATGAGCATTGGCCCGATCAACCGGTTCCAGGTGCAGCAGAAGCGAGAACTCCCTGATTGCCTTCTCGGGCTCGCCAATTGCCAGATAGGTCTCTCCCAATCTTTGATGAGACTGGCGATTCGATGGATCAACAAACATCGACTGTTCCAAATATTCGGCTGCCTCTTTCACTTGACCCCGTTCTTCGAGCATGTCGGCGATGCGCAGAGCGTTCTCTGAGAAAAGCGGAGCCTGCTCCCACCACTTGCGGAGTGTCGTCAGTAACCGTTCTTCGTCACCGAGTTCCTCGTAGGCAGCTACCAGCGCCGGGTAGGGGCCGTCGCTGGTCCCATCGTGGGGGAACAACTTTATCGCCCTTTCGAGATATTCTACCGACTCTTTGAATTTCTTCTCACCTACAAGCTGCTTTCCATAAGCCAGATTCGTCCAGTAATGATCGGGATTGGCACGAGCGGCCATTGCCAGGGCACCATCGGGCAATCGATCCTTCCGCTCCAGGACCGGAAGTAACGGATCCAGCGTGCGGGCAACCTCCTTCTTAAATCTTGTGTCGACTTCTTCAACACTCAAGCCAAGAACTTCCTGAAAAACCTCCTCGGTTGTCTTATCTTCAGCGTAGGCCTTCAACATCCGGCGAATCGCGTCGAAACCAAATTCTTTCACCAGGAACTCACAGACCCAACCCGCCTGATAGTAGCTAATCGGCAGTTGCTGAGGGGTTCGGGGCCTCAGAAATCCAGAGTTTAACTCTTCCAGGGGGAGAAGCTGGTTGCTGCGATAAGCCTCGACAAAGCCGGGACTGAGCCGGTCTCCCCAACCGGGGCCACCCAGGCGCTCTTCCATCATGGAAAGCCCTTCCGAGAACCACCGTGGCACCTTCTGATCGGTCATCCCGAGAGTGACCACGTGAGCTACCTCGTGCCATAACGTGGAGGCCCAGTGAAACTCTCCCTTTGGCCTTGCAGAAGGGGAATCCATGGCTACAACTCGACCGAAAGTGGCACCCAGTGCACCGAGACCGGGTAGACCGAGGGTCCGAACTGCAAAATCCTCGTGGTCGGGATACATCTCAAAGTTAATCTTATGGCTCACCGTGAACTGGTATTTCTGCTGCAGCTCATTTAAGCACTCCTCCAGGAGGCTCTCGACGTAGGGACGGAGGATCTGCGCTTCGGTCTTCGCGAGCTTGATCGAAAAGTTCAGGGATTCGAAGCGATCGAAACGATCGAAGCTGTCGATCAGGCGAAGCGTGTTCACCGTCCAGATATTGTAGGGATCTCCTTCATAGGCTCGCTCCAGTGCTTCTTTGCCGGCTTCTTCTTCGCCTAGACGTAGCAGGTTGATTCCCTTCGAAGCCAGGGCTGACCATTGATCTGGTTTCATCTGGACCGCCTGATCGTAGAAATCGACGGCATCTTCAAAGCGCCGTTTGGAAACCGCCAGGTCTCCGAGAAGTTCGTAGAAGTCGGCATCTCTCGGATTGACGGCGAATACTTCACTCCGACGCTGTTCAAAACCCTGCTCGTTTCCGAGGAAGTACTCGCGGGCTGCTCGAAGCTCCAGAAAAGGTAAAAATCCGGGATTAAGAGAAAGCCCCCGCTCAATCAACTCGCTGGCTTTGTCCCAATCGTCCTCTTCAACCGCTGAAGCAGCTTGATAGGCGATCAGTTCAAGGTTGTCCGGGGCTTCAGAAGCAAGTTGCTCGATGATCTCTCGAGAGCCCGGCTTTGATTGGTCGCGTAACGCTCTTGCCAGTCCGAGCCGCGCATCTGCCTCCGTCCATCGGGGTGGATACTGAACCGAGACAGGGCTGGCGATCGCGTCCTGAAAGATCGATTCCGCCTCCGCGGCATTGTACTTTTCGAGGTAGAGGTGACCCCAATCCACATACATTGACCGTGAGACGGGGTTGCGGCGGGCGGCTTCCATGAAAATCTGATTGGCTCGTTCCCACTGCTGTAGCTTCCAGGCCGCATAAGCCGCCTGGCTGAGTTCTTCAGAAGTCTGTAGCGAACCGGCCCTGTACAGGCTCAGCAGCCTTTCCGCCAGCTGCTTCTGTTCGGACTGCCTACCTCCCCGTTCCGCCAGTTCCAGGCGAAGCCGTAAGGCATATGGATGATCGGGCGCCTGGCTGAGAGCCCTTTCTGCCTCCTGGTAGGCTCCGGAATTGATTTGATGGAGTATCTGCTCGAAGTCAACGGCGCCGCTCTGGGCCAAAGCCTGCACTGCGATCGCCATCGAGATACAGATCATTGAGAGCAGGCTTCTCATGAGCCGGAGTCACCTCCTTCGAGGCTTTCAATTTTTTCGTTGAGGGTGGCCAGCCGGACGAGCAGAGTTTCGAGTTGACGGAAATACTCGTCCTCCGGCAGCTGGGTCTTCCTCAACTTCAAGTCCTCGATCTCACGCTCGACGTCGATGCGCTGGCGAGCCAGGCTCTGCGCCTCCGCGCTTTCATATTGACGAGGTGCCGGCCGGGCCAGGTAAGCCGAAGCGGCAAAAGAGGCTCCTTCAGCTTCAGAAAGTACTGCATGTTCCGTCTGGATTCGTCCTCTTTCTTCGTACCATCGCTTAACCTGCTGTTCGCTGTACTGAAAAGCTTCTTGAATGGATACGCGTCCGTCTCGATTGGCGTCCGCCTCCTCGGATTCGGCAGCTTCTATAAAGAAGGACATGAAGAGGGGAGGCTGCCGCTCACGTTCACTCCGCGTAGCGGTGACAATCACCCGACCAGGTTGAGCCAGACTAGTCAGGGCCCCGCTGGCACTGGTAGCGCCGATCAGGACTGATCGGGATCCCGGGTGATCGCTCAGCAAATCCTGAATTTCAGCGTCTGTAAGATCGGGTCCCGCGATGTTGAACTTATAACCTCTACTGTCGTGGCTTCCGTGGCCGATCAAAAAGAGCCACATCTCTCCATTCGCGTTGAGCGATGAGGAGACTTCTGTCATGGCTTGCAGAATGGCCTCTTTCCGGACCTCACTTCCGTCTACGAGGCGAGACACGGCGTTCATTTGCTCCCGGCAGATGCGGTCAGTTTCTTTCCCCCATTTCTGGAAATTTTCTTCAAACTCGGGGACACCTCCCAAACCCGTGACAATCACGCAAGCGGTGTCAGCGCCCTGGCCGTGAGCCAGCCCTCCGGCTGCAGTTGTCGCCAGTAATGCTGTCAGGCAGCCAAAGCCGATCATTACGGCCGTCTTAACCCGCTTCTGCCATCGACCTGGTCGATCTGGCCGCTGTAAGTTCATATCCGGTCTGCTTGCGCTTGCCGCAGCCACTTTAGATAGCTCCTTGCCGTTTCCTCAAAATCCATTCCGTACAGGCGAAGAGGAGAAGGATCAAAAAATTGAAAGGCATATCCCAGAGATCGAGAACCTGGACTACGGAGGAGCGGGACTCCGTAAATACGATTTCTTCCGGAAGTTTTTCCACCTCAGAAAGAGGATAGTAACGCCCGCCCGTTTCGCTCGAAATCTTCTCGAGAAAACCTCTATTCTGAACGGGATCAAAGAATTCCCGGCGGCCGGTCGAGGTCAGAAAGAAAGTTTCGGCTTCACGAAGACTTTCATCGTCAAGCTCAGCGGCAGTGGCCCGGACCCGGACGCGGTGCATCCCATCCACCGACGGAGTGAACTCGCCCAGGTACACACCCTCTTCCCGCGCATTCCATTGAAGGTTTAAAGTTGTAGTCTGTCCTTGCGGATCGGTAATTTCGGCATCCACACGGGCGTTATTGAGTCGATTGAAAGAACGATCGTTCACTTCGGCCCTGATACGAACCGGTTCGTTCTGCGAGTAGGTTTCCCGTTCCGTTTCCACCGCAACGGGATCCTTGGCAGAGCTGACGAGCCAGCGAAGAAGCTGGCGCCAGAAGGTTTCCTGACTCCGATCCTCGTGATCCTGCAGCATCTGCCATCTCCATATGCTCCCGGTCATGAGAGCCATGGCAAGTCCTCGTCCGAAACGATGGGAGACCAGCACCGGCTGACTGCTTCTGCCGTCAGGTTTCATTTCAAGCAGGACGGTGGCACCCGGCTTAAGAGAGCGAACCTCGTTCCAATCTTTAAGGGCCGGAAGATTGTTCCAGGTATCCTGGTTGTCGCCGTCGCGAGGTGCCAGATGGAGGGCGGGGTGATTGGCTCCGTAAGCGGTCAGCTCAGGCTGAACGTCTCCCTGCCGGTAGTATTGCTGCGACCCTTCCTGGATTTCCTCGCTCAGCCACACGGGCAGCAGTTCTTCCACGGGAGTGTTCTGATAAGCGCCGTCTGAGAAAGATGAGCTTCCGCCCAGCATCAAGAATCCGCCGCCGCGGCGATTAACAAAATCATGCAACATCTCCATCTGTTGATAGCTGAAAAAGGCAGATTCGACGTTGCCCAGAATAATCCCTTTGTATTCAAACAATTCTTCTCGGGTGGTCGGGAAACCCGCAGCCAGTGTCGTTTCTTCTTCGATTCCCTGACGGTAAAACTTGTTCAGTGCCGTCCTCAGCAGGGTCTCCAGTCGGAGGTTTTGATCGTCGACGACCGCCTGACGAAGGAACTTGTACTCCCAGCGTGGCCTGCCTTCTACATAGAGGATGCGAGGCTGCAAGTTCTTCACTGCGACCAGAGCGGTACGGCTGTTGTTTTCGGTCAATTCCTCATTTTGCAGTGGTTGAAGCCGGAACTCATAGTTATGTATGCCCTCCGATTCGGGGCGCAGCATGGTTTCGACCGTGGTGAGCTCGGAGTCCCGGGGAAACTGAACTTCCTGGGAATGGACCAGCACGTTTCCTCGTCTCACCTCCAGTCGACCCCGGCTTCCACCAAAGCCGGTTTGGCGAAAGGTCACCCGGGCAGTGGCCGCTGTGTCGGGCATCAGAAGGCGAGGTGCGCTCACCTGAGTAATTTCAACATCCCGCTCCCGCTGTTCTCGACCGATTCCAATGGTGTGAATGGGAATATTCCTGGCCTTCAGTTCTCCCAGGACCTGCTGATTATCGCGATAGCTGTTGTCAGAACCGTCGGTGAAGATGACGATGCCTCCAAGCGGTAAGCTTCGGGTCTCCGCCAGGGTCCGTTCCAAGGCAGCCGTGACATTGGTTTGATTACCTGACCAGTCCAGCTGCTCCAGATCTTCGATAGACCGGGCAGAGGAGTCGAACTCCAGCCACCGAAGGTGAAAATTTTCCTGAAGCCCCTCGACCAAACTGGAACCGGCAGCGAGCACCGATCGCACCGCCTCACCACGACTGACTTCACCATCCTTGAGGCTCATGCTTCGTGAGTTGTCGATAAGTATGGCCAAAATGTTCTCACGCGGCACAAGTGTCGACATGACAAGCGTCGGTCGCATCAAAAGCAGCAGGAGGGTTGCGAACAGGGCCAAGCGAAGAGCGCTGATCGTCCAACCGAAACGAGGATTAGTCCGGATCTGCTTCTTATAGGCAAAGACGATGAATGCAATTAGTGCCGCGACAATAAGAAGTAGCTGCCATAGTGCAAGCGGCCATTGAAAAGTAAAGGTCCCGTTTTGAAAGTAAAAGGGTCGGTACTTAAAGAGAAAAGCAAAAATCTGATCCATCTGTCTCTGGCAAACCCGGTCTGATGTCTGGGTACTATGATATCAGTCAAAAGATCAGCTTGTTACTCCTTTACGCATGTTTGCCGTTCAGGTTCCGCTATTTAGCGGTGTCTTCCACGGTCGTCGGTTAGTTTTAACCACGGACGAACAGAGGACTTTTGCCGGCCGGAATCTAAACCCTACAGAGTAAGATTGCTGACGGTGCAGTTGGTGCCGAAGGTACTAGC
>Ga0079224_100006087_pt1 | contig 15928 bp, 11 predicted proteins | sample Stecom2015_FD_80414 | JGI IMG/M metagenome (GOLD analysis project Ga0079224, IMG submission 80414) | Agricultural soil microbial communities from Utah to study Nitrogen management - Steer compost 2015 | ecosystem: Environmental > Terrestrial > Soil > Agricultural land | place: USA: Utah...
GGCCGACGCGCGCGCCGCGATGCCCCTGCTGCCCAATGGCCGGCTGATCGAAGTGCCGCACGCCGGCCACGCGACCGGCGGCGTCGGCATCGACGACTGTCTGATGGATCTCGAGCGGACGTTCATCGAGCACGGCCACGCGCGCGATCTCGACGTCTCGTGCGTCCAGAGCGCCCGGCGACCGAGCTTCCAGTAGGCGTCGTTCCTACTCGATGCCCGCTCTCTTCTTCAACGCCTGTAGCTCCGTCACCAGGTCGTTGAAGCGGCGGATGGCTTCGCTGCTCACGCGCGCGTCGGCGGCGTTCGACACGCGCCACACGCTGTTGAACTGATCGACCAGCATCGGCTGCGGATACGCGTAGCCGCGGTCGGTGATGAGCGCGCGGCGCACGGCTTCGAGCGTCTCCTTGCGTTCGCCCGTCGCCGATCGCAGCGCTGTCTCGACACGCGACGCGAACTCGCGCGCCTCGGCCATCGTCTTGCGCAGCCGCACGTTGAAGTCGTACTGCTGCTGCAGATCCTCGATCGTGACGTTGTCCTTCGGCAGCCGAGGGTCGATGCGCACCTCGAGCGGCTGCGTCGACGTCCACGCGCCGGCCGTCAGCCGCACGCGATACATGCCGGGCACGACGAGCACGCCCAGGTCGTCGCGCAGGTCCCACACATAGCGCTGACCACCGGGCGCGGCCACGAGCGGCGCCGGCCCTCGACGGAACTGCGGCGCGCGCATGCCCTGCGTCACCTCCGACGTCGCCGCCGGACCGCCGCCCTTCACCGTGCGGACGACCTGCCCCGACGCGTCGACCACCTCGAGCGTCAGGCCACTCTCCACGGACGCGCCGACCACGTAATCGATGATCGCGCCCGCGGCGGGATACTCGGGCTCGCCCGGCCCGCCGAACGACGGCGCGAAGCGCGCGCGATAGGCCGGCGACGGCGCAAACAGATGATGGCCGTCGGACACCGTGTCGATCTGATGCAGGCGCGCGACGTCATCCAGAATCCACAGCCCCCGCCCCATCGTCGAGACGACGAGATCGGTGCCGTGAATCTTGAGGTCGGTGACCGGTGTCACCGGCAGGTTCAGATTGAACCGCTGCCAGTTCCGCCCATCGTCGAACGAGATGAAGAAGCCGAACTCCGTGCCGGCGTAGAGCAGGTGTTCGCGGTTGGGATCTTCGCGCACCACGCGCGTCGGCGAGTCGCCGGGAATGCCATTGGTGCCGTCGGTGAGCCGCCGCCACGTCTTGCCGTAGTCGTCGGTCGCGTAGATGTAGGGCGCGAAGTCGTCGAGCAGATAGCGATAGATCGCCGCGTAGGCCGCGCCTTTGCGGTGCGGCGATGCCGCGATCGTCTGCACGCGCCCACCGGGCGGCAGGTCGGGCGGCGTGACGCGCGCCCACGTGCGTCCCCCGTCGCGCGTGACGCTGATCGGGCCGTCGTTGGATCCGACCCAGATCACGCCCTGCTCGAGCGGCGACTCGTCGATGGCGTAGATCGCCGAGTAGACCTCTTCGCCGGTGATGTCGCGCGTGATCGGCTGACCCGAGATGCCCTGATAGTCGTCTTCGTTCGCCGTGAGATCGGGACTGATGACGTCCCAGTCGAGTCCGCCGTTGCGCGTCATGTGCAGGTACTGCGAGCCGTGGTAGATGACGTCGGGGTCGTGCGGTGACATCTCGAACGGCGACACGCGCTGGAAGCGATAGACGATGTCGCGCGACGCGTGGCCGTAGCGGTTCTGCGGATAGACCCAGTTGCTCTGTTCCTGTCCGGTGATGAGGCTCATCCGGTAGAACTCCCCCTTGCAGACGCCGAAGATGATGTTCGGATCGTCGATCTTCGGCTTCACCGGCCCGGTCTCGCAGCCGGGGCCGTTGAAGAGCAGTTGTCGCGGATCGTCCTGCCGCCCCTGGAACGGCGACCGGCTCGGAATGATGAGCGGCGAGCCCGTGTCCTGCTGCGACGCATAGACCCGATACGGGAACTGGTTGTCCGTCTCGACCATGTAGAGCTCGGACGTCTGCTGGTTCCACTGCGTCGACCAGGTCCTGCCGCCGTCGAGCGAGACGTTCGCGCCGCCGTCGTTCGACTGAATCATCAGGTCGGTGTTCTCGTGGTTGATCCACATGCCGTGGTTGTCGCCGTGCGGCGTCGGCACGGTCGTCCAGTTGCGCCCGCCGTCGGTGGACTTCACCAGCGAGAGGTTGTTCACCCACACCGTCTCGGCGTCCTTCGGATCGACGTCGACGTAGATGTAGTAGAACGGCCGTCCCGTCAGCCGGCTGTCGTTCGAGACGCGCGTCCACGACGCGCCGCTGTCGTCCGATCGATACAGCCCGCCTTCATCGCGGTCTGCTTCGAGCAGCGCGTACACCGTCGACGGCTGCGATCGGGCGACGTCGATGTCGACCTTCCCGATGAGTCCGGTCGGCAGACCGTTCGACAGGTGCGTCCACGTTTCACCGCCGTCGGTCGACTTGTAGATGCCCGTCACGTCAGCCGGGCCGCCGCTCATGATCGTCCACGGCTTGCGCTCGGCCTGCCACGCACCGGCGTAGATCTCCTGCGGGTTGTCTTTGTTCATCGCCAGCGCGACGGCGCCGACCTTCTCGCTGATGTAGAGCACCTTCTTCCACGTGCGTCCGCCGTCGGTGGTGCGGAACACGCCGCGCTCGGGGTTCGGGCCGAACGTCGATCCGGTCGCGGCGACGAACGCCACGTTCGGATCGCGCGGATGGATCTCGATCGCGCCAATCTGGCCCGCGTCACGCAGCCCCACGTGCGTCCACGTCCTGCCGGCGTCGGCCGATCGGTAGACACCGCGTCCGACGATGACGTTGCTGCGGATGGCGGCGCTGCCGGTGCCGACGTAGATCACGTCCGGATCCGACTCGGCGACTTCGATGGCGCCGATCGATCCCGTCTCGAAGTAGCCGTCCGAGATGTTCTGCCACGAGTGCCCGGCGTCGGTCGTCTTCCACACGCCGCCGCCCGTGGCGCCCATATAGAAGGTGTGCGGATGCGACACGTGCCCGGCGACGGCGGTCACGCGCCCCCCGCGGTATGGCCCGATGCTGCGCCACTGCAGGCCGCCGAAAAGGGCGGGGTCCACGGTGGTGCGAGGCTGATCGCCGGTGCCGGCGAACACGAACGTCAGAGCGAGAGCGAGGGACATCAAACGCATGCGGGGATTGTAGCGGCAGCGGGCGGACCTTTCGAACCGGTACCGACGTAGTATCTCGACATGGTCAGCACCCTCCTCGTCACGCTCGCCCTGGTTCAGGTGCAGGCGCCCACTCCCGAGTCGCTCTGGAACGCCGCGAGGACCGGCGACCGTGCGGCGGTCGAAGCCGCGCTGGCGGCCGGCGTGCCCGTCGACGCGGGCACGCGCTACCAGCAGACAGCGCTGATGTTCGCCGCGCAGCACGGCCATCGCGACATCGTCGAGCTGCTGATCGCGCGCGGCGCCAACGTCAACCAGCGCGACAGTTTCTATGGCTTCACGCCGCTGATGGCGGCCATGCAGGACAACCACGCGCCCATTGCGGTGCTGCTGCTCGAGCATGGTGCCGAGGGGGCCAACATGGTGCTCGGCGCCGGCATCCGCGCGAAGGACGTCGCGCTGGTGAAGGCCGCGCTCGCGAGTCCCTCGCTCGACCTCGCGACGATCGGCGCGTCGGTGACGGCCGCCGAGAGCGTGGGCCACGACGAGATCCTGGCGATGGTGAAGGAAGCCGCCAGCAAGGCGCCGCCGCCACCGGCGGCGTACGACGTCCCCGCGGCCGTCATGGAGACGTATGCGGGCGCGTATCGCAACGAGGAGCAGAGCCTGAGCGCGACGATCACGATCAGGGACGGCAAGGCCATGCTGTCGTTCAACGGTCAGCCCGAGCTCGCGCTGAAGGCGACCGGCGAGCACGCGTTCGCGCTCGAGGTGCAGCCCACCGCCACGGTCGCGTTCTTCGGACGCGGCGGCATGATCGAAGGCATGAGCGTGCGCGGTCCGCAGGGCAGCGTGACCTTGTCGCGCGCGACAGGTGCCGCGCCGGCCGCGACGTCTGCGGCTGCCGCGCCCGCACCTGCTCCAGACGCCGCGATCGACGAACCTGAGGCGCTCACGACGCCCGCGCCGGTGACCGAGCCGCGTCCGTGGCCCGGGTTCCGAGGCGCCAACGCGTCGGGCAACGCCGACGGGCAGGGCGCGCCGGTCGAGTGGGACGTGCCGGCGGGGAAGCACGTGAAGTGGAAGACCGACCTGCCCGGCTTCACCAACGCGAGTCCGCTCGTGTGGGGTGACAAGGTCATTGCGATCACCGCGATCAGCAGCGCGAACGATCGCACGTTCAAGACCGGCAACTACGGCGACGTCGCGTCGGTCGAAGACATGTCGGTGCACACCTGGCGCATCTACGCGCTCGACGCGAACACGGGCGCCATCCTCTGGGACACCGAGGTCTACACGGGAGAGCCGAAGGTCAAACGCCACACGAAGTCGAGTCAGGCCAACGCGACGCCGGTCACCGATGGACAGACCATCGTCTCGGTCTTCGGCTCGATCGGCCTCATCGTCGCGCACGACATGCAGGGGAACGAAGTGTGGCGGCAGGACATCGGCGCCGTCGACAGCGGCTGGTTCTTCGATGCCGGCGTGCAGTGGGGCCATTCGAGCTCGCCGATCATCTATGGCGACACCGTCATCACGCAGATCGACCAGCAGAAGCACTCGTACGTCGCGGCGTGGGATCTCGCGACCGGCCGTCAGGTCTGGAAGACGATGCGCGAGGACGAGATTCCGACGTGGGCGACGCCGACCATTCTGAAGGGGGCGAACGGTGACGAGGTCGTCACCAACGGCACGAAGGTGCGCGGCTACGACGCGAAGACGGGCGAGCTGTTGTGGACGCTGGGGCCGAACTCCGAGATCACCGTCGGCACGCCGGCCGTCGCCGACGGCGTGGCCTACATCACGGGCGGCTATCCGCCGGTGCGGACGATCTATGCCGTGAAGGCCGGCAGCCGCGGCGATCTCTCGATGCCGAAGGGGACGACGTCGAGTGAGGCCGTGTTGTGGAGCAACAACGAGGGCACGTACATTCCGTCGCCGATCGTCTATCGCGGCGTCCTCTACATGTTCAACAACAATGGCATTCTCACGGCGTTCAACGCCGAGACCGGCGAGCGTCTCATGCGCGCGCGCGTCGGCGGTGGCGGTGCCTTCTCGGGCTCACCGGTCGCCGCCGACGGCCGTCTCTACTTCGCCAGCGAAGACGGCGACGTCTTCGTCGTCAAAGCCGGCGCGCCGTATCGCGAGATCGCGAAGAATCCGGTCGGCGAAGTGATCATGTCGACGCCGGCCATCGCCAACGGCGTGATCTACATCCGCACCATGAGCGGCATCGTGGCTATCGCCCAGTAGAGGCTGCGTCGGGCCTGCAGCCGATCGCCTCGTAGAAGTCCAGCAGGGCAGGCGCCTCGGCCGCCCAGGACAGGCGTGTGCGAATCAGGTCGCGCCCCCGTTCGCCCATGGCCTGCGCTTCGGCCGGGTGCTCGAGGAGCCATCGCATGGCATCGGCAATCCCGGCTGGATCCATCGGATCGACCAGCAGGCCGCAGCCCGCCTCTTCGACAATCGATCGCCACAGGGGGAAGTCGGACGCGATGACCGGGAGTCCCGCGTCCATGTACTCGAACATCTTCACCGGCATGGCTTCGACGTGATTGGGCACGGGATGCAGCGTCACGAGTCCCACACGCGCGCGCGCCAGCACGCCTGGAATGGCGTCGTAGTCCAGTTGGCCGAGATAGTCCACAGCCGACCACCCCGGCTGGGCGGCGACCGTGTCGGAGAGGCCGGGACTTCGGAAATGGCCGGCGAGCACCATGCGCGCGCCAAGCGAAGCGGGTAGCAGCGCCATCGCACCGACGATCTCCATGATGCCGCGCTCGCGCGCGATGCCGCCGATGTACGCGACGTTCCGTGGGCGCTCGCCGTACGGCGACCCTTCGGCGGCTGTGCCCATGACGCCGGTGACGGGAAAGTTGCGGAGGATGGTCAGGCGGCGCGCAGTGGCGTGCACCTCGGCAATGTGTGGCGTTGCCGCGATGACGCCGTCGAACCAGCGGCGCGCGAAGGCTTCCAGCGAGGTGTACGCGGCCGTTCGGCCGACGCCGCGCACGCTCCAGGTCGAAGCCTTGCGGCGTGCGACCGCGCGATAGTCTTCGTGCGCGTCGTAGATCACGCGGGCACCGCCGGCCTTGAGGAGCAGGCCGGTCGGAATGAGGAGCGGTTCGTGGATGTGATACACGTCGGCCCGCAGACGGCGCGCCGCTTTGTACATCCGGTACGTCCACGTGAGCCGCTTGCTCAGCGGCCACCCCACGTCCACCTTGCGGACGGCGTCGACCGTCGGGGCACCTCCCTTGTGGAACGTCACGTCGGGATCGTCGGGCGCCGATCCCAGGCCGCCGAGAATGTGCACGTCGTACCCGGCGGCGGCGAGCGTCTTCGCCTGGCGCCGGTGTACCCGTGCATCCTGCGGTGAATGGTTGTCGATGATGTGTACGACGCGCATGCGCTCCGATCGTACAGCCCTGTGCGGCGGCTTCAGTACGGCCAGCGCGCGAGCATCTGACTGAGTTCGTCTCGATGGTTCGTTTCGTCGGCGAGGATGTCGTCGAACTGCGCGGCAAGGCCGACTTCGCCGGCCGCCTCGGCCTGCGCGCGGCGCTTCGTGTAGCGCTCGATCGTCTCGATCTCCGCCTTCAGCGCTTCCTGCAGCATCGCCTTCGCTTCCTTGACGACGGGCACGGGGGCCGGGGTCGCGACCGGCGTGCCGCCGAGCGCGGAGATCTTGTCGGCGAGGATCTGCGCGTGCGCGAGTTCCTCGGGGATCTCGTTGGCAAAGGACGCGCGCAGCTCCTGCCGGTACGGCCCCTGCACCATGCTGGCGTAGAGCCGGTACATGATGACTGCCTGGAACTCGCCCTGCAGGTCGATGTTCAGTCCGTCGATGAGCGCCGCGATCTCGCCACGGGGTTTGCTGTCCTTCGTGCCCTTTGCCTTCTTGTCCTTTGCCACGGCAACCTCCAGAACGGATATTTGCACAATTTGTACCCTGTCGGCTCTCGGAGCGAGGCGCGCAGCGCGCGGGGCTCTACGATTTACGATTCCCCTCGTATAAGATCCGCGTAACCCGGAGGTCCTGCTGATGCGCATCACGCCGCGCGGATTCGTTGCCGCGCTCGTCGTCCTCGCCTTCTCCCTCGCTGTGTCGCCGCTGACCGCCCATGATGCCCCTGAGGTCCAGGACGCGCCTCGCGCGCCGCAGGGCCAGCGGGCCGGCGCACTGCCGTCGATTGCCGATAAGACGAACGGCTTCGAGAAGCTCGATGGCTTCTTTCCGCTCTACTGGGACGCGTCGAGCGGCACGCTCTGGATGGAGATTCCCGCGCTCGACACCGAGGTGCTCTACGTCTCGGCGCTGTCGGCCGGGCTCGGGTCCAACGACATCGGCCTCGATCGCGGTCAGCTCGGACGCCAGGCCGTCGTGCGATTCCAGCGCGTCGGGACGAAGGTCCTGATGGTGCAGCCGAACTACGACTACCGCGTGCACACCGACAATCCCGACGAGGAGCGCGCACTCGAGCAGGCGTTCGCCAAGTCGACGCTCTGGGGCTTCACCGTCGCGGCCGAGTCGAACGGCCGCGTGCTCGTCGACCTCAGCGACTTCCTGCTGCGCGACACGCACGGCATCGCCGCACGGCTGCGTCCCGCCACCTACCGTCTCGACCGCTCGCGCAGCGTCGTCAACATGGCGCGCACGAAGGCGTTTCCGAAGAACACCGAGATGGACGCCACGGTGACGTTCGTCAGCGACACGCCGCCTGGACGCGGCGGCGGCCCCGGACAGATGGGCGGCCGCGTCAGCGACGTCGCGCCCTCGGCCGACGCGATCACGCTCGGCCTGCACCACTCGTTCGTCGAACTGCCGGGCCCCGGCTACGAGCCGCGCGCCTACGATCCGCGGTCGGGCTACTTCGGCCTGAGCTACGCCGACTACTCGACGCCGCTCGGCACGCCCATGGTCAAGCGCTTCGCGAACCGCCATCGCCTGCACAAGAAGGACCCGAAGGCCGCGGTCAGCGAGGCGGTCGAGCCGATCGTCTACTACCTCGATCGCGGCACGCCCGAGCCCATTCGATCCGCGTTGCTCGACGGCGCGCGCTGGTGGAACCAGGCGTTCGAAGCCGCCGGCTATCGCAACGCGTTCCAGGTGGAGCTGCTGCCGGAAGGCGCCGACCCGCTCGACGTCCGCTACAACGTCATTCAGTGGGTGCATCGATCGACGCGCGGCTGGAGCTACGGCGGATCGGTCACCGATCCGCGCACCGGCGAGATCATCAAGGGGCACGTCACGCTGGGATCGCTCCGCGTGCGGCAGGACTACATGATTGCCGAGGGGCTGCTCTCGCCCTATGCCGACGGCACCGAGACGCCGGAGGTGCTGTCGGACGTGGCCCTGGCGCGTCTGCGCCAGCTCTCGGCCCACGAAGTGGGCCACACGATCGGCATCGCGCACCAGTACTACAACAGCAGCAAGGGCTGGACGTCGGTGATGGACTATCCCCATCCCTACGCGCAACTGCGCGCCGACGGCAGCATCGATCTCTCCGAGGCCTATCCGCAGCGCATCGGTGACTGGGACAAGGTCGCCGTCACGTGGGGCTATCAGGACTTCCCCGACGACATGTCGCCAGAGGCGCAGAAGGCCGCGCTCGATCGCCTCATCGCCGACGCCGAGGCGAACGACCTCCTGTTCATGACGAATCAGGATCTCGACACGACGCCGCAGGCCGATCAGTGGGCGCTCGGCACCGACATGAACGCCGAACTCGAGCGCATGATGCAGGTGCGCCGCGCGGCGCTGGATCGCTTCGGCGAGCGCGCCGTCAAGCGCGGCACGCCGCTCGCGCTGCTCGAAGAGACGCTCGTGCCGCTCTACCTGAGCCACCGCTACCAGGTCGAGTCGACGGCCACGGCCATCGGCGGTCAGCGCTATCGCTACGCCCTGCGCGGCTACCCGGTGAGCGACCCCGTGCGCTGGGTGCCGGCGGCCGAACAGCGCGCGGCCCTGGAAGCCGTGCTCGCGACCGTGCGGCCGTCGACGCTGGCGCTGCCGAAATCAGTGCTCGACCAGTTGCCGCCGCGGCCGAGCGGCTTCGGCCGCAATCGCGAGCTGTTCCCGCGTTTCACCGGCGGCGCGTTCGACCCGATCTCGCCGGCGATGGTCGCCGCTGACCACGCGTTCACTGCGATCCTGAGTCCGACGCGCGCGGCGCGCCTGGTCGCGCAGCATGCGGTCGATCCCTCGCTGCCGTCGCTGACCGACGTCATCACGCGCATGCGCACGGCAGTGTTCGACGTGCAGACGTCGAACGACTACGAGGCGGAGATTGCGCGCGGCGTGCAGCGCGTGCTGGCCGATCGTCTGATGGCGCTGGCGTCCGATGCCGGCATGCCGCAGGTGCGTGCCGAAGCGCTCGCGGCGCTCGTCGACCTGGGTGCGAAGGCCGGCGCGGCCAGTGCGTCGGGTGCCAACGCCCAGTCACGCGCGCACAACCTGCTGCTCGCGACCGACATCAAGCGCTTCGTCGAGCGCCCGCTCGAACCGGCCCGCATCCCGACCCTGCCCGAACCGCCCCCCGGCGCCCCCATCGGCGATCCCGGACAGGACTGGATCGGGTGCAGGTGGGCAGTGGACGGTGGGCAGTAGGCAGTTGACGCCGCTACCGTTCCTCCATCACCGCCTCCGCACACGTCGGACAATATCCGTGCGTGAAGTCGGCTTCTGAGCGGGCCGTGATGTAGGTTTCGAGCGGCTGCCACGAGCCGCGGTCGTCGCGAATCTTCTTGCACGCGGCGCAGATGGGCAGCAGGCCGCGCAGCGTCTTCGCCGTATCGATGGCGTGGCGCAGTTCTTCGGCCTGCTGGCGATAGCGGCGTTCCGACCGCTGGCGGTGCCAGTACATCAGGCCCAGCACGCCGGCGACGATGACGGTGGCGGCGATGAGGGTGCGCTGGCGCGCGATCTGCGCGGCGTCGAGATCGCGCGCGGCACTGAGCAGGGCGATCTGCTGTTCGCGCTGCGTGGCTTCGTAGGCCGCGTTGAGCCGGTTCAGCCGATCCGAGTTCTGCTGGTTGAAGGTCTTGTCCTTCAGGTCCGTATAGCGCTGGTGCCAGCCGTAGGCGGCCTTGAAGCTGCCGCGTGCCGCTTCGGCCTGGGCCAGGTGCTCGTAGATCTCGATCAAAAGCACCGGCGCCTGGATGTCCTCCGCAATCTCGAGCGCGCGTGTCAGCGCGGCGACCGCGCGGTCGGGCCGGTCGAGCCGCCGCTCGACGTCGCCGACGTTGGCCAGCGTGCCGGCGATGCCGCGGCGATCGTTCAGCCGCTCGCGAATCCCGAGCGCCTTCGTGAAGTACTCGAGCGCGCCCGCCGGGTCACGCTCGCCGATCGCGAGGCCCATGGCGTTGTACGTGCTGGCGACGTAGCGCTCTTCGCCCAGTTCCTGTCTGATGCGCAGCGCTTCACGCAGCGACTCGAGCGCCTTGTCGGGCTCGTTCATCGTGCTGTAGACGGTCGCGATGTTCGCGTACGAAAAGGCCAGGCTCGACAGGTCGCCGATCGCCTTCTTGATCTCGACCGCGCGGTGATGGTGCTCGAGCGCCCGCTCGTAGTCCTGCACGTTGCGGTACATGTTGCCGAGGTTGTTGTAGGAGTAGGCCAGCCCCTGGCGGTCGCCAATCTGCAGCCGCAGCGCGAGCGCCTTGTGATGGTTCTCGAGCGCGCGTGGGTAGTCGCCGCGGTCGGCGTCGATCAGCCCCAGCGTGTTGTAGCCCTGGGCCTCGCCCTTGGGATCGCCCGCCGCGCGATAGGCGTCGGTCGACTGCTGCGCGAAGTCACGCGCGAGGTCGTAGCGGCCGAGGTTCCGCTGGGCCACGGCGAGGTTGTGCAGGGCCTCGGCCGCGTTGACGGCGTCGCCCGCCTCGCGCGCCAGCAGCAGCGCGTGCCGTGCGATCTCGGCCGATCGCTCGGCATCCGAGTTCGAGATGTCCTTCGCCTCGGCGTTGAGCGCCGCCGCGGATCCCCCGGGCGCAGTCTGTCCGGCTGCGGCCGCCGGCAGCGGGAACGAGAGCGCAATCACCGCGCAGGCGGCCGCAAGCGCGCTATGTCGGGTCATGGCATGAAACAGAGACGACGCGGCTATTGTAATGTGCTTGAAGGAGTCACTCATGCGCCGCGTGCTCGTCCCCGCATTTGCCCTTCTGCTCGGCACGGCCGTGTCGGCCTCGAACTGGCCCCAGTGGCGCGGGCCCGAACTGAACGGCGTCAGCCCCGAAACCGCCCTGCCCCGCACGTGGTCGCCCGCCGAGGGAATCGCCTGGACGCTCCCCAGGCCGTCGCGATCCGGCGCGACCCCCATCATCTGGGGCGACATGGTCTTCCTCAACGTCGCCACCGAAGAGTTCACCGGCGACCTCGAGCTGTGGGCCGTCGACCGCCGCACCCGCGGCGTCGCGTGGAAGAAGCACCTCGCGGGCGGCAACAAGCAGGGGCGCAAGCAGAACATGTCGTCGCCGTCGCCCGTCACCGACGGCCGCACTGTCTGGGTGATGACCGGCGTGGGCGTGCTCAAGGCGTTCGACTTCACGGGCACCGAGAAGTGGTCGCGCGATCTGCAGGCCGACTACGGGAAATTCGGGCTCAACTGGGAATATGCCTCGTCGCCGCTGCTGCTCGACGGCGACCTGATCGTGCCCGTGCTGCACGGCATGAAGACGGACGACCCGTCGTACGTGCTGCGCATCGACGGCGCGACGGGCAGGACGAAATGGAAGGTCGAGCGTCCGACCGACGCCATTCACGAGTCGCCCGACGCCTACACGACGCCCGCACTCGTCACGCGGGGCAGCGCGCAGGAAGTCGTCATCACCGGCGGCGACATCGTCACCGGCCACGATCCCGCGACCGGCACGGAAATCTGGCGCGTGCACGGGCTCAATCCCCAGAACAACGGCGCCTACCGCATCGTCGCGTCACCGGTCGTGGCGGGAGGGCTGTTGATTGCGCCGACGCGCGTGCGGCCGATGCTCGCCATCGACGTCGCCGGCCGCGGCACGGGCACGCCCGAGACGGTGTGGAGTTTCGACCAGGGCCCTGACGTGCCGACGCCGGTCACCGACGGCAAGCTGCTCTATGTCGTGCGCGACAACGGCAATGTCTTCGCGCTCGATCTGAAGACCGGCGCGACCGTCTACGGTCCCGAGCGTCTGACGCCCGGCACCTACAGCGCGTCGCCCGTGCTTGCCGACGGCCACATCTACGTGACCAACGAAGATGGCGTGACGTCGGTCTACAAGGCGGGTCCGACGTTCGAGATCGTCGCCGAGAACAGGATGGACGACTACTGCCTCAGCTCGATCGCGGTGTCGGACGGCCAGTTGTTCCTGCGGACGAAGACGAACCTCTGGGTGATCGGCGAGCGGAAGAGCTGATCCGCCCGCGCGCGGTCAGGCCGACGGCTTGAAGTAGAGCACCATCGCCGCGCCGACGCCGACGAGCAGCATGCCGACGTAGAGCAGCGGGTTGACCGGCACCTTCGGCGGATGCAGCCACATCGTGTAGAGCGCGTTGATGATGGGGGCGCCGCCGAAGACCAGCGGCATCACGTAGGCCGGCACGCCGCCGGCGCGGAACGCATAGATGATGCACACGGCGCCCAGCGCACCCAGCGCACCGGCCAGGCCCGCGCCGATCACGCCGTCCATGTTGAAGCCGCGCACCGACAGTTGTCCCTGCGACGCCAGGGCGATGACGGGGACGATGACGCCGATGAGAAAGTAGGCGAGTCCGACGCAGAGCAGCGCGCGGAACGGGCTGCCCAGTTTCACCTGGCCCTGATGCATCATCGGGCCGTACAGTCCCCACGACATCGCCGCGCCAACCGCGAACATGATCCAATGCATGGGGACATCGTAGATCGTAATTGGTGCCGCTCGTGACGGAGACCGAAACGTCACGGTCCGTCCCACAACGGATGCGGGCTGCTGCGCTCCTGTTAGACTCGTCGGGTTTTCATGCGCGGATTCCTGCTTACGCTCGCGGTTGTCGCCCTCTACGTCCTGCACCAGGACTTCTGGTTCTGGCGTGACGGCACGCTCGTCTTCGGCGTCATGCCGATCGGCCTCTTCTATCACGCGCTCTACTGCGTCGCGTCGGCCGTCCTCATGTGGGCGCTGGTGACGTTCGCCTGGCCGTCCGACCTCGACGACCTCGCGAACCCTGAACCTGGCCAGCAACCAACAACCAGCCACCAACAACCGCTGTGATCGCCGCCCTCATCGTCTTCGCCTATCTCGCGACGGTGCTGTACATCGGCATCTTCGCCTTCCGGAAGTACGAGCGGAAGGCCGGCGCCGAAGAGTTCTTCGTCGCGGGGCGCTCGCTCGGTCCGGCCGTGTTCCTGCTGTCGCTGTTCGGCACGAACATGACCGCGTTCACCATCCTCGGATCGGCGGGCCACGCGTTCGGCAACGGCATCCTGACGTTCGGCCTGATGGCGTCGGCGTCGGCGTTCGTCATCCCGCTGTGCCTGTTCCTCTTCGGCACGCGCATCTGGGCGCTCGGACGGCGTTTCGGGTTCATCACGCCGGTGCAGATGTTCCGCGACCGCTGGCAGTGCGGTCACATCGGCACGGTGATCTTCGTCCTGCAGGCCGCGCTGCTGGTGCCCTACATCATCATCGGCGTCATGGGCGGCGGCGCGACGATTGCCGCCATCTCGGGCGGCGCCGTCCCTTACTGGATCGGCGGCGCCATCGTCGCCATCGTCGTCATGAGCTATGTGTTCCTGGGCGGCATGCGGGGCACGGCGTTCGTCAACGCGTTCCAGACCGTGCTGTTCCTGTCGTTCGGCGTCGCCGCGATTCTCTTCATCGGCTACCGCAGCGGCGGCTTCGACGGCGCGATGGCGCGCATCGCGGCGTCACCCGACGCGTGGCTGCTCACGCGCGAGCGCGTGTCGCCGTGGTACTTCTTCGCCTACACCCTGATTCCGCTGTCGACGATTGCCTTTCCGCACATCTCGATTTTCTGCCTGACCGCGCGCCGCATGCGCGAGTTCAAGCGGACGATCATCCTGTATCCGATCTGCATCCTCGCAATCTGGCTGCCGTGCGTCTATCTGGGCGTTGCGGCCAACGGCCTGCGCGACGTGCCGGCGATCGAGCAGAAGCTCGAGGCGAGGGCGGCCCTCGCATCGCCCGACACGCCTGCCGAGGATCGCGAAGCCCTTCGCGCGCAGGCGCGGGGTGACGATGTGGTGATCGTGCTGCTCGAGCACTACGCGCCCATCTGGCTGGCGGGGCTGCTCGGCGCGGGCATCATGGCGGCGGTGATGGCGAGCGACTCGCAGATACTCGCGCTGTCGACGATGTTCACCGAGGACGTGTTCACCTACTACGGCGGCACCGAGCGCTTTGGCGAGCGCACGCAGGTGGCGACGGGACGCGCGTTCGTCGTGCTCGTGACGGCGGTCGCGTATCTGCTCGCGATTCAGGCGCCGCAGTCGATCTTCGATCTTGCCGTGCAGTATGCGTTCACGGGATACGCGGCGCTCGTGCCGCTGCTGGTTGGCGCGCTGTTCTGGCGCCGCAGCACGAAGTGGGGCGCGCTGGCCGTCGCACTCTGGACGGCGGGTCTCGTCATCGGCGTGGCGGTCTTCCAGAGTGTGGTGCCCGCGCCGCCGCCCGGGCAGACCGTCGCGGTGTGGACCGTTGGCGGCGTCGACATCCTCGCGCGCGGGGCAACCGGCACTTCCATCTTCGGACTTCTGCCTGTCGTCACGGCCGTGATAGGTTCTGCGCTGCTGATGTGGGTGGTGTCGCTCGTCACGCCCCCGCCGCAGCGAGAGGTAGTCGCACGTTACTTCGCGGAGGCCTAGCATGACCGCGGCGCAAGCATTCTCACTGGCCAACCTGGCCGTCGTCCCCGGGTGGCTGATGCTTCTGTTCCTGCCACGCCGCCGCGAGACGCGCATGCTCGCCGCCTACGTCCTGCCAAGCGTGCTTGGCGTCGCGTACTTGTTGATCATGGTGCGCGAGTACGGCACCAGCGGCGGTGGGTTCGGGTCGCTCGAGCAGGTCGCGCAGCTCTTCCAGAATCCGTGGCTGCTGCTCGCGGGCTGGCTGCACTATCTCGCGTTCGATCTCTTCATCGGCGCCTGGCAGGTGCGCGACGCGGCACGCCTGTCGATTCCGCATGCCTACGTGGTGCCGTGTCTGTTCCTGACCTTCCTCGCGGGTCCCATCGGCCTCTTCGTGTACTTCATGATCAGGGCCATGATCGTGCGTCGCCTGCCGTCCTGAACGCCCGAGCAATGGATCGGTCTCTGGTCGTCGCCGGCCTCCTGCACCTGCTGGCGGTGGTTCCGGCGCTCGTGGCGATGCAGGTCGACGACCGGACGTTGTTCGGCATCGACGTCTGGATCAAACCGACGAAGTTTCTCCTGTCGATCGGCATCTATCTCGTAACGCTGGCGTGGCTGCTTCCGCGCGTCGAGATCGGCCGCGTCGTGCGGGCCGTGCTGCGCTGGACGTTCATCGTCACGATGGTGGGCGAGGCGACGCTCATCGCGATGCAGTCGTGGCGCGGCGTGCCGTCGCACTTCAACGAGACGACGCCATTCGACGCGGCGGTGTTCGGCGTGATGGGCGGTTTGATTGCCGTCAATACCGTTGCGGCGTTCGTGCTGCTCGTGTTCTTTCTGGTGTCTCCGCGTCCGACCCTGCCGCGCGCCGTGCTGTCGGGCGTGCGTTTCGGGCTGCTGTTGTTCCTGCTGGCGAGCGGCGTCGGCGGCATGATGGTCA
>Ga0079224_100006088_pt1 | contig 15928 bp, 11 predicted proteins | sample Stecom2015_FD_80414 | JGI IMG/M metagenome (GOLD analysis project Ga0079224, IMG submission 80414) | Agricultural soil microbial communities from Utah to study Nitrogen management - Steer compost 2015 | ecosystem: Environmental > Terrestrial > Soil > Agricultural land | place: USA: Utah...
CCCGAGCCGACCATGCGAATGTCAGACCACGCTGACAGGGTGGAGCCATGACCTCCGGCAGCCTGCACGACTCCGCACTCGTCGCCCTCCGACAGCTCGTGGGGCGCGACGACGCGACCTTCCACGACGGCCAGTTCGAGGCGATCGAGGCGCTCGTCGGATCCCGCAGCCGCGCGCTCGTCGTGCAGCGCACGGGCTGGGGCAAGTCGGCCGTCTACTTCGTCTCAACGAAGCTGCTGCGCGACGCCGGATCCGGGCCGACGCTCCTCGTATCGCCCCTCATCGCGCTCATGCGCGACCAGATCTCCGCGGCCGAGCGCGCGGGCGTGCGGGCGGTCGCCATCAACTCGACGAACCAGCACGAGTGGGACGACGTCCGCGGTCGCCTCGCGGCCGACGACGTCGACGTGCTGCTCGTCTCCCCCGAGCGCCTCAACAACCCGGCCTTCCGCGACGAGCAGCTGCCCGACCTCGTGGGCCGCATCGGCATGCTCGTCGTCGACGAGGCGCACTGCATCAGCGACTGGGGCCACGACTTCCGGCCCGACTACCGCCGGCTGCGCGATCTCATCGCGCAGATGCCACAGACCGTGCCCGTCCTCGCGACGACGGCGACGGCGAACTCGCGCGTCGACGCCGACGTCGTCGAACAGCTCGGATCCGAGTCGGTGACGACGATCCGCGGGCCGCTCGCGCGCGACTCGCTGCGGCTTTCCGTCGTCGACCTGCCCGACTCGACCGATCAGCTCGCGTGGCTGCTCGACCACCTCGCGGACCTCCCCGGATCGGGCATCATCTACACGCTCACCGTCTCGGCCGCGGTCGACACGGCGCGTGCCCTGCGCGAGCGCGGGCACGAGGTGCGGGCGTACACGGGGCAGAGCGACGCCGACGAGCGCACCGAGTCCGAGGGCCTCCTCAAGCGAAACGAGGTCAAGGCGCTCGTCGCGACGAGCGCGCTCGGCATGGGCTTCGACAAGCCCGACCTCGGGTTCGTCGTGCACCTCGGCGCGCCGTCGTCGCCCGTCGCCTACTACCAGCAGGTCGGCCGCGCGGGCCGCGCGACCGAGTCGGCCGACGTCGTGCTGCTGCCCCGACCCGAGGATCCCGACATCTGGCACTACTTCGCGACGACCTCGATGCCCGACCAGGACCGGGCCGAGCGCGTGCTGCGCGCCCTCGGCGAGGCACCCGGCCCCATGTCGACCGCGGCCCTCGAGACGGTCGTCGACATCCGGCGCACGCGCCTCGAGCTGCTGCTCAAGGTGCTCGACGTCGACGGCGCCGTGCGGCGCGAGCGCGGCGGCTGGACCGCCACGGGCGCGGCCTGGACGTACGACGCCGAGCGCTACGAGAAGATCGCGGCCGCGCGCCGCGCCGAACAGGCCGACATGCTCGAGTACGTGCGCACGAGCGAGTGCCGCATGCAGTTCCTGCAGCGCCGCCTCGACGACGACACGGCGCGCCCGTGCGGGCGCTGCGACAACTGCGCCGGATCCTGGCTCACGAGCGACGTCGACGGCGCCGCGAGACAGGCGGCGAGCGCGTCGGTCGACCGCGTCGGGGTCGAGATCGAGCCCCGACGGCAGTGGCCGACGGGCCTCGACCGCATGGGGGTCGACCTGCGCGGCCGGATCCCCGCCGCAGAGCAGGCCGCGCCCGGGCGCGCGCTCGCGCGCCTCACCGACCTCGGCTGGGGCGGTCCGCTGCGCGAGCTCTTCGCCGCGGGCGCGGCCGACCAGCAGGTGCCCGCCCGCCTGCTCGACGCGTGCGTGCGCGTGCTCGCCGACTGGGGCTGGGACGAGCGCCCCATCGCCGTCGCCGCGGTTCCCTCCCGCACGAGGCCCGCGCTCGTGGGATCGCTCGCGCAGGGCATCGCGCGCGTCGGCCGTCTGCCGTTCCTCGGCGGGCTCGACCTCGTGCGCGACGCCCCGCCGCGCCCGTCGGGCAACAGCGCCTTCCGCGTGGCCGACCTGCACGATGCGTTCTCCGCCGCGGGCCTCGCGGTGCCCGAGGGCCCGTCCTGCTCGTCGACGACATCGCCGACTCGCGGTGGACGCTGACGGTCGCGGCGCGCGAGCTGCGCCGCGCGGGCGCGACGGCCGTGCTCCCGTTCACGCTCGCACTGCGGGCGTAGCGCGGCGCACAGCAGAAGGGGCACTCGCCGACTCGGCGAGTGCCCCTTCGAGTGACGCGTCACTCGGCGCCGGGCGCCTCCGTGTTCGGCGCGGCCGGCTTCGACTGCGCGGCCGGCTTCGACTCCGCGGGCTGCGGCTCCGGGGCCGCCGGGGATCCGCTCGTGCCGTTCGCGATGCCCTGGCCGATGGCCTGGCCCTGCAGCATGGCGGTGAGGTCGATGCCCGTGGCCTCGCGGACCGTGTCGAACATGGCGCGCATGCCCATTGCGGCCTCGCCGGCCATGTGCGAGCTCGCGCCGCCCTCGCCGGATCCCGACAGCACCGTGACGTTGCCCACGTTGGCGTAGCCCTTCGCGAACTCGGTCATCATCGGCACGAGCACGTCGAGCGAGCGCTGCGCGAGCACGGCGTCCTGGTTCTTCTTGAGCGCCTCGGCCTCGGCCTCGATCGCCGCGGCCTTCGCCTCACCGGCGAGGCGGATCGCGTCGGCCTCTGCCTGCGCCTTCGCGCGGGCGGCGTCGGCCTCGGCCTGCGCCTGGACGCGGATCGCCTCGGCCTCGCGCTCGGCCTTCTGCGCGTCGGCCTCGGCTACCTTGATGCGCGCGTAGGCGTCGGCGTCGGCGCGCTTCTGCTGCTCGTAGAGGCTGATGTCGGCCTCGCGGCGCTGCACGTCGGCGGCCGCCTCGGCGTCCTTGATGCGCGAGTAGGCGCGCGCGTCGGCCTGCTTCTGCTCCTCGTACTGCGCAGCGTCGGCGACGCGCTTGACGTCGGCGTCGAGCTGCGCCTGCTTGTTCTCGGCCTGCTGCATGAGCACGCCCTGCTCGGCGCGGGCGCGGGCGAGCGCCTCGGCCTGCTCGGCCTCGGCCCGCGCCTCGCCGACGTCGGCCGCGGCCGCGGCCTGGTTCTTGTCGAACGCCGTCTGCTCGACGAGCGTCTCCTCGCTCGTCGCGATCTCGCGCGCCTTGATCTGCCGGTTCGCGTCGATGCGCGCGATCTCGGCCTGGCGCTTGACCTTCGAGACCTCCTCGGCGCCGAGCGCGTCGATGTAGCCGTTCTCGTCGGTGATGCCCTGGATCTGGAAGCTGTCGAGCACGAGGCCCTGCTCTTCCAGGTCGCTCTTGATGAGCGTCGCGATCTGGTCGCTCAGCTCCTGCCGGTCGCGCATGAGCTGCTCGACCGTGAGCGTCGCGACGACGCCGCGCAGGGCGCCCTCGAGCTGCTCGGTCGTGAAGACCTCGATCGCCTTGTCCTGCGACACGAAGCGCTCGGCCGCTCGCGCGATCGCCTCGGTCTCGGATCCGACCTTGACGAGCGCGACGCCCGTCACGTCGACCGTGACGCCCTGGATCGACTGCGCCGTCGGCTGCACCATGATCTGGCGCGCGCGCAGCGACAGCGTCTCGGCGCGCTGCGTGATCGGGTTGACGATCGCGCCGCCGCCTCGGATCACCGAGACGTTCGAGGCCGGCCCCGGTCCCTTCTTTGCTTTCCGTCCGACGATCACCAGCGCCTCGTCCGCCCGCGCGACCTTGTACCAGGCGCGCATGAGCAGCGTGACGATCAGCGCGATGATCGCGGCGATCACCAGCAGGATGATGATCGCGATGACGATGCCGACGCCGCCGATGGCTGCGAAGAATCCACCCACGTTTCTCCCCTTCTTCGAGTCGACAGCGCGGCGAAGGCGACGCACGTCGATGATCTGTCGCCCCCAGCCTATGCAAAGGAGGCACACACTGCACTGTCGGAAAGCGTGATCGGGAGCGCCCCTCACCCACGGGTCGCGCAGAATCACCGCCCTAGACTGATGGCATGTCCTCCGCCACCGAACAGGCCGGCATCGGCCCGCGCGTCACAGCCCTCGACGTCCTCCGACTCCTCAGCGAGATCGTCGCGTTCGGGTCGCTGGCCGTGTGGGGGTTCCTCGCCTGGCCGTTCGCGTGGAACATCGTGTGGGGCATCGGCGCGCCCGTCGTCGCGATCCTCGTGTGGGCGCTGTTCATCTCGCCTCGCGCGGTCGTGGCCCTGCCGAGCCTCGTGCGCATGATCATCGAGCTGCTCGTCTTCGTGAGCGCCACGCTCGCGCTCTGGGCGCTCGGGCTGCCGTGGGCAGGGCTCGCGGCCGGCGTGTTCTGCGTCGTCGTGGGCGTGTTCGTGCTGCGCCGCGAGACCCGCTGACGCCGCCTCAGATCCCCTGCCAGTCGGGCTTGTTCGCGAACGCGTCGCGGTAGTAGTCGGCGAGCGCGAGGCGCGAGCCCGCGGCCTCGTCGACGACGACCGTCACGCGCGGGTGCAGCTGGATCGCCGAGCCCGGCAGCATCGAGGTGACGGGGCCCTCGACGGCGCCCGCGACGGCCGCAGCCTTGCCCTCGCCGAAAGCGAGCAACACGAGGTGGCGCGCCTCGAGGATCGTGCCGAGCCCCTGCGTCAGGCAGTGCCGCGGCACCTCGTCGATCGAGTCGAAGAAGCGGGCGTTGTCCTCGCGCGTCTGCCGTGTCAGCGTCTTCACGCGCGTGCGCGACGCGAACGAGGATCCCGGCTCGTTGAAGCCGATGTGGCCGTCGGTGCCGATGCCGAGGATCTGGATGTCGACGCCGCCCGCCTCGCGGATCGCGTCGTCGTACCGCTCGCCCGCCGTCGCGAGATCCGGATCGTCTGCCGGCGGCGTGCGCACGAGCTCGGGCGTGAGGCCGAGGGGCTCGATCACCTCGCGTCGGATGACCGACGCGTACGACTCGGGGTGGTCGAGATCGATGCCGACGTACTCGTCGAGCGCGAATCCGCGCACGCGCGAGACGTCGACGCCCTGGAGGCGCGGGCGCAGCGCCTCGTACACGGGCAGCGGCGTGGATCCCGTCGCGAGGCCCAGGACGGCGTCGGGCGTGCGGCGGATGAGCGAGACGATCTCGTCGGCGACGAGAGCGCCCGCGTCCGCGCGATCGGGAACGATGATGACCTCGGCCATGGGAACCTCCGACGGGAAGGGATGGGTGTGTCTCCGATCCTCGCAGGTTCGACAGTCCTTGCCCAGGGGATCGTGAACTGTTCGTGATCGATTGCGCGGCGCCCCGCCGCGTGCGCGTTCTACCATGTGTGTGGAGTGCGCGTTGTCACCGCGCAGACTTGGGGGAGACCGACATGACCGACCTCGCGACGAAGCCGACCGACGCGTCGAACGAGCCCGTGCGGCCCGAGCCCGCCGTCGAGTGGATCGCGCCCGAGCCGAAGAAGCGCTCGTCGCGCAAGCTCTGGCTCGGCATCGGCCTGCCCGCAGTCGCCCTCGTGGCCTGCGGCGCCCTCGCGGTCGTGGGCACGACGTTCACGGCGCCCGGCGTCACGGTGCTCGGCGCCGACGTCGGCACGCAGACCCTCGGCAGCGTCGAGGCGACGATCGCCGACGCGGTCGCCGACTCGACGATCACGATCGACGTCGACGGCGAGTCGGCCACGTTCACGGGCGACGAGCTCGGCCTGAAGGTCGACGCCGCCGGCGCCGCGCAGACGATCGCCGACACGCACCGCCTGTGGCAGGTGGGCGGCTGGAACCCCGGCGCCATCGACGCCGACATCTCGGTCGACCAGGCCACCGCGACCGACGCCCTCGCCGAGCGGTTCGCCGACTCGTTCGTCGACCCCGTCAACGCCCAGATCTCGTTCGCCGACGGCGCCTACACGGTCGTCCCGTCCGAGAAGGGCCAGGGCATCGACACCGAGGCGCTCGCGGCGACGCTCACGCAGGAGCTCGCGAACGCGCAGCCGGTCCAGGCGCTCGCCTCCGGCGAGACGGTCCTCGCGGCCGGATCCGCCCCGTCGATCTCGATCGACGCGTCGATCACCGAGACCGATGCCCTCTTCACGACCGAGGAGGCGCAGGCCGCGGCCGACAAGCTCAACCGCGCCGCGCAGGGCGTCTCGTTCACGCTCGACGGCGACACGGTCGCCGAGGTCGCTCCCGACCAGGTCGCGCAGTGGCTCGACGTGTCGGTCAGCGAGGAGGGCGACGTCGACGTGACGGCGAACGCCGACGAGATCCAGGCGTACGCCGCCACGCTCCCCGAGAAGGTCGACCAGGATCCCGTCGACGGCGACGCCATCGTCGACGCGGCCGGCGAGATCACGAAGGTGATCGAGGAGGGCCAGGACGGCTACCGCGTCACCTCGACCGACGGCATCGGCGAGCAGATCGCGGCGTCGCTCACTGCGCTCGAGCCGATCGAGGTCGCGCTGCAGGGCGAGAAGGTCGCGCACGAGACCACGAAGCGCTACCGCCACGCGGTCGTCGCGCTGAGCGAGGGCTACTCGTACTTCTACGAGTCGGTCGACGGCGGCGAGGACAAGCTCATGAAGAAGGCGCCCATGGCGATCGGCCGCGACGGCTTCGACACCCTCACGGGCGACTACTCGGTCGGCTGGCAGACGCCGCTGCAGAACATGGGATCCTGCGACGCCGAGGGCAACTACGTGCCGGGCGGCGCGTTCGACTACTGCACGGCCAACGTGAAGTTCGCGACGTACTTCAACGGCGACCAGGCCTTCCACGGCACCTACTGGCACAACAACTTCGGCCCGGGCGCGCGCATGAGCCACGGCTGCGTCAACCTCACCGAGGCCGACGCCGAGTGGGTCTACTACTTCCTCCAGACGGGCAGCGGCGTCTCGGTTCGCGCATAACGACTGTCCACACACGCTTCCCCGCGCGGCGCGGCGTGCTCTACGCTGACATCATGAGCCAGCTGCACGTCGAAGAGCTGTCGGCCGCGACGATCGTCGCCGCCAACAGCCTCAGCCTGAAACCAGGCCAGGAAGACTTCATCGCCCCCACGACCTACTCGGTCGAGATGGTCGTCGCCGATCCGCAGAAGACGTGGCAGCGCGTGGTGCTCGACGGCGATCGCGTGGTCGCCTTCGTGCGCGCCTACTTCGACCCCGAAGCCACCAACGAGCACCTGCGTGCGGCGCTGTGGCGCATCAACGTCGACGCCGAGGCGCAGGGCCGCGGCGCGGGCCGCTTCGCGGTCGAGGCGGTCATCGACGAGGCTCGTCGCCGCGGCTACGATCGGCTCACCGTCGTGTACGAGGCCGGCGAGCTCGGACCGGAGGCGTTCTTCCGCCGTGTCGGGTTCACCCCGGTCGACGAAAACGAGTACGGTGAGGTGGTTGCAGAGATCAGTCTCTGATCTCGCTCCAACTGGCGGCGGGGGCTCACCTCCTCCCCCGTTCCCCGAACCCCCGCCGCCATACTCAGCGAAGAAGGCCCGCATCCTCTCGGGATGCGGGCCTTCTGGGTGTCTCGGCTCAGACGAGCGACTCGCGCCACGCCCTGTGCAGCTGCGCGAACTTGCCCGTGCCCGCCGTCAGCTCGGCCGGCGTGCCGTCCTCGATGATCCGCCCGTGCTCCATGACGAGCACGCGGTCGGCGATCTCGACGGTCGACAGGCGGTGCGCGATGATGATCGCCGTGCGGTCGGCGAGTAGCGTCTGCAGCGCCTCCTGGATCATCCGCTCCGACGGGATGTCGAGCGACGCCGTCGCCTCGTCGAGGATCAGCACTGCGGGATCCGCGAGGAACGCGCGCGCGAACGAGACGAGCTGCCGCTGCCCCGCCGAGACGCGGCCGCCGCGCTTGTTCACGTCGGTGTCGTAGCCGTCGGGCAGCTGCTCGATGAACTCGTGCGCGCCCACCGCCTTCGCGGCCGCGACGATCTCGTCCATCGACGCGTCGGGGCGCCCGAGCGCGATGTTGTCGGCGACGGATCCGCTGAAGAGGTACGCCTCCTGCGTCACCATGACGATGGCGCGCCGCAGGTCCTCCGGGGCGAGGTCGCGCAGGTCGACGCCGTCGAGCAGCACGCGGCCGCTCGTGGGGTCGTAGAAGCGCGACAGCAGCTTCGCGAGCGTCGACTTGCCGGCGCCCGTGGTGCCGACAAGCGCGACCGTCTGCGCCTCGGGGATGTCGAGCCGGAAGTCGGGCAGGATCGTGCGCCCCTCGCCGTAGCCGAACGTCACGTCGTCGAAGCGCAGATGGCCGCGCGCATCCTTCAGCGCGACGGGCTCGGCCGGGTCGGCGACCGAGGGCCGCTCCTCCAGCACGCCCGACACCTTCTCGAGCGCCGCCGACGCCGCCTGGAACGAGTTCACGAACATCGCGACCTCCTGCAGCGGCGCGAAGAAGTTGCGCACGTACAACACGGCCGACAGCAGCAGGCCGACCGAGAACTCGCCCCACGTGATCCGCACGCCGCCCCACAGCACGACGGCGCCGATCGCGATCGCCGAGATCGCCATGAGCGCGGGCTCGAACGTGCCGAAGAGGCGGATCACCTTCATGTTGGCGTTGCGGTAGTCCCACGTGAGCGCGCCGAACGTCTTCTCGTTGCGGGGCTCGGTGCGGAACGCCTTGCCCGCGCGGATCCCCGTCATCGTCTCGACGAACTTCACGATCACCTGCGCACTGATGACGCGCGTCGCGCGGTAGGCGAGCTGCGAGCGCGTGTAGAACCAGCGCATGAGCACCGCCAGCGGCACGAGCGCGACGACGATCACGAGGCCCGACTGGAAATCGACGAGCAGCAGCGCGATGAAGGTGAAGACGCCGTATAGCACGCCGTTGACGAGCTGCGTGAGGCCGCCGTTGAGCAGCTCGCGGATCGTGTCGAGGTCGCTCGTCTGGCGCGAGATGATGCGGCCCGACGTGTAGGTCTCGTGGAACTCGAGGCTGAGGCGCTGCGTGTGGCGGAACACCCGCGTGCGCAGGTCAAGCAGCACGCTCTGGGTGACCTGCGCTGCGAGGATGTCGTACCAGGCGAGCAGCGCCGCGCCCGTGATCGCCGTGGCCGCGTAGGCGCCCGCCACGAGCCATGTGGGGCCCCAGTCGGCGCCGTCGAGCACCGCCGGCAGCGCCGCGTTCAGGCCGAGGCCCAGCAGGGCCGGCCCGAGCACGCGCACGCCGGTCTGCGCGACGACGACGATCGCGGTGAGGATCACGCGCCACTTCAGCGGCGCGAGCAGCGACAGCAGCAGCCGCCACGACCGCCGCTGGATCGCCTTGCTCTCGGCCTTCGTGTAGTCGTTGCGGTCCTCGCCCGCGACGCCCTGGACGGATCCGCTCATCGCGACACCTCCTCCTGGTCGTCGAGGCCGCGAGCCGGGTCCATGCGCTGCGCGCTGTCCTCGCGGTCCTCCTCTTCGAGACTCGACAGCACCGAGCGGTAGCTCGTCGACGTCGCCATGAGCTCGCTGTGCGTGCCGACGGCCGCGATGCGCCCGTCCTCGAGCAGCGCGACGCGGTCGGCGAGCGCGACGGTCGAGGGCCGGTGCGCGACGATGAGCGCCGTCGTTCCCTCGAGCACGCGGCGCAGCTCGACCTGCACCTTCTCCTCCGTGTTGACGTCGAGCGCCGAGAGCGGATCGTCCATGACGATGACGCGCGGCCGGGCGGCGACGGCGCGAGCGAGCGCGAGGCGCTGCCGCTGCCCGCCCGAGAGGCTCATGCCCTCCTCGCCGATCATCGTGTCGGGGCCATCCGGCAGGTCGTCGACGAAGCCGGCCTGCGCGACTGCGAGGGCCTCGCGCATGACGCGGTCAGCCTCCTCCGAGAGCATGTCGAGGTCGTCGCGCCCCAGCAGCACGTTCTCGCGCACCGACGCCGAGAACAGCGTCGCGTCCTCGAACGCGGTCGCGATATGCGTGCGCAGCTCGACGAGCGACAGGTCGCGCACGTCGACGCCGTCGATCGTCACGCGGCCCGCCGTCACGTCGTACAGGCGCGTCGGCAGCGTCGTGAGGGTCGTCTTCCCCGATCCCGTGAGGCCCACGAGGGCCATGGTCTCGCCCGGCACGAGCGCGAGATCGATGCCGTCGAGCAGGTCGCGCTCGTGGTCGCGCGCGTCCTGGTACCGGAAGTGCACGCCCTCGAACGCGAGCGCGCCGCGCGGCTCGGCGATCGTCTTGGGCTCCGCCGGGTCGGTGATCGTGTCGACCGCGTCGAACACCTCGAAGACGCGGTCGGTCGACGTGCGCGCGTCGAGCATGAACGAGAAGAGGAAGCCGATCGACTCGATCGGCCACCGCAGAATCGTCGCCATGGCGAAGAACGCGAACAGCTGCGAGACGGCGATCTGCCCGTCGGCCGTGAGCCAGATGCCGACCGCGAGGCACGCCGCGAAGGCGAGTTCGGGCATGAGCACGAGCGTGAAGTCGACGCCCGCGATCGCCCGCGCCTTGCGCATCTCGGTGCCGCGCAGCGACTCGGCCTGGCGCGTAAAGCGGCCGAGCGCGTGCGAGCCGCGGCCGAAGGCCTTGAGGACGCGGATCCCGTGCACGCTCTCCTCGACGCTCGTGGCAATGTCGCCCTGCTGGTCCTGGCTCTTGCGGGCGAGCGTGCCGTAGGTGTCCTCGAAGCGGTACGCGTGGATCCACAGCGGGATGCCCGAGACGACGAAGATCGTGCCGAGCAGCCAGTGCCACTGGAAGAGCATGACCGAGCCGATGACGACCGTGATGAGGTTGACGACGAGCATGATGAGGCCGAACGCCATCCAGCGGCGGATGAGGCCGATGTCCTGCATCATGCGGCTCAGCAGCTGCCCGCCCTGCCAGCGGTCGTGGAACTCGATCGGCAGCTTCTGCAGGCGGTTATAGAACGCCGTGCGCACGTTGTACTCGATCGCCGTCGCGGGGGCGAGCACGAGCCAGCGGCGCAGCCACACGAGGCCCGCCTCGACGAGGCCCAGCACGAGCACGGCGACGGCGCCCCACACGACGGCCGACGTCGCGCCGCTCGCGATGGGCCCGCCGACGATCCATTCGAGGGCGGTGGGGATGAGGAGCGCGACGATCGACGCGCCGAGCGCCGACAGACCGCCGAGCAGGATCCGTGGGAAATCCTTCTTGGCGAACGGCGCGAGGCGCATCAGGGCACGGTGGAGCGGAAGGCGCGGCGAAGCGCCGGAGGTTTCGGGGTCAGACATCTCAGCCTCGAGAATCGGTTCACGGTCGCGAAATACGGCAGCCCTCCAGCCTAGAGCATGGCTGGAGGGCTGCTGTTGCCGATCGGCGGGATCAGTGGAAGAAGTGGCGCTCTCCCGTGAAGTACATGCTGACGCCGCGCGCCTTCGCGAGCTCGATCGTCTCCTCGTCGCGGACGGATCCGCCCGGCTGGATGATGACCTTCACGCCCGCGTCCATGAGCACCTCGGGCCCGTCGGAGAAGGGGAAGAACGCGTCGGAGGCCGCGATGGCGCCCTGCACGCGGTCGCCCGCGCGCTCGACCGCAAGGCGGCACGAGTCGACGCGGTTGACCTGGCCCATGCCGATGCCGACCGTGGCCGAGTTCTTCGCGAGGACGATGGCGTTGGACTTGACGGCGCGGCTCGACTTCCACGCGAACACGAGGTCGGCGAGCGGCACGTCGGGCTCCTCGCCCGCGACGAGCTTCCAGTTCTTCGCGACCGACTCGAAGTCGTCGTCGGGGAACAGGTCGGCGTCCTGCAGCAGCAGGCCGCCCGAGACGAGCCGCACGTCCATGCGCTCCTGCTGCCAGTTCGCCGGCAGCTTGAGCAGGCGCAGGTTCTTCTTCGCCTTGAACACCTCGAGCGCCTCGGGCTCGAAGTCGGGCGCCACGATGACCTCGGTGAAGATGTCGCGCAGGTTCTCTGCCATCTTCAGCGTCACGGGGCGGTTGGCCGCGATGACGCCGCCGAACGCCGACAGCGGATCGCACTCGTGCGCGCGCAGGTGCGCGCTCGCGATGGGGTCGAGCGCCTTGGAGTCGGCGATCGCGATGCCACAGGGGTTCGCGTGCTTCATGATCGCGACGGCCGGCAGCACCATGTCGTACGCGGCGCGCAGGGCGGCGTCGGCGTCGGTGTAGTTGTTGAACGACATCGGCTTGCCCTGCAGCAGCTCGGCCTGCGCGATGCCGTGGCCGCCGACGCGCGTGTAGATGGCGGCGCGCTGGTGCGCGTTCTCGCCGTAGCGCAGGTCGTCGATCTTCTCGGCCTGGATCGTGAGGTGGTCGGGCAGCGTCTCGGCGCCCGCCATCGTCTCCTCGGCGAACCACTGCGCGACCGCCGTGTCGTAGGCGGCCGTGTGCGCGAAGGCGCGCGCCGCGAGCTCCTTGCGGGCCTGGAGCGTCGTGCCTCCCTCGCCAAGCGCCTCGATGATCGACGAGTACGACGCGGGGTCGACTGCGATCGCGACGTTGGCGTAGTTCTTCGCCGACGCGCGCACCATGGCGGGGCCGCCGATGTCGATCTGCTCGACGGCCTCGTCGCCCGTCGCGCCCGAGGCGACCGTCTCGACGAACGGGTAGAGGTTCACGACCACGAGCTGGAACGGCGCGATGTCGAACTCGCCGAGCTGGGTCTCGTGGTGCTCGAGGCGCAGGTCGGCCAGCAGGCCGCCGTGCACGTTGGGGTGCAGCGTCTTCACGCGGCCGTCGAGCATCTCGGGGAAGCCCGTGATGTCGGCGACGTCGGTGACGGGGTAACCGCCCTCGCGGATCCGCGCGGCCGTGGATCCCGTCGAGACGATCTCGACGCCCGCGTCGGCGAGCGCCTTCGCGAGCGGCAGCAGGTCGGTCTTGTCGCTCACGGACACGAGCGCCCTCGTGATCGGGACGACGTCGCGGTGACGATACAGCGAGGGGTCGTGGCTCGGACCGGCCATGAGATCTCCTTGTGCGGTTGGGGTGGGTCGGGTCTCGAGCGCGCCTAGTCGAGGACGAGGGCGCCCGTCGCGATGCGGCGCACGACGTCGATCAGCAGGCGTCGCTCGACGGGTTTGATGCGGGTGTGCAGCGTCTCCTCCGTGTCGCCCGGCTCGACCGCCACGCGCTCCTGCGCGAGGATCGGGCCGGTGTCGACGCCGCCGTCGACCTGGATGACGCTGGCGCCCGTCTGGGTGGCGCCTGCGGCGAGCGCGTCGCGCACGCCGTGGGCGCCCGGGAACTCGGGCAGGTAGGCGGGGTGGGTGTTGATGATGCGGGGCGCGAACTCGGTGACCACGTTGTCGGGCAGCAGGCGCATGAGGCCGCTCAGCACGATGAGGTCGGGATTCCAGACCCGCAGCTGCTCGGCCAGCTCCTCCCCCCACGCCTCGCGCGTCGGGAAGTTCGCGTACGGCACCGAGAACGACGGCACCTCGAAGTGGTCGGCGTGATCGAGCCCCTCGGCATCGCGGTCGGCTCCGACCACGACGACGCGGGCCGGGAAGTCCGGATCGTCGGTCGCTTCGAGGAAGGCACGCAGGTTCGAACCGGCGCCCGAGATCAGGACCGCGACGTTGAGCACGCGTCCAGTCTACGGGGTGGCGCGCGAGGCGCCCGCTCGGGCTCACCGGGGCGAGAAGTCGCCGGGCGAAGCGCGGATGCGATCGAGTGCGGCCTCGACGGCGCCCGTCACGACGATGTCGGGACCGAGGCGGCTCGCGACGAGGTCGGGGATCGGATCCTGGAACTCGCGGGTGAGGACGTCGGCGGCGTGCGACAGCACGGGGGCCGCTGAGTCGGCGATCGCGCCGGCGATCACGACGCGGTCGATGTCGAGGAGACTCGACAGCGCCTCGGCAACTCGGGCGATGCGCTCCCCCAGCCGCTCGACGATGCCGAGCGCAGCAGGGTGGCCCGACTCGGCAGCCCGGAACACATCGTCCGAATCGACGTGCTCGCCGAGCACCTCGCGCCCCCATTCACGAGCGAGCGCCCCGATACCGTCGGTATTGCCGACGCCCTCGACGATCTGCAGGAACCGCATCTCCCCCACGCCGCCGCGCGAGCCCCGCAAGAGGTGCCCGTCGAGGATCACTCCGGCGCCGAGGCGCTCCCCCGCCAACACGGTCGCGACGCCGATGTCATCCGGGTGCCCGCCGCGGGCGCGCTCGGCGACGGCGGCGAGATTCGCGTCGTTGTCGACGACGACGGGAACGCTGCCCAGCAGTCCGTCGAATCCCGGGTTCATGGTTCGCCAATACTCGTGCTCACCGTCGGGTGAGCGCCCGTGGGCGTCGACGGGCGCCGGAACGCCGATCACCGCGATCAAAGCGTCGCCGACGTCGCGCCCGGCGTCGCGCGCGACGTCGGCGAGGATCTGCGAGCAGAGCGCCCTCCTCGCTTCCGCTGCCGCGCGCCGCTCTGCGAGATCGGGATCCGTGGAGACGACGGGCGCCGTGACGCTGCGGTCGGCGAGCACGCGCCCCTTCAGAGTCGCGGCGACCGCCGTGAAGCGGTGCCCGCCCGCGTCGAGTCCGAGCAGGATCCCACCGCGTTCGCGCAGCCGATACCGCTTCGCCGGCCGCCCCTTGTTCGTCAGGCCGGCGACCCTGCTGTCTGCGATCTCCTCGAGCCAGCCGGCCGACACAAGCGCTTCGCAGACGTCGAGAACGGTCGGCCGTGCCAGGGCCGTCGCCGACATCGCCTCGGCCGCCGTGAACTCGTCGACATCCAGTGCGAATCGCACGAGAGCGTCGGAGTTGAGACGCCGCATCAGCTGCGGCGAGCGCGCACTCCCGGTCACCATTCCCCCGAGGATACGGGGTTGACGCACACGTCGTGGTGCTGTCACAGTAGGCATCATCATTTAATTTGGACTCTTTATTTATAGGAGATCCGACGGAAGGACAACGATGTCTGGAAGAACCGCACGCGCCCTCGCGACCGTCGCGGGGACGGCGATGGCGAGCGCGATGCTCGCCTCGTGCGCCCCCGCCGGCCCCGAGGAGGTGCACTTCACCTTCAACAAACGCGAAGCGATCTCGTTCGTGACCCAGGTCGTCGACGATTACAACGCCTCGCAGTCCGACTATCGCGTCACCCTCGACACCTCAGGCATCGACGCCGTCTCCGCGAGCTTCGTACGGGGCGATCCGCCCGACATCATGCTCGCCAACTACAACCACGAGGTCTCGCGCTTCGTGAGCCGCTGCGCCCTCTCCGACCTCTCGCAGACCGATGCGGCAGCCGACATCCGGCCCGATCTGCAGCCGCTGCTCGACCAATACGGGGTCTGCGAGGGCACGACCCCCGCGCTGCCGTACTCGGTCATGGCCGCCTCGGTGATCTACAACAAGAAGATCTTCGAGGAACACGACCTGACGCCGCCCACCACCTGGGACGAGCTCATCGAGGTGTGCGACACGCTGCAGGACGCCGGCGTCGCGCCGTTCTACGCCACATTCGCCGATGCGTGGACGGTGAATCAGAGCTGGTTCGACTACGCCGCCGGCGGTGCGGTCGACATGCTCAGCTTCTTCGATGCGCTCGCCGCGGAAGGCGCAGACGTCGGCCCCGGTTCGGAGCACTCGTTCGCGGCCGATCTCGCGGACCCGATGGAGAAGATGCAGCTGCTCGCGCGCGAGTACACGCAGGACGGCGCCGCCAGCCGCAATTACGACGCGGGCAATGTGGGATTCGCGAAGGAGGGCGGCGCGATGTACATGCAGGGGCCCTGGGCGTTCAGCGAGATCGCGAAGACTGCACCCGACGCCGAGCTCGGCACGTTCCCGCTGCCGATGACGAATGACCCCGACGATCTCAAGGTGCGCGTCAACCTCGACCTCGCAGTGCTGATCCCTTCCGAGGCGACGAACCCCGAGGGCGCGCACGACTTCCTCGACTATCTCTTCCGGCCCGAGATCATCCAGGCCTACAACGAATCGCAGCTCGGCTTCGTGCCGACGACGACCGGCAAACCGCCGAGCGACCCCCGCGTCGCCGGCATGATCCCTTTCTACGAGGCCGGCGCGGTCTATCAGGGTGCGGGTGTTCTCATCCCGCGCACGATCCCCGCCGAAAA
>Ga0079224_100006089_pt1 | contig 15928 bp, 13 predicted proteins | sample Stecom2015_FD_80414 | JGI IMG/M metagenome (GOLD analysis project Ga0079224, IMG submission 80414) | Agricultural soil microbial communities from Utah to study Nitrogen management - Steer compost 2015 | ecosystem: Environmental > Terrestrial > Soil > Agricultural land | place: USA: Utah...
CATGCTATAAGTATGGATTCTGACGGACAACATTTGCCAAATGACATTAAATTTTTTATTGCAAAGATAAAAGAAGATCCTGAAGCAATCTGCATTGGAGAAAGGGATTTGAATCAAAACAATGTTCCAATGAAAAGTAGTTTTGGTAATAGGTTTTCTAATTTCTGGGTTTGGGCACAAACTGGAGTTAGAATACCAGATGCACAATCAGGATTTAGAGCCTATCCTATAAAAAGTGTGCAAAAAATAGATTATAAAACCCAAAGATTTGAATTTGAAATAGAAGTGTTAATACGAAATCAATGGAGAGACGTTCCTTTGAAGTATTTTGATATTGATGTTTATTATCCCCCTGAAGAGGAAAGAATTAGTCATTTTAGACCTTTTAAGGATTTTATGAGAATATTTTATTTGAATACTGTATTGACTTTAATTGCATTATTCTGGATATTTCCAAAACGTTTTATTTATAAAATCTTTAAAATTAAAACCTGGAAAAGCTTATATCAAAAAACATTTTACAATCCTAAAGATTCCTATCTTAAAAAGAAACTATCCTTAAGTTTTGGAGTTTTTATGGGTATAGTTCCTGTATGGGGTTTTCAATTATTGATTGGAATACCATTAGCGGTGTTATTTAAATTAAATAAAGGCTTATTTCTCATAGGAGCTAATATTAGTATTTTTCCTCTTACACCTCTATGGTGGGTTTTAAGCCTAAAATTAGGACAATTGCTTTTGGGACTTGAACGATTTCCAATAGTTTGGAAGGAGTGGAATTTAGAAGCCTTTAAAAATATGGGTCTTTCTTTCTTTTTAGGTGGTGCAGTATTGGCCATTATTATGGCTTTAATAACTTTTATCCTTCTTTCATTTAAAAATTCTAGAAGTACCAATTTTGCACAGGAAGTAGATTAATTTATTTTTATCTCGATTAACTTTACAACAATCAGAGGAAAATATCTATTTTTCTGAATCTATACAAACTTCCTATAGATGTATAAAATAATTTTTAAGTAAAATAACTTAGAATGTTGTAATTTTATGCTATTATGCATTGTTATTATTAAATGCAAATTTTAATTAATCCTTATTGTTGAAATTTTAATTTTTATTTATTGTGCAAATACATGAACCTGTTTCCGTTTTCGATATTTTAAAAATTGGTGTTGGACCAAGTAGTTCACATACTTTAGGACCTTGGCGCGCTGCGGAGCGTTTTATTAATTATATTAAAAATAATTATAGTATAGATAAAGTGCAAAAAATTCAAGTGTTGCTATACGGATCTTTAGCAAAAACTGGAGTTGGACACGGTACAGACATTGCAGTTGCGTTAGGCTTGATGGGTTTAGATCCAGTAACCTTTGATGTAAATGCTATAAATACGACAATTCAAAAAATTAAAGATGAACACCAATTGTTATTGGCTGGAAAAAGAAATATACCTTTTGAATATGCAAAAGATATAAAATTTTTAATGACGGAATCTTTGCCATATCACCCTAATGCATTAACATTTATATGTACTTTGGATAATGATGAAAATATCGCAGCAACATATTATTCCGTTGGAGGAGGTTTTGTTGAACAAGAGGGTGTGGAAGAAGATGGAAATAAAAATATACACTTGCCATTTCCTATAGATAAAGCTGCTGATTTAACGCATTGGTGTAGAAAAACTGGATTGTCTATTGCTGAAGTAGTTATGGAAAATGAAAAAGCATGGAGACCGAAAGCTATTACACGAGAAAAAATGTGGAAAATATGGGAAACAATAAAAGAGTGCATTTATAGAGGATGCCATACGCCTGGAATTTTGCCAGGGGGCTTAAATGTTAGAAGAAGAGCTGCCCAAATTAATAAAAAACTTATGCAAGGGAATGAATATTCTAATTTTGAAGAATGGATTCAATTGATTAGAAAAAATAATAAAGGGTTTTCTTATACTTTAGATTGGGTTAGCTGTTTTGCTTTAGCAGTAAATGAGGAAAATGCAGCTTTTAGTAGGGTAGTAACCGCTCCAACTAATGGTGCAGCTGGTGTTATCCCAGCAGTTTTAATGTATTATATTGTTTTTGAAGATGCATATGATGAAGAAAAGATCATTAATTTCTTAATGACTGCAGCTGAAATAGGAAGCATTTTTAAAAAAGGAGCAACAATATCCGCAGCTATGGGTGGTTGTCAAGCAGAAATTGGAGTTTCTTCCTCAATGGCAGCTGCTGCTTTAACAGAATCTATGGGAGGAAATATCCACCAAAGTTTACAAGCTTCGGAAATTGCTATGGAGCATCATTTAGGTTTAACATGTGATCCTATTAAAGGTTTAGTGCAAATTCCTTGTATAGAAAGAAATACAATGGGGGCCATAAAAGCAATAACTGCTTCCCAATTAGCTTTAAAGAGTAATCCTAATGAAGCAATTGTTAGTTTAGATGCTGTAGTGAAAACTATGTGGGAGACTGCTTTAGATATGAATACAAAATACAAAGAAACCTCTGATGGCGGTCTAGCTGTAAATGTTCCTTTAGGACTTAGTGAATGTTAATCAAATTAAAAAATATGAAAAAAATTATAGTTACAATACTTGCCTTATCTACTATAAGTTTAGTAGCATGCAATAAACAAAAACAAGAAATAGAAGATAATACGAATACACCAGAAAAAAACTTTGAAAAGTTCCTACAAATAAATGAAGCTCCATTACAATTTTTTTGGATTTATGAAAACCCTAATTCGGAAAATAAGACTGGGTCTTTTAGAGCTTATCAACAGGAGCGTGTGGTTGATAAAATTGAAGTTAATGAGGATTGGTCCGTAAATTTAAATGAAAATAAGTATATAAAAACATTAAGTGAATCAGATTTACAAGTTTTAAACTTAGGACAATCTTGGAATATTAATGCAATTGCATCAAACAGCGCAAATATAGATAATAATACTTTTCAAGTAAGCTCGGCTTTGCAAGTGGATTTTGATCTTTATGATGGTATTAATTCCGTCAATCCTAATCAAGGTTTTGTTATTTATTTTAATTCACAAATTCCAAATTATAATGAAAATTCAGGAAGTGCTAAACAAGTAGTGCTATATTCCTATAATGCACATTATGATATTCATGCTTTTGCTTCTTTTGATCTAGATGCCGATAAAAATTCTTTATCTATTCATCCTGAAGATTTAATTGCATTTCAACAATTTAATACTATTGAAATTCATGTTTTTGAAAAAGAAATTATGAATATTGATTGGTTTGATGAAAGAGGAAAATTGTATTGGGTTACTAAACAAAAATATAAATTTCCTTTTAAAATTTAATTAAAAAAGTATGTCTTTAAAATTGTCATTGATTGATCTTTCTTCAGTACCTTATGAAGGAACGAGAAGTCAAGCTTATAAAAATACCATTGAAACTGCGAAGCATATTGAAGAGCTAGGATACCATAGAATTTGGTTAGCAGAGCATCATAATACTAGAAATTTAGCAGGGAGAGCGCCAGAAGTTATTATACCTGTTGTTGCTGCTGCAACATCAAAAATCCGAGTTGGATCAGGAGCGGTTTTGCTAAATCATTATTCGCCCTACAAAGTTGCAGAGCTGTTTGGTACTATGGAGGAGCTTTTTCCAGGCAGAATAGATTTGGGTATTGGTAGAGCAACAACTGGACCTTATACTGACTTGGCATTGCAACGCAATAGAAGTTTTCGTCAAATGACAAATGATTCCATGGAGCAATTAAAAGAATTATTATCATGGTACGACGGTAATGCTTATGGAGGAGAACATCCTTTTTCTCAAGTACACCTTTTTAGAGACGCACCCGCTCCCAAAGCTTATTTATTAGGATCCAGTAGTTGGAGCGCTCAAGCAGCTGCAGAGCTTGGATTACCCTATGTTTTTGCAAGTTTTATAAATCCTAGTCAAACTTTTCAAAATATTCAGATTTATAAAGGAAATTTTAAAAAATCATTACATGTTCAAGGTATAGAAGAACCCAAAGTGATTTTAGCTTTAAATGTTTATTGTCAAGAAACAGAAAAAGATGCTTTGGCGTTTTCTGCTCCAGTACGTTGGATGATGATGCAAATGAGAAAAGGAGATATTAATAGTCCTGTTTTAAGTGAAGCGGAAGCAACCGAAATTCTCGATAAGGATAAAAAAGCGGCAAGATTATTGAGCCCTAAAGATTTGCCCTATCATTTTACAGGTACTCCTGAAATTTTAAAGAATGAACTAAAAGAGGTAGCAAAATTTTATGAAATTGATGAAATAATGATACAAATGCTTTCTGCAAATCATAAAAGAAGAATGTTTAGCTTAGAACTATTGGCTAAAGCATTATTGTAATATCCATAATAGGAAATCCAATATAGCTTTATGTTATTCTAGTATTTAGGAAAGATATAATAATTAAAAATCAAGGAATATATTTTTGGATAATAATGAGATTTTTCGTAACTTTAAAGATATAAATTATAAAACAAAATATTATGGGATTTTTAAATTTAGATAAAGAAAAAACACAAGAAACTGCAAAAGCTTTAAATGTTTTATTAGCAGATTATCATTTATATTATCAAAAATTGAGAAACTTTCACTGGAATGTGGTAGGTCGTGATTTTTTCGTTTTACATGAAAAATTTGAGGAATTATATAATGATGCAAAATTGAAGGTTGATGAGATTGCAGAAAGAATCTTAACCCTTAGATATAGACCTATTAGTAATTACACTGATTATTTAGATATTTCGAATATAAAAGAATCTTCTACACAGTTGAAAGACCATGAAATGGTTGCTACTTTATTAGAAGATCATGGGAAATTATTAAAGCAATTAACTGTGGTACTTGAAAAAGCGGAAGAAGCGGGAGATGAAGGAACATTAGATTTGTTTTCTGGTTATGTTTCTCATTTAGAAAAAGAAAGTTGGATGCTAGATGCATGGTTGATGGATAAAGATGAAAATCTTCCTAAAGCATAATTAAAAATTAATTTATTCATGTTAAAACAAAAGCGAAAAAGTAATTTACTTTTTCGCTTTTGTTTTTTGTATACTAAATTCTAAATATACCTTTAATTTCAATAATGAATAAAAAATTTAAATGCTAAAATTTAATATCCAAGAATTTTTAACATACTTTGTGCAGATTGTTCTTTAGCATATAATCTATCTACTAATTCTCCTTTTTCATTTTTTTCTATTAGGATATGCTTTGGAGAAGGTATCATACAATGCTTTATCCCTCCATAACCTGATAATTGGTCTTGATAAGCTCCAGTGTGAAAAAAACCAATATATAGCGTTTCATCTGCATGAGGATTAATTTTAGGTAAAAATACTGCATTAATATGCTCTTCTGAAGTATAAAAATCATGACTATCACATGTTAAACCACCTAAATGTACTTCTTGATATTCCTCCTCCCAATAATTAATGGGAAGCATTAGAAACTTTTCTCCTATACACCAAGTATCTGGTAGGGTAGTTATAAAAGAACTATCTATCATATACCAAATCTCTCTATCATTTTGCTTTTTCTCACTTAAAACGCCGTATATCGTAGCACCTGTTTCTCCAACCGTATAAGAACCAAACTCAGAAAATATATCTGGAGTGCTGACTCTATACTTTTTACACATGTTTTTTATATTTAAAACTATTTCATCAATCATATATTGATAATCATAATCGAAATTAAGACTATGTTTGATTGGAAAACCACCTCCAATATTTACATATCGCAACTCAGGAGAAACTTTTTTCAGTTGGCAATATAAGGTAACTACCTTATTTAATTCTGACCAATAATATACATCATCTTTAATCCCTTTATTCATAAAGAAATGTAACATTTTTAGGTTGAATTTTGGATTGCCTTTTATCTTATCTATATAAAACTCTAAAATATCTCTCCTACGAATTCCTAATCTTGAAGTGTAAAAATCAAATGTTGGTTCTTCTTCTGCAGCAATACGAATTCCTATATTAATACTTTGATTTCTTTTTAATAACTTTTCAAAAACCTCTAATTCCTCTTTATTATCTAAAACAGGTATTACATTCACAAATCCATCTTGAATCAGTTTTATAATATTCTTGATGTACTTTTCTGTTTTAAATCCATTGCAAATAATAAAAGTATCTTTTTGAATATTTCCTTTTTTATAAAGCTTTTTTATAATTTCTATATCATATGCTGAGGAGGTTTCAATATGAGCACCATTTTTTAATGTTTCCTCAACCATGAAAGAAAAATGGGAACTTTTTGTGCAATAGCAATAATAATAATCCCCTTTATATTTATGTTTTTTAAAGGCATTCTTAAACATATCCTTTGCTTCATGAATATGCTCTCCTATTTTTGGTAAATAGGTTAATTTAAAGGGAGTTCCATATTTATCGATTAAAGCTTTAATGTCTACTCCATTAAACTGTAAATAATCATTTACAATTTCAAATCCTTTTTGAGGAAATTCAAATGTTTGATCAACTAAACTACGATAGGTATGATTCATCTTTTCTTATAATAAATGCTTGTTTTATACTTTCTACAAATGTAAGTGATAAAAGTTTTAAAATTATTGTTTTTTCTGGATATTTAGTCCGATTTGTAAAAAATGTAAGTAAAGCGCGTTTTAAAATAAAGAAATAGCAAATTAACACTTAACTTTGTCTTATGCATGATTATTTAAAAGAACTTAATGAATTTCAAAGAAAAGCTGTTGTGCAAACAGAAGGCCCAGTTATGATTGTAGCAGGTGCAGGTAGTGGTAAAACTAAAGCTTTAACTACGCGTATTGCGCATATCATGAATTTAGGAGAAGATGCTTTTCGTATTCTAGCTTTAACCTTTACAAATAAAGCCGCTGCAGAGATGAAAGAGCGTGTGGATTTGATTCTGGGAGACAATGAAGCTAGAAATTTATATATAGGTACTTTTCACTCTGTTTTTTCTAGAATTCTAAGAAGAGAAGCAGAACGTTTAGGATATACTTCAAGCTTTACGATTTATGATTCTGATGATGCTAAAAAACTAGTAAGAACAATTGTAAAGGACTTTAATTTAGATGAAAAAGTATATAAGGCTAATATTGTTAGTAATAGAATCTCTTCAGCAAAAAATGCCTTAATTTTTCCTTTGGATTATTTGCAAAATAAGCATATTGAACAAGAGGACTATAGGGCTAAAAAGCCAATGATTGGACAGATTTATAAAGAATATGTGCGTCGTTGTTTCCAAAATAACGCTATGGATTTTGATGACTTATTGATTCAAATGTATGAATTATTGACTAAGCATCCTGATCGTCTAGCTTATTATCAGGAACGATTTAAATATATAATGGTAGATGAGTATCAAGATACAAATACTGCACAATATAAAATAATTCACTTATTAGCAGATAAACATCAGAATATTTGCGTAGTGGGGGATGACGCTCAAAGTATTTATTCATTTAGAGGTGCAACTATTGAAAATATCTTAAAATTTCAGGATGATTATCCTAATGCTAAGGTTATAAAACTGGAACAAAATTATAGAAGTACGAAAAATATTATTCAAGTTGCTAATCAAATAATTGGTAAAAATAAACATCAGATTCCTAAAAATTTATGGACCGAAAATTCTCAAGGAGAATTAATAAAACTTGTGCGAACAAGAACAGATAATGATGAAGGAAGATTTGTGGCTGATGCAATTAAGGAACAAAAATTAAGAAACCATTTTGAAAATAAAGACTTTGCTATTCTTTATAGAACAAATGCTCAAAGTAGGTCTTTTGAAGAAAGTTTAAGAAGAGCAGGTATTCCTTATAAAATTTATGGGGGATTATCTTTCTATCAAAGAAAAGAAGTGAAGGACTTGATAGCATATTTACGTGCAGTAGTTAACCCTAGGGATGAAGAGGCCTTAAAAAGGATAATTAATTATCCTGCTAGAGGAATTGGAAATATTACTATGGATAGGCTGGGTTTATACGCTATGCAAAATAATTTAAGCTTTGCTGAAGTTATTCAAAATCCTGAATTTGCTGGAGTACGTGGAGCTGCTGTTCAAAATATTAAAAATTTTGCTTTAATGATTTCTTATTTTAGAGAAGCAATGCAACATAAAAATGCTTATGAAATTGCCTTTGAAGTTGGAAAGCAATCTGGATTAGTTAAATTATTATATGAAGATAAAACTCCTGAGGGTCAAGCTAGATATGAAAATGTGCAAGAATTATTAAATTCTATTAAGGAATATGTTGAAAGTCCTAATGAAGATGGAGAGGTAGAAGAAGATAAAAGCTTAAGTACATATCTACAGAATATTACATTATTGACGGATCAAGATGATGATGATGAAAATCAAGATGTTGTTAAATTAATGACTATACATGCTTCTAAAGGATTGGAATTTCCTAATGTTTTTGCTGTAGGTGTAGAAGAAACTATATTTCCCTCTGCTATGTCTGTTTATGATAGAGAAGGGTTAGAAGAAGAAAGAAGATTATTCTATGTAGTTGTTACTCGGGCAGAGAAAAATCTTTGGATTACTTATGCAAATAATAGATATAGATTTGGAAACCTGGTTTCTAATGAACCTAGTCGATTTATTGCTGAAATTCCACCTGAGTATTTGGATTTTAGTCTTGTTGGCGGAGGTACGGGTTTTAATCATAGTAGAGAAAATCAAGATAATTTCTTTTCAGAAAAATATACCTCTTATTCGCGTAATCAATCTAGTAATACTTATAAACCCAAAAGGAAAAGTACGCAATATTATAATGAAAAACCACAATCTTCTACAACTAGTACATTAAAAAAACAAATATTAGAAAAGAAAAAGAATGAAACTTTTAATCATGTACTAACTGAAGACTTTACTCCTTCTGATCCTGACGCTATTCAAGTAGGTCATAGAGTGGAGCATGTTAAATTTGGTTTTGGCACAGTGGAATATATAGATGAAGGTTCACAAAATAAAATTGCAACTGTAATTTTTGAAAAAGCGGGTAGTAGAAGATTAATGCTTGCCTTCGCTAAGCTGATGATACATAATTAACAAAAAAATGCTGCTAATCGTTTTTATACCGTGAGCAGCATTTTTATTATAAATCCTTATTCTTTTTCAACCCCAACTGGTATCACTAAGGTTGGAATATTAACAGAAGCTAGTACTTTTTCAGTATTACTACCTATTAATATTTTATCAATTTTATTTCTTCCATGTGATCCAATAACAATATAGTCTAAATCTAAATCGTCACACATTCTTGCAATTACATTCTCTACTGTACCTTCTTCTACATGTAGATGCGTATTGTCATAATTTAAATAACTTTTAGTTTTTTCTAAATAAGACATTGCGCTGTTTCTAAGCTCTTGGTTTTGAACACTTTGATGTGCTCCAAAATCAGCACTTGTGAATCCTAAAATAGGGGAATAATTCATTCCAGAATAATAGGTCCAATCTGCTAAAATATGTACTAAATGCAACTCGGCATTTAAGGATTCTGCTAAGACTTGTCCTTGTTCTGCAACTAAATGTGCGGAAGAACTAAAATCTAAGGCTACTAAAATTTTTTTATTCATAATTCAATGACTTTTCTTTTATAAAGATACAGAAATAATCCTGAAATTGTTGAGTCGAAAGGCAAATTATATTTTTATAATATCAATTTCAATAGGATCATTATATTTTCTATTTGCAGCATGATAAGTAGGACCTATATAGTTATTATAAGAAAATCCATGTTTTATAGCTTGGGTAATAAAAGATTTAGCATTTTTAATGGATTGTATTAAATCATGACCTTTTGCTAAATTGGCTGTTATGGCAGCTGCAAAAGAACATCCTGCACCGCTGGTGTGTAAAGTATCTATTTTTGGAGTTTTAAATAAGTAAATATCCTTACCATTATATAAAACATCTGTTGCTGTATTTTTTAATCTTCCACCCTTTACTAAAACATTTTTAGAACCTAAAGCATATAAATCTTTAGCTGCTTGGATTAAATCTTCTATGCTTTTTAAAGGTCTGTTTTTCAAAATATGAGATGCTTCCCCCATATTTGGAGTGATTATATAGGCTAGGGGAATTAACTTCTTTACCAAAGCTTCTTCTGCTTCTTTTGCTAATAAAACAGAATCTAATTTTCCTATCATTACGGGATCTACTACTATAGGTATGTTCTTAAGATTTTTTAATTCTTGTACAATATATTCTATTATTTCTTTAGAAAACAACATGCCCGTTTTTAAAGCATCGACTCCAATTTGCTTCAGACCAGTAGCAAATTGAGCTTGTATAGCTTCTAAGTCTAATGGATGGATATTTTTACCAGTTTCTGGATGTTGACCTACTATTGCTGTTATTACTGTCCAGGAATAGGTATCTAATTCTTGAAAAGTTTTTATATCAGCTTGAATTCCTGCCGTGCCTCCTGAAGCTGCACCAGCAATTGAAAGTACTCTATGGGGATTTTTATTTGACTGCATATTCCTTGTAATTTAGAAAATCAAAATTAAACTAAATTAAAAATCAAAAAAGAAAATTTGAATCTAATTTTTAATCTTAAAATATATTTTAATATAAGCATTTATTTAGAAATGTTTTTTTAGAAATTTTTCTCCTAAAATAAATTGTGCAGTAGGAATTCTTAATGCAATAAATATAAAGTCCTAAAATGCATGAGAAAAATTGTGTACAATTAAAATGCTAGCAAAATGATTTCTCTAATAATTATTTTGAATGAATTTTGCTGGAATTTTAAAATTACAATGAGTGTGCTAAAATCCTGAATTTAGAATTAAAAAGTACTTATATTATTATAAAACAACAAAGAATTTTTATTTTTGTTTATTAATGAAAACCAGGAAATTGAATTTACTATGCTTAAGAATTGGATTGGTTATTTAAAAGAAACTCAATTTTATGATATTGCCCTTAAATTAATAAACGGCTTAAGACTTTTTTGGAGTTATTTAAAAGAAACTCAATTTTATGATATAGCCTTATGGAATATATTATTAGCCTCCATTTTTATTTTTATAGCTTTATTTCTAAAAAATACGATTTCTACATGGATAGCAAAAATATTACATAAAATATATAAAAAATGGAGTATCTCAGATACTTGGCAAGAGTTTGAAAATTATGTTCTAAAACCTCTCCAAAACTTAATTTATACCTTCTTTTTATATTTAGCTTTTCATCAATTTTATTCACTTCTTGCAGATATAGTTATATTAAAGCAAAAAAATATTTTTGTAAAATCTGGTATTCTTAAATCTTCTAATACTTTATCTTTAGGCACTTTAATAGAACATGTTTTTTTATTCTTTTTATTTTATTTCTTTATTTCATTAATAGCCAGAACAGTAGATTTCGTTTTTCATATTTCTTTATCCAATGCACAAAAAGTAAATAATAAAGAAAAACAACAAATACTTCCCTTATTACGCGATGTTGTCAAAGTGATATTATGGTTTTTAGGTGTATTATTGATATTAAGTGCAGTTTTTAATGTTAATGTAGGAACTATAGTTGCAGGTCTTGGAATTGGAGGTATTGCAATTGCTTTTGCTGCAAAGGATAGTTTAGAAAACTTGATTGCTTCTTTTATGGTATTAATTGATAAGCCATTTTTAATTTGAGATTTAAATAAAATCGATAAGATTGAAGGGAAAGTAGAGCGTATTGAATTTAGAAGTACACGCATTCGTTCTGTAGACCGTTCTTTGATAATTGTTCCAAATAAAAAACTAATTGATAATCAATTAGAAAATATGTCTGAAACGGGAAAAAGAAGAGTTTTAATTCATTTGAAAATCTCTTATGGTCTTCAAAAAGAAAGTATCTTAGCCTTGCAAGAAGAAATTCAAAAGTGCATAGAAAAAACAAATGGAACAATTGAAAAGCCTTTAGTTTATATTGATACCGTTAATGCAGATACTTTACAGATAACAGTTCGTTACTTTATAATTATTATTAAAGAATTACGTTCTGAATTGGTACGCCAGGAAGTAAACTTAAAAATTTATGAAATATTAAATAAGTATGTTCCTGATTTTAAATATATAGAAGAAGAAAGATTACAAAAATAAATAGAATATGATACATGTAGAAGATGCCAGAATTACGCATTTTATTTTACATCATTTTAGTCAAGAATTATTAGAAGAAAAAATCGCAACTGAAGAAATTGCAATTGAGGATGAAGTAGATGAGGCAGTTATTAGAAAATTATTTACTAAGCCTTTTACAAAAGCTCAATCAAGTTATAATTTCTACCATGAAGTAGATATAGATTTTAATGTTCTTTATAAATGCACGGAAGAACTATGGTCGAATGCTGTAGATTTTGTGGAGTATTCGCATAAAGTGTTTACACATCTAAAGAATGTATCGGATCATCCAAAGATTAAAGATGGTGATGTTTTTATTCTTGAGTTTGAGAATGTTGTTATACATAATGAAAAAAGGCGTGCTATTGGTATTTATAAAGTAGAACAAAAAGATTTCTTTTTAAGCAGTAATTGGGAGAATAATAAACAAGCTAAAATTTCTTTGCAAGAAGGGATTAGTTCCGGGAAACTAGATAAAGCTTGTTTTATTGTTGATTTGCCTTCGGGCCCAGAAGTATATATAGTTGATGGAAATAAAGAGGAAGCAGCTTATTGGAAATATAATTTTGTATCTGTGGTTTTAAAAAATGATCATTATAATAAAACGCAACAAACCATGGAAATTACGCAACATTTTATCAAAGAAGAATTTCCTCAAGAATGTGAAGTGAGCAGAGTTGATCAAGCAGATTTATTAAATAGAAGTATGGAGTATTTTAAAGTAGCTGATTCATACAATCATGAAGAATTTGAAGAGGTGGTTTTACAAGATGAAAATCTAATTGAGTCATTTAGAGGTTTTAGAAATCAAGTTTTTGAAGAACAAGGTTGGTCATTTGAGGATAATTTTGAAATGGTGCCTGATGCTGTAAAAAAGAATCAACGTTTTTATAAATCTGTAATTAAGTTAGATAAAAATTTCCATATTTATGTGCATGGAAATAAAGAAATGATAGAACAAGGAGTGGATGAACAGGGAAGAAAATACTATAAATTATATTTTGAGGAGGAGCATTAAACTCCTCTTTTTTTTACTTCTATATTGCTTATTTATTGAAAAACTATAATCCACCTAAATATTCTGATACTTTAACTATGAAGTTTTTATCTAAATTAGCTTTATCAGTAAGTGTTATATTATAGGTTTTTCTATCAGGAAAGTTTCTTAATTCAGAAAAATGCACAAATTCTTTATTATCATTTTCGTCAATTGTTAATGCTTGCATTCTATTAAAAAAATCAATTTTTAATTTTTCACCCAGTTGTTTCATAAATCTAAAAGATGCATCAATAGCACCTCCACAAATAGCACTTTCTGTTGGTTTTAATCCTATGATGACGAAATGGTCATCTATTATTTTTGAATATGCATGTAATTTCTCACCATGAGAATCCCAATTTGCAGTAAAATCTGCAATTTCCCTGTGAATGGTATTTTGTTCTTCCGCATTCAGCTCTTTATTCGAAGGATAAATCCATATTTTTGCATTATCATCTAATTTTTCAAATTCTTGCATAGTATTGCTCGTTTATTTAAAGTAAAGTTATGGGAATTCTCATTCATAAAATATAATTAAACTTTAAGTTGGAATAAGAAATGCTTATATAGCACTACTATTTCTTTCATTTAATTTCTTAAAATAGCATATAAATAATGCTTTCATTTTTTGGATCTATTGATATGTAAAATCTATGCAATATATTGCAACAAAGATTTTACCATAAATCTCTTGATTAATTTGTTTGAGTTCAATATCTATGTCTATTTTAACATTATTATGGTAGCATTGGAAATTATAAAATAGCGATATTGATGAGAATAAGGTTTTGGGAGAAGATCCTTTTTATACTTTTTATATTAAGGAGCAATTGATAAAAAAACAATATATGATAAATGGAAATCTTATTATGTGTTTTGGGTGAAGATTTGATGGTAATTGAAGTCCTTTGCTCTGAATTATCCATTTTTTTTAATTAGTAGGAAATCTAGAATTTTTATTAAAAAAGTCCAGAATAAATTTCCGGACTTTATAACTAGATTTGTATTCGTATTATTATTATTCATCGTCATCTATATGAATTCGCATACCTTTAGCATATTCTTCTGCCAAAGTGGAATCAGGTAGTAAAAATTGCACTTTTTCTATTACTAAAGTATCTCCAAAACTCGCATGATAATCAAAAAACTTCCAACGATCTTCTGGCATAATTCCCTTTCTTCCATAACCAGTATGATATTCTGGAACTATAATATTTCTTCCTGTAGAATCCGCATATATATTCATATCAACAAACATAAATTGATAAAATACCACAGGATATTCTTTGCCATTTTTATCTTTTACAATAAGAGGATGTTTTAGTGCATCAGCTAGTTTATCCCTATGTACCATACCTTCATTAGGAGTATCATTATAAAAAAATACCTGTGCTTCTTCTACTTTTATTTTCTCTTTTGGTTCCGGATTTGCTTTTTTATTTTGATCTTTTTTTGTCCATGAAATTAGGATTACACTAATAATTAAACATAAAGTAATATTGGCAATCTTAAGGCTTCTTGCTTTCATAAAATGACTTTTAATTTTCCATTCTTGCTAAACTTTCTTTGATTGAAGTTATTTTTGCTTCAGTATCTGCTTGTTTTTTATACTCTAAATCTACAACTTCTTTCTTAGCATTTGCAAGAAAACGTTCATTACTTAATTTTTTATTTATTCCCAATAAGAATTTTTCTAAGTGCGTTAATTCACCCTTTAGTTTTTCAATTTGTACAGAGTAATCAATTTCTATATCAGATTGCATGAATAATTTATCAGCTTGAATAACTAAAGTAATTGCATTGTCTATAGCTTCAGTACAAGCTTCCACTTTATCTGCAAAAATTTGATTTTTTAATAAAGCTTTAGTTTTTTCATAAAAAGAAACATCTTTAGAAATATAATATAACTGAATTACATCTCTTGGCTTCATCTGATTTTTTTGTTTTGCCTCTCTAATTGCAGTAATTATATTTTGTAATTTCTTTCCTTGTTCTAAAATTTCTTTATTTAAATTTTCATTTTTAGACAATTGCTTAAGCATTAAATCTTCTTCATTATCTAATAAATTATGATGAATTTCTTCAGTGATAAAAGGCATAAAAGGATGTAACAATAACAATAGCTCATCAAATATTTTTATACTTTCTTGATAAGCTGCTGCAGCAATTGTTTCTTCTTTTCCTGGTTTCATCCATTCTAAATACCAAGAACAAAAGTCATCCCATATCAGAGAATAAATTAACTTTAAAGCTTCACTTAGTTGATAATGATTGAAATAATTTTGGGTTTTCTCTTTTGCATCTTCCAATTTAGCTTTCATCCATTCTATTGCAAAACTTTCAATATCGTTTAATGCTCTTTCTTCTTGTTTTTCTTCCCACATTTTGACCAAACGCATAGCATTCCACATTTTATGATTGAATTGCTTGCCTTGTTCTAAGAAAGCTTCATCATATAAAATATCATTTCCTGCAGGTGAAGCAATTAAAACACTAAATCGCACCGCATCTGCACCATGTTCTTCAATAAGTTGTAGTAAATCCGGAGAATTCCCTAATGATTTACTCATTTTTTTACCTTCTTTATCTCTAACAATTCCTGTAAAATAAACATCTTTAAATGGAATTGTATTTTTATATTCCATTCCTGCAATTATCATACGAGCAACCCAGAAAAATATAATTTCAGGTGCAGTAACTAAAGTTTGTGTAGGATAATAATAAGCCAAGTCTTTATCAGAATTTGTTGCATCCTTTTGAAAAACTTCA
>Ga0079224_100006091_pt1 | contig 15926 bp, 9 predicted proteins | sample Stecom2015_FD_80414 | JGI IMG/M metagenome (GOLD analysis project Ga0079224, IMG submission 80414) | Agricultural soil microbial communities from Utah to study Nitrogen management - Steer compost 2015 | ecosystem: Environmental > Terrestrial > Soil > Agricultural land | place: USA: Utah...
GCGCTGTACGACATCACTGCCCGGGGACATCAACCCCCGCGACCCGGCTCGCCGACGTGGGCGGCCGGGCCCGTGTCGCCCCGGTTCGGCGCGACGGGCGGCTCGGCGCCCGCCTCGCGTGGCTGGATCCCGCGGTACGCCTCGAAGATTGCCGACCGGCTGCTGGCGGTCGGGGCGACGGCCGGAATGCATGCCGATGTGCGCATGAATAATTGTTCGCCGAAAATCACTGGAATTATTCAGAAGTCGTGGTGATTAAAAAGTATTCGTTTCCGTGAGATGGTCGCGCGTCCGGGCCGGCGTTCGGTCGGATAACGGTTTCCCCGACGCCGAACCGGGTAAACGCCTGGGTTTGTCGTCTGTTCGTATGACCAACTGCCGGGCGGTCGCGACGAGACGGTCGTTGCTCCGCGGTCGCGCGCGCCGGGAAATATCCGTGGCCGATGTCGCCGGGCGATCGATCTGTTGTTCGAATGGCGCGGTTCGATGCCCGGCCCGCGCGACGTTCGTGACGAATTGTCAACTGCCGTGGCGTCACGGCGGCCGACGGGCGCGACGTGCGCACCGGCGGTGAAGTGCGTGGTTTCGGTGGAAGGCGATAGCGGACGGTAAACCTTCGGCGTGCCGAGGAAAGGTCCGTAGATCGTCGGTCGGGTCCCGGCCGGCCGGACAAGGGCGCTCGATGTCGCCGCGAGCGTTCCGTGGCCTTTTCGAGACCTATTTGTTACCCGGCAATTCCGCAGTACAGAGCCGGTTTTCGGTTCGCGCGCGCGGGAAACCGGGGGCGGATCGCCCGAATGTCACGATGTGGTGCAGCCGCGGCGGATATGGTGACGAAATGCGTTGCCGGATAAATGCGGAGCCGGATGCGCACCCCGCGACTGCGGCGGGTGCATCGGTCTCGGCGGCCTCGTCCGGTAAGCGTGAGAACAACGGGATCGACCGGGCACGGTCGAACGAAGCGCATTCGATGCGTTTATCGCCGGAGCCGGGATTCGGGTGGCTGCGGAGGGCGGGTGCCGGGGCGTCCGATGGGCGGATACAGAAGATAGCGCGAACATTGCGGGGAGTGAGTGCTTGATGGTCGATGACATCGGATTGGTCCCTCATATATCGCTCGCGGCCGCGGCGGACTGCACCAACGGCACGTTCGCGGTGTGTGGCGACGAGGGCCGCGCGCTCTGGTACGGGCCGTTCCTCGACAGCGACGCGGACAACCCGCACGGCGATCACGCGGCGGGCACCATGGCCGCGGCCCAGCGTGCGGTCTGGCTGGCCGGGCGCGCCTGCGCCGACGCCGGTCACACCGAGGCCACGCTGCACCTGGTGCTCAGCGACAGCGACGTGGACACCGTGACTCTGGCGTGTACGGCCTCGATGTCCGGGCTGATCCTGGATCTGGTCATCTCCGAGGACAATCCGGCGCTCGACTGGTGCCAGGTCTTCGGCAGCCTGGACTGGAATCCCGGAGCCCTGGTCGACCAGGACGAGCCGGAGGGCAGGCCGGGCAGGCACCTGCGGGCGGTGCACACCTTCCCGTATGTGAACGATGAACCGAAGGAGGCGTTTCCCATGATCCGCAATCCAGGTGAGGATGCCGGACAGGTCGAGGACGCGGGCATGGAGCTGCGCTCGGCTCTCGAAGCGCTGCTGCTCCACGACTCCGCGGGCATCGACGCCACGATGCGCCACGCCATCGCGGCCACCGTGCACCTGGCCGTCGACACCCCGCACGGCCTGCCCGAGGACGCCGAGGAGTTCCTCGGCCGCCTCGACGCCGCGTGGCTCATCGCGGCCTGGGCCGGACACGACCTGGAGATGTCGCTCATCGCCACCCTCGCCGCGGGCGAGGTACCCGCACTGTCCTGGTGCGAACTGATGTTCACCACCGCCCTGGCCCCGTGGTCGGCGAATCCGGCCGCCGTGCAGGCCAGACGTCTGTTCGCCGCGACCGCGCCGAGCCGCCTCGGCGCGGTGCCCGCCGAACCCGCCCGCGTGTTCGGCGCCTGACGAGCCCGCGCCGCACCCGATCGGGTAGCGGCCGAACCGGCCCCCGGCGGCGGCCGGTTCGGCGCGAGGACCGGTCTCAGGCGAGGTCGGACAGCTCGGTGAACGAGGTGATCCACCGGTGCGGCGGGCGCGGCTCGTTCGGCTCGCCCGGCCGGTGGACCCCGACCGCCTGCCAGCCGGCCGCCACCGCGGCGTCCAGTTCGTCGGGGTGATCGGACAGGAACAGGATCCGCTCGGCGGGCGCCGCAAGCGCCGCCGCGATCCGCCGATAGGATTCGGCTTCCCGCTTGGGGCCCGCGCTGTTCAGGTCGAAGTGCGCGTCGACGAGCGAGCCGAGTTCGCCGCCGCGGGCGTGGGCGAACCAGTCCCGCTGGTTGCGCACCGAACCCGAGGAGTACACCGCCAGCCGCAGCCCGGCCGCGTGCCAGCCGCGCAGTGCCGCGGGCACGTCGGGAAAGAACTCGCCGTGCAACGCCCCGGCACGGAACCCTTCCGCGCAGATCAGCCCCTGGGCGGCCTTCAACGGCTCGGCCTTGACATCGCCGCCGAGCCAGTCGCGCAGGATCTCGGCCACCTCGCCGGTGCCCGCCTCCGGTCGCCGCGCCAGCGCCCTGGTCTGCGCCAGGATCTGCGCCGCCGCGTCGTGCTCGTGCTCGGCGAGCCAGTCGGCGAGCCTGGCGCGGGTGTAGCCGTAGAGGTCCTCCCGGACCGAACTGGTCGGGCTCGTCGTGCCCTCGATGTCGAGGACGATCACATCGGGGCGGCTCACGACGCGGTCAGCAGCTGGTCGAGCGTGGGGAAGCCGGAGCTGATCCTGTCGCCGGTGAAGTCGCCGATCCAGCCGTCGGCCTCCTCGAAGAAGCGCACGGCGACGAAGTCGGGGCGCTCGCCCATGTCGAACCAGTGCAGCGTGCCCGCGGGCACCGAGAGCAGGTCTCCCGCCTCGCAGACCACGGCCAGCACCTCCTCGCCGAGGTGCAGATAGAAGCAGCCACGACCCGCGGCGAAGTAGCGCACCTCGTCCTCGGCGTGGCGATGCTCGTCGAGGAACTTGGTGCGCGCGCCCTTCGCGGTCTCCGGCCAGGACGGGTCGGAATCGTCCGGGTGGATACGGGCGATGTCGATGTGGCGGTAGCGGCCGTCGGCGTTGAGCTCGGCCACCTTGTCGGCGTACCGCTCCAGCAACTCCTCTGACGACAGGCTCGCGGCGTCGTCGAGCGCGGGCCAACGGTCGAAGGCGATGCCGTGCGCGGCGAGTTCGGCGGCGATCGCCTCGTCGTCGGTGGTGCGCAGCCGCACCGCGCCCGCGTCGTCGGCGGCCATCACCTGGAGCAGAGTCATGACAGTGGTCCCATCTACGAAAGAGCGGTGTGCGTGGTTCGCTGTCGGCCCGTGGGCAGGGGCTGATCCTGTGGGCGGAACACGATCTCGCCGCCGGTGCGCAGCAACAGCTCGCACAGCGCCTCCAGGCACTCGGCGCGATCGCGTGCCTGCGAGAGATTCTGCCCCCAGGTGGTGATGCCGTGCCCGGAGATGCACAGCACCGGCGGAGCATCGGGGTGCTCGGTGAGCCGGCGTTCGATGTCCTCGCCGATGCGGGAGACGGTGCGCCAGTTCGGGAACACCGGCAGGTCGACGGCCTCGGGGTCGGCGCAGCCGAGGCCCTTGATGAGCTCGAGACCGGTGATCCGCACGGTGCCAGGGGTCTCGACAGCGCCTGCCCTGGTGGCCAGCGCGGTCGCGAACGGCGAGTGCACGTGCACCACCGCGGCGGCGTCGGTGGCGCGGTAGACGGCGGTGTGGATGGTGGTCTCCGCCGAGGGCTTCCGGGTCTGGCCAGGCAAGGGGGCGGAGTCGGCGATCCGCACGGTGACCATGTCGGCCGCGCCCAGCTCGCCCTTGGGCAGGCCGCTGGCGGTGACCACGGCGGTGTCGCCGGTGCGCACGGACAGATTGCCCGCGGTGCCTGGCATCCAGCCGCGGGCGTACAGCTCGCGGGCGGTGGCGGCGATCGCCGCACCCTGGTCCGTCGTGTTGCCGCCCGTCGTGTCGCCAGTTCTCGTATCGCCTGCCGTCGCGTCCGTTGCCGTCGCGTCCGTTCTTGTCGCGTCTCGCGGCGCGGCCGCCGCGAGGACGGTGCCGTGGACGATGCCGTTCTCGGTCACCACGGCAGTGATCAGATCCGCGGGGGTGACGTCGAAAGCCGGGTTGAACACGGCTGTTCCCTCGGGCGCGGTCGGCGTGCCCGCGAAGGCGGTGACCTCGCCCGCCCCGCGCTCCTCCACGACGATGTCACGCCAGCTCGCGGTGGCCGGGTCACGGGTGGACTCGGGGGCGACCACGATGAACGGCACCCCGTGCCGGTGCGCGGCCAACGCGACCGAGTAGGTGCCGATCTTGTTGGCGACATCGCCCGCGGCGGTGACCCGATCGGCGCCGACCAGCACACAGTCGACCTGACCGGTGGCCATGGCCCAGGCGGCCGCGGAGTCGATGGTGAGCCGGTGCGGGATGCCTGCCTCGGCCAGTTCCCAGGTGGTCAGACGGGCGCCCTGCAACAGCGGCCTGGTCTCGTCGACGAGCACGTCGGCGATGGCGTCGCGTTCGGCCAGCACCCGCAGCGCGCCGATGGCGGTGCCGAACGCGCTGGTCGCCAGCCTGCCGGTGTTGCAGTGGGTGAGCACCCGCAGCTTGCCCGGCCCGCACAGCCGCTGCACCAGGTCGGCGGCGTGGGTGGCGGCGGCGCGGTTCACGCGGCCGTCCTCGGCCAGCATCGCCAGTGTCTCGGCCAGTACCGCCTCGGCGCCCTCGGTGATCCTGGCCCGCACGCGGGTGACCGCCCAGGCCAGGTTGACCGCGGTGGGACGGGTGGCCACGATCCGGTCGGCCTCGGCCTGCGCCGCGGCCACGTCCACCACCCCGTCGCGGGTGTGCGCGGTGGTCGCGATGACCACGCCGAAGGCGCCCGCGATGCCGATGGCGGGGGCGCCGCGGATGGCCAGCGTCGCGATGGCCTCGATGATCTCGTCCACCGTGGCCAGGCGCATCCGGCGCTCCTCGTGCGGCAGCCCGCGCTGGTCGATGGTGACCAGAGCACCGTCGTCCCAGATCAGGGAACTGTCGGTCATGGAGAGGTCCTTCGCGGCCTGCGCATCCGGTGGGCATGCGGAAAAGAAATCGGACGCGGAAAACGATATCGACCCGCGCGCGGCGCGCCACACTCGGACTCAGACTGATCCTGACTATGGACCAGCCGCCGGTGACCGGTGTTCTAGCGGGGCAGGGCGATGAACTCGACCGGGTCGCCGTCGCGCGCGCCGACCGGCACGATCACCAGCCCGTCCCGGTCGACCAGCCCGCCCAGGTGCGCGGTGCGGATCGAGGGGTCGCCGAGCAGGCCGCCGTCGTCGTGGCGGGCCGGGACGATCCGGGGCACCGGTCCGGTGATCTCGGCGGCGTTGCGTAGCGGGAGGCGGACCGGGCGGGCCGGGATCGCGCCGGTGCGGCCGTCGACGATGGCGGGGGTGAGCGCCAGCGCGGTGGCGACCGCGGCGAACGGATTGCCGGGCAGGCCGAGAACCGTGGCGCCGGAGGGCAGTTCGGCGATCACGGTGGAGCCGCCCGGGCGAAGCCGCAGCCGGGGCACCACGACGGCGGCCGAGGCCCGGTCGAGCGCGGCGCGCAACTGGTCGGCCGCACCGCCGCCGGTCGCGCCGACGACCACCAGCAGATCGCAGTCGGTGGCGGCCGCGAGCACCTCGTCGAAGCCGTTCGGGGTGTCGCGCAGGTGCACCCGATCGACGGTGACCACCCCGCACCCGGCGAGCAGGTCGGGCAGGACCGGGCCGATCGAGTCGCGGGTCTGGCCGGCTCGCAACGGGCCCTCGCTGCGGATCTCGTCGCCGGTCATCACCACTCGCGCCAGCACCGGACCGCGCACCGGCGCGGCCGTCACCTCGACGCTGGCCGCGGCGGAGATCAGCGCCGCGGTCACCGGTGTGCCCGCCGCGGCCACCACGTCGCCGGGGTGGCGGTCCTCGCCGCGGCGGCGGATGTCCTCGCGGACCGGGGTGCCGGGCAGGCGGCGCAGCACGCGCTCGGCGGTGGTCTCGGCGAACTCGTCGCGCAACACCAGGGTCGCGCCCTCGGGCACGTGCGCGCCGGTCGCGATCCGCACCGCCTCGCCGGGCAGCAGTCCCTCGGGACGCTGTCCGCCCGCGAAGCCGATGTCGCGGCGCAGCTGCCACGGGCCGTCGCCGCTCACCGCGTAACCGTCCATGGCCGAGACGTCGAAACGCGGCAGCGCCTCGACGGCGGTCAATGGTTCGGCCAGCGCCGCGCCGCGCGCGTCCCGCAGGTCGGTGGTGCGGACCGGCAGCGGTGTGAGGTCGGCGCGCAGCGCGGCCCGGGCGTGGTCGAGCGACAGCGGTTCTCCCGCCTGCGCCCTGGCCCGGCGGAGCTGGTCGGGGGTGTCGCAGTCGGCGATGCCGGCCTGCATCGCCGCGGACAGCTCCACGATCTCCGTCCGCGCGGGGACCAGCGCCTTCATCGGCTGGTTGACCACCGAGTCGAGTCCGTCGAGCGCCGCGCGCAGGGCCGCGCGCCGCCACACTCCGACCAGATACTGCGGACGCCCGTCGCCGTCGGCCGCGAAGACCGCGTCCGCGCCGGAATCGGCCGCGCGGCGGCGTAATTCGCCGAGGGTATCAGCGGTGAGGAAGGGCATGTCCGCGGCGAGGACCGCCACCAGCGCCGCGCCCGGCGCGTCCAGCGCGGCGAGTCCGGCCGCGACGGCGGCGACCGGCCCCGAACCCGGCGGATGCTCCCGCGCCTGCCGGATCCGTGCGGGCAGCTCCGGCCGTGGCGGGCCGACCACCACGACGGCGGTGCAGTCCGAGACGGCCGCGAGCGCGGCCTCGAGCATGGAGCGGCCGCCGATCACCAGTCCGGGCTTGTCCACCCCGCCCATCCGGCTCGCCCGGCCGCCCGCGAGCACGATGGCGTCGGCGCCGCTCATCGGCCTGCACCCGGTGCGGACGCCGCCGATCGGGACGGGAGCGCGGGCGACGGAGTGGGCGAGGCAGGCATGGACGGCATGCTAGTGGCGTGTCGGGGCGGCCGCTCAGGCGCCGAGGCGGTCGGCGGCCGGGCGCAGCAGCCGGAACACGTTGGCCTCCGGGTCGGCGAGCACCGCAGCGCCGGGATCGCCGCCGTCGACCGGGGTGGCGCCTGCGACGCAGAGCCTGGTCAGTTCCTCGGCGTAACCGGTCCAGATCTCCAGATCCAGATGCAGCCTGCCGCCGTCCGCGCCGCCACCGGTGTCGGCGGCGCGCGAGAACTCCAGCCAGGCGCCGAGGCCGGTCGGCGATCGCAACCCCACCAGATCGGGATCGCGGCGGGCCACCGGCCAGCCGAGCGCGCGGGACCAGAACTCCGCCAGCCGATCGGGATCGGCGGCGGCGACCACCAGGGCCGCCACCGGGCCGGTGCCCTCGTACTCCACGCGCGGTTCGAGCACGCAGAACTCGTTGCCCTCCGGGTCGGCCAGCACCGTCCACGGCACCTCGCTCCGACCGAGGTCGACGGCTCGCGCGCCGAGCTCGACGGCGTGCCGCACCTGGCGGCGCCGGTGCTCGTCGGTGCGGCTGCACAGGTCGAGATGCATCCGGTTACTGCCCGCCTCGGACGCCCCGGCGGGGCGGAAACTCAGCACCGCGTCGCAGCCCGCCGCGTCGGGCGGGGCCACGTCCACCCGTTCCGGGGTGTCCAGCACCACCGGCCACCCCAGGAGCTCGGCCCAGAATCCGGCCAGCCCGCGTGGCTGGTCCGCGTCGAACACGACACACGCCAGATGGGTGGACATGGACCCACGGTAGCCCGGTTCGGCGGACACGGAGGGGACTTCGGCGCACCGAGTCCGGGGCGTTGCCGGGTATGTCGTGCGAGCCGTGCGCCGGGCGGAATCAGGGCAGCCGGTGGTGCGCCGCGGCCATGTCGACGCGGCCGTCGCGCACCGGGACGCCCTCGGCGGCCAGCAGTCGCGCCTGTCGCGCGGACTTGTGCGTGGCCAGCCTGCCACCGGCGGCCACCACCCGGTGCCAGGGCAGATCGGCGGAATCGGTGCGCAGGATCCAGCCGACCGTGCGCGGCGTGGACAGCCCGGCCGCCGCGGCCAGGTCGCCGTAGGTGACCACCCGGCCGGGCGGGATGCCCGCGATCAGGGCGCGCACGTGCTCGATCTGCGCCTCGCTGGTGGCCGCCATCGCTACAGCACTCCGCGGATCAGCTCCGCCGTCCGCGCGGCGCGGGCCAGCGGCACCATGTGGTCGCAGTCGAACTCGTGGACGGTCAGCGCCGGGCCGAGGTGCTCGGTCAGCGCGGCGCGGAAGGCCGGGGTGACGAACGGCGGCCGCACCAGCATCGCCTGCACCAGCACGGTCGGCGTCCCCGCGGGCGGGAGCACGAACGGGCGAGCCAGCTGACCCCAGTAGGAGGTGATCGCGGGCAGGCTCAGCCGCCAGCCGACCCGGCCGTCGCGGGTGGGCGCGAGATGCTCGTCGAGTTCGATCTCCAGCAGTTCGGCGGGCACGTCGTGCCAGGCGCTGGCCAGCTTGTCGCGGCGGGCCTCGTCCCGATCGGCGTAGTCGGGATGGTCGAGGCCGCGCTGGGCCGTGTCGGCCAGCATCGCCGGGTCGATCGCGATGGCCGGGTCGAGCAGCACCAGGGCGCGCACCAGCTCCGGGTGACTCGCGGACAGGTGAACGGCGCTCGCGCCACCGAAGGAGTGGCCTGCCACCACCACCGGCCCGTCGGTCTCCGCGCGCAGCAGATCCGCCAGGTCGGCCACCACGGTCTCGAAGTCCCAGGGCGGCAGCGCGGTGGAACGGCCGTGGCCGCGCAGGTCGGGGGCGAGCACACGGACCCCTGGCAGCTGCGCCGCCAGCGCGGCCCAGCGCGCGCCGTGCCCGGTCAGGCCGTGCAGGGCCAGCACCACCGGGCCGTCCTCGGGACCGAAGCGGTGAAGGTTCAGAGTCGACACCCGGACCATTGTGTCCGCCCCGTGGTCCGGCCGCACCGCCGCGGGTCACGCCGGGGGTGGTGACGCATCCGACTCCACGGGGCCGTACCGGCCGATCGTGTCGGCCCGGTCTGTTGCAATAGCCCCCGTGGTGCGATCGGATAGCGCGGTGCGACTGGTTCGCCGGACAGTAACGCCACCCGGGGCCCGGCTCTGGGGCGCCGAACTGCGCCCGCTGTTCACGGCCGTCGCAGGCCCGCCCGCGCCCCGCCCCGGCTGGCGGCCATGGCAGGTGCTCGGCGGGCCGGGCGCCGGCAAGACCTCGCTGCTGGTCGATCTGGCCGCCGGCCGCATCGCCGCGGGCGTCGACCCGGAGTCGGTGCTGGTGCTCACGCACGCCAAACACGCCGCCGCCGCCGTACGTGACGCGGTCACCGCACGGCTGTCCGAGGGCGACCCGGCCACCGGCGGCGTCCCCGGCGCGAGCCGCGAACCACTGGTGCGCACCGTGCACTCCTACGCCTTCGCCGTGCTGCGCAGGCACGCCACGGCCCACGGCAATCCACCGCCGCGTCTGCTGACCGGTGCCGAACAGGATGCCGTGCTGCGCGAGATGCTGCGCGGCGACCTGACCGACATCGCCGCGGGCGCGCACGAGCTGTGGCCGCGTCGCCTGCACCCCGCCCTCGGCCTTGACGGCTTCGCCCAGCAGTTGCGCGACCTCATGCTGCGCGCCACCGAACGCGGCCTCGGCCCCGAAGACCTGGAACGCCTCGGTCACGAGCACGACCGCGAGGAGTGGGTGGCCGCGGGCCGGTTCCTGCGCCGCTACGAACAGTCGCTGCTGTTGCGCTGGTCGGTCGGCGTCGAGGCGCCCGAGGCCACCGCGCCCGCCCTCGACGCCGCCGAACTCGTCGGCGCCTGCCTGGACGCCCTGGCCACCGACCCCGACCTGCTCGCCGACGAACGCGCCCGCCTGCGCTACCTGTTCGTCGACGACGCCCAGCACCTCGACCCGCAGTCCGCGCTGCTGGTGCGCGTCGTCGGCGCCGCCGCCCACACCGTCGTCGTCACCGGCGACCCCGACCAGGCCGTTTACACCTTCCGCGGCGCCGACCCGCGCTTCGCCGCCGACCCCGGCGCCCCCGAGGACCGGCGCATCGTGCTGCGCGAGAACCACCGCAGCGCTCCCGGTATCCGCCTGGTCGCCGAGCGCATCGCCGCAGCGCTGCCGGGCAGCGCGCCGCACCGCCGCGCCCCCGAGCCCGCCGCGCCCGGCGAGAGCGGCGCGGTCCGGGTCCGGGTGCTGGCCACCCCGGCCAAGGAGGCCGCCCTCATCGCCGACCATCTGCGCCGCGCCCACCTCACCGGCGGCGTCCCCTGGTCGCGCATGGCCGTCATCGTCCGCTCGGTGCCGCTGTCGCTGGCCCCGCTGCGCCGCGCCCTGCTCGCCGCCGGAGTCCCCGTGCGCCAGCCCACCCTGGACGCGCCGTTGGCCCGCCGTCGCGGCGCCGCCTGGATGCTGCTGGCCCTGCGCGCCCTGCTGGCCGCCGACCGCCCCGGCCCCGCCTCGACCGCCCTCTTCTCCGCCGAGGACGCCCTCGACCTGCTCTCCGGCCCCCTCGGCGGGGCCGACCAGATCACCCTGCGCAGGCTTCGCCGCGGTATCCGGCGCACGGTGCCCACCCTTCGGCGCGGCGGCGAGAAGCTGCCCGCCGACGACGAACGCGCCGACAGCGCGCGGGCGTCGCGCGGCGGACCCGACCGGACCGGGTACGCCGGTGAGGCAGGCGAGACGGGCGAGCGGTGCGATTCCGGGCGGCCGGGCGCGGACGGCCGGAGCGCGGACGGCCGTACCGGGGGCGGGCATGGGCCGGGCGCGGTCGCGGCGCGCACCGGCGACGGTTCGCCGAACGGCTCCAGCGCGAGCGCTTTCGCCGACGAGGAGTTCGCGGCGCAGGACCCCCCGGAGCCGGCCGCGCCCCCGCTGACCGACGACGCGGAGTGGCGCGAGATCGACGCCTATTGGGGACTGGAGGTCGACGAGACCGCCGACGACTCCTCGCGTGCGCCCGGCGTGCGCCCGAAGACGGCCGACCCGCTGCCGCCGTCCACCACGTCCGCCGCACCCGGCGTGCGGCCCGCGATGGACTCCGACATCGAGGTGGAACGCCCGCCCGCCCTCGACCGCTCCTCGGCCGAGATCCTGCGCGAGCTGCTGGTCGGCACCGGCGATCGGGCGGTCCTCGACGGGCTCACCGAGGTCGAGGCGGCCCCGCTGCGCCGGGTACTGCACGCTCTCGATCGGGCGCGGGCGGCCCGCGCGCGCGGCGCGGGGCTCGAGGACGTGCTGTGGGCACTGTGGACGGCTTCGCGGCTGGAGCGGCGCTGGGTGGCGCAGTCCGAGCGCGGCGGGCCGGTCGGCATGCAGGCCGACCGCGACCTGGACGCGGCGGTCGGGTTGTTCGACGCGGCGGCCGCCTATGTGGACCGGCTGCCGCGCGCGGGCATCGAAGGGTTCGTCGACTACATCTGCGCCCAGGAGATTCCGCACGACAGCAGGCCGCTGACCCCGCCCGCCGAGGAGGTCGCGCTGCTCAGCGCGCACGCGGCGGCGGGCCGGGAATGGGACGTGGTCGCGGTCGCGGGCGTGCAGGAGGGCATCTGGCCCAACACCCGCCCGCGCGGCACTCTGCTGCACACCGAGGAACTGGTCGACCTGATGTCCGGGGTGGGCGGTGCGGGGGAGCAGGTCAGCCGCTCGGCGCCGATCCTGGCCGAGGAGCGCAGGCTGCTGCTGGTCGCCTGCGGACGGGCGCGGCGGTCGCTGCTGGTGACGGCGGTCGAGTCGGCGGGCGGCGAGCGCGACCTCGTGCCCTCGCGTTTCCTCACCGAGATGCTCGGCCGCGGCGAGGATGCCGAGCCGGGCGTGCTACCGGTCGTCGACCCGGGCCGGGCCCTGGTGATGCACGCGCTGGTGGCCGAACTGCGCGGCGTGGTGTGCGATCAGCAGGCCGATCCCGAACGCCGCCGACGCGCCGCGCACCAGCTGGCCCGCCTGGCCGACGCCGGGGTGCCAGGCACCGCGCCCGAGGAGTGGTACGGCACAGCGGAATTGAGTTCCACCGACCCGCTGTGGGACGACGACGAGGCGGCGGTGGCGTTGTCGCCCTCCACGGTGGAGCAGCTGCGCACCTGCCCGCTGCGCTGGGCGCTGGAACGCCACGGCGGCACCGACGGCGACAACCCGCACGCGGTCAAGGGCAGCCTGGTGCACACCCTGGTGCAGGCGCTGGCCGGGCGCGTCCCGGTCGGCCAGGTGCGGGCCGCGCTCGACAAGGCGTGGCGCGCGGTCGATCCCGGCGACGGCTGGCATTCGCGGCAGGAGCGCCGCCGCACCGAGGCCATGCTGGAGACCTTCATGGCCTGGGTGGAGAACACCCGCGGCGAACTCACCCAGGCCGGGGTGGAGGTCCCGGTGGACTGCGTGCTGCCCGCCCGCTCGCCCGGCGAACGTCCGGTGCGCATCCGCGGCCGGGTCGACCGGCTCGAACGCGACGAGCAGGGCCGCTTCGTCATCGTCGACGTCAAGACCGGCAAGAACCCGATCAGCAGACAGGCCGCCGCGGACCACGCTCAGCTGGCCACCTACCAGGTCGCCGCCGCCTCCGGCGCGCTCGACGGCGTCCTCGGCGCGGCGTCCGACCACGAGACCGGTTCCGACGGCGGTGATTCCGGGCAGACCTCCGGCGACGGCGGCGCGCCCGGCGGTGCCAGGCTGGTGTACGTGGCCAAGGCGCACAGATCCGAAGGCGCCACCCAGCGCCTGCAGGAACCGCTGGACGAGCAGACCCTGCGGCAGTGGCGCGACACCATCCACGACGCGGCCGCCGCCACCAAGGGGCCGAGTTATCTGGCCATGCGCAACGACGGATGCAGGCACTGCTCGGTCGCGGGCAGTTGCCCCGTGCAGGACGCGGGCAGGCAGGTGACCGACGAGTGAGCGTGTCCCCGCAGCGGATCGCCGAATCGCTCGGGCTGCCGCCGCCCACCGACGAACAGGCCGCGGTGATCGCCGCACCGCCTGGCCCCACCCTGGTGGTCGCAGGCGCGGGCGCGGGCAAGACCGAGACCATGGCCGCCCGGGTGGTGTGGATGGTCGTCAACGGCCTCGTCCAGCCCGAACAGGTGCTCGGCCTGACCTTCACCCGCAAGGCCGCCCAGCAGCTGACCCTGCGCATCCGCACCCGCCTGGCCAGGCTCGCCGGTTCCCCGCTGCTGCGCGAGCTGGACTCCGGCGGCACTCTGCGCGCCCAGCTGGCCGCCGCCGAACCGGAGATCAGCACCTACCACTCCTACGCGGGCAGGCTGCTCGGCGAGCACGGCCTGCTGCTGCCGGTCGAGCCCTCGGCCACTCTGCTCACCGAGACCCAGCTGTGGCAGCTCGCCCACCAGGTCGTGCGCACCTGGGACGGCGACCTGGAGACCGAACGCAGCCCGGTGTCGGTGACCGAGGCGGTGCTCGCCCTGTCCGGTCAGCTGGCCGAACACCTCGTCGACCCCGACCAGCTGGCCGAGGCGCACACCGAGCTGGAGAAACTGGTCAACACCCTGCCGCCGGGGCCGCGCCAGCGCGGCGGGCCGAGTCAGGCGCTGCGCAACATCCTGCGCGCGCAGCGCGAGCGGGTGGCGCTGCTGCCGCTGGTCCGCGCGCTCGACGAGGCGCTACGCCGCCGCGGCGCACTGGATTTCGGCGCGCAGATGTCGCTGGCCGCGCGGCTGGCCGCCGAGCACCCCGAGGTCGCCGCCTGCGAGCGCGAACGCTTCCGGCTGGTGCTGCTCGACGAATACCAGGACACCGGCCACGCCCAGCGCGTGCTGCTGGCCGCTCTGTTCGGCGACACCGACGGCCCGGCCAGACCCGCGGTGACAGCGGTCGGCGACCCCATGCAGTCGATCTACGGCTGGCGTGGCGCCTCGGCGGCCAACCTGCCCCGCTTCGCCACCGACTTCCCCGTCGAACCCGGCGTGCCCGCGCCGACCCTGCCGCTGCTGACCAGCTGGCGCAACCCGCCCGAGGCGCTGGCGCTGGCCAATCTCGTGGCCGATCCGCTGCGCGATTCCGCCGGGGGCGGCGCCACGGTGGACCCGCTGCGTGCCAAGCCCGGCGCCGAACCCGGGGTGGTTGAGCTTGCGTCGACCAGCACCGTCGTCGACGAGCGCACCTGGGTGGCCGAACGCATCGCGCGGGAATGGCGCGCCAGGCACGAGGCGGGCGACGAGCCGCCCACTTCCGCGGTGCTGGTGCGCCGCAACGCCGACGCCGCGCCGCTGGCCGAGGCGTTGCGCGAGCAGGGACTGCCGGTGGAGATCGTCGGCCTCGGCGGGCTGCTCGCCACCCCTGAGGTCGCCGACATCGTGGCGACCCTGCGCCTGATCGCCGAACCGAGTTCGGGCAGTGCGGCGGTGCGGGTGCTCACCGGCGCCCGCTGGCGCCTCGGCATGGCCGACCTGGCCGCGTTGTCGCGCCGGGCCAGGGAATTGTCGGTGTCCAGGCCCGCGAACGAGGCGGGCGCGGAGATCACCGACGGCGCCGCGCTGGAGCAGGCGCTGCGCGAGGTGGCCCCGGAGCCGGTCGAACAGGCCGGTCTCGCCGACGCCATCGCCGATCCCGGTCCGGCGGAGAACTATTCGCCCGCAGGCTACGCGCGCATCAAGGCGCTCGCCGCCGAGCTGACCGCCCTGCGCGAGCGCAGCGGCCAGCCGCTCACCGAACTGGTCGCCGACGTGGAGCGCACCGTCGGTGTCGGGGTGGAGACCCAGGCCCGCCGCGTCATGCTCGGCGCGGGCGCCGGCCGCGAACACCTCGACGCCTTCGCCGAGGTCGTCGCCGGGTACGCCGCCGACCCGCGCGCCTCGCTCGGCGGCCTGCTCGCCTTCCTCACCGCCGCCGAATCGGTGGAGAACGGCCTGGAACCCGGCGAGGTGGAGGTGGCCAAGGACCGGGTGCAGGTGCTCACCGTGCACGCGGCCAAGGGCCTGGAGTGGGAGATCGTCGCCGTGCCGCACATCGTGCGCGGCGTGTTCCCCAGCGGCGCCGCCGCGGGCACCTGGCTCGGCGCGCTCGCCGAACTGCCCACCTCGTTGCGCGGTGACCGGGTGGCCGCCGACGCCGCCGAGGGCGTGCCGGTGCTCGACCTGTCGGATCTGGCCGATCGCGCCGAACTCGAACGCGCCATCGCCGACCACAAGAAGGCCCTCGAACGCCGTCGCCTCGACGAGGAACGCCGGCTGTTCTATGTGGCGCTCACCAGAACCGAACGGGTGCTGCTGGTCTCCGCGCACCACTGGGCCGAGACCGGCAGCGAGCCCAAGGGGCCCTCCGACTTCCTGCTCGAGCTGAAGAACGCCGTCGAATCCCCGGCTTCCCCGGCCGCCGCGGCGGCCCGCATCGCCCGCTGGGACGATCCTCCCGAGATCGACGCGGCCAATCCCTTCACCGACAACCCGGCCACCGCCGAATGGCCCCGCGACCCCCTCGGCCCCCGCCGCGACCCCGTCGAACAGGGCGCCGCCCTGGTCCGCGCCGCCCTCGCCGAGCTGCGCGCCAACCCGCCGTCGCCCCGTCACGCCCCGAAGCTACCGCGCCCCACCGACAGCTCCCGTCGCTCCGGCGGGCGCTCGCGCGCCGAATCGCGCACCCGCGCAACACCTCCCGACCGGGCTTCGGTGGCCGCGCCGGAGGTCGCGTCGCTGTGGCCGGACGACATCCCGCCGCCGGACGATTCGTATGTCCCCCCGCCGGACGATTCGTACCTTCCGCCGCCCGACGACTCCTACCCACCGCCCGACGACTCCTACCCGCCGCCGGAGGACTACCTGCCGCCGGAGGACTACC
>Ga0079224_100006092_pt1 | contig 15925 bp, 12 predicted proteins | sample Stecom2015_FD_80414 | JGI IMG/M metagenome (GOLD analysis project Ga0079224, IMG submission 80414) | Agricultural soil microbial communities from Utah to study Nitrogen management - Steer compost 2015 | ecosystem: Environmental > Terrestrial > Soil > Agricultural land | place: USA: Utah...
TCGGCGCCCATCATGCGCATGTACATCCAGCTGATGGGCAGCACGGCGGCGTTGCCCAGCGGCGCAGCGGACACGGCGCCGACCTGCTGTTCGGTGCCGATACCGGCGCTGCGGTGCGCCGGCAGGAAGGGCACGAGGTCTTCGGCCACACAGACGGGCCCGACGCCGGGGCCGCCGCCGCCGTGCGGGATGCAGAAGGTCTTGTGCAGGTTGAGGTGGCTGACATCGCCGCCGAACTGGCCGGGCGCGGCCACGCCCACCAGGGCGTTCATGTTGGCGCCGTCGACATAGACGCGACCGCCATGCTGGTGCACCAGGTCGCACAGTTCGGTCACCCGGGTGTCGAAGACGCCGTAAGTGGAAGGGTAGGTGATCATGATGGCGGCCAACTGCGCGCTGTGCTGTTCGCAGCGGGCACGCAGGTCGTCGAGGTCGACGTTGCCCTCCGCATCGCACTTGACCACCACCACCTTCATGCCCGCCATCTGGGCGCTGGCCGGGTTGGTGCCATGGGCCGATTCAGGGATCAGGCAGATGTTGCGGTGGGTGTCGCCCCGCGAGGCGTGCCAGGCCTGGATGATGAGCAGGCCGGCGTATTCGCCTTGCGAGCCTGCGTTGGGCTGCAGGCTGATGCCGGCGTAACCGGTGGCCTGGCTCAGCCAGGCGCACAACTGGTCGTCGAGCAGTTCGTAACCACGCAGTTGTTCGCGCGGGGCGAAGGGATGGATGTGCGCGAACTCGGGCCAGGTGATGGGAATCATCTCGCTGGTCGCATTGAGCTTCATGGTGCACGAGCCCAGGGGGATCATGGTGCGGTCCAGGGCCAGGTCCTTGTCCGAGAGCGAGCGGATGTAGCGCAGCATCTCGGTTTCGGAATGGTGGGTGTTGAACACCGGGTGCTGCAAGAAAGCGCTGTGGCGGCGCAGGGCGTCGGGGATGGACAGGGCCACGCCGCTTTCAAAGGCGGCGAAGCTGGGCAGGGCCTGGCCTTGCGAGAACACGGTCCACAAATCGATGATGTCAGCGCGTGTGGTGGTCTCGTCCAGGGAAATAGAGACCGTGTCAGCGCTGGCCACGCGCAGGTTCATGCCCAGCTTCACGGCATCGGCCAGCACCGCATCGCGGTCTTGCGTGAGCACCTGCACGGTGTCGAAGTACTGGGTGTGGATGAGTTGGCGCCCCAGGGCCTTCAGGCCCGCGGCCAGGATGGCGCTGTAGGTGGCCACACGCAAGGCGATGCGCTGCAGACCATGGGGGCCATGGTAGACGGCGTACATGCTGGAGATCACGGCGGGCAGCACCTGCGCAGTGCAGATGTTGGAGGTGGCTTTCTCGCGGCGGATGTGCTGTTCACGCGTCTGCAGGGCCAGGCGATAGGCCGGGTTGCCGTGCACGTCCACACTGATGCCCACCAGTCGGCCAGGCAGAGAGCGCTTGTACTCGTCCTTGGTGGCCAGGTAAGCCGCGTGCGGCCCCCCGTTGCCCATGGGCATGCCCAGGCGTTGGGTGTTGCCCAGCGCGATGTCGGCGCCCAGCTCGCCCGGCGAGACGAGCAAGGTCAGGGCCAGCAGGTCGGCGGCCACGATGGCCAGCGCGCCCGAAGCGTGCAGGGATTCGATCAGGGGGCGGAGGTCGCGCACCTGGCCGTTCACGCCGGGGTACTGCATCAGGGCGGCGAAGCAATCGTTGCCCTTGAGGTGCTCGACCAACTGAGCCGCATGCACCACATCCACCTGAATTCCCAGCGGTTGCGCCCGGGTGCGGATGACCTCCAGGGTTTGCGGGAAGACGTCGTGGCAGACCACAAAGCGGGTGGACTTGCTCTTGCCGGCGCGTGCCGCGAGCGTCATGGCTTCGGCGGCTGCCGTGGCTTCGTCCAGCATGGAGGCATTGGCCATGGCCATGCCGGTGAGGTCGGTCACCATCGTCTGGAAATTGATCAGGGCTTCCATGCGCCCCTGCGAAATCTCGGCTTGGTAGGGTGTGTAGGCCGTGTACCAAGCGGGGTTCTCGAGGATGTTGCGCAGAACCACGCCGGGGATGTGGGTGCCGTAGTAGCCCTGGCCGATGAAGTTGCGCATCACCCGGTTCTGCTTCGCCAGCGCTTTCAACTCGGCCAGCGCCTGCGCTTCGCTGACTGCGGCCGGCAGATCCATGACGTGAGCGCGCTTGATCGAAGCAGGCACCACACCGTCCAGCAGGGCTTGGCGCGAAGCCACCCCGATGACGGAGAGCATGTGCGCCTGTTCTTCATCCCAGGGGCCCAGGTGGCGGGCCTGGAATTCGGAGGCGTTTTCGAGTTCGGCGAGGGAAGGCAGGGCGGTGGACATGGTGTTCGGCGGCGTCGGGCAATGCGGGGACGGTGCCGCGCAGCAAGGCGCGCGGCACGGGCGTCAGGATGGAAGAAAGGCGGTCAAGCCTTGGTCAGCTCGTCGTAGGCCGTCTTGTCCAGCAAGGCGTCCAGCTCGGACGGCTTGCTCAGCTTGACCTTGAAGAACCAGCCGGCACCCATCGGGTCGGAGTTGGCCAGCGAGGGGTCGTCACGCAGGGCTTCGTTGACTTCGATGACCTCGCCGGTCACGGGCATGCAGATGTCGGCGGCGGCCTTGACCGACTCGACCACACCGGCCACGTCCTGTGGCTGAAAGGTGGCGCCCACGGCGGGGAGGTCCACGTACACCACGTCGCCCAGGGCGTCTTGGGCGTGAAGGGTGATGCCGACGATGGCGCTGCCATCGGCTTCGATTTGCAGCCACTCGTGCTCTGGGGTGTATTTGATGCTCATGGTGGGTTCCTTGAGGAAGGAAAAGAGAGGGTGGAAAGGTGTTGCCGAACGGGCGGGAGTATCTCAGTGCGTGCGGCGGAAAACAGGGGTGCCCCCTCAGCCACGGTGGTAGCGATGGGGCGAGAAGGGCGTGGCACTCACGGTCATGGGGACCTGCTTGTCGCGCACGATGGCGAACACCGGTGTGCCCACGGTGGTGTGGCTGCTGCTCAGGCGCGCCAGGGCCACGGGGTGGTTCACGCTCGGGCCGATGGAGCCGCTGGTGACCACGCCGATGTCGGTGCCTGCCTGGTCCACGACCTTGGCGCCCTCTCGCACGGGCACGCGCTCTGTGCTGCTCAGACCCACTCGCTTGACCGCAGGACCCTGAGCCAGTTGCGCGTCAATCACGCTGGCCCCCGGGTAGCCGCCGGCGCGGGCGCCGCCAGCACGACGCACTTTCTGGATGGCCCATGTGATGCCGCCTTCCACCGGCGTGGTGCCGGAGTCGATGTCGTGTCCGTACAGGCACAGGCCGGCTTCCAGGCGCAGGGTGTCGCGCGCGCCCAGGCCGATGGGCTTGACTTCGGGCTGGGCCAGCAGGGCACGAGCCAGTTGCTCGGCCTGTGCGGACGGGACCGAAATCTCGAAACCGTCCTCGCCCGTGTAGCCCGAGCGGGTGATGAAGCAGTCGATGCCCTCCAGCGAGAAGTGGCCGCCGGTCATGAAGGTGAGATGCTGCACGTCGGGGTTCAGGCGGCTCAAGGCGGTGACGGCCTGCGGGCCCTGCAGTGCCAGCAGGGCTTGCTCGGTCAGGGACTGCACCACGCAGCGCTGGCCGATGCGCGCTTGCAAGTGAGCCAGGTCCTGGTGCTTGCACGCGGCATTGACGATCAGGAAAAGGTCGTTTTCGCGGCGGGTGACCATGAGGTCGTCAAGGATGCCGCCATCGTCATTGGTGAACAGGGCATAGCGCTGCTTGTGCACCGGCAGATCCACGATGTCCACGGGGACCAGCGTTTCCAGGGCAGTGTCGGCGCCCTCGCCCTTGAGCAGGATCTGCCCCATGTGGGAGACGTCGAACAGGCCGGCGGCGCTGCGGGTGTGCCTGTGTTCGTTGAGGATGCCGGTGGCATATTGCACGGGCATGTCGTAGCCCCCGAACGGGACCATCTTGGCCCCCAACTCGATGTGCAGGGCGTGCAGAGGTGTCTTGAGGAGGTCGGCAGACATGACGATGCTGGCGTCAAAGCCAGTGGAGGGCAAACGAATGAATCCGACGCCCGGGCCCGCCAGATGGCTGCCTGGGAAGACGGTGCTGCCCTCTCTGTCCGCTTTACCTGAGAGATTGGCCCCTCGCCGCAAGAGGCTTGCGTCGGTGTGGGTTTGCCCCTTCGGTGGCCAGGATGGCTGACCTGCGCCAGCCTCCGGACTCTCTCCAGTGAGGATCATGGCGGTCCTTGAACCACCATGTCTGCCAGTCCTTTTGCCTGAGCGTTCGGGCCGTCAACTCACGTTGAAGGGCCCTGCGCCTTCGGCGGCCGCGCTCGTGGCGACGGCTCTCTCCTGACAAGAAAAGCATTGTAGCAGCGGCGCCCTGGCAAGGAAAAGTAGCCGTCTTGGCTGGGTGTTTCGCTTGGTTTCGGGCCGAAGTGCTTCGAAGGGGATGGCTCTGCGGACTTGATCTGGCTTACCCGCGGCCGTGAAAAAGCCCCGCCTCTTGAAGATGGGGCCGCTGGCTCATGCCCGTCGAAACGGCGGGCATGCCGAGTTCCCGGTAACATTGTCGCCCCGCATGAGCGGTATTTAGGACTTTGAATGTCATCGGATGTGCCTCCCACAGCGCCAGGCCCTGAGCACACAGGCGGCGCTCCCCTCGTTTTCCAGCCGGTGAGCCGGGCCGCGCATGCCCGTATTCCCACGGAATTTGGCACCTTCACCATGACGGTGTTTCGTGAAGCGGCCACCGGGGTGGAGCATGTCGCCCTGAGCATGGGTGAACCAGGCGAGGATGTGCTGGTGCGAGTGCACTCCGAATGCATGACGGGCGATCTGTTCGGTTCGCTGCGCTGCGACTGCGGTCCGCAATTGCACCACGCCCTGGAACACATCGGGGCCCAAGGGCGCGGGGTGCTGGTCTACCTGCGCCAGGAAGGACGCGGCATCGGCCTGATCAACAAGCTCAAGGCTTACGAGCTGCAGGACGAAGGACTGGACACCGTGGAGGCCAATGTCCGCCTGGGTTTTGCGGCTGACTTGCGCAATTTTCAAGTGGCCGCCGACATCCTCACGCAGCTGGGCGTCATTTCCGTGCGCCTGCTGACCAACAACCCGCGCAAGGTGGCGACCTTGCAGAAGCATGGAGTGACCGTGATCGAGCGGGTGCCCGTGCGCAGCGTTGCCCAAGACGAAAACAAGCGCTATCTGTCCACCAAGGCCAGCAAGCTCGGACACCACATTGACTGGCTTTGAACACCCCATGAGCTCATTCCTGATTCCTCCCACCATGACCGAAACCACGGGCACCGGTGCGGTGCCCAAGATCGGATTTGTCAGCCTGGGCTGTCCGAAGGCACTGACCGATTCCGAGCTGATCCTGACACAGTTGCGCGCCGAGGGCTACGACACCTCCAAGACCTTCGAAGGTGCGGACCTCGTCATCGTGAACACCTGCGGCTTCATCGACGATGCGGTCAAGGAAAGCCTGGACACCATCGGAGAAGCACTGGCCGAGAACGGCAAGGTGATCGTCACCGGGTGCCTGGGCGCCAAGGCCGGTACCAAGGGTGACAACCTGATCCGCGAGATTCATCCCAAGGTGCTCGCGGTCACGGGGCCGCATGCCACCCAGGAGGTGATGGACGCGGTGCACCTGCACGTGCCCAAGCCCCATGACCCTTTCATCGATCTGGTGCCAGAGGCGCGCGGCGTGGCGGGCATCAAGCTCACGCCCAAGCACTATGCCTATCTGAAGATCAGCGAAGGCTGCAACCACCGCTGCACGTTCTGCATCATCCCCAGCATGCGCGGCGATCTGGTCTCGCGCCCGATCGGCGATGTGCTGAGCGAAGCCAAGGCCTTGTTCGCCTCGGGCGTGAAAGAGCTGCTCATCATCAGCCAGGACACCAGCGCCTATGGCGTGGACGTCAAGTACCGCACCGGTTTCTGGGATGGCAAGCCCGTCAAGACCAAGCTCTACGATCTGGCCGAGCGCCTGGGCGCCTTGGCGCAGGAGCACGGCGCGTGGGTGCGCATGCACTACGTCTACCCCTATCCCCACGTCGACGAGATCCTGCCCCTGATGGCGCAAGGCCTGGTCCTGCCCTATCTGGATGTGCCGCTTCAACACGCCCATCCCGACGTGCTCAAGCGCATGAAGCGACCTGCCAGCGGCGAGAAGAACCTCGAGCGCCTGCAGCGCTGGCGCGAGATCTGCCCCGAAGTCGTGGTGCGCAGCACCTTCATCGCCGGCTTCCCGGGGGAGACGGAAGAAGAGTTCGAGTACCTGCTCGACTTCCTGCGCGAGGCCGAGATCGACCGGGCGGGCTGCTTTGCCTACTCGCCAGTGGAAGGCGCTACCGCCAACGAACTGCCCGGCGCCTTGCCACAGGCCGTGCGCGAAGAGCGTCAGGCCCGCTTCATGGCGGTGGCCGAGCAGGTCTCCATCGCCAAGCTGCAGCGCCGCGTGGGCGCGACCATGCAGGTGCTGGTGGACAGCGCGCCGGCACTGGGGCGGCGAGGCGGGGTGGGGCGTTCTTACGCCGACGCGCCTGAGATCGACGGCATCGTGCGCTTGCTGCCGCCGCAAAAGGCCAGCAAGACCCTCAAGGCGGGTGAATTCACCAAAGCACGCATCGTGGCCGTCGAAGGCCATGACCTGATCGCCCAGCCTATCTGAGGCTGGTGCAGCGGGGCAGCGCCTGAGCGCTTTCCCGCTCAAGCCCGCGACGGCGGGGGTGAGGGTGAGGGTGAGGGCGAGGCGCCCTTTGGGGCCTCGCCAGAGCTTGCCAGCAGGCGGGTGGTGTCGGTTTCCGACAGGGGGCGCGACATCCAGTAGCCCTGGAATTCATGGCAGCCCTGGTGGCGCAGGAAGTCGAACTGCGCCTGGTTTTCCACGCCTTCTGCCACCACCGTCTTGCGCAGGCGCTGCCCTAGGGCGATGGCCGCGCAGGCGATCATCGCCACGTCCTCGTCGTCCTCCAGTTCGATCCCGGTGACCAGGGATCGATCGATCTTGATGATGTCCAGCGGAAAACGGCGCAGGTAGCTCAGCGAGGAGTAACCGGTGCCAAAGTCGTCCATGGCCAGCAGGAAGCCATGCGATTTCAGTTCGTGGAGGATGGTCACCGCGCGGTCGCTGTCGCCCAGGAACACCGACTCCGTGATCTCGAGCTCGACCAGGTGCGTCGATAGCCTCGCTTCCTGCACGAGTGCGACCAGGATGCTGACGATGTCCTGGCTGAGGAAGAGGCGAGGGGAGAGGTTGACGGCGATGTGCAAGGGCACCTCGCGGTCCTGGTTCCAGCGGTGCGCTGCCGCGAAGGCCTGGCGCAGCACCGCGGTGGTGAGCGGCAGGATCAAGCCGGTTTCCTCGGCGATGGGGATGAAGCGGTCGGGGCCCACGGTGCCAAAAGTGGGGTGAAACCAGCGCGCCAGGGCCTCCAGGCCGACGACCCGGCGGCGGTGATCGACCTTGGGCTGGTAGTGCACCTGGAATTCATTCTGGTCCAGCGCCCCGCGCATGGCAGCCTCCAGGTTGAGGCGCTCCTGAGCGACCCGGTTCAACTCTCTCGTGAAGAACTGGAAATTGTTGCGCCCGCGGCCCTTGGCCGCGTACATGGCCACGTCCGCATGTTTGAGCAGTTCGCTGGCGTCTTCGCCGTCATTGGGGTAAAGCGCCACGCCCAGGCTGGCACCCACCTTCAGTTCGCGCCCTGTGGCGAGCGTGACGGGCCGGCCGATCTCGGCCAGCACACGCTCCAACTGGGAGATGACGGTGCTGAGGTGGTAGTGGTCATGCAACACCAGCACGAACTCGTCGCCGCCCAGGCGCGCCACGGTGTCCGATTGGCGCAGGCAGGCGCTCAGGCGAGTGGCGATTTCCTTGAGCAGCTCGTCGCCACTGGCATGGCCCAAAGTGTCGTTGACGAATTTGAAATGATCCAGATCGATGAAGACCAGCCCCATGTAATAGCCCAGCCTGGCGGCGTACGCGATGCCCTGCTCAATGCGGTCGGTCAGGAGCGTGCGGTTGGGCAGGCCGGTGAGCAGGTCGTGGTTGGCTTGCCGTTCCAGTTGCTGTTGATAGTGCTTGCGGGGCGACACGTCTTGCGCCGTGCCCTCGTAGCAAATGAACTCGCCCTGGGCGTCGCGCACCACGTGGGCGTTTTCGGAGATCCAGATCCGCGACCCGTCCTTGCGGTGCACCTCGGATTCGAAGTTCAGCACCTCACCGCGCGTCTGCATGAGGCGCAGGAACTCGCCGCGGCGCCTTGTGTCGACATACAGGTGCCGGCCGATGTCCGAGATGTCCGCCATCAGCGCTGCGGGAGACTCGTAGCCATACAGCAGTGCCAGGGCCGGGTTCGCCGCCAGGTAGCGGCCATCGCTGGAGGTCTGGAATATGCCCTCGGACGCGTGCTCGAAGATGTGGCGGTAGCGCAGCTCGGCCTGCTCCAGGGCCTGGATCATGGCCCGATGCGCCGAAACGTCCTGGATGAAGCCCTCGACGACCATTTCACCCTGTTCATCTGAGACCGCGATGCCGCGCTCCACGACCCACTTGTGCTGACCCGAACGGGTGATGAGGCGGTATTCGATCTCGAAGCGTTCGCCCTTTTCCAGGGCGCCCAGGATGCAACTGCGGACCTTGGCCCGGTCCTCCGGGTGGGTGATCAGTTCGTAGGAGGTGTGTCGGTTCTGGATGAGGTCGTCGGGGGCGAAGCCCACCAAGGCCGTGCTGCCCTGGCTGACGAAGATCATGGTCCAGTTGTCGTCCGGACGACACCGGTAGGCCATGCCGTCAAGGTTGTTCACCAGGGTGTCAAGGACACGGGAGCGATCCAGCACTTCGGAGCTGAGCAGGCTGGTGCGGAAATGGGGTCTCAATGAGCCGGACACGGTCACTGCTTGATGGGGTGGATGGATGTCCCAATAGGTATGCACGAATTGTGCCTGTGCTGGGTGCTAAGGGTGCTGGTTCTCGTTTAGCATCGATTCATGACCAAGCAGAGCGCCCCTTCCTCTCTCGCCGTTGCGACCGAACTGATCCACCATGCCTACGAGCCGCCGCCCGGGTTTCGCTCCGTGGTGCCCGGCATTTTCAAGGCCTCCACCGTGGTGTTCGAGAACACAGCGGCCTTGCGTGCCAGGCAGTGGAAGGACAAGAGCGGCTACACCTACGGCCTGCACGGCACGCCCACCACCTTTACCTTGGAAGAGCGCCTGGCGACGCTGGAGGGCGGCTCGCACACCCTGCTGGCGCCCAGCGGGCTAGCGGCCATTGCCATGGTGGACATGGCTTTCCTCCAGGCAGGCGATGAGGTGCTCATCCCGGACAACGCCTACGGCCCCAACAAGGACCTGGCACGGGGTGAGCTGGCCCGCTGGGGCATCAAGCATCGCTTCTATGACCCGCAGCGAGCGGACTTGCTGGTAGAGCTGATCGGCCCCCAGACCCGACTTCTGTGGCTGGAGGCTGCTGGCTCGGTGACCATGGAATTTCCTGATCTGGTGGGCCTGTTGCGTGTGGCGCGCCAGCATCCTCGTCTGGTCGTGGCGCTGGACAACACCTGGGGAGCAGGCCTGGCCTTCGGTCCCTTTGCGTTTGACGGCGCCGGCGACGAGCCGGCAGGGGTGGACATTTCCGTCCATGCCCTGACCAAGTACCCTTCGGGCGGCGCTGATGTGTTGATGGGTTCGGTCACCACGCGTTCCCATGCCTTGCACCTGCAATTGAAGATGACCCACATGCGCCTGGGCTTGGGGGTGGGCGCGAACGATGTGGAAGCGGTGCTGCGAGGCCTGCCCACGCTGCCGCTGCGCTATGCCGCACAGGATGCCGCCGCGCGCCAGGTGGCAGCGTGGTGGCTTGGTCGATCGGAGGTCACGCAGGTGCTGCATCCGGCCTTGCCGGAGTCCCCCGGGCATGCGCACTGGGCTGCGCTGTGCCAGTCGGCCGCGGGCCTGGTCTCGGTGGTGTTTGACGAACGCTACAGCGACGACCGGGTCGATGCCTTCATCGATGCCCTGCGCCTGTTCAAGATCGGCTATTCCTGGGGTGGCCCGGTCAGCCTCGCTGTGCCTTATCAACTGTCCAACATGCGCAGCCTGGGGAAGGCGCCAGACGGCACCCTGGTTCGGCTGGCCATCGGCCTGGAAGATCCGCGGGACCTGATCGCCGACCTGGAGCAGGCTTTGAAGGCCATGAAGCCCTTGTAGCGCTCAGCCCTTGGATGAGACCTTGTGCCGCATCAGTCGGCCCTTCTCTTTCTCCCAGTCGCGTTCCTTGACGGTGTTACGCTTGTCGTGCTCGGCCTTGCCCTTGGCCAGGGCGACCTCGGCCTTCACGTAGCTGCCCTTGTAGTGCAAATTCAAGGGCACCAGGGTGTAGCCCTTTTGCTCGATCTTGCCGATGAGGCGCCGGATTTCCTTGCGGCTCATCAAGAGCTTCTTGGTGCGGTCGGCTTCGGGCGTGATGTGGGTAGAGGCCGAGCGCAAGGCATTGATGCGCAGTCCGATGAGGAAAAGCTCGCCATCGCGGATGACCACATAGCCGTCGGTGAGTTGGACTTGCCCGGCCCGAATGGCCTTGACTTCCCATCCTTCCAGCACGATGCCCGCCTCGAAACGCTCTTCGATGTGGTAATTGAACAGGGCTTTACGGTTTTCGGCGATCGTCATGGTGGGAGAAGGATACAGGGTCCGTAAAATGGCGACATTCTATGAAGCACGTCAACAAGTCTGTTCTGCTCTGGTATTCGCCGCACGAAATGTACGCGTTGGTGACAGCCGTGGAGGACTATCCCCAATTCATGCCTTGGTGCGAACGCGCCGAGGTTCTGCAACGCCATGAAGATGGCATGACGGCGCGACTGCACATCGCCTTTGCCGGGGTGCGCCACGCCTTCACCACGCGCAACGTCAATGTCCCCGACCGGGAGGTGCGCATGACCCTGGTCGATGGCCCGTTTTCGCACCTGGAAGGGTGCTGGCGTTTCCTGCCCTTGGGCCAGCCCGGAGCCGATGCCGTCTCGGCCTGCAAGATCGAGTTCGACCTGAGCTACGCCTTTGCCAGCCGACCCTTGTCCATGGTGGTCAGCCCCGTGTTCGACCGCATCGCCAACACCTTTGTTGAAGCCTTCGTCAAACGCGCCGAGAAGGTCTATGGTCCTCGTTGAGCGGGCTGCTGAGGCCGCACCGCAAGCAGGAAGCACGGTGAGTGTGCTTCTGGTGTTCAGTCCGGGGCCGCGCCAGGTGTTGCAGCTTCAACTGAAGTTGCCCCCAGGGAGCACCGTGCGCCAGGCGCTGCAGGCCAGCGGCTGGCTGGATCAGGTCGAGGGTTTGAGTCTGGCCGCCTTGGCGTCGGGTGCCATCACCTGCGGCGTCTGGGGGCGTCGGGCCGCCGCAGGGCAGGCGCTGCGCGATGGTGACCGGCTGGAGTTGTACCGCGGCTTGCGTGTCGACCCCAAAGAGGCCCGGCGCTTGCGCTACCGCGCCCATGGGGAAAAAATTCCCAAGGGCATCCAGCGAAGCAAAAAGCCCTCAGCGAACTGAGGGCCCCGATCAGCGGCAGTTCGCGTCAATGGCTTCCTGCGTGCGCTGCAATTCCTGGGCGCGCCCCGCATCGTCCAGCACTTCGCGTTCGCCTTGGTTGTTGGTGCGCGCAATGCGGATGCCGTCCTGCAAGGTGCGTTGGTAATTTCGGGCTTGCTGGCAGTTGTCGGCGCGCGCCTTGGCGGCTTTCTCGTCGTCTGCCTTCTTCTTGGCGATTTTCTCTTCTTCGGCCTTGCGCAGGCGTGCTTCCAGCTCTTGCTCGGCCGCCGTGGGTTTGCTGGCAGCCTTGGCCGCTTCGGGCGCGGAAGCCGCTGCCGGCGCGTCGGTCAGGGGGCGAGGCGGGGGCAGCTTGCGCGCGGCGGTCGGACGGGCCAGGATCTGGCTTTCCGGGGTGTTGGCCGGAGGCGGTCGGTCGCTGTACTGAATGGCGCCTGAAGCATCGCGCCATTTCCATTGGATGCCAGCGGCGGAGGCTGGGGCGAAGGTCGCGCCGACCAGGGTCAGGGCGGCGAGCAGAGCGTATGCGTGGCGAATCTTCATGCAAATCGGTTTAGTGCCGGGCGGGGGGCTTGGTCACGGGGAAAGCGCCTGATTGACCTCTTGATTCCTCACAATGCCACAAAGAGGTGCGTCTGGCCGTATGTATAATGCCGCTTTGCGTCTGGAGCCTGTTCATGCGCCTGCTCGGTAAAGCGCTCACGTTTGACGACGTGCTGCTGGTGCCCGCCTGCTCTCAAGTGTTGCCCCGCGACACTTCCCTGGCGACCCGTTTCTCTCGAAACATCGAACTCAATCTGCCACTGGTGTCCGCCGCCATGGACACCGTCACCGAAGCGCGCCTGGCCATTGCCATGGCGCAAGAGGGCGGCATCGGGATCATCCACAAAAACCTCACGCCGCAGCAACAGGCTGCCGAGGTTTCGCGCGTCAAACGCTACGAGTCCGGGGTGTTGCGCGACCCCATCACCATCACCCCCAACGTCCGCGTTCGCGACGTGATGGCCCTGTCGCAGCAGCACGGCATCTCGGGTTTTCCTGTGGTGGACGAGGGGCGCGTGCTCGGCATCGTCACCGGCCGAGACCTGCGCTTTGAAACGCGCCTGGACGCCCCCGTCAAGGACATCATGACCCCGCGTGAGCGCCTGGTCACGGTGCAAGACGGCGCCTCCAAGGAAGAGGCCAAGGCCTTGATGCACAAGCACAGGCTTGAGCGTGTGGTGATCGTCAACGACCAGAACGAGCTCAAGGGCCTGTTCACGGTCAAGGACATCAAGAAGCAGACCAACTTCCCCAATGCCGCCCGTGATTCGCACGGCAAGCTGCGCGTGGGTGCGGCCGTGGGCGTGGGCCCGGGCACGGAAGAGCGCGTTGAACTGCTGGTGCGCGCGGGCGTGGACGCCCTCATCGTCGACACGGCCCACGGCCACAGTGCCGGCGTGATCGAGCGCGTGCGCTGGGTGAAGCAGAACTTCCCGCAGGTGGACGTCATTGGCGGCAACATCGCCACCGGTGCGGCGGCCCTGGCCCTGGCCGAGGCGGGCGCTGACGGCGTGAAAGTAGGCATCGGCCCCGGTTCGATCTGCACCACCCGCATCGTGGCCGGTGTGGGCGTGCCCCAGATCATGGCCATCGACAATGTGGCCAAGGCCCTGGAGGGCACGGGCGTGCCCCTCATCGGCGACGGGGGCATCCGCTTCTCGGGCGACATCGCCAAGGCCATCGCGGCCGGTGCCAGCACCGTGATGATGGGCGGCATGTTCGCCGGCACCGAAGAGGCGCCCGGCGAGGTCATCCTGTTCCAGGGCCGCAGCTACAAGAGCTACCGCGGCATGGGCTCCATCGCGGCCATGAAGGCCGGGTCGGCCGACCGCTACTTCCAGGAAAACGACGAGACCAGCAACCCCAATGCGGACAAGCTGGTGCCCGAAGGCATCGAAGGCCGCGTCCCCTACAAGGGCTCGCTCCTCAGCATCATCACCCAGATGGCCGGTGGCCTGCGTGCGGCGATGGGCTATTGCGGTTGCGCCACCATCGAAGAACTGCGCAGCCGGGCCGAATTCGTTGAGATCACCTCGGCGGGCATTCGCGAAAGCCATGTCCACGACGTGCAGATCACGAAGGAAGCGCCTAACTACCGCATGGAGTGATGCGCTCCACTGGCCGCCAGGCGGCCATGCCCTTCATCATGATGACGGTGCTGATCGACATGATGTCGATCGGCATCATCGCGCCGGTGCTGCCCAAGCTCATTGGCGGTTTCATGTCCGATGGCGCCTCCACCTCCTTCGCCTATGGCGCGGCGCAGGTGTGTTTTGCCCTGAGCCAGTTTTTCATGGCGCCTTTCCTGGGCGCACTCTCCGACCGCTATGGCCGCCGCCCCTTGCTGCTGCTTGGGCTGGTCGGCATGTCGGTGAATTTTTTCGTCACGGCGCTGGCCACCGAGTTCTGGATGCTGCTGGCGGTGCGGGCCATGGGCGGGGCCATGTGCGCCAACATCGCCGTGGCCAATGCCTACGTGGCCGATATCACCAAGCCCGAGAACCGCACGCGTAATTTCGGGCTGCTGGGTGCCATGTTCGGCCTGGGCTTCATCATCGGCCCGGTGCTGGGTGGCGTGCTGGGCGACATCGATGTGCACCTGCCCTTCTTTGTGGCCGGGGGGCTGGCTTTGCTCAATGCCCTCTATGGCTGGCTGGTGCTGCCGGAATCGCTGCTACCCGATCGCCGCCGCGAGGTGAACCTGAGCCAGGCCAATCCTTTCACGGCGCTGGGCCAGTTGCGTCAGTTGCACACCGTGCGCCCCCTGCTGTGGATCATGGGCCTGTCCACGCTGGCGCAGTTCACGCTGCACACCAGCTGGATGCTCTACACCGAGTTCAAGTTCGGCTGGAGCCCGAAGGACAATGGCCTGTCGCTGTTTGCGGTGGGTGTCATGGCGGTCATCGTGCAAGGGGGGCTGCTGCGCCAGTTGCAGAAAGTCATGCCGGCTTCGCGCCTGGCCAGCATCGGCCTGGTGTCTTCCACGCTGGCCTTCGCGGCTTGGGGTGCGGTCACCGAGGGCTGGATGATGTATGTGGTGATCTTCGCCAACCTGTTCGGCTACGTCGTCATGCCCACCATCCAGGGGCTCATTTCCAATGCGGTCGACCCGCAACGCCAGGGCGAGAGCATGGGCGCGGTCTCCAGCCTCAACAGCGTGGCCGCCATCCTGGGCCCCTTGCTGGGCACGCCTTTGCTGGCCATGGTGTCTCATTACCCCCAGGGCGACTGGCATCTGGGCGCTCCGTTCTACTTCTGCGCAGCCTTGCAGGGCCTGGCCGCCTGGGTGGGCCTGCGCCACTTCCTGCGCCCGGTACCGGTGCCCCAGGCGGCTGCAGCTTCCTCTCTTTGACTGGTTCTGACCATGCACGACAAAATCCTCATTCTTGATTTCGGATCCCAGGTCACCCAGCTGATCGGTCGCCGGGTGCGCGAGGCGCACGTCTATTGCGAGATCCATCCCAACGACGTCTCCGACGAGTTCATCCGCGCCTTCGCGCCCAAGGCCATCATCCTGTCGGGCAGCCACGCCAGCACCTACGAAGACCACCAGCTGCGCGCGCCGCAAGCGGTGTGGGATCTGGGCGTGCCGGTGCTGGGCATCTGCTATGGCATGCAGACCATGGCCGTGCAATTGGGCGGCAAGGTGGAGTGGAGCGACCACCGCGAGTTCGGCTACGCCGAAGTGCAGGCGCAGGGCCAGACGAAGCTGCTGGCCGGCGTGGAAGACTTCCGCGGCGCCTTGGGCGAGAGCATGCTCAAGGTCTGGATGAGCCACGGCGACAAGGTCACGGCCTTGCCCGAAGGCTTCACCCTCATGGCATCCACGCCCAGCTGCCCCATTGCTGGCATGGCGAACGAAGCCAAGGGCTATTACGCCGTGCAGTTCCACCCCGAGGTCACGCACACCGTGCAGGGCCATGCCATGCTGACTCGCTTCGTGCGCGAGATTGCAGGCTGCAAGGGCGACTGGATCATGGGCGACTACATCGAAGAGGCGGTCGCCAAAATCCGCGAACAGGTCGGTGACGAGGAAGTCATCCTGGGCCTGAGCGGCGGGGTGGACTCGTCGGTGGCGGCGGCCCTGATCCACCGCGCCATTGGCGATCAGCTGACCTGTGTGTTCGTCGACCACGGCCTGCTGCGCCTCAACGAGGGCGACATGGTCATGGACATGTTCGAGGGCAAGCTGCATGCGAAGGTGATTCGCGTGGATGCGAGTGAGCTGTTCCTCTCCAGGCTCGCGGGCGTCTCCGAACCCGAACAAAAGCGCAAGATCATCGGCGGCCTGTTCGTGGACGTATTCAAGGCTGAGGCCGCCAAGCTCAAGGCGGCAGGAGGTGGCCA
>Ga0079224_100006093_pt1 | contig 15925 bp, 14 predicted proteins | sample Stecom2015_FD_80414 | JGI IMG/M metagenome (GOLD analysis project Ga0079224, IMG submission 80414) | Agricultural soil microbial communities from Utah to study Nitrogen management - Steer compost 2015 | ecosystem: Environmental > Terrestrial > Soil > Agricultural land | place: USA: Utah...
CGCCGACGAGGTCACCCGCATGGCCCGCGAAGTCGGCACCGAGGGCAAACTCGGCGGACGCGCCAACGTCAAGGGCGTCTCCGGCATCTGGAAGGACCTCACCGACAACGTCAACTCGATGGCGAACAGCCTGACCCACCAGGTGCGCAACATCTCCCAGGTGACGTCGGCGGTGGCGGCCGGCGACCTGACGAAGAAGATCACCGTGGACGCCCAGGGCGAGATGCTGGAGTTGAAGGACACCGTCAACACGATGGTCGACCAGCTCTCCGCCTTCGCCGACGAGGTCACCCGCATGGCCCGCGAAGTCGGCACCGAGGGCAAACTCGGCGGTCAGGCGCACGTGAGCGGGGTGTCGGGGGTGTGGAAGGACCTCACCGACAACGTCAACTCGATGGCGAACAACCTGACCCACCAGGTGCGGCAGATCTCCGTGGTGACCACGGCGGTGGCGCGCGGCGACCTCACCAAGAAGGTCACGGTCAACGCCAAGGGCGAGATCCTGGAGTTGAAGGACACCATCAACACGATGGTCGACCAGCTGGACTCCTTCGCCGACGAGGTGACGCGGGTGGCCCGCGAGGTCGGGACCGAGGGCAAGCTCGGCGGACGCGCCAACGTCAAGGGCGTCTCCGGCATCTGGAAGGACCTCACCGACAACGTCAACTCCATGTCGCACAACCTGACCACGCAGGTGCGCAACATCTCCCAGGTCACCACCGCGGTGGCGCGCGGCGACCTGACGAAGAAGATCACCGTGGACGCCCAGGGCGAGATGCTGGAGCTGAAGGACACCATCAACACGATGGTCGACCAGCTGTCCACGTTCGCCCTGGAGGTGACCCGGGTCGGCCACGAGGTGGGCAGCGAGGGCAAGCTCGGCGTGCAGGCGAAGGTCGCCGGGGTGTCGGGGGTGTGGAAGGACCTCACCGACACCGTGAACGAGCTGGCCAAGAACCTCACCACGCAGGTGCGCGCGATCGCGTCGGTGGCCAGCGCCGTGGCGCGCGGCGACCTGACCCAGTCCATCCAGGTGAGCGCGCGCGGCGAGCTGGCCACGCTGAAGGACAACGTCAACCTGATGGTGTCCAACCTGCGGGAGACCACCGCGGCGCAGCGCGACGAGGACTGGCTGAAGAGCAACCTGGCGCGGCTGTCCGGCCTCATCCAGGGCCACCGCGACCTCAACGACCTGGCCCGCCTCATCATGACCGAGGTGACCCCCCTGGTGGACGCCCAGCACGGCGCCTGCTACCTGCCCGAGGACGAGAACGACACCGAGACCTTCCGCCTCTACGCCGGGTACGGGTACCAGCCCAGCGAGCAGCGGCGCCGCATCACCGCGGGCCGGGGCCTGGCCGGGGAGGCGATCGCGCAGCGCAAGGAGATGCTCGTCCGCGACGTTCCCGGCGACTACGTGCGGGTCGAGTCGGGGCTGGGCGAGGCGCCGCCGCTGAGCCTCGCGATCTTCCCGATCCTGTCGGAGGACCGGGTGCTCGGCGTGATCGAGCTGGGCTCCTACGGCGAGTTCCGGGAGATCCACATCAACTTCCTGCGGCAGCTCGTCAGCCTCATCAGCGCGACGATCACCACGATCCTGGCCAACTCCAAGACCGAGTACCTGCTGGCCCAGTCCCAGCAGCTGACCACCGCGCTGCAGGAGCGCTCCAACGAGCTGCAGCGCCAGCAGGAGGAGCTGCGCCGCAAGAACGCCGAGCTGCACAGCAAGGCTGGCCAGCTGGCCAGCCAGAACCGCGCCATCGAGCTGCAGAACCGGCAGATCGAGCGGGCCCGGCGGTCCCTGGAGGACCGGGCGCACCAGCTCCAGGTGTCCTCCAAGTACAAGTCGGAGTTCCTCGCGAACATGTCGCACGAGCTGCGCACCCCGCTCAACAGCCTGCTGATCCTGGCCCGGCTGCTGGCCGACAACAGCGAGCAGAACCTCACCCCCAAGCAGGTGGAGTTCGCGCAGACCATCCACAAGGCGGGAAGCGACCTGCTGCAGCTCATCAACGAGATCCTGGACCTGTCCAAGATCGAGGCGGGGCGCATGGAGCTGAGCCCGAGCAACGTGTCCATCAGCCAGCTGGTGGACTACGTGGAGGCGTCGTTCCGGCCGATGGCCAGCGAGAAGGGGCTGGCGTTCGCCGTGGAGGTGTCCCCGGACATCCCGGACCACCTGTGGACCGACGAGCAGCGGCTCCAGCAGGTGCTGCGCAACCTGCTGTCCAACGCGGTGAAGTTCACCAGCAGCGGCGAGGTGCGGCTGCTGATCGAACCGGCGTGGGCGCTGGACGACGCCGACCTGGACATGTTCGCCGACACCGACGAGGTCATCGCGTTCTCGGTGACCGACACCGGCATCGGCATCCCCGAGGACAAGCTCCAGTTGATCTTCGAGGCGTTCCACCAGGGCGACGGCGGGACCAGCCGCCGGTTCGGCGGGACCGGCCTGGGCCTGTCCATCAGCCGCAACATGGCCGAACTGCTCGGCGGGGAGATCCGGGTGAACAGCGTGCTGGGGGAGGGCAGCACGTTCACGCTGCTGCTGCCGGTGCGGCTGCCCGAGGGCACCACCGAGCGGCTGTACCACTCGTTGAACGGCGCCGACGTGTTCACCCCGTTCGAGTCGCCGCCCGCCGAGCCGATCGCGCTGCCCGAGGGGGCGCCCGCGGCGGCCCCGGTCTCCGAGGCCGAACCTCCGGCCCCGGACGAGGGCGAGGCGCCGGTGCCGGTGTTCACCTCGCCCGCGCCGGTCCCGTCGTCGCGGGCCGAGGAGGCGGGGCGGGACGCCCCGCAGCGGGACGAGGTGCTGGCGGGCAAGCGGGTGCTCATCGTCGACGACGACATCCGCAACGTCTTCGCGCTCGCCAGCGCCCTGGAGGCGCACGGGCTGCGGGTGCTCTACGCCGACAACGGCCGCGAGGGGATCGCGAAGCTGGAGGCGAACGAGGACATCGACCTCGTGCTGATGGACATCATGATGCCGGAGTTGGACGGCGACGCGACCACCCGCGCCATCCGGGAGATGCCGCAGTTCGCGGACCTGCCGATCATCTCGCTCACCGCCAAGGCCATGCGGGGCGACCGGGAGAGCAGTCTGGAGGCGGGCGCCTCCGACTACGTGAGCAAACCGGTGGATCTCGACCACCTGCTGGATGTCATGCGGCGGTGGTTGGATCGCGACGACAGCGACAGCGACACGAGCCGGGAGCAGTGACCGTGCCCTACAAGGCCAACATCCTCCTCGTCGACGACCGTGAGGAGAACCTCACCGCCCTTGAGGCCATCCTCACCTCACTGGACCAGAACCTGGTCCGCGCGAACTCCGGCGAGGCCGCGTTGAAGGCGCTGCTGGAACGGGACTTCGCGGTGATCCTGCTCGACGTGGTCATGCCGGGGATGGACGGTTTCGAGACCGCCACGCACATCAAGCAGCGGGAGCGGACCAAGGACGTCCCGATCATCTTCCTGACCGCCGAGGGGATCGACCGCCACCGGGTCTTCCGGGGCTACGCCAGCAGGTTCGTCGACTACATGACCAAGCCGCTGGACCCGTGGCTGCTGCGTGCCAAGGTGGAGGTGTTCCTGGAACTGGACCGGCTGCGGCGGCAGCTGCAGAGCCAGAGCGACTGGCTGCGCCGCGACCTGTCCCAGGACTCCGCGGGGGTGGGGACGGTCGTCGCCGAGCTGTCCGCGCTGGTCTACGAGATCAACGACACGCTGGAGGGGGTGCGGGAGAACTCCGTGGACGACGAGCGGCTGCTGGGCGTGGTCCGCGAGCTGAACGATCCGGTCCACCGGCTGACCCGCCTGGTCCAGGCGCTGCGGGCGCAGCGGTGAGCGCTGTCGGGCCGGACGTGCCGGGGGCCGGCGCCGGCCCCCGTTCCTCCCGCCGGTCGGCGGCCTAGCTGTCGAAGCCCATGCCCACCGCGTCCAGGGTGCGCAGCCACAGGTTGCGTCGGCCGTTGTCGCGGTCGGCGGCGGCGATGGACCGGCGGGTCAGCTCGATGCCGACGTAGCGGAGCGGTTCCGGCGGGAACGGGATCGGCTTGCTGCGGACCATCGCGGTGCGGGTGCGTTCCGTCTCCGCGCCCGCGAGCCGGTCCAGCATGACCTCCGCCCCGAACCGGGTCGCCGCCACTCCCAGGCCGGTGAACCCGGCGGCGTAGGCGAGCCGTCCGCCGTAGGCGGTGCCGAAGTAGGCGCAGAACCGGCTGCACGTGTCGATCACCCCGCCCCAGGTGTGGGTGAACCGCACGTCCTCCAGTTGCGGGAAGGTCGTGAAGAAGTGCTCGGCCAGCTTCTGGAAGGTCTCGGGCCGCTGGTCGTACTCGGGGCGCACCCGGCCGCCGTAGTGGTAGACGACGTCGTAGCCGCCCCACAGGATGCGGTTGTCGGCGGTGAGCCGGTAGTAGTGGAACTGGTTGGCGGCGTCCGACATCCCGGCGCGGCCGGACCAGCCGACGGCCGCGCGCTGCTCGGCGGTCAGCGGCTCGGTCATCAGCGCGTAGTCGTACACCGGCACCACGAAGGCGCGGAGCCGCCGCAGCGGGCCGGGGAAGGCGCCGGTCCCCCATGCGACCTGCCGGGCCGCCACCGAGCCGCCGCGGCTCTCCAGGCGCAGCCGCCCCGGTTCGGCGCGGACCGCCCGCACCGGGGTGTGCTCGAAGATCCGCACGCCCAGCTCCAGGCAGGCCCGGCGCAGTCCCCAGGCGAGTTTGGCGGGGTGCAGCATGGCCACCCCGTCGCGGTCGTGGATGCCGCCCAGGTAGGTGGGCGAGTCCACCTCGGCGCGCATCTGGTCGGCGTCCAGCTCCACCACGTCGTAGCCGAGGGCCCGCATCCGCCGCGCGTCCTCGGCCAGCTCGGCGAGCTGCCACTCCTCGGTGGCGACGGTGATGCCGCCGGTGCGTTCGAACTCGCAGTCGATGCCGTACCGCTGCACGGTCTCGGCGATGCGGTCCAGGTTCTGGTGGCCCAGCCGCTCCAGTTCGGCGATCTCGTCGGGCCACCGGTCCACGCCGTTGGCGTGGCCGTGGGTGAGGCTGGACTCGCAGAACCCGCCGTTGCGTCCCGACGCCGCCCAGCCGACCGTGCGCGCCTCCAGCAGCACCACGTCGCGGCCGGGGTCGCGCTCCTTGGCGAGCAGCGCGGTCCACAGGCCGCTGTAGCCTCCGCCGACCACGGCCAGGTCGGCGGCCAGGTGCCCCTTCAGCGCCGGCTCCGGTTCGGGGACCGTGTGGCCCGCGATCCGGGGGTCCTGCCAGAACACCCGGGGTTCGGCGGTGGCCAGCGCGGCGGCGGCCAGGCGTGCGGTAGCGGACACGGGATATCACCCTTCTCGGCGGGTCGGGCGGCGCCCCGGGGTCAGGAGCGCCGCCTGGCGAGGACGACGTTGGCGACGGCGAGCAGCACGCCCACCGTGAAGATCAGCGTGCCCATCACGTTGACCTGTGGGGGGATGCCGACCCGGGTGGAGCCCCAGATCCACAGCGGGAAGGTGGTGAGGTCGCCGCTGACGAAGGTGGTGATGATGAAGTCGTCCACCGACAGCGCGAACGACAGCAGGCCGCCCGCCATGATCGCGGGGAACAGCATGGGGAAGGTCACCAGCCGGAACGTGGTCCAGCTGTCGGCGCCCAGGTCGCGTGCCGCCTCCTCGATCCTCGGGTCCATCGTCATGACCCGGGCCCGTACCGTGATCGCCACGAACGAGATGGAGAACATGACGTGCGCGATGATCACGGTGACCAGGCCGGTGGTCAGGTTGAGGGTGAGGAACAGCGACAGCAGCGCCGCGCCGATGACGACCTCGGGGGCGGAGATGGCCGCGAACATCACCAGGTTGCTGGCCCGCTGGCCGCGGAACCGGTAGCGGCCCATCGCCAGGCCGAGCAGGCTGCCGGTGAGGCCGGCGATGAGCATCGTGGCCACCCCGATGACCAGGGTGTTGAGCAGCGCCTCGTTGAGGTCCGGGTAGACGAACGCCTGGCCGTACCACTTGAGGGTGAACCCCTGCCAGGTGACGTTCTGGCGGCCGGAGATGTCGTTGAAGCTGAACGCGATCATGCCCGCGATGGGCACGAACAGCCAGACCAGGACGGCCCAGGTGAACAGCTTGCCGAAGCTGATCCGGAACCGCCGCCGGGGCGCGGCCGCCGCGGCGGTGTGCTTCTTCGTGGCGGTGGCGCTCATCCCGTCTGCACCTCCATCACCCGTTCGGTGCCCAGCGCCCTGGCGTAGCTGAAGATCCCGATCAGCAGGACCGCCATCAGCACGAACGTGATGGCCGCGGCGGTCGGGTAGGCGTTGTTGACCAGGTACTGCGACTGGATGATGTTGCCGATCATGGTGTTGTTCGTGCCGCCGAGCACCGAGGCGCTGACGTAGTCGGCGCTGCTGGGCACGAAGACCAGCAGCACTCCGGCGAAGACGCCCGGCAGCGACAGCGGCAGGACGACGTGGACGAACGCGTGGAACCGGGACGCGTACAGGTCGTGGGCGGCCTCGACGACCCGGTGGTCCAACTGCTCCAGCACCGCGTAGATCGGCAGGATCATGAACGGCAGGAAGTTGTAGGCCAGGCCGAAGACGACCGCGACCGTGGTGCTGAGGACGCGCGCGTCCTCGGGCAGCAGCCCGAGGGTCTTGAGCGGCCCCAGCACCAGGCCGTTGTCGGCGAGCAGGAACTTCCAGGAGATGGTCCGCAGCACCTGCGTCACGAAGAACGGCAGCAGCACCAGCAGCAGGTAGGTGGACTTGTGGGCGCCCCCGTGGAAGGCGATCCAGTAGGCCACCGGGTAGCCGATGACGATGCACAGCAGGGTGGCGGCCAGTCCGTAGCCCAGTGAGCGCAGGATCTGCTCCCAGTAGGTGGTGACCACCTCCGGGTAGACCGCGACGTTGAAGGTCGGCCGGAACCCCGTGATGATGTTGCCGGTCATCAGGGACATCCACAGCAGTCCGACGACCGGCACCACGAAGAAGGCGCCCAGCCAGAGCCACGCGGGCAGCGCCAGCAGGTACGGGGCAGCCCTGTCTCGCAACCGTGTCATGGGTGTCCTACGCCTGGGTGATCGCCTGGAAGATGGAGTTGAACTCCTCGTCCTCCCCCGACTCCACGTCCAGGACCACGTAGTCGTGCAGCTTGGCGTAGTCGCTGTCGGAGGGGAAGACCAGCGGGCTGTTCGCCAGGTCCTCCAGGGCCTTCTTCTCCTCGCCGCCCAGTTCCGCGGCCCGGTCGAGCAGCACCTCCTTGGCGTGCGGCACCGGGCAGATGTAGTTGATGTACTCGGCGAGGCTCGCGGCGACGTCCGGGTCGTAGAGGAAGTCTATGAGCATGAGGGCGTCGACCGGGTTCGGCGCGGTGATCGGGATCGTCAGGTTGTCCGTCCACAGCGTGCCGCCCTCTTCGGGGATGACGAACTTCAGGTTGCTGCCCTCTTCGGCGTTGACCTGGAAGATGTCACCGGACCAGGCCATGGTGATCCAGATGTCGCCGTTGGTGAGCGGCTGGATGTAGTCCTGCTCGTAGTAGGCGCGCACGATCCCGTCGTCGCGCTGCTGCTTCAGGGCCTCGGCGGCGGCCTTCCAGTCGTCGACGGTGGAGTCGGCGGGCGAGACCCCGGTGTAGAACAGCCCGAAGTTGGAGATCTCCTGCGGGTCGCGCATCATGCCGACCCGGCCCTTGAACTCGGGGTCCCACAGGTCCTTGATGGAGGTGATCTCGCGTCCGACGCGGTCGGGGTCGTAGGCGATGCCGGTGATGCCCGAGGCGTAGGGCACCGTGTACTTGTTGCCGTAGTCGTAGGCCGACATCGTGTGGTACTCGTCGGTGAACTCGGTGAAGTTCGTCAGCTGCTTGCGGTCGAGCGGGGCGAGGTAGCCCAGCGCGATGAGCTTGGTGAGCTCCTGACCGTTGCTGATGACCATCAGGTCGGCGCCGACGTCGTCGCCGTTGGCGAGCAGCGGCTGGATCTGCCCGAACCACGACGGCATGTCCTGGATGGCCTCGTTGTACTCGACCTCGATGCCGGTCTGCTCGGTGAACCGTTGGAGTTCCGGTTTCTCGGGGTCCATGTACAGCGGCCAGTTGGCGAAGCGGACCTTGCCGTTGCTCTTCTTGTCCGCCCAGAAGTCCGCCGAGGTGGTGCCGCCCTGGCTCTGGCCCTCGACACCGCAGCCGGCGAGTGCCAGAGCGGCGGCGGAGAGTCCGGCGAGCCTGAAGGTGTCGCGGCGGCTGTAGCGGGCCTGAGTGAGGCCGCGGAGTTCTGCAGGGGTGATGGATCGGTTCTTACGCACGATGTCGTACCGCTCCTGGGATATGGGGGCTGGGAGCTCTATGGGGAAAAGGAAGACCGGCCGACCGCTCAGCCGGGAAGCACGTAGGAGTGCTCGGGACGCCAGGACAGCCACGCGGTGTCGCCGCGTTCGGCGAGGTTGCTGGCGTCGGAGGAGTTCTGCTGGAACACCACGATCTCGGTGTCGTGGACGGTCCGCACGGTGTAGTGCGTGGCCGACCCCAAATAGACAACCTCGCGTACCGTACCGCGAACACGGCTCAGATTCGCATTTGGTTCCTCTGTGCCCAGACGGATCTTTTCGGGACGAACGGTAATGACCAGCTCCGTTCCGGAAGCCGCCTGCTTCGCGTCGGCCAGGACGTGCTGGCCGTCACCGTAGTCGATCCGGGCGCGGCCGTCGGAGGAGTCGCGGACCGTTCCGGTGAGGATGTTGGAGGTGCCGATGAACCCCGCGACGAACCGGGTGGCGGGCGTCTCGTAGATCTGCGCCGGGGTGCCGAGCTGCTCCACGAGCCCCTTGTTCATGACGGCGATGCGGTCGGACATGGTCAGCGCTTCGCTCTGGTCGTGGGTGACGTAGACGAAGGTGATGCCGACCTCGCGCTGGATGCGCTTGAGTTCCAGCTGCATGGCCTGGCGCAGTTTCAGGTCGAGCGCGCCGAGCGGTTCGTCCAGCAGCAGCGCGCTGGGCCGGTTGACGAGCGCGCGGGCCAGCGCCACGCGCTGCTGCTGCCCCCCGGAGAGCTGGGTGGGCTTGTGCTTGGCCCGGTCGCCCAGTTCCACGAGTTCGAGCATCTCGGCGACCCGGGTCCGGATCTCGGCGGCGGGCACCTTCTTGCGCTTCAGTCCGAAGGCCACGTTCTCCGCAACGGTCATGTGCGGGAACAGGGCGTAGCTCTGGAAGACCATGTTGACGTCGCGGCGGTTCGGCGGCACGCCGGTGACGTCCCTGCCCGCCAGGCGCACGGTTCCCGTGGTGGGCTCCTCGAACCCGGCGATCATCCGCATGGTGGTGGTCTTGCCGCACCCGGAGGGGCCGAGCAGGGAGAAGAACTCCCCCTGCCGGATCTCCAGGTCGACCCGCTCGACCGCGGTGGTCGTGGTCGGCCCTGAGCGGTAGGTCTTGCTGACTCCTTCCAGACTGATGGCGGGGGCCGCCCGGACGCCCGTCGTCTCTGCGCCGTACGCGGCCGGTGTCTCTTCCGTCGTGATCGCCATAGTCGGGTGGTCCTTTTGGGTGGGGGTCGTACCTCGCGGCGGGCCCGGCGCCAGGCCCGCCGCACACTTCCGCTGGTCCGGGGGGCGGACCAGCCGCTGTCTCAGTCTCTGCCGATGTAGCTCATCACGTGCTTGACGCGCGTGTACTCCTCCAGACTGTAGAGGGAGAGGTCCTTACCGTAGCCGGAGTGCTTGAAGCCGCCGTGCGGCATCTCCGCGACGATCGGGATGTGGGTGTTGATCCACACGCAGCCGAAGTCGAGGCGGCGCGAGACCCGCAGGGCGCGCGCGTGGTCCTTCGTCCACACGCTGGAAGCCAGGCCGTACTTCACCGAGTTGGCCCAGGCCACGGCCGTGTCCTCGTCGTCGAAGCGCTGGACGGTGATGACCGGGCCGAAGATCTCGTCGGTGACCATCTCGTCGCCCTGGCGCAGGTTCGACACGACCGTGGGGGAGAAGAAGTAGCCGGAACGGTCGACCCGGGAGCCGCCGGTGAGCACCTCGGCGTGGTCGGGGACACGGTCGAAGAAGCCGCTGACGCGGGCCAGCTGGTCGGGGTTGTTCAGCGGGCCGTAGTAGGCGTCGGTCTCGTCCGGTCCGGCGGTCTTGGTCTTCTTGGCCTGCTCGGCGAGGGCGGCGGCCAGGTCGTCGTGGACGCCGGGGGCGGCGAGCACGCGGGTGGCGGCGGTGCAGTCCTGTCCGGCGTTGAAGTACCCGGCCGCGGCGATGTCCTGGGCGGCCTTCTCCACGTCGGCGTCGTCGAAGACGATGACGGGGGCCTTGCCGCCCAGCTCCAGGTGGAGCCGCTTGAGGTCGACGGAGGCGGCCTGGGCGACCTCGTATCCGGCGCGGGTGGAGCCGGTGAGCGAGATGAGCCGTGGGATCGGGTGGTCCACGAGGGCGCGGCCGGTGTCGCGGTCGCCGGTGACCACGTTGAACACGCCGGGCGGCAGGAACTCCGCGGCGATCTCGGCGAGCAGCAGGGTGGACACGGGCGTGGTGTCGGACGGCTTGAGCACGATGGTGTTGCCCGCGGCCAGCGCCGGGCCGATCTTCCACGCGGCCATCGCCATCGGGTAGTTCCAGGGGGTGATCTGCCCGACCACGCCGAGGGGCTCCCGGCGGATCCAGGAGGTGTGGTCGGCCATGTACTCCCCGGCCGCCTTGCCCTCCAGGACGCGCGCGGCCCCGGCGAAGAACCGCAGCGCGTCGGTGACCTGCCAGATCTCGTCCTCTCTGGTGGCCTGGACGGGTTTGCCGCAGTTCTCGACCTCTGCGGCGACGAGTTCGTCGGCGCGCGCCTCGACCGCGTCGGCGATCTTGTTCAGGGCGATCTGCCGTTCGGCCGGGGTGGAGTCGCGCCAACCGTTCTCGAAGGCGTCGTGGGCGGCGCGGAAGGCGCGGTCGACGTCCTCCGCGGTGGAGACCGGGGCTTCGGCGTAGGGCTCTCCCGTGGCGGGGTTGACGATCGGAGCGGTACGACCGTCGACGGAGTCCACGAACTCGCCGTTGACGAAGTTACGCAGGCGGCGCAGGCCGTCGGAGTGGCTGGTCACTTTCTCTCCCTGGTCGACTGCGTCACGACAGACGCAGGGCTGTTACGGAAACAGTGGCAGAACCCCCACGGTAAGACAAGGGATTCCGTCGTAAACATTGGATTTCACGACTAATACTTGACATGTCCGCTTTGGATGCAACTATTTCATTGGGGGCATCACGCGCTCCCGACTCTCTGCGCGGAGAGCGCCGCCGGTCGGCCGCTCCTCCGCTGGAACGCAGCTCTGGGGGAACCAAGTGACAGTGCGGTCAGGTAGCGGACTCGCGGCGAACGAGCTCCAGCAGGCGGCCAGGGACCACCTGTGGATGCACTTCACCGAAATGGCGACGTACCAGGACGCCGACGTCCCGGTGATCGCGCGGGGCGAGGGCCCCTACGTCTACGACGTCAACGGCAAACGGTACCTGGACGGCCTCGCCGGCCTGTTCGTCTCCCAGGTCGGGCACGGCCGCGCCGAGATCGCCGAGGCGATCGCCGAGCAGTCCCGGAAGCTGGCCTACTTCCCGATCTGGACCTACGCCCATCCCACCGCCATCGAGTTGGCGGACCGCCTCGCCGACCTGGCGCCGGGCGACCTCAACCGGGTCTTCTTCACCACGAGCGGCTCCGAGGCCGTGGAGTCCGCCTGGAAGCTGGCCCGCCAGTACTTCAAGCTCATCGGCCAGCCCACCCGGCACAAGGTGATCAGCCGCCGCATCGCCTACCACGGCACCAGCATGGGCGCGCTGTCGATCACCGGGCTCCAGGCGATCAAGACCCCGTTCGAACCGCTGGTGTCGAGCACCATCCAGGTGCCCAACACCAACTTCTACCGCGCCCCCGTGCACGGCGACGACCCCGAGGCGTTCGGACGCTGGGCCGCCGACCAGGTCGAGGAGGCGATCCTGCAGAACGACCCGGAGAGCGTGGCGGCCGTCTACGTCGAGCCGGTGCAGAACTCCGGCGGCTGCTTCCCGCCGCCGCCCGGGTACTTCCAGCGGCTGCGCGAGATCTGCGACCGCTACGGCGTGCTGCTGGTGTCGGACGAGGTCATCTGCGCGTTCGGACGGCTGGGCGCGTACTTCGGCGCGCAGCGGTTCGACTACCTGCCGGACATGATCACCTTCGCCAAGGGCGTCACCTCCGGCTACGTGCCGATGGGCGGCCTGATCGCGCGCGAGAAGCTGATGGAGCCGTTCCAGGAGGCGGGCAACACCTTCCTGCACGGCATCACCTTCGCCGGGCACCCGGTGGCCGCCGCCGCGGCACTGGCCAACCTGGACGTCTTCGAACGCGAGGGCCTCATCGGACACGTGCAGGCCAACGCGCCGGTGTTCCGGTCGACCCTGGAGAAGCTGCTGGACCTGCCGATCGTCGGGGACGTGCGCGGCGAGGGCTACTTCTACGGCATCGAACTGGTCAAGGACAAGGAGACCAAGGAGACCTTCACCGACGAGGAGGCGCACCGCCTGCTCAGGGAGTTCCTCTCCCCCGCCCTGTTCGACGCGGGCCTGATCTGCCGCGCCGACGACCGCGGCGACCCCGTCGTGCAGCTCGCCCCGCCGCTGGTCTGCGGCCCCGAGCACTTCGCCGAGATCGAGGGCGTGCTGCGCGAGGTGCTCACGGAGGCGTGGCGCCGGATCTGACCCTCTCCCGGGGACCGGGAAGCGGTGGGAGGACTTCCCGGTCCCCTCTCTCCCCCGCGGGCTCCCGCGGCCGCGCTCCGGGACCTCCCGGCGGGGCCGGTGTCAGGCCGCCAGCAGCTCCCGGAGGAGCCGGGCGAGTTCGTCGAACTCCCCTGGTTGTCCCGGGACTGACACGGGTTCGGAGGGCTGCAGGCCACCGGGGCCGGAAACGTGCGCGGAGCGGCACCGCCGGGTGGCAAGGACCCGCTCGTGGTGGACCAGGTAGGGACGGACGAGCGCGACCTCGTCGGCGCCCAGCCGGTGTGCGGGTTCCTGCGGCGCGGGCGCGGAACTGGGCGGACGGGAAGCGTTCGGCGGCGTCGGCACGGGAAGGGGATGTCGGCCGCGCGCGTGGCGGCCGGGGCGGTGCGGCCCGAAGACCTGGCTCAGCCAACGGACCAGACGGGCGACTGGATGCGGCATGTCGGCAAGCTCCCGAGATTGCTGACCACGCTCCGGGGGTGCGGGTGCACCCGCCGGGGCTTTTTCCGTGTTCGGGGTGGACCGGACGGTGCGGCACACGGTCAGGGGAGGCCCGGGAGGTCGGAGCGGACTCGAGAGTCCACGAAGGCGGTCAGAGCTCGGGGACACACCAGCGGGGAGTCGGCAGTCAAGGCAGCCCACACGCTCTTGCCCGCGGCAGCCAGGGGCACGGTTCCGCAGTAGCCGCCGCTCAACTCGGTCACCAGCGCCAATCCCCGTCCGGACTCGGTCCACGGAGTGAGATCCCACGGTGCCACGGGCGAGGGCAGGGGCAGGGGGCAGTCCTTGGCGTCGCGGACCTCCACCACCACGCACCGCAGTGGACACGGCCACACCCGCAGCTCCACCGGTGCGGCCCCGTGCCGCAGCGCGTTGGTCACGAGTTCGCTGACCACCAGTTCGGCCTGGTCAGCCCGCTCGGCGCCGAGCCCGAACCGTTCCAGGTAGACCCGCGCCACCTGTCGCGCGACCACCACGTCATCCGGCACCGGCAACCGCCATCGGGCCAGGGCACCGTGATCTGCACCGTCCACGACTCCTCCTCCACGAGTACAGCGAGCAGCCGCCTGAGTCACTCAGAGTGATCTCATGATGCATGAGAAAATTTCTTCACGCAATATTTCATCAAGAAAAACCTCCGTTCCTACCCGACGCTGGTGTGGCCCGGCAGTAGCGATCTGGCACACTGAAGCCGCTGTCGAGGAGGAAGCACGTGAGCGAAGCCAGTTCTGGTCCTTCTGTCCGTCAGCGGTGGCTCGGTGAACGCCTCATGGAAATGCGTCTGGCCGCGGGACACTCCTCGTTGTCCTCAGCAGCCAAGGTGCTGAGGCGTTCGGCTCCTTCCATCAGCCGTCTGGAGAATGGACAGGTCGTTCTTCCGGTGAGGGACTTCCCACCGATCCTCGACGCCTACGGCGTCACCGACACGCAGACCCGGGAGCGCATTCTCGCTGTCGCCAGTGAGATCCAGCAGGAGCGGCGTGGTTGGTGGGTCGAATACGCCGACCGCCTCGCCCCCAGCTACATCGACCTGGTCAGACTCGAAGCGAGCGCGCGTCGGGCGAACAGTTGGGAGATGCAGTACGTTCCAGGACTGCTACAGACCCGTGAGTACGCCGTTGACCTCGGCAGGGCGCTCAAACAGCACCACACAGAAGAGGAACTGGAGCAGTTTGTCGAAGCCCGTATGAACCGGCAGAGCGTACTTGAACGCCAGAACGGCCCCCTGCATCTCCACGCAGTGCTCTACGAGGCGATACTGACTCAGCCTGTGGGCACACCCGCAACGTTCGCCCGGCAGTTGCAGCACCTCCTCGTCAAGAGCCAGATGCCGAACGTCACGCTCCAGGTTCTGCGGCAGCCCAGCCGACCGCATGCCTCGATGACGGGTTCCTACACACTGCTGGAGTTACCCAGCCTCACCGTGGTCCAGGTCGAACTCATGACCAGCACCGTCTACGTCGAGGACGAGTCCGATGTCGCCCGATATGAGCGAGCGTGGAACGATTTGGTTGATCAGGCGTTGGACGTCACGGAGTCCCGCAGACTGATCGAACAGACCATCGACCACCTGGAAGCCTGACATGGTACTTGGCAGAACCTGGCGTAAGAGCAGTTACAGCGGCCCTCAGGGATGTGTGCGTGTCCGCCTTCTCGACGGTGAACGCGTCGAGATCGGTGACACGAACAACCTCGACGGCCTGTCACTGGTCGTTTCGGGCACTGCCTGGGAATGCTTCCTCGCCGTTCTGAAACAGGAAGGGTCCGACCGCTAGCCGGATGGTTCTCCGGGGAGACCCGAAACTCTCGCCGAGAGAATCGCGCACGCTCACCGAGAAGATCCTGAAGGAGTTCACTTGACGCGCTCCGGCGCTCGTCGCAACTCTGACGAGACGATGACCTGGGTGAAGTCCAGCTTCAGCACCGGTTCCGCGAACTGTGTGGAGGTGGCGGACCCGAGGACAGGGGCAGCCGTCCGCGACTCCAAGAACGCCTGCCTCGGCCACCTGACCTTCGGCAACGCCGAGTGGAGCGCCTTCGTCGAAGCGGTCAAGACGACAGGTTTTTGAGCCTGCCGTCAGCCCGTCCCCTCCTCAGGAGCCGATCGGGGTGTTCTTGAGCAGCCGTCGGGGCCTGAGGTACCCGCGTCCATACTCACGGTGTGCGACACAGCCCAACAAGCGGCATCGAGAATCAGCTCACCGACGCCCCTGCGGCAGACGAGGCACAGCCCCCTCATCGACGCAACAGGACCCGGGCATGGTCGAGGACGAGCGGGGCGAGACGGGCGTGGACGGGGTCGCGCTGCCCGGCTTGGACGATGGTGGCGGCTGCGACCAGTTCGGCCAGCAGCCCGTCGGGAGTGTCCAGGACAGAGGCGAAAGCAGTGCGGACACGGGCGGCGGTCTCGGGCACTGCCAGGGTGTAGGCATACAGCAGGGCTGCGTCGAACCCTGCAGGAGCCAGTCCCCAGCCTTCCCAGTCCAAGATGGCCAGTGGAGTACGGGTGAGGTTGGCCCAGTGCAGGTCGCCGTGGGCACTGCACCAACGGCGCACCGTGGTGTCAAAGCCGATGGAAGAGAGAAGGATGGACGTGCCTGGGCAGTCGTGTCCAGATAGGTCCGGTACTCCTCGACGATGTCGGGACGGGCGAGATGGTCGGAGAGGATCTGGGAGAGTTCAGCAGCCCACTTCCG
>Ga0079224_100006094_pt1 | contig 15921 bp, 16 predicted proteins | sample Stecom2015_FD_80414 | JGI IMG/M metagenome (GOLD analysis project Ga0079224, IMG submission 80414) | Agricultural soil microbial communities from Utah to study Nitrogen management - Steer compost 2015 | ecosystem: Environmental > Terrestrial > Soil > Agricultural land | place: USA: Utah...
GGCCTTCCCGGAGTGGTACGCCAGCCTGTTCTCCGGCTTCTACCTGCCGCTGCTGATCATTCTGGTGGCGCTCATCTTCCGCGGTGTGGCGTTTGAGTACCGCGGCAAGGTGGATTCGGACGAGTGGCGCCGGCGGTGGGACATCGCCATCATCGCCGGCAGCGCCGTGCCCGCGCTGCTGTGGGGCGTGGCGTTCGGCAACATCGTGCGAGGCGTGAAGCTCGACGCCAACCACCACTACGTCGGCTCGTTCTTCGACCTCCTCAACCCGTACGCGCTGCTTGCTGGGTTGACCACGCTCGCGCTGTTCACCTTGCACGGTGCGGTGTTCCTCGCCCTCAAGACCGACGGCGACATCCGCCATGAGGCCCGCAGGCTGGCCGGCCGGGTGGGGGTCGTCACGGTGGTGCTGGCCGCGGTGTTCCTCCTCTGGACCCAGGCCAACCACGGTGACGCGGTGACGTGGCTCACCGCCGCCGTCGCCGCTGCGACGCTCATCGGCGCACTCGTCCTCAATGGACGTGGTCGCGAAGGTTGGGCCTTTGCAGCCACCGCGGTGACCATCGCGGCGGCAGTCGCCACGCTCTTCATCAACCTGTACCCGAACGTCCTGCCATCTACATTGGACCCGGCGTACAGCCTGACCGTGTGGAACGCCGCGTCGACACCGTACACACTCAAGATCATGACGTGGGTCGCGGTCGTCTTCACGCCGATCGTCCTGCTCTACCAGGGCTGGACGTACTGGGTGTTCCGCAAGCGGCTGCGCGTGAGTGACATCCCGCCCCCGGCCGGACTGCCGCCGGCACCACGGCAGCGTGTGAAGGAGACAGCACGGCAATGAAGCCACTCGACCCCCGGCTGCTGCGAGAGGCCAGGTCGACTCGGCACTACCTCGCCGCCGTCGCGATCCTCGGCGTCGCGAGCGTTGTGCTGGTGATCGCGCAGGCGGTCCTGCTCGCCGATGCGATCACTCGGGTCTTCCTGGGCGGCGCCGGGGTGTCGGACCTCGTCACACCGCTGACCTTCCTCGCCGCGATCGTCCTGGCCCGGGCCGGACTGGCCTGGGCCAGGGAGATCGCCGCCTATCGGGCCGCTGCAGGGGTCAAGAGCGAACTGCGCGGCAAGCTGCTCAACCACCTGATGAAACTGGGCCCGGGGTGGCTTCACGGCGAGCGCACCGGTGAGGTGGTCACCCTGGCCACACGCGGCCTTGACGCGCTCGACAACTACTTCTCCCGTTACCTGCCTCAACTCGTGCTCGCTGCCCTGGTGCCGGCGGCGGTCCTCGCGGTCGTCTTTCCGGCCGACCTCATCGCCGGTGCCACGATTCTCGTGACGCTGCCGCTGATCCCGGTCTTCATGGCGCTGATCGGCATGGCGACCGAGCGACTGACCAAGCGCCAGCTGGCCGCGCTGACCCGGCTCACGCACCACATCCTCGAGATCGTGGCGGGCCTGCCGACACTGCGGGTCTTCAACCGGGCCAAAGCCCAGGCGGTGGCGATCCGGGAACTGACCGACCAGCAGCGCTACCACGGCATGCGCGCACTGCGCGTTGCGTTCCTGTCCTCATTGGCGCTGGAGTTGCTCGCTACCCTCTCGGTCGCGTTGGTGGCCGTCGGGATCGGCCTGCGCGTCGTGGATGGAACGCTGGACCTGCGCACCGCGTTGATCGTGCTGATCCTGGCGCCGGAGGCGTACCTGCCGCTCCGCCAGGTCGGTGTCCACTTCCACGCCAGCACGGAGGGCCTGGCCGCATCGAGCCGGGTCTTCGAGATCCTCGAGACGCCCGTGCCACCGAACGGGGACCGCACCGATCCACCCGACCCCAGCCGGGTGCCGATCACGCTTGACGACGTGAGCGTCCACTTTGCGGATCGAGCCGAGCCCGCCCTGGACGGGCTGAACCTCACGATTCGCCCGGGCGAGATCCTCGCCGTCACCGGCCCGAGCGGGTGCGGGAAGTCCACAGTGGCGAACCTGCTGCTCGGCTTCGTGGCTCCCAGCGCCGGCGCGGTGCGGATCGGGGACGTCGACCTCGCCGACCTCGACCTGGATTCCTGGCGCCGCAACGTCGCCTACGTGCCACAGCGCAGCTACCTGTTCGCCGGCACCGTGGCGGAGAACATCGCGCTGGGCGCCGCCGACGCGCCGCCGGAGGCGATCGAGCGGGCGGCTTCGGCGGCGGGGCTATCCGGACTGCCGGGAGGGCTCTCCACGCCCGTTGGGGCTCTCTCCGCCGGACAGCGACAGCGCGTCGCGTTGGCCCGAGCATTCCTGCGCGACGCACCCTTGGTGGTGCTCGACGAACCGACGGCGAGTCTGGACCCACGTACCGAGGCCGACATCATCTCAGCGATCCGCCGCTTGGCCATCGGCCGGACCGTCGTGCTGATGGCCCACCGCCCGACATTGCAGGCCATAGCCGACCGTGTGGTGCCCTTGCCGGCGACCTCCGTGGGAGCGGCCGTATGAGGGTCCTGCTTTCGGTAGCCAGGCCGGCGGCCGGACGCCTGACCCTCGCCGTGCTCGCTGGCCTCGGCGCGGCGACCTGCGCCATCGGCCTCATGGCCGCGTCCGCCTGGCTCATCTCTCGCGCCGCGCTGCACCCGCCGGTTCTATACCTGATGGTGGCCATCGTCTCGGTGCGTGCCTTCGGCATCGGCCGCGGTGTGCTGCGCTACTTGGAACGCCTCGCCGGGCACGACGCCGCGTACCGCGTGATGGGCGAGCTGCGCGCTCGGACGTATGAGGGGATCGAACGAGGCGGGTTCGGCGCCCGGCGAGCGGGTGACGTGGCCGCGCGACTCGTGTCCGATTTGGACACGGTCGCGGAGGGGGTCACTCGGGTCGTCGTGCCCTATCTCGTTGCCGCGGCGACCGGGGTCGCGTCGGTGCTGTTTCTCGGCGCCCTGCTGCCCCCGGTTGGGGTCGTGGTGTTCGCCGGCCTGCTGCTCGTCGGCGCTGGCGTGCCGCTCGTGCAGGCCGCTGCGGCACGGCGAGCCGAGCGCCGCCTCGCCCCGCTGCGCGGCGAGCTGACGGCACAGATAGTGGAGTTGGTGCACGGGGCGCCGGACCTGCTCGCCTACGGCGCCGCTGGGCCACGGGTGGACGCAGCGCTAGAGACCGACCGCGGGCTCCGGGCCGCGGCGGCGCGTTCCAGCGGTGGGCTCGGACTGGGCGGCCTGCTTGTTGCGTTCGCCGGTGGAGCCAGCGTCTGGGCGGCTCTCGCGCTGGGCACCCCGGCCGTACGCTCCGGTGCGCTGGACGGCGTGTTGCTCGCTGTCGTGGTGCTCACCCCGATGGCGGTCTTCGAGGCGATGTCGGCATTGCCCATGGCCGCGGCGCACCTGGGTGGCATGCGGTCGGCCCTGGCCCGAATCACGGCGCTCAGCGAGCAGCCAGCTGCGGTCGTAGAGGCAGCGTCGCCGCGGCCACTGCCGCCCGCGCCCTACCGAGTGCGGTTGGAGTCGGTCACCGCAGGCTGGCGGCCGAACCGGCCTGTCGTGACAGACTTCGACCTGGATCTGCGTCCAGGGCGGCGGGTGGCCTTGGTCGGCCCGAGCGGCAGCGGCAAGAGCACGATCGCCGCGCTCCTGGTGCGCTTCCTTGACCCGAGTGCTGGCCGCCTCACCGTCAACGGGATCGACGCGCGCGAGTTCTCCACGGCGGACCTGCGGCGCGTGGTCGGCTTGGTCACCGAGGACGCGCACGTCTTCGACACCACGATCGAGGAGAACCTGCGCATCGCCCGGCCCGATGCCACCGAAGCGCAGATGCGAGACGCCCTGCGGCGAGCTCGCCTGCTCGACTGGGTCGAGACCTTGCCGGACGGCCTGCGCACCCCGGTCGGCGAGCGCGGCGCGAAGCTGTCGGGTGGCCAACGCCGCCGGCTCGCGCTCGCCCGGGCACTGCTCGCCGGCTTCCCGGTGCTGGTGCTCGACGAGCCGACCGAGCACCTCGACGACGAGACCGCGCAGGCGGTGACGGCGGATCTGCTCGAGGCCACGCGCGACCGAGCGGTACTGCTCATCACCCACCAGCCGTTCGGGCTCGACGAGGTCGACGAGCTGATACGCCTACCCGGATCACCCTTGATCGGGACCACCGCTCCAGCTGCGGCAGTCACCAACCTGCACGGCGGCGACGCTCGAGCCGCCAGGGTCCGCGACCTCGATCCGGTGCATTAGCAACACCCTAGGTACAGCACGACCACATCATGACCAGCACGACGACCACTTCCCTTGATTTCCGATCGGAATGATGGGATATTACTGCGGCGACCGCCGCCCGCGGTAGGTCCTCACGCTCCGGCACCGACGCCACGACTGTCGCAGGTGGTCGGTCCGCCGGCCCGTGCTCGCTCGTCAAGGCGAGCTCAACGACTTCCGCTCTGGATGCAGCGCGCCCGCGCTCGGATGGAGACAAAACATGAACAGACGCACGAGAACGATGGCAGCCCTGGCCGTGACGCTCGGTCTGGCGTTGTCGGCCTGCACGGGCGGCACGTCGAGCGGCGACGTGGTGACCCTGCACATCGTCGGGTTCGCGGTGCCCGAGGCGGCGAACAAGGCGATCGCCGAGGAGTGGGCGAAGACCGAGGCGGGTCGCAACGTGCAGTTCCGGACGTCGTACGGCGCCTCGGGTGACCAGAGCCGTGCGGTCGTGAACGGGCTGAAGGCCGACTATGTGCACTTCTCGGTGGCGAGTGACGTGACGCGGCTGGTCGACGCCGGGCTCGTCGCCGAGACGTGGGACGACGGACCCACGAAGGGGATCGTGTCGTCGTCCGTCGTTGTGTTCGCGGTCCGACCGGGCAACCCACGCAACATTCAGACGTGGGACGACCTGATCCGGCCGGGCATCGAGATCGTCACCCCGAATCCGGCATCCTCAGGAGCCGCGCGGTGGAACGCGCTCGCCGCCTGGGGCCAGGTCATCAAGGCGGGCGGAACCGAGGAGGAGGCGAGGCAGTACGTCGAGAAGCTCTTCGACAACGTGGTGTCGTTGCCGAGCAGCGGTCGCGACGCGACGACGAGCTTCCTATCCGGTACCGGTGACGTGCTGCTCGCCTACGAGAACGAGGTGATCCTGGCGACCCAGAACGGCGCGGAGCTGGATTGGGTGGTGCCCGAAACGACGCTGCTGATCGAGAATCCCGGAGCGGTCCTCATCGACGCCCACCCCAAGGCGCAGGAGTGGCTGGACTTCGTGCTCAGCCCGGCCGGGCAGCGCCAGTTCGCCCTGAAGGGATTCCGGCCCGTCATCGATGGCGTGGACACCTCGGGCATCGAGGGGGTAAAGGATCCCAACAATCCGTTCCCGGCCCCGAAGCACCTGCTCACCGTCGAGGAGGACTTCGAGAGCTGGTCGGCCCTGTCGAGCAAGTTCTTCGACGAGAACACCGGCATCATCGTCAAGATCATCGCTGAGTCTGGGTTGAGCACGTGACCGCCGAGACCTTCGCCCATCGACATCCGCCGGCCGGATCAACACCGCATCCGCCGGCCGGATCGGCTCCGCGTCCGCCAGCGGGCGCGGAGCCCGGCGGGCTCGCGTGGGGGTCGCAAGAGGGTGGCCTGCCGTTGACCCCTGCCTCCGGCTTGGGACTCGGCGTCGCCATGCTCTGGTTCAGCCTGCTCGTTCTCATCCCACTCACGGCGGTGATGGTGACCGCCTCGGAGCAGGGTTGGAGCGGCTTCTGGCGTGCGGTCACCAACGAGCAGACTGCGGCCGCGATCCGGTTGACCGTGGCGACCGCGCTGCTCGTGACAGCGGTCAACGTCGTGATGGGAACGGCGATTGCCTGGGTGCTGGTCCGTGACCGGTTCCCCGGCAAGCGCGTACTGGAGCTCCTCATTGACATCCCGTTCGCTCTGCCGACGATCGTTGCCGGCCTGGTGCTGCTGTCGCTCTACGGTCCGCAGAGCCCGATCGGGATAAACATCGCCAACACGCGACCCGCGGTCTTCTTGGCGTTTCTGTTCGTCACGCTTCCGTTCGTAGTCCGTTCGGTGCAGCCCGTGCTCTCCGAGCTTGATCGGGAGGCGGAGGAGGCGGCCGCGTCCCTGGGGGCTGGTCGATTCACCGTGTTCCGCCGCATCATCCTCCCCAGCCTCACCCCGGCCATCGCCGCCGGTGCGGCGCTGTCCTTCGCACGGGGGGTCAGCGAGTACGGCTCACTGGTGCTCCTGTCCGGCAACCTGCCCGGCAAGACTGAGGTGGCGTCCGTCCGGATCCTGTCCAGCATCGAGAACGACAACCTCGGCGGCGCGGCGGCGATCGCGACGCTGTTGCTGGCGATCTCGCTGGTGGTCATCGTCGCCGTGGACCTCCTCCAGCGAAAGTTGGTGCGCCGTGGCTGATCCGGTACCCATCCACCGTGGACACGTCCAGGGCGGACGTGGGCGCCGTGGGCCCGGGACATACGCGCTCAGGTTGCTCGTGATCGCATATCTCTTCCTGCTCGTCGCCTGGCCCTTGTATCTGGTCGGCCGGAACGCGTTCGCCGACGGACTCTCGGATCTTCGGTCCATACTGACCGACCCCGACGCCGTTCACGCGCTCACGCTGACGCTTCAGGTGGCAGCGGCCTCGGTGGTCATCAACACGGTCTTCGGGGTTGGCATCTCCCTGTTGCTGGTGCGCTACCGTTTTCCGGGCAAGCGCGTGCTCAACGCACTGCTCGACCTGCCCCTGTCGGTCTCTCCCATCGTCGTCGGGCTCGCCCTCATTCTGGTCTACAACGGACGGACTGGCTGGTTCGGACAGGCACTGGAGAGCGCCGGCATCCAGGTCATCTTCTCGGGCCCCGGCATCGTGATGGCCACGGCGTTTGTCGCACTGCCGCTGGTGATTCGCGCGGTCGTCCCGGTACTCCAGGAGGTGGGCGACGAGCAGGAGCAGGCCGCTCGCAGCCTCGGCGCCAACGCGCGCCAGACCTTCTTCCGGGTGACACTGCCCGCCATCAAATGGGGTGTCATCTATGGCGTGGTGCTGTGCCTGGCGCGGTCGGTCGGCGAGTTCGGCGCGGTCAAGGTCGTCTCCGGCAATGTGCTCGGCTCCACCCGCACGGCCACACTCATGGTTGAGGAGAAGTACCTCAACTTCGATCGCGGTGGTGCCTATGCCACCGCCTTCCTGCTCGCACTCGTCGCCGTCGCCGCCATCATCTCGGTGGCCATCATCCGCCCGAAGGAACCAACGTGAGCATCGAGGTCTCCGCCGTCAGTAAGTTGTTCCCGCAACGCTCGGGCCGCGGAATCCGCGCGCAACGCGACAACTTCGTCGCCCTCGACAACGTGTCTCTGAGCATCCCGACCGGGCAGCTGACCGCACTGCTCGGGCCCTCGGGTGGTGGCAAGTCGACCCTGCTGCGCATCATCGCCGGCCTCGAGCGAGCAGACTCTGGACGCATTCTGATCGGCGGCGTTGACGTCACCAACGTGCCCCCGCAGAGGCGCAACGTCGGGTTCGTCTTCCAGCACTATGCGGCGTTCAAACACCTGACTGTGCGCCGCAACATCGCATTCGGACTGGAGATCCGGCGCCGTCCCAAGGCCGAGATCCGGGCCCGCGTCGACGAGTTGCTGGCGCTCGTCCACTTGGAGCAGTTCGCCGACCGGATGCCCGCGCAGCTCTCGGGCGGTCAGCGCCAACGGATGGCGCTGGCCCGCGCACTCGCTGTCGAGCCGACCGTCCTCCTGCTCGACGAACCCTTTGGCGCGCTGGACGCCAAGGTGCGCAAAGAGCTGCGCGACTGGCTGCGACGGCTGCACGACGAGGTGCACGTCACCACCGTCTTCGTCACCCACGATCAGGAGGAGGCGCTCGAGGTCGCCGACGAGATCGTCGTCATCAATGACGGACGCGTGGAACAGGTGGGCTCGCCGGAAGATCTCTACGACCGGCCCGCCAATGAGTTCGTCATGCGCTTCCTCGGCCCGGTCACCCAGCTCGGCGACCGCCTCGTGCGCCCACACGACGTTCGAATCGCGCCAGCGCCCGCGGCTCCGGGCGCAGTGACGGGCCGCATCAGCCGGGTCCTTCGAGTCGGGTTCGAGGCGCGGGTGGAGATCCGCACGGGCGATCAGGTCGTCATGGCCACGCTGCCCCACAGCGAGTTTCGCGAACTGGGCCTGGACGTCGGCGCCGCGGTCGCCGTTCACGTGGCGACGGGCGCCTATGCGGGAAGGGGTTGACACTCGGCGCTGTCAACGGCGTAACCTGGCGGTTGCAGTGTGCGGGAGCTCGGAGCCACCGGGCTGAGAGGACGGCTGAGGGTGCCGTCGACCGCCAGAACCTGGACCGGGTAATGCCGGCGTAGGGAGCGCTTGTGGAGACTCTGCCGCCTCGCGATGTCGACGCAGTCCCTCGGCTGAGGATCGCAGGGCTCCACGTGATAACCGATGGCGCCGGTATCGCGGAGATGGCGGCCAGCGCGGGCGCCCATGTGATCCAGGTGCGGGCCAAACACCTCAGCGACCGTGAGCTGTACGGACTGTGCCGTGACATCGTCGCCATCTGCGATGCCTACGGCGCCACCTGTATCGTCAACGACCGGGTCGATGTCGCGCTCGCCGTTGGTGCGCACGGTACCCACCTTGGCGCCGACGACCTGCCCGTCGCGGCGGCGCGGGCGATAGCTGGACCGGACCACATCATCGGCGGCACCGCCCGGGACCCGGGGCGCGCTGCCGACCTCGTCGCCGCCGGCGCCAGCTATGTTGGCGTCGGACCGGCGTACGCCACAACGACCAAGCAGGGTCTGCCTGACCCGCTCGGACCCGCCGGTATCGCCGCGGTCGCGCGAGCGGTGGCCGCACCGGTCATCGCGATCGGCGGCATACGCTCCGACCGGATACCCACGCTTGTCGACGCCGGCGCCGCCGGGGTCGCCGTCATCGGCGCAGTGGCGAGCGCTGCCGACCCGCGCGTGGCGACGAAGGAGCTCCTGGACGCGTTGCGGCGAAGGAGTACGAACCTGTGACCGCGGTCGCCGCCAACGTGGTCGTAGCCGGCGGTGGACTCATCGGTCTCGCCGTGGCGTGGCGTTGTGCCCAGCGCGGACTCGGGGTGACTGTCGTCGACGACGCGCCAGGGACGGGCGCATCGTACGCAGCGGGCGGAATGCTTGCCCCGGTGTCCGAGGCGTCGTACGGCGAAGAACCGTTGCTGCGCCTCGGCCGTGCCTCGCTCGAGCGCTACCCCGCGTTCGTCGAAGAGCTGGCGAGGGCCAGCGGCGTCCCGATCGACCTGCGCACCCAGGGAACCGTGCTGGTGGGCTTCGACGCGGACGACATGCGTGCGCTGGAGGTACTCCACGAGTTCCATCGTGAGTTGGGACTGCCCACGCAGCGCCTCACGGCGAGCCAGGCACGTCGGCGCGAAGGCACGCTCTCGCCACGCGTGCGTGGGGCGCTGCTCATACCCACGGACTACTCCATTGAGCCTCGTGCCCTGCACGCGGCGCTCCTCGCGGCCGCGACCGCGAGCAGAGTGCGGATGCTGCGGGCGAGGGTCGACTCGGTGCAGGTGGCGGACGCGCGCGTGACCGGTCTGCGCCTCGCCGACGGCGTGGAGCTGCCGGCCGACGTCGTGGTCGTGGCCCTCGGCGCGTGGAGCGGCACGCTTCCCGGCGCGCCATCGATGCCAGTGCGGCCGGTGAAGGGGCAGATCCTGCGGCTTCGCGCCGCAGCCGGCCTGCTCGGCGGCACCGTGCGGGCGCTGGTACGCGGGCGGTCCATCTACCTCGTGCCGTTTGGCGCCGACGGCCTCATCGTGGGAGCGACCGCAGAAGAGAAGGGCTTCGACGGAGCCGTCACGGCCGGCGCCGCCCACGACCTGCTGCACGATGCCATCGAGGTGGTCCCGGCGGTCCGCGAACTCGAACTGGTGGAGACCGTGGCACGGTGGCGTCCAGGTACGCCGGACAACGCCCCGATTCTCGGGCCGTCCACAATCGCCGGACTGGTGGTGGCGACCGGCCACTACCGCAACGGAGTCCTCCTGACCCCCATCACGGCGGACATCGTTGCCGATCTGCTCACCACCGGAAAGCTTCCGGACATCGCCGAACCGTTCCAGCCCGGACGTTTCGAGACCGGACGTATCGCGGCCGGGCGTATCGCGGCCGGGCGTATCGAGAGGTGAAGGGGATGCGGGTAACGGTCAACGGGGCGGCCCGGGATCTCGTCGAGGGCAGCACGGTCGCCACCGCCGTGCGGGCGATCGGCGATCCCGGGCCGGCGGTCGCCGTGGCGCGCAACGGCGAGGTCGTGCCGCGCGGGGAGTGGGAACGCACGGTCCTGGTCGACGGGGACCGGCTCGAAATCCTCGCGCCGACCGCTGGAGGGTAACGATGGAGAAGCTGCTGATCGCCGGCCAGCCGTTCACCTCGCGGCTGATTCTCGGGACCGGGGGCACACCGAGCCTTGAGGTATTGGAACGGTCCGTCGTGGCGTCCGGCGCGGAGATGGTCACGGTGGCGCTGCGCCGGGTGGAGGCGGCTCAAGGGCCGATGCTCGACGTGCTGACCCGATGCGGCGTACGCCTGCTGCCGAACACGGCCGGCTGTATGACGGCTCGCGAGGCCGTGCTCACCGCCCGGCTAGCTCGGGAAGCCTTCCAGACGAACTGGATCAAGCTCGAAGTCATCGGCGACGAACACACGCTATTGCCGGACCCGGTGGAGCTGCTCGACGCCGCCGAACAGCTCGTCGCGGACGGGTTTACCGTGCTCGCGTACACCAACGATGACCCGATCGTGGCGCGCCGGCTCGCCGACCTCGGCTGTGCCGCCGTCATGCCGCTTGGCTCGCCGATCGGCAGCGGTCTGGGCATCCGCAACCCGCACAACATCGCGCTCATCCGGGAACAGGTTGAGGTGCCGGTCGTCCTCGACGCCGGCATTGGCACTGCGTCGGATGCCGCGCTGGCAATGGAGCTGGGGTGTGATGCCGTGCTGCTCGCGACCTCGGTGACCCGAGCCCGAGATCCGGAGCGCATGGCCCGAGCGATGCGACATGCCGTGGAGGCCGGCCGCCTGGCCTACGAGGCCGGCCGCATCCCGCGCCGGTGGCACGCTCAGGCGTCGACCTCCTTCGAGGGGATGCCCGAGCTGTGACGAACCTGCCGCCGCTGCTGGTCCTCTCCGACCGGACACAGTGCACCATCCCACTGCTGTCGGTGGTGGGCGAGGCGGTCGAGCATGGTGCCCGGGCGGTGGTGCTGCGCGAGAAGGACCTGCCGTGGCCGGAGCGGGTGGCGCTCGCGCACGCATGCCACGAAATCCTCGCGGCGGTCGGCGGCCTAGTCATCATGGCCGGGACCCGTGGTGACGCCGTTCACCTTGCCGCGACCGACCCGGTCCCGGCGCCGCGACCGTCGCTGATGGGCCGGTCCTGCCACAGCGCGGCCGACGTCGACGTGGCGGCTCGCGAGGGCTGCGCCTATGTGACCGTATCGCCGGTCTTTCCCACGCCGTCGAAGCCGGGATATGGACCAGCGCTCGGCTTCGCCGGCCTAGCTGCGCTGTGTCGCTCGCAGCCACCGGTCTACGCGCTCGGTGGCGTCCGACCGGAACACGTCCGTGGGTGCCTCAATGCCGGAGCACGAGGCGTGGCGGTGATGGGTCCAGTCATGCGCGAACCGGCGATTGTCCCGTCCTATCTGGCTCAACTGAAGGAGGCGGCCGAGTGAACCCTTCCGTTGCCCTGACAATCGCCGGGTCAGACTCCGGTGGCGGCGCCGGGATCCAAGCCGATCTGAAGGCGTTCGCGGCCATGGGGGTCTACGGAGCCAGCGCGATCACCGCGTTGACCGCGCAGAACACGACCGGTGTATTCGGCGTGCATGCCGTGCCGGCCGAGTTCGTCACGGCACAGATCGAGGCGGTGCTCGACGACCTTCCCGTCGGGGCCGTGAAGACCGGAATGCTCGCGACCGGAGACATCATCGCGGCGGTGGCCAAGCTGGCGGCGGCGCGGCGGCTGCCGCGCCTGGTGGTGGACCCGGTCATGGTCTCCTCCACCGGAGACCGACTCCTTGAGCGCGAGGCGGAACAGCTCTATGTGCAGACCCTCCTGCCGTACGCCCTCGTCGCAACCCCCAACATTCACGAGGCCGAGGTGCTGTTGGGCAGAGACATCCGTACGCTCTCCGATCAGCGGGAGGCGGCGCGCGCGTTGGGCGACATAGGCATCTCCGTTGTCGTCGTCAAAGGGGGCCACGCCCTCATCGACAGCACAGACGAGGCGGTTGACGTCGTCTGGGATGGTCAGTCCATGGAGGACTTGCGCGCGCCTCGGATCCCGACGGTGAACAACCACGGCACCGGGTGCACGTTCGCGTCAGCGATCGCTGCTGTCCTGGCGAAGGGCGAGCCGGTACGCGAGGCGGTGGCCCAGGCCAAGGCGTACGTGTCCCGGTGCGTGCAGGCAGGGGCGAACTGGTCGCTCGGCCGGGGCCACGGTCCGTTGGACCACTTCGGCTGGAGGAGCGTGCCGGGCCGCGCCAGATAGCGCGGCCCCGCATCAAATGCCCGCGTCACATCACATCTCGTCAAAGCCCGGTGGCGGCGTCAGCTCGAGATGCGCGAGATTCTCCTCGGTGCGTGGCAGCCAGGAGTAGGTCATCGTCACGCGCGGTTCCTGCTCGCCGGGAACGGTATCGGTCATCTTGATCGGCAGGAAGGTCTCCGCATCCACCCACATGTCGACCTGGTAGCCGCGCTGCACGGCATCGATCCGCAGGTGGACGGCGAGAGATCCGTCGACTGTCTCCTCACCTAGCAACTCGAGCGTCCCGTCCTTGACCGCTTGCCGGATGGTCTCCGGCTCGGTGATATCTGGGATCGCTGACGCGGGAGGTGTGTCGGTCATATGGTCGGTCGACCAGGTTCTGCGCTGGTAGTCGACCGTGATGATGGTCTGGTCACCGGGCGGGCCGCTGACGGCGTGGGACTGGAGAAGCTGGATCGGCCCGGGGGTGATCTGGTCGGGTGCCACAACCCTCGTCCCATCGACTGCTCCAATTGAGACGGAACCATAGGTGTTGTTTCGGTACCGCTGACCGGCCTTGTCGTACCAGGTTTCGTAATAGCCTCCGGAGTACGTGGTCTTCTCATAGATGACGTACTCCGACGCCCGGCTCAGCGCCTTGACCGTCTGCTCCTGAACGTACGAGACATTCCGCAGTTGCACCTCACCGTCCGGCGACGGGACCGTCCGAGCCTGTAGGCCGGCACCGGAGGTCGTCACCATGGCGACGGCGGCAGCGGCGGCGAGAATCGGCGTGCCGATCGCGGCCCGTACCGCCCAGGCACGGCGGGCGCGCAGGCGGCGCAGCCGTCGGAGAAGGTCGGGCGCCGGGTGCACTTCCTCCAACTCGTCGTGTAGCCGGAGACCGAGGTACCGGCCATACTGCTCATCGCTGGGCATTAGGAACCTCCAAGTAATGTGGATCTTGGTCGTGTGCCAAGAGTTGACGTAACGTCGCCAAAGCCCGGGCCGTATACGACTTCACCGTCCCGGCCGAAAAGCCGAGCAGTTCCGCCGTCTGCTCGACCGAGAGATCCTCGAAGAAGCGCAGCACGATGACCTGACGTTGCCGGGTGGGCAACCTAGCCAGCGCTCGCGCGACCACGCCACGCTCGGCCACCCGGTCGTACCCGGCATCGACCACGCGAAGGTTGTCCGGGTCAGGCGGCAACGGTGCCTCCGCCGGACGCCGTCCCAACCATCTGGTCCGGTCCCGGGAGAGATTGATCAGGACCTTCCGCGCGTACGCCTCGGGCGCGCCACGCGCCTGCGACCAGCGCCGCGCGGTACGCAACAACGCCGTCTGCAGGAGGTCCTCGGCGTGCCCGCGATCGCCCGTGAGCAGGTACGCGGTGCGCAGCAATGTCGTCGAGGCGCGTTCGACGAACTCTTCGAAGGTGGGGTCGACCCGCATGCCCATCAGAACGCCATTTCGACGGGACGGGTTGCCATGCCGTACGCCTGACCTTGGTCACACAAGCCGGTGCCGTCCAGGGACCGGTGCTCCCATCTCAGCGGCTGAGGCGCTGGAAACGGCGCACGGCCAAGGGCAGGAAGATCGCCGTGATGATGGCTGGCCAGATGACCGCTCCGGCGAGCGCATGGTCCTCGATCCAGAACCCGCTCGCCACCGACGGGGATTCGAAGAGGTCCCGAATCGCCGTAGCGGTGGAGGAGACCGGGTTCCACGCGGCGATGGCGCCCAACCACCCCGGCATGAGATCGGGCGGGGTGAAGACCGACGAGACCATGCCGAACGGGAACGCCAACGCGAACAGGTTTCCGGCCGCCTCCGTGTTCTTGACCCCTAGTCCTATCCATATACCGACGAAGATGAGCGCCAGCCGCAGCCAGAGCAACAGCAGGAATGCCGACACGGTGGCGGCGAGGCTGCCGCCGGAGCGCCAGCCGAGGACAAGGGCGATCACAACCAAGATCGTCAGGTCGACCGTCGCGTGCAACAGATCCGCCACACCTCGACCGGTCACAACCGCCGATGACGCCATCGGCATGGAACGGAGCCGGTCAATGAATCCCTTCTCCTTCGCCAGCGCGACCGGGAAGGCGGTGTTCATGAACCCGAACGCCATCGTCATCGCGAACATGCCGGGCATGGCGAAGTCGACGTAACCAGCGCCGGCGCCCTGCCCGGAGACGTCCATGGCGCTGCCGAAGACGTAGACGAAAAGCAGCACGGTCACGATCGGGAAGCCGAGCTGCCACGCGAAGGTCGACGGCTGACGCACCAAATGCGCGAACTCCTGGCCGACCATGGTCCAACAGTCGGCGACGGCCCACCGTCCCCGGTCGAGCGGCGAGTCGTCCATGTCGTCGGCCGGCATGCTGTGGGTCGGCATGAGCGCGCTCATGCGGTGGCCTCCTTCGCTTCCTGCGCCGAGGTGAGCTGGAGAAACGCCTCGTCGAGCGTGGGGCGACGTAGCCCCAGGTCAGCTATCGCGATCCCGCGCGCGCGTAGCTCGGTCGCCGCATCGGTCAAGGCGAGCACGCCGTCGGCCACCGCCACCGTCACGGTCAGCGCGGCATTGTTCACAATGGCCTCACCTGTGCCCCGCCCGACCTTGGTGAGCAGTTCGGCGAGTGCCGGCAGATCTGCCGGGTCTGCTGCCACCGCCTCAAGACGCTCGTTGCCGATGCGACGCTTGAGACCCTCCGGAGTGTCCTCCACTACGTTGCGACCGTGGTCGATGACACCGATGCGACTACACAGCCGGTCGGCCTCGTCGAGGTAATGAGTGGTGAGCATCACCGTGGTTCCTTGCGCGGCCAGGTCGACGATGGCCTGCCAGACCTCCCGCCGGCCGGCGGGATCGAGCCCCGTCGTAGGCTCGTCAAGGAACAAGACTTTGGGAGCGCGGATCATGCTGGCGGCGAGGTCGAGTCGTCGTTTCATCCCGCCGGAGAAGGTCTTGGGCGCCTTGGTCGCGACGTCGGCCAGTCCGAACTGCTCGAGCAGTTCGTCCGCGCGGCGCCGGGCCGCGCGCCGACCAATGTGGAAGAGCTTGCCGAACATCTCGAGGTTCTGCCTGGCACTGAGAAGCTCGTCGATGGACATGTGCTGGCCGGTCAGACCGATGTGGCGGCGCACCTGCCGCGGTTGGCGGGCCACGTCAAATCCGGCCACTAGCGCCCGGCCTTTGTCGAGCCTCGTCAGCGTCGTCAGGATCCGAACGGCGGTAGTCTTGCCAGCCCCGTTTGGGCCGAGAAGCCCGTAGACGATCCCGTAGGGCACAGCGAGCTCCAGGCCGTCCAGCGCCCATGTCGAGCCGTACCGCTTTGACAGACCATCGGCCAGGATCGCGGTACCGGATTCAGCCACGGCGGCTCCCCTCGGCCATATCTGGGTACGACGTACGCAGTA
>Ga0079224_100006096_pt1 | contig 15918 bp, 11 predicted proteins | sample Stecom2015_FD_80414 | JGI IMG/M metagenome (GOLD analysis project Ga0079224, IMG submission 80414) | Agricultural soil microbial communities from Utah to study Nitrogen management - Steer compost 2015 | ecosystem: Environmental > Terrestrial > Soil > Agricultural land | place: USA: Utah...
GCAGTCTTTACCGACAGCTACCACCCTTACGTCAGCGGCGTGGTGCGGTCCATCGACACGTTCGCCGCCCAGCTGCTGGCGCTGGGGCACGAAGTATACATTTTCGGCCCGCGCTACTATTACTCCGAGAAATTCCACGCGTCCGGCGGCGGATCCGACGGCGACGGGCCGGCCACGCGGGTTTTTCGCTATTGGTCGATCCCGGTGCCGATGTACCGCGGGTTCGCGGCGCCGGTGCCAATTTCGGTGCACGCCGAGCAGGTCATCCGCGAACTCGAGATTGACGTGCTGCACAGCCACACGCCCTTCGCGATGGGCACGCTGTGCGCCGTGCTGGCGCGACGGCTGCGCCGGCCGTTCGTCTTTACGCACCATACGATGTACCACGAATACGTGCATTACGTGCCCGGTGTACGGACGGCGCTGCGCGAGCTGATGCTGCGCTACGTAGGAGCATACTGCCGCCGCACGGATCTCGTCATCGCCCCCACGCCGCAAGTGCGCGACTTCATCGTTGAAGCGTACGGGCTGGACGCTCGGCGCGTCAAGGCCATACCGACCGGTATCGAGCCGGACGAGTTCCGGCACGGCGACGGTGCGGGCGTGCGCCGGCGGCTCGGCATCCCCGCGGACGCGGCGGTACTCACGTTCGTCGGCCGCCTGGGCCGCGAGAAAAACGTGGAGTTCCTGCTGCGGGCGTTTAAGCTGGTCGCGGCGCGCCGGAGCGACGCGCACTTGGTGCTGGTGGGCGACGGGCCCATCCGCTCGCAGCTGGAGGAGCTGGCCGCGCAGGAGGGGCTGGCGGGCCGCGTGCACTTCACGGGTACGCTGGCGAAGCCCGACGTCATCGACGTGTACCACGCCGCGGACGTGTTCGTCATCGCCTCAACCACCGAAACGCAAGGCCTGGTCACCCTGGAAGCGATGGCGGCGGGGCTGCCGGTGGTGGGCGTCGACGCGCCGGGGACCCACGACTTGGTCGAGCACGGCGTGCAGGGGCTGCTGACGCCCGAAGCGGAGGATGCGTTCGCCGAGGCAATCGTGCGGGTGCTCGGCGACGCCCAGCTGCGGGCACGGTTTTCCCGGCAAGCGCTGGAGCGGGCCGAGCGCTTCAGCGCGCGCCACATGGCGCTGAAGCTGCTGGAGGCGTACGAAGAGCTGGTGAGGGCGCGCGCCGGCGTCGCCGGGGGAAGGAATCGGCTAGCGGCGATGGAATAAAGCATCCGGGGTGACGGGCATGCGGCGTCCGACGGCGGCGACTATCGTGTTCGGCGCACTGGTGCTGCTGGGTTTCGCCGTGCTGGCGACGGTGTTGCTGCCGGCCAGCGAGCCGGCGTGGAGCCCGGCGGGCGCGCAGCAGCTTTTTTATCACTACCTGAGCGAGTTTTTCTGATGCCGGCGGCGGCCGGTGGCCTGCAGAGGAGGCGAGGGCCGATGCCGACGCAGCGGGATCAAGTGGAAGAGCCGGCCATGCCGCAGACGGGCGACGGGCCGGTGCCTGCCTGGCTGACGGGGCTGGGGCTTGCGCTGCTCGCATGGGCGGTGTACTACGTGTACCTGGCGGTGCGTTGACACGAGCAGGCGGATTGTGCTAAGATGACGCCAAAATCGAGCGGCGGAAAGACGATGACAGGGAGCAGTACGGCGTCGACGGGTTTCCAGAGAGCCGCCGGTCGGTGGGAGGCGGTAACCTGAGCGCCGGAATCTCGCCCTCGAGTCGTCCCCCGAACAGGCCGTTCCGCCTGCAGCGGGCGGCCCCAGTAGGCGGGAACGGTTTCTCCCCGTTACAGGAGAAGCGGCGGATAGGCCGCGCCGAGGGGGCCGCGCATGCGGCCAAATAGAGTGGTACCGCGGAAGGCAGCGCCTTTCGTCTCTATGCGAGGCGAAAGGCGTTTTTCATTGGGGACGAAATTCTGACAACGTTGCGCGAGAGGTGGAGGGAATGGCGCAAACCGTGCCGCGAGCGAAAACGTACGAGTTCGAGCAAGTGGAGCGCAAGTGGCAGCAGCGGTGGGAGGAGCAGCAGCTGTACCGGGTGGATGAAAAGTCGACCCGACCCAAGTTCTACTGCCTCGAGATGTTCCCGTATCCGTCGGGACGACTGCACATGGGCCACGTGCGCAACTACACCATCGGCGACGTCATCGCGCGCTTCAAGCGCATGCGGGGCTTCAACGTCCTGCACCCGATGGGCTGGGACGCGTTCGGCCTGCCGGCGGAAAACGCGGCCATCAAGCACAACATCCACCCGGCCAAGTGGACGTGGGACAACATCGACTACATGCGGGGCCAGCTGAAGCGGCTGGGCCTGAGCTACGACTGGAGCCGGGAAGTCGCCACGTGCCACCCGGATTACTACAAGTGGACGCAGTGGCTGTTCCTGCGCTTTTTCGAGCGAGGCTTGGCGTACCGCAAGCGAGCCCCGGTCAACTGGTGTCCCAGCTGCAACACGGTGCTGGCCAACGAACAAGTGGTCCAAGGCTTGTGCGAGCGCTGCGACTCGGTCGTCGAGACGAGCGAGCTGGAGCAGTGGTTTTTCCGCATCACCGACTACGCCGAGCGGCTGCTGCAAGACATCGACAAGCTGGAAGGCTGGCCGGAAAAGGTCAAGGTGATGCAGCGCAACTGGATCGGCAAGAGCGTCGGCGTGGAGATCCGCTTCCCGCTGGCTGACCGCGAGGGCGAGCTGACCGTCTTCACTACCCGGCCCGACACCATTTTCGGCGCCACGTACATGGTCATCGCGCCCGAGCATCCGCTGGCGGAAACGCTCATCGCCGATTCGCCGGACAAGGAGGCCATTCGGCGGTTCATCGACGAGGTCAAGCGGCAAGGGGAGATCGCCCGCACCAGCGAAGAGGGCGAAAAGCTGGGGGTCTTCACGGGATCGTACTGCATCAATCCCTTCACCGGCGAGCGCATCCCCATCTGGATCGGTAACTACGTGCTGGGCAGCTACGGCACGGGCGCGGTGATGGCGGTGCCCGCCCATGACCAGCGCGACCTGGAGTTTGCCCGCAAGTACGGCTTGCCGGTGCGCGTCGTCATCGCGCCTCCCGACGGCACTGCGCTGGATCCGGCGACGATGACCGAGGCCTACGTGGAGCCGGGTATTATGGTGAACTCGGGGCCGTTCAGCGGCCTGCCCAGCGAGGAAGGCTGGCAGCGCATCGCCGACGAGGTGGAGCGGCGCGGCATCGGCCGCCGCAAGGTGCAGTACCGGCTGCGCGACTGGCTCATTTCCCGCCAGCGCTACTGGGGTTGCCCGATCCCGATCATCTACTGCGACCATTGCGGCATCGTGCCGGTGCCCGACGACCAGCTGCCGGTGCTGCTGCCCGACGACGTGGAGTTTCACCCGACGGGCCGCTCGCCGCTGCTGGACCACGCCGGCTTCGTCAACACCACGTGCCCGCGCTGCAGCCGGCCGGCGCGCCGGGAGACGGACACCATCGACACGTTCGTCGACTCGTCGTGGTACTTCCTGCGGTTTGCGGATCCGCACGCGGCCGACGAGCCGTTCAACAAGGCGAAGGTCGACTATTGGATGCCGGTGGACCAGTACATCGGCGGCGTCGAGCACGCGATATTGCACCTGCTCTACGCCCGCTTCTTCCAGCTGGTTCTGGCGGACATGGGCTTGGTCAGCGAGGCGCATCCGTTCGCGAACTTGCTGACGCAGGGGATGGTGATCAAGGACGGCGCCAAGATGTCCAAGTCCAAGGGCAACGTGGTCGACCCCAACGACATCGTGGCCCGCTACGGCGCGGACACGGCCCGGCTGTTCATCTTGTTTACGGCGCCGCCCGAGCGTGACCTGGAATGGTCCGACGCGGGCGTCGAGGGTGCGTACCGGTTCATTAACCGGGTGTGGCGGCTAGTCAGCGAGCTGGCCGACGTGGCCCGCGGCGCGGACGACGGGCCGCAGGAACTGCGCGAGGCCGATCTGGAGCTGCGCCGCATGGTGCACAAGACGCTCCAGCGGGTCACCGTTGACGTCGAACAGCGGTTCCACTTCAACACGGCGGTCGCGGCGCTGATGGAGCTGGTCAACGCGTTCTACGCGTACAAGGACAGCGTGCGCCCGCTGAACCGGGCCGTGGTGGCGGAAGGCCTGGAGAAGCTGGTGCTCATGCTAGCGCCCTTTGCGCCGCACTTGGCCGAAGAGCTGTGGGAGATGCTGGGTCACGGCGAGAGCGTGCACCTGCAGGCGTGGCCTGCGTTCGACCCGGAGGTCGTCCGCAGCGACGAGGTGGAGTTGGCGGTCCAGATCAACGGCCGGGTGCGCGACCGCCTGGTCATCGCGCGGGACGCTTCCGAGGAGGAGGTGCGGCAGGCGGCGCTGGCCCTGGACAAGGTGAAGGCGGCCCTGGCCGGCGCCGAGATTGCCCGCGTCGTCGTGGTGCCCGGCCGGCTGGTCAACATCGTCGTCAAGCGCTGAGCGGGCGACGCTCCGCCGGGAGGACGACGACCCGGTAGGCACACAATCCGACGGGCACGGGCCCGTGCCGGCGGCCGCTGAGCGGCCGCCGGCTTGTTTTTTTCCGCCGCTTATTCCCGCCTATTCCAGCGGCGTTTCCTGCCGCGCAGTACCGTCCTGGGCCGCCGCGCATTACCGCGAAAAGAACGAAGGCCGCCGGTCGCCGGGCACGAATGGCTACTTCGCCGAAGACCACCATGGGACGCTGAAGGAGGTTGCCGCCATGTTTTCGTGGTCTCGCGGGGAGATGTGGCTCGCCGTCGTCGTCAGCGCCTTGATCGTCGCGGGCGCCCTGGGGCACCTGTGGCTGACGCATGCTCGGCTGCAAGGCGCATCGGTCGTCGTTTACGCGTCCGAAGGGCCGGCCCAGGGCCCGGCGGCCGACGAGAGAGCGGAGGCCCGCCCGGACGAAGAGGCCGGCGGAGCCCCGGAAGGGCTCGCGAAGCAGCGCCTGGCCGCGCCGGGCGGCGCGGGCGGCACCACGGAGGCGGGCGGCGCCGCGGCTGCGCCCGGCGTGGCCGGGGGCACAGTGAGCGGAGCCGTCGATACGCGCATCAACATCAACACGGCTACCGTCGCTGAACTGCAGCGGCTGCCGGGCATCGGTCCGGCGCTAGCGGCCCGCATCGTGGCGTACCGGGAGGCGTGGGGACCGTTTCGGCGCATCGAGGACTTGTTGGAAGTGCCGGGCATCGGACAGCGCCGGTTTGAGCAAATCAAAGACCTGATCAAGGTCGAGTGAGCCTCATGCGGCGGGCGCGGCTCGTTGACCTGTGCGTCCTCTTCGCGGTGGGGGTGGCTGTGCAACACGCCGCGCCGCTGGCCGCGCGGCAGTGGCTGGCCTTGCTGGGCCTCGTAGCGATCGCGGCCGCGTGGGCCGCCTGGCGCCCGGGAACGGTGCGGCGCGGCGCCGGCGTGCTCGCAGCGTTGCTGGTCGTCGGCTGGGGCGCCTGGTGGTGCGCGCGCTGGGAGGAGAAGCTGCAGGACGGGCTGGATCCGTTCATCGGCGACGGACCGGTGACGATCCTCGGCGTCGTCGTCAGCCACCCGGAGGCGGAGAGCGACCGAACCTACGTCGTGCTGGAAGTGCGCGAGATCCGGCGCGGCGACGAGATCGCCTATCCCCGGGCCCGGGTCCAGGTGACGGTGGTGGACGCGCCGCCGGTGACCTATGGCGACGTGGTGTTGATGCGGGCTGAGCTGCGCCGGCCGGATCCGGCAGCTAACCCGGGAGGGTTCGACTACCGCGAGTGGCTGCGGCGGCAAGCCATCACGGCTACGGCGTTCGTGCGCTACGCGCGCCACTTCGAGGTGGTCGGATCCGACCCGCCGAATCCGCTGATGCAGGCCGCCAGCCGGCTGCGCACTGTCGTACAGGCGGGGCTGGCCGCAGTGTTGCCGCCCGAGGAGGCGGCGGTCGTCGCGGCCGTGGCGCTGGGCGACCGCCGGCCGCTGGCGGCAGACACGGAGGAAGCGTTTCGACGGTCCGGGCTCAGCCATCTCTTGGCCGTATCGGGACTGCACGTCAATTTCTTCGTGTTCGTCGGCTACGCGGTCTTGAAGGCGCTGCGAGTTCCCGCGCTGCCGCGGGCGTTGGCGGCGCTGGTTCTGGCGTGGCTGTACGTATTGGCCACCGGCGCCCGGCCGCCCGCCGTGCGGGCAGGCGTCATGGCCACGGCCGGCATCGCGGCCGACGCCCTGGGACGACGCCGCCACCCGCAGGCGGCGCTGGCCGCCGGCGCGCTGGTCTTGCTCTTGCACAATCCGCTCGTGTTGTTCGATGTCTCGTTTCAGCTTTCGATCGTCGCGACGGCGGCCATCGTCCTCCTCGCCCGGCCTTTGCGCCGCCGGATGCGCCGCTTGCCCGGCCCGGCGGCGTCGGCTCTGGCCGTGACGCTGGCGGCACAGATCGGGGTGACGCCCCTGTTAGCCTCCACGTTTTACCAGGTGTCTCTGGCCGGCATCGGGGGCAGCGCGTTGGCGGCACCGCTGGCGTCGCTGCTGGTACCCGCCGGGCTGCTGGCCGGTTTGCTCGGATCTGTGGCTCCTTCCGTCGGCGCCTGGCTCGGCGCGGCCGTGCGCGTGCTGGCGGTGGGTCTGGTGGGCTTGGCTGAGTGGCTGGCGCGGGTGCCGTGGGCTATGGTTGATGTGTCACCGCCCCTGCCCGCACTCGTCGCCGGGTGGTGGCTGCTCTGGTGGGCCCGGCTACAGCAGGGCTTGTCGTCGGTCCGCCGCCGGCGCGTGACGCTCGCGGCCGCGGCCTTGCTGGCTGCGGGTTTGTGGGCGCCGCTCTTGGCGGAAGGCGCGGCGCAGCAGCTTGAAGTCATCGTCCTCGACGTAGGCCAGGGCGACGCGGTTTTCATTCGCACGCCCGACGGTGTCACGGCTCTCGTCGACGGCGGCGGGTGGGCGGGCGGCGCGGCGGCCGGCAATCCCGGCGACAGCGTCCTCCTGCCGTACTTGCGCTACGCCGGCGTGGGCGCGGTAGACGTGGTCGTCAACACCCATCCCCACGAGGACCACCTGCAGGGGCTCGTGCCCGTGCTGGCCCGCCGGCCCGTGGCGCTGGCCGTCGACGGCGGGCAGGACGTCCCAGGGCCCTCGTGGCCGGAGTACCGGCGGGTGGTGGAGGAGAAAGGCGTCATGCGCTGGGTGGCGCGGGCGGGCGACGTAATTCGCCTGGGCCGGCATGTGGTGCTGGAGGTGTTGCATCCGGCGGAGCCGCTGCGCGGGACGCGCTCGGACCTGAACAACAACTCCGTCGTCCTGCGGGTGAAATACGGCGAGACGGCCGCGCTTCTTACCGGCGACATCGAGAGCGAGGCACAGCTGGAGCTCTTGCAACGGGGGACGGACCTCCGGGCCCAAGTGGTGAAAGTGCCGCACCACGGCAGCCGCTGGGCGTTCGTCGGCGCTTTCTACGAGGCGGTGGGAGCGGAGATCGCGGTCATCCCCGTCGGAACCAACACGTACGGCCACCCGGCGCCGGAGGTGGTTGAGGCGCTGGCCCGCATGGGCATGCGTGTCTACCGGACCGACCAGCACGGGGCGGTCCTGCTGTCCAGCGACGGCACGCGCTGGACGGTGCGGACGATGCTGGCGCCGTAGCGGCGCCGCCGGCGGCTTGCCGCTGCCGGGCAGGAACGTTTCGAGGCTGCGGGGAAATCGTGAGGGGGAGCCGATGACCGATGGCGGCAACGCTGGCAGACTTCGAACGACATCTGGCCGGCCGTGCGCCGGAAGGATTGTTTCTCTTGCTGGGAGACGACGTCTGGGCGCGCGAGGAGGCGCTGCGCCGCATCGAGGCCGCACTGCGCGAGCTCGACCCGGCGCTGGACCGGACGGTGGTCTATGGAGATGAGGCCAACCCGGACGAGCTGGCGGTGTCGCTCGGAACCGGGTCGCTGTTCGGGAGCCGCCGGCTCGTCATCGTGCGGCGCTGCGAAGCGCTGCCCGCGGCGGCGTACGAGCGGCTGCTGCCGCTGCTCCTGCGGCTGCCGGCCAGCGTGTGCGCCGTGCTGGCGGGGACGGCCTTGGACGGGCGGATGAAGGCCGCCAAAGCGTTGCTGGAGGCCGCCAGCGCGTGGGAGTTCGCCCTGCCCGGGGCGGCGGACATGCCGCGCTGGGTGGCGGAACGAGCCGCGGCATTGGGCGTGCGGCTCGCGGGCTCGGCCGGGCAGACGCTTCTCGACATGGTCGGAACCGACCCGATGACGCTGCAGACGGAGCTGGAAAAGCTGGCGCTGTATGCGGACGGGAGGACCGTGACGCCCGAGACGGTCCGGGAGGTGGCCAGCATCGCCATTCCTCACGCCGCCGAGGGCGCCATCTTTCAGCTGGTAGAAGCGGTCGCCGAGGGCAGGCCCGCGGCAGCCCTGTCGGTGCTGCACGACTTGCTTTCCGTCGGAGAAGCGCCGCTCGTGATCTTGTCGCTCATCGGCCGGCAGTACCGGCTCATCCTCGCGGCCTGCGGCTTGCCGGCGGGCACGCCGCGGGCGGTGGCCGCGCGGGAGTTGGGCATTCCCCCCGCACCGGCCCAGCGCGTGCTGGCCCAAGCGCGGGCCATCGGCGTGCAGGGCGCGGTGCGGGGGCTGCGGCGTGTGTTGCAGGCCGATATGGCAATAAAAAAGGGCCTTGAACCCCGTCTCGTACTCGAAACGCTGGTCGTGGCCCTCTCGGTCGTTGACCGGCGTCAGCCGACGAACGTCAGCCGTTGACCGCCTTCATCAAAGCGTTGAACTTGGCAGCGAGCCTCGACTTGCGGCGGGAGGCCGCGTTGCGGTGAATGACCCCTTTCGCCGCGGCGCGATCGATCTCGCTGGTCGCCTTTCGCAGCAGCTCGGCCGACAAGGCCAAATCCCCCTGCGCCAAAGCCGCTTCGTACTTGCGAATGAACGTCTTCATCCGCGACTTGATCATGCGGTTGCGCAGCGTACGCCGAGCGATGACGCGCATGCGCTTGGCGGCGGAGCGAGTATTGGGCATCCGGCAGACCTCCCTCCTGATCGAAATGACCGCAAGTATCTTACCACAACCTGCGTGCAAAGGGTATAGGTGTCTTTCGGCTGAGGCACACTGGCCGCGGGAGGTGGGGTCGTGACGCTTGAGGCCCTGCAGGACGAGTGGGTGCGTAAGTACGGGCCGCGCACGGACTTGGCGCTGGAAGCCAGGGAAGTCGTCATTCAGCGCGAAGGCCCGCCGGAAATTCCCGGGGTCGCGGTGGAAACCGAACGGACCGACGTGGGGCTCATCTCGCGCGTCGTCATCGCCACCGAGGAAGGCGGCCGCGCCATGGGGAAGCTGCCCGGCCGCTACTCGACTATCGACGCGCCGGCCTTGCGCAGCCGCGATGCGGAGCAACTGGAGAAGGTAGCCGCGCTCATCGCGCGCGAAATCCGCGCGTTTCTCGCCGAACTGCGCGTGCCCCCGCAAGCCGACGCCATCGTCATCGGGCTCGGGAACTGGAACTCCACGCCCGACGCGCTGGGTCCCCGCACGGTTCATCACCTGACCGTTACGCGCCACTTCTTTTACATGGCGCCGCCGGCTGGCCGCGCCGGCATGCGGCCGGTGGCCGGGCTGTCGCCCGGCGTGCTGGGCATTACGGGGCTGGAGACGGCGGAAATCGTGCAGGGCCTCGTGCGCCAAATTCAACCTGGACTTGTGGTGTGTGTCGACGCCTTGGCCGCCCGCAGCACCGAGCGCCTGCTGACGACGGTACAGATTTCCGATGCCGGCATTCAGCCGGGTTCGGGCGTCGGCAACAAGCGCTACGGCATCACTCGCGCCACACTGGGCGTACCCGTGCTGGCCATCGGGGTGCCGACGGTGGTGCACGCGACGACGGTGGTCAGCGACGGTCTGGAACGGCTGGCCGCGGGCGGCGGGTTTCCGCGGCCTGCGCCGCTCCCGGGAGCAGGGGCGTTCGGCGCGGGTTTCGCGCCGCCGGGATCCACGATTCCGCCTCCCGTCAAGCGCGAAGTGCTGGAGCAGGTGCTGCAGCCCTTTATGGGCGACCTCATCATGACGCCGAAAGAAATCGACGTGCTGGTCGAAGATGCCGCCGAGACGCTGGCCGAGGGGCTGGACAACGGACTGCACGAAGAGCTGGACTTGAACCGCCTCATCCTCTCAGCCGTCGGCGCGCGGTGAGGGCGCCGCGCCGGCCGGCGGAGGGCTTCCGGACGGCTGCCGGAGGCGCTCCAGGAGGGAGCGCAGCGAGGCGGCGAATTGTTCCGGGCTGGCGCCGCCGTTCGCAAACGTTTGCCAGAGAGGCTGGAGCGCGGCGCGCAGATTCGCCGCCTCATCCGCCGGCGGCCAGGCGACGGCCGCCGCTCGGGACGCTTCGGAGAGGATGCGCCGGGTCGTGTCGTTCCACGGCGACCGCTGGTGCCAGACTTCCCAGCTCGCTTCGCTGGCCGGCAGCAGCCCGACGGCTTCGACGAGCCACGCTTCGCTTTTCGCCGCCAGAAAGCGGGCCAGCTCCACCGCGGCCCGCGTGTGGTCGTCTCCCAAATACGCGGACCGGCGGAATACCAGGTAGGCGCTGGGTGTCACCGTGAGAGTGGGCGTCAGGCCGGGCGGCGCGGGCGGCGGCACCGCCACGTAGTGGTCGGGGCGGCGCCGGAGCGCGCTTTGTGCGCTATACGGATTGACCGGCGCAACGACTTGCACGTCGCCTGCCGCCAAGGCGACGAAGCGGCTCCGGCTCAGCGCAGAGGCGTCGCGCCCGCCGGCTTGCGAGGACAAAAGGCGCTGTACGAAGTCCGCCGCTCGAGCCGCGTCGGCCTCGGTCCACGGCACGGCGGCGTCCGCCGCGGCGCCTGGGACAAACGCGTGCAGCAGCTGCAGGAAGACGTCCGCGTCGCTTGCGTCCAGCGCGACGGTGATGGCGGCGGGCGACGCGCCGGTCGCGGCCAGGACGGCGTCGTAGCGCCACTCGCGCAGCCAGGCGGCGCCGTCGCCGGCTTCCAGGAACCCGGCTTGCACGAGGGCGTCCCGCTGCGCGAGCCATCCCTCCCACCACAGACCTCTAGGCCAGCCCCACAATGCGCCGCCGGCGGTCAAGCCCGCTTCCGCCGCTGCCAGGAAAACCGGCGCTTGTTCGTCCTCCGGGGTCCGGTAGGGGGACGCCGGCACTTGCCAGGGAAGCGGCCACGCCCACGCCGCCTTGGCGGCGCCGTAAACGTCGGGTGGATGGCCCGCGGCCAGCGCTGCGGCCAGCCGCCCCGGCGCGGTTGCGGGATCCAGCCATTCGACCTCGACGCGCACGTTGGGGTATCGCTCGACGAACTCGACCAGCGCGTCCTGAACAAACTGCTGGTACGGCTGCGGCGCCCACGGCGCCGGCACGGTCTCCTCCCACAAGACGAGGGTGTACTCCCGGTCGGCCCGGACGGCGGCGCGGGGGTTGATCCGAACCCCTTCCACCTCGAAACGGTGGAACAGGCCGCTGTGCCACGCGCCCAACACCGCCGCGGCGGCCGCCGCCACAGCGACCAGCACCGCCGCACGCTTAACGGAGGCCATGCACCGACCTCCCTTCGCCGCGTACACTATACGTCATACGTCGTGCGGAGACCGCCTATGCCGGCGGCGTCATAGCCGGACGCGCCAGTCCCATATATTGCAGGGGGACAGAGAGGAGGACCCGGGTGCGCCGACTCCGCCAGCGCCTGTTGCGCATCCGCATCGCTTGGGCTCGGGCCGTGGCGCGGGTGCCGCGGCCGCACCGGCGCGCCCTGCGCCACGTTTTGCTGCTGGGGCTCGGGATCGCCGCGGCCGCCGCCATGGCCACCGCCGGCCCCCCGGCGGAAGAGATCCGTCACCGTTTCTCCCTGCGCCCGCTGCTGCTGGCGGCGCAGGATGCGGTTGCGCGGCTGCCGGGGGTGGACGAGCCGGAGGGCGACGAGCGGCTGGCCGCCGCGGCGCTGCGCATGGCCATGCCGGTCGCGTTTCTCGAAGGTCAGAAGGAGCCGCGGCCCGCGCTCTGGGCCGGCTGGGCACGGCGCGTCATCCGAGCGCTGACCGGGATCGACCCGAGCGATCCCGCCTCGTGGCTGGCCGGCGGGTTGCCCGGGTTCAACGCTCACATCGCCGGCGAGGCAGGCACCGCGCTGCCCGCCTCCGCGCGCACCCTGGACCGTCCGGGCGGGCCGTCTTCTTCGGCGGCTCAGCCTGCGCCGCCGGCGGTTGCGCCCGCCCCGGCGCCTGCCGCTCTTGGCGAGGCGGCGCCCCTGCCGAGGGCACCGGTGGGGACGGCTTCCCGACCGCAGCCCGCACCGACCGAGCCGGTCCAGCCGCCCGTGACTTCGACGGCGGTCTTGCCGCCTGCACCGCCGGCGCCCGAGCCGCCCGTTCCCGCGTCACCCTTGGACCGCTTGCGGTCCGCGGGCTGGGGCGACCAGTGCCTGGTGCTCATTTACCACACGCACACGTCGGAAATGTACCGAACCGACGCGTTCGCCCCGGCCAGCCCGGACCAGTACCACCGCTTCAACACGGTGGACACGGGCATCGTCCAAGTGGGCCGCGCTTTGGCGGCGCGGCTGCAGGAGCTGGGCGTGCCAGCATGCCACGACACGACGATCCACGACTGGCCCTCGCACCCGCGGGCGTACATCGAAGCTCGCGCGACGCTGCAGCGGCTGCTGGCGGCCAATCCTGGCGTCGAAATCGTCCTCGACGTGCACCGCGACGCGCCCGCAGGGCTCATCGCCACCGTGGGTGGCCGGCGCGCCGCGCAAATCGCGTTCGTCGTCGGCACGCATCCGGGCATGCAGCCCAACTGGCGAGAAAACGCGGCCTTCGCCGCCGACTTGGCCCAACGCATCGAGGCGCGCTATCCTGGGCTCTTCCGGCGCATCATCGAGCGGCCCGACGCGCGGCTGAACCAAGACTTGCACCCGCGCGCCGTCCTCGTCGAAGTCGGGTCTTACGATACGCACGTGGAGGAAGCCGTCCTCAGCGCGGAAATCTTGGCGGAGGTCGTGGCTGACATGCTTTACTTCATGCGCTTCGGCCGTTCCGCCTTCGAGTGAGGAACGCCAGCCGGCGCTGCAGCAGCGACCAGACCATGCGCAGCTCTTCCATCCGCAGCGCGGCCGCCGCCAGCGCATACACCGCCACGCCTGCGGCGATGCCGGCGCCCGTTTCCGCCAGCCGCCCCGCCAGCGTGGCCACGTCGACGCGCGCCCCGACCGCCTTCGCCGCCCCGGCGGCCGCCGGCATCATGACCAGCGCCGCCGCCGCGGCGCGCGCCAGCGTCCCCAGCAGCTTGCTCCCGTCCAGCCGCCCTCCCAACTTCCGCCGCAGCAGCAACAGCTGCGTCGTCATCTGCACGACCGACGCCAGCGAGTGGGCCAGCGCCAAGCCGCCGTGGGCCAGTGAAGTCCAGCGCAGCAGCGCGGCCGCCGTCAGCGTGTTGGTTGCCACCGTCAGCGCACCGATCTTCACCGGCGTCACGGTGTCTTGCAGCGAGTAGAAGGCTCGGGTCAACAGCTGCACGCACGAGACGGCGAAGACGCCAAGCGAGAAGAAGACGAGCGCGTACGCCGTCATCGCCGTGTCGTCCGGGCCGAATTCGCCCACCTCGAACAGCAGGCGCACGATGGGCTCCCGCAGCGCGATGAGGCCTGCCGCCGACGGCACCGTGATGAACAGCACGGCGCGCAGGCCGCTGGAGAGCGTGGCGCGAAACTGCTGCACGTCGCCCAGCGCGGCCTGCCGCGCCAAGACGGGGAAAGTCACCATGGACATGCCCATCCCAAACACGCCCAGCGGCAACTGTACTAGCCGGTTGGCGAGGTTGAGGGCCGTGATGCTGCCCGCGTCCAGGGTGGACGCCAGCGCGGTCAAAATGATGGTGTTGAGCTGGACGATGGAAAGGCCCAGAATCGTGGGCCCCATGAGCCGCAGCACTTTGTGCAGGCCAGGATGCTTGAGGTCGAGGCTCCATGGAAATCGCCGGACTTTGCCGGCGACGAAGGGAACTTGCATGAGAAAGTTGATGACGGCGCCCGCGACAGTGCCGAGGGCCATGCCCATAATGCCCATACGGGGCCCGAGGATGTACGCTCCCAGGGTGATGGAGACGTTGTACATGATGGGGCCCAAAAGCGGCGCCACGAAGCTCTGGTACGAGTTGTGCACGCCCATGCAGACGCCCGCCAGCGCCGTAAACAGCACGGCCGGGAACATGACGCGCATTAAAACCACCAAGAAAGCCAGCTGCGCGTCGTCGAAGCCCGGCGCAACCAGCGGCGCCAGCCAGGGCGACGCCGCGACGCCCAGCACCGTCAGCGTCAGCAGCGCGGCGGTGACGAGGCTGATGAACGCGGAGGCCATGCGCCAGGCCTCCTTCTCCTGCCCGCGCGCCAGCTGCTCGCTGAAGACTGGGATGAAAGCCGAACTGATGGCTCCGCCGACGAGAAGAAAGTACATCAAATCAGGAATGTTGAAGGCGGCGCGAAAGGCGTCGGTTTCCCACGTGAGGCCGAACACTTCCGCGATGGCCCGCTCGCGGATAAACCCGAGGAGCCGCGAGATCAAAATGAGCAGCATGACGCTGCCGGCGTTTCTGGCGATGGCGCGTCCCTGGCTGTTGCTCATGCCGTTTCCTCCTGCCGCATCCGGCCACAGGAATTCGCCCCGGCGCGAGGCGTGTCCTGGTGCGAAAACGCGCCGGAGCGAACGCGTTCCGAGGTGCCGCCGGTCTGCTATAATGAGGCCATGCAACAGGATCGTATACGCAACTTCTGCATCATCGCGCATATAGACCACGGCAAGTCGACGCTGGCTGATCGCCTCCTGGAGCGGACGGGCCGCCTGTCCGAGCGGGAAATGCGAGATCAGGTCCTCGACACCCTGGAGTTGGAGCGGGAGCGGGGGATCACCATCAAGCTCCAGGCGGTCCGCCTCAACTACCGGGCCCGGGACGGGCAGGAGTACATTCTGAACCTCATCGACACCCCGGGCCACGTGGACTTCTCGTACGAAGTGTCCCGCAGCCTGGCGGCCTGCGAGGGCGCGTTGCTGGTGGTGGACGCGTCGCAGGGCGTGGAAGCCCAGACGCTGGCCAACTGCTACCTGGCGCTGGAGCACGACCTGGAGATCATCCCGGTCATCAATAAGATTGATTTGCCCAACGCGGACCCCGAGCGCGTCCTGGCCGAGATTCGCGACGTGCTGGGCTTCGATCCGTCTACGGCCATCCTCGCCAGCGCCAAGACGGGCCAGGGCGTTGACGAGATCCTCGAAGCCATCGTGCAGCGGGTGCCGCCGCCCAAAGGCGATCCCCGCGCGCCGCTGCGGGCGCTCATCTTCGACTCCAACTTCGATCCATACCGGGGCGTCGTCGCCTACGTGCGGGTCTTCGACGGCGAGCTGCGGCGCGGGCAAAAGATCCGCATGATGAGCACGGGAAACGAGTACGAAGTTACGGAGCTGGGCGTTTTCCTGCCGCGCATGGCGCCCGTCGAGCGCCTGGGCCCGGGCGAAGTGGGCTGCGTGCTGGCCAACATCAAGAACGTCGCGGAGACGCGAGTAGGCGACACCATCACCGACGCCGAGCGCCCAGCCGCCGAGCCGCTGCCGGGGTACAAGCCGGTCGTGCCCATGGTGTACTGCGGCTTGTATCCCGTAGACAACGAGGACTTCGAGGCGCTGCGGGACGCGCTGGAGAAGCTGCGCCTCAACGACGCGGCGTTCTGGTTCGAGCCGGACACGTCCGCGGCGCTGGGCTTCGGTTTTCGCTGCGGCTTCCTCGGGCTGCTCCACATGGAGATCATTCAGGAGCGGCTGGAGCGGGAGTTCGGCCTCAACCTCATCGCGACGGCGCCGAGCGTCGTGTACCGGGTCGTGCTGACCAACGGAGACGTCAAGGAGGTGAACAATCCGGCCAACTTCCCGCCGCCGCAAAAGATCGACCACATCGAAGA
>Ga0079224_100006097_pt1 | contig 15918 bp, 15 predicted proteins | sample Stecom2015_FD_80414 | JGI IMG/M metagenome (GOLD analysis project Ga0079224, IMG submission 80414) | Agricultural soil microbial communities from Utah to study Nitrogen management - Steer compost 2015 | ecosystem: Environmental > Terrestrial > Soil > Agricultural land | place: USA: Utah...
CGATGCCGAAGCAGGATTGGACGGCCACAAGGTGCTCGGCACGGACCCCTTCACCGGCGAGGAGATCACGCTGCGCTCCGGCCGCTTCGGCCCCTATGTGCAGCGCGGCGAAGGCAAGGAGGCCAAGCGCGCGAGCCTGCCCAAGGGATGGACGCCGGACAGCATCGACCGCGAACGCGCCATAGCGCTCCTGTCGCTGCCGCGGGACGTGGGCCCCCATCCTGAAACCGGCAAGATGATTTCCGCCGGCATCGGCCGCTACGGCCCCTTCCTGCTGCATGACGGTACCTATGCCAATCTTGAATCGGTGGATGATGTCTTTTCCATCGGGCTTAACCGGGCTGTTTCGCTGCTCGCAGAGAAGAAGGCGAAGGGACCGCGCGCCCGTGCCACGCCCGCCGCACTCAAGGAACTCGGGGAACATCCCGACGGCGGCATCATTACCGTTCGGGACGGTCGCTACGGCCCCTATGTGAATGTCGGCAAGATCAACGCCACGCTTCCGAAGGGCAAGGACCCGATGTCGCTGACCCGTGAGGAGGCGCTGGAGTTGATTGCTGCCAAGGCTGGAAAGACCGGCAAGAAATCAGGACGAGGCAAAGCCAGGAGCTGAATTTGGCCCGCAGGAATCTCAACCGCGTGCAGGCGGGTGGCGGCAGGGCTTCCCGCCTGCCTTCGCGCGACGATCTCCTGCGCTTTATCGCCGAGAATCCGGACCGCGCGGGCAAGCGCGAGATCGCCAAGGCGTTCGGGCTGAAGGGCAGCGACCGCATCTGGCTCAAGGACATGCTGCGCGAGCTTCAGGACGAGGGGCTGCTCAAAAAGAAGCGCCGCAGGCTTCTGCGCCCGGGTGCCCTGCCCCACGTGGTCGTTCTCGACATCTTCTCACGCGATGCGGAGGGCGGCCTTCTTGCCCGTCCCGCTGAATTTGACGGCGAGGACGGCGGCCCCGTTCCTCTGGTGGCGATCCGCAGGCAGAGGGCTGGCCGCACGCCCGCCGCGGGCATTGGCGACCGGGTGCTTGCCCGCGTGTTCCCGAATGGAGAAGACGAGAAAGGTCCTGCCTATAGCGGCCGGGTGATCAAAGTCTTCGAGAAGCGAAGGCGGGCCGTTCTCGGCGTTTTCCGTGAAATGGCGGACGGTTCTTTCCGGATCGAACCCGTTGAGAGGCGTCAGCCAGAGCTCATCGTGGACGCGGCTTTCCGCGGCGAGGCGCGCGAGGGCGATCTGGTCGAGGTCGAACAGGTCTCGGAGAGCCGCTACGGCCTGCCGCGCGCGAAGGTTCTGGAGGTGGTGGGCTCCATCGCTACGGAGAAGGCGGTTTCGCTGATCGCCATCCACGCCCATGAAATCCCGCATATCTTCCCGGAAAGCGTGCTCAAGGAAGCGGAAGCAGCAAAACCGGCCAGCATGAACGGCCGCGAGGATTGGCGTAACCTGCCGCTCGTCACCATCGATCCGCCGGACGCTAAGGACCACGATGACGCCGTGTTCGCCGAGCCGGACGAGGACGAGAAAAACCCGGGCGGCGTGATCGTCACCGTCGCCATCGCCGATGTCGCCTACTATGTCCGTTCCGACTCCGCGCTCGACCGAGAGGCGCTGAGGCGTGGCAATTCCGTCTATTTCCCGGACCGCGTGGTGCCGATGCTGCCCGAGCGCATTTCGAACGATCTATGCTCGTTGCGCGAAGGTGAAGACCGCCCTGCCCTCGCCGTCCGCATGCGCTTTTCGGCGCAAGGGCGGAAAATCGGCCACTCCTTCCATCGGGTGATGATGCGTTCCGCCGCGCGCCTTTCCTACGAGCAGGCGCAGGCGGCGATCGACGGCAGACCGGATGAAAAGGCGAAGCCGCTTCTGGATACGGTGCTGCGCCCCTTGTGGGATGCCTACGCCGTGCTCGGACGCGGCCGGAGCGCGCGCGAGCCATTAGAACTCGACCTGCCGGAACGCAAAATCCTGCTCAAGCCAGACGGCACCGTCGACCGCGTCATCGTGCCGCCCCGTCTGGACGCCCACAGGCTGATAGAAGAGTTCATGATCCAGGCGAATGTCGCCGCCGCCGAAACGCTCGAAGCCGCCCGCCAGCCAGTGGTCTACCGCGTGCATGATGCCCCCTCTCTCGCCAAACAGGAAGCCTTGCGAGAATTCCTGGCGTCACTCGGGATTTCGCTTGCTCGCGGGGCGGCGTTGAGGCCTTCCCAGTTCAATGGCATCCTCGCGCGCGTGGCCGGCACCGAGCACGAGCAGCTGGTCAATGAGGTGGTTCTGCGCTCGCAGAGCCAGGCCATCTATGCGCCGGAGAATATCGGGCATTTCGGCCTGAACCTGCGCCGCTATGCCCACTTCACCTCACCGATCCGGCGTTATGCGGATCTCATCATTCATCGCGCGCTGATTTCTGCGAAGGGTTTCGGGGAAGACGGGCTGCGCCCGCAGGATGCCGAGCGGCTGGAGGAGATTTCCGCTCTCATCTCGGCCACCGAGAGGCGCGCTATGGCGGCCGAGCGCGAGACCGTTGACCGCCTGGTAGCGGAGCATTTGGCGGGTCGCACGGGAGAGGAATTTTCCGCCCGTATTTCCGGCGTGACCAAGGCCGGCCTGTTCGTTCTGCTACCGGAATTCGGGGCTGATGGATTCGTTCCCATTTCCTCGCTCGGCGACGATTACTACCACTTCGATGAAGTCCGGCATGCGCTGGTTGGGCAAAGAAGCGGGGGAGGCTACCAGCTTGGCGATGCCGTGGAGGTGCGGCTGGTCGAAGTGGCTCCGCTTGCGGGAGCCATGCGCTTCGAAATGATGAGCGATCCGAATCGCCTGCCAGGCTCGACGCGATCGCTGCACAAGACCAGGCGCAGTATCGCGCGTGCATCGAGAGGCAAGGAACGGTCGCCCGGCAGGGGCAGGAGACGGTGATGGAGCAAAGAGTTTTCGGCGGCGGCAAAGCAAGCGAAGCGGAGCCGAGGTCGGTGTATGAATCCATGCGGCGCGGTTTCTTCGGCCATTGCCCCTGTTGCGGCCGCGGTCGGCTCTTTCGTGCCTTTCTCAAGACGGTCGAGTGCTGCCAGGAATGCGGCGAGGAGATGCACCATCACCGCGCGGACGACCTGCCGGCCTATCTTGTGATCGTCATTGTGGGGCACATCGTCGTCAGCGCGTTCATGACCGTGCAAGCGGTCACCGACTGGCCGACATGGGCACATCTCGTCATCTGGGCGCCAGCTACCCTTGTCCTTTCGCTCGCGCTTATTGGCCCCGTCAAAGGCGCGGTGGTGGGGCTGCAATGGGCGCTCAGGATGCATGGCTTCGGCGGCGAGAAAGACATGCTCGATTCCCACCCCGAGCTTTGAGATCATGGCGGAAGCCGAGAGGCTGGAGCACGGGGAAACGGCTACGCCCGAAGGGAGGAGGCACAACGCCGCATCCCCTGCCCCTGTCAGGCCACGCGACTCTGCCACGCTCATCCTGATCGACTGGCGCGGCGGCGAGCCTTTCGTCCTGATGGGAAGGCGGCATGCGCGGCACGCCTTCATGCCTGGACGCTTCGTCTTTCCCGGCGGACGCACCGATCCCTCCGACAGCCGCATTACTGTTGCAAGCGACCTCCATCCGGCGGAGGCGGCGAGGATCGCCGGCAGCGCCAGAGATGGACGTGCCCGCGCGGCGCGGGCCAGGGCCATCGCCCTTTCCGCGCTGCGGGAAACCTACGAGGAAGCCGGCCTTCTTGTCGGCCGCAAGGCTGACTTTGCGACAAGAAGCCCGCAATGGCAGGGCTTCGCCAAGCATGGCATTCAGCCTGCTCTTGACGGCCTGCGCTATATTGCCCGCGCGATCACGCCGCCAGGGAACGTGCGCCGCTTTGACACCCGCTTCCTCGCTGCTCGCCGGGATGAGGTTGCCGTCGAACTTCCGAGTCCGCCCACCGAAGAGCTGGAGGGCATCGCCTGGCTGCCAATCACGGAGGCGCTGCGCCTCAACGTCGCCGCCATTACGCGCAGGGTCCTCGAAGAGCTCGGCAAGCGGCTTCAGAGAGATCCCACGCTTTCGCCTGGCGAGCCCGTGCCCTTCTACTTCACGCGCGGCGGCAGGTTTCGCAGGGAGATGCTATAGCGGCCGGAGCGCGGCGAAGTTGCCACCTCATATGTCCTGAACCCGGACACGGGCTTGACATTCCAGGTATTGTCTTTATGTCTCGCGCGAGTTTTCGCGCGCCTGTTGCGATCCCTGCTGCCAGGCTCGCCCATCCAACCGCAGATACGGACGCACGCCCATGGCCAAGGCCACGACCATCAAGATCAAGCTCCTGTCGACGGCCGACACCGGCTTCTTTTACGTCACCAAGAAGAACAGCCGCACGACGACGGAGAAGATGACCAAGCGCAAATACGATCCCGTTGCGCGCAAGCATGTCGAGTTTCGGGAAGCGAAGATCAAGTAACCTTCCCCCGCATTCACAATGCGTGTCTCGCGGCGCCTTTCGAGGCGCCGTTTTTGCTGGTGCCTCAGGCATCCGGCTCCCCGCGGCAAAAAGCCGGCCCCTTTTCCAATCCGATCACGCGAAAAAGCGCTGCCCGCAGTAAGAGGCAGCGCCACAGTGTGAATTATGCTTTTGAGATTTCGGGGGCCGGTCGGCTATCTGGCAGCGGTACGAGGAGGCCACATAACGCCAGCGCCAACCGGCCAACCCCACGACCCAGGAGATGCGGCGGACCTGAGCATCATGGGGTATCGGGGATACGGAACCTCTTAGCCTCGTAAGTTCCGTCCACCACCGGTTGCGACACTCGCGCAACTGGCCTCGAAAATCAATACTTACTTAACCATCCCGGATGGACAATTTAACATTAAGGTAAATTTCGTGATCGACCGCCACCCGCCTAGGTCAGGCTGCGGGGGCAACGACGCGATTCCGCCCGCGGGTCTTGGCTTCATAGAGGGCCATGTCGGCGCGCTTTATCAGAGCCCTGACGGTATCTTCACCCTCGCGCCTTGCAGCCACTCCCAGACTGGCTGTGATCGAAATCGGTGGGCGGCCCTCCCCAATGTGGAACGGGCTTTCCGCGATCTGCCGCCGGACGCGCTCAGCGACCTTCTCGGCGATGGCAAGTTCGGTCTCCGGCATGACGATGACGAACTCCTCGCCACCATAGCGGCAGACAAGATCGATCCCGCGCAGGTTCCTGCGCAGCCGGCCGGCGAACTCCTTGAGCACCGCGTCTCCCGCGTCATGCCCCAAGGTATCGTTGATGGCCTTAAAGCGGTCCACGTCGGCAAACATGACGGACAGAGGCCGCCGGCGGGCCACTGCCCGGTCGAAAAGGGTCTGAAGATGGCTGTCGAGATAGCGGCGATTGTGCAGGCCGGTCAGCGGATCGGTAACGGCCATCTCCACCGTGCGCGCGACGCTGGAGCGCAGCCCGTCATTGTAGCGTTTGCGGCGGATCTGCGTGCGCAGACGCGCAACCAGCTCCTGGCGTTCTACTGGCCGCAGCACATAGTCGTTCACTGCGAGCTCCAGCCCCCGGATCACATACTCCTCGTCCTGCTCGTCCGCGAGAAGGATGATGGGCACGAGATGCGCACGCTCCAGAGCTCTCAACTGCGCGCACAGCCGAAGCGGATCGTATCTGGACGACCGAGTGGAGACGATGACGCATTCAAATGCCCCGCCGGCGGCACGCTGAAGCGCAGCTTGCGGATCGGCGGCGACCTCCACCTCGAAGTGGCCGCGCAGAATGCGTTTGATCTGTGCTCCGGAGGCCTCGTCTTCCTCCACGAGCAGCACGCTCGGCCTCTCGTCAGTGTCACCAATCTTCTGCTGCAGCAGCTGCTCGATGCCAATATTCCGCGTCGTGGCAGCGCGAAGGCGCAATTCGTCGGTCAGCGCCTTCAGCCGCGCCAGGCTCTTGACCCGCGTAAGCAGTTGCAGGTCCTTTACCGGCTTGGTGAGAAAGTCATCCGCCCCGGCTTCGAGCCCTCGCACGCGGTCGGCCGGTTGGTCCAGCGCCGTGATCATGATGACCGGAATATGCGTGGTGGAGGGATCGGCCTTGAGGCGCCGGCACACCTCAAAGCCGTCCATGCCCGGCATCATCACGTCGAGGAGGACCACATCGACCTGCTCACCTCGCAGATTTCGATGGCATCCGGCCCCGAGCGCGCGGTTACCACGTCGTAATATTCCGCCAGAAGGCGCGCCTCGAGCAGCTTAAGATTGGCGGGAACGTCGTCGACCACGAGAATGCGCGCAGTCATGGCCGACGGTCCCTCCCTGGTCGCCCCCTACGGACCATTACGCGTCACCGAGATAGGATTTGATCGTTTCGATAAAGCTCGGGACCGAGATCGGTTTCGAGATATAGGCCTCGCAGCCGCCCTGGCGGATGCGCTCCTCGTCTCCCTTCATGGCGAAGGCGGTGACGGCGATAACCGGAATCGTATGCAGCTCGTCATCCTGCTTCAGCCACTTGGTGACCTCGAGCCCCGAAACTTCCGGAAGCTGAATGTCCATGAGGATGAGGTCGGGGCGATGGTCGCGCGCAAGTTCGAGCGCCTGAAGACCGTTGCGCGTGCGCACAGTCTCATAACCGCTGGCCTCAATAAGGTCGCGGAAGAGCTTCATGTTGAGCTCGTTGTCCTCGACGATCATGACCTTTTTCGGCATGGCACCCCGCACCGTTCAGCGCTGTCGTGACGTGTGACCAAGCACTTCAGCTATTTCGCTTCAGGCTCTCTTGGCACGATCTGCCTTACGAAAAGGGAAATTCTTCCCTTCAAATTGAAGGCATTGCCCTTGCGTGCTTGCGAACTCTTTATACCGTCCTTATGGCACCATCATCGTTACGGACGCAACACCGGGAGCAGCCACCATGGGGAGGGATGACGCCGAAACCATCGCCATCCAGGCGCTTTCCTTCATTGCCGGCGACCCGGAGCTTCTGCCCCGCTTTCTGGCGATAACGGGGATTGACGCGGGCCAGATCAGGCAGGCTGCGCGGGAGCCCGGATTTCTCGCCGGTGTGCTGCAATTTCTGCTCGCCCACGAGCCGACGCTGATGGCCTTCACCCAGGCGAGCGGTCTTGCGCCGCAGGAGATCGCAGCCGCGCACAGGGCGCTCCCCTTCGGCCAGGAGGATTGGGATATCCAGCCATAGGAGACCAGCGCAGAGTCGTCCTCTCGCTTTTCTTGTCGGCGCGCGCGGGATGCCATATGCTGCTGTTCCCTATGCGTTCCAGATAAATCGACATGGTCGTCAACGCCGCTGTGCCAGGCATCTGCCGCGACTGCCTCTACCGCACCGGACCGGGCGAGCGGCGCTGCCGAGCGTGCGGCAGCCCGCGAGTTCTGCGCCACCCGGAACTGGAGACGCTTTCCCTTGCCCATATCGACTGCGACGCCTTCTACGCGGCGGTGGAGAAGCGCGACAATCCCGAGTTGCGCGACAAGCCGGTCATCATCGGCGGCGGCAAGCGCGGCGTTGTTTCCACCGCCTGCTACATCGCCCGGATCAAGGGCGTGCGCTCGGCCATGCCGATGTTCAAGGCGCTCCAAGCCTGTCCCGAGGCCATCGTCATCAAGCCGGACATGGAGAAATATGCGCGCGTGGGCCGGGAGGTCCGCGCCATGATGCTGGCGCTCACGCCGCTGGTCGAGCCGCTTTCCATTGACGAGGCCTTTCTCGACCTCTCGGGCACCGAGCGCCTGCATGGAGCGTCGCCTGCCATGGTGCTCGCCCGATTTGCCCGGCAGGTGGAGGAGGAAATCGGGATTACGGTTTCTATCGGTCTTTCCTATTGCAAGTTCCTGGCCAAGGTGGCCTCCGACCTTCAAAAGCCGCGCGGCTTTTCCGTCATCGGGCGGGCGGACGCGTTGACTTTTCTGGCCGAGCAGCCCGTCACGGCAATCTGGGGCGTGGGGAAGACCTTCGCCGCCACACTTTCCGCAGACGGCATCCACACCATCGGCCAGCTTCAGCACATGGAGCGTGCCGATCTCATGCGCCGCTACGGCACGATGGGCGACCGGCTTTACCGGCTCTCCCGCGGCCAGGACGATAGGAAAGTGGAGCCGCGCGGGGAAGCCAAGAGCGTCTCGTCCGAAACCACCTTCGACCGCGATCTTTCCCGTGTTGATGATCTCCTGCCGATCCTGCGGGCACTGAGCGAGCGCGTTTCGGCACGCCTGAAGAAGGCGGGCATAGGCGGGCGCACGGTTGTGCTCAAGCTGAAGACGGCCGATTTCCGCATCCGCACGCGCAGCAGGCAACTGGCCAATCCCACCCGGCTTGCCGACCGGATCTTCTCGGCAGGCTTCGACATGCTGAAGCGCGAAGCGGACGGCACGATGTTCCGCCTCATCGGGATCGGCGTCAGTGATCTTACGGATGCGGCATTGGCCGACCCGCCGGATCTCGTTGACCGCCTGTCGTACAAGCGCGCTCTTGCCGAAGGCGCCATCGACGCCTTGCGCGAAAAATACGGCCGGCAGGCGGTGGAGACCGGCTATACCTTCGGCCGCGGCAAACGCCTGCGGCCGGAGGTGGAGGATTGAACCCCGTAGGACAGCCGATAGTCGGCCCTTGGCTCTATTGCAACTACCTCCCAGCCCGGTAACGCTGGGCGCGTCAAAAAGCGGAAGAAGCTATGCTCACGCCCATGCCTGAAGCCGGTGAGCGCCGGCCGGACGACCTTTATTCCTGGCTGCGCCTCGGATTGTGCGTGGCGCTCGCCACTGTGGGCAGCGTGGGCATGTGGGCCTTCATCGTCGTCTTGCCGTACGTGCAGGCTGATTTCGCGGTGGAACGCGCCCAGGCGTCCCTGCCCTACACGTCGGCCATGATCGGCTTTGCCTTGGGCAACGTTGTCATCGGTCGCTATGTGGACCGGTTTGGAATCGCCTTGCCCGTGGCGCTTGCGGGCGTGGCACTCGCAGCGGGCTTCGCGCTCTGCGCGCTTTCCCAGTCCATCTGGCAGTTCACGATACTCCAGGGGCTGGTGGGGCTCGGGGCTTCGGCCACCTTCGGTCCCTTGATTGCCGACATCTCGCACTGGTTCGAACGGCGCCGCGGCATCGCCGTGGCGGCGGTCGCCAGCGGCAATTATCTGGCCGGCGTGGTCTGGCCAACCGTCATCAAGCTCATTCTCGAGAGCGGAAGCTGGCGCCTGGCGTTCGTCGTCATCGCAATCGTCTGCATCGTGACGATCCTGCCCCTGACATTCATGCTGCAGGCGGATCCGCCCGAGGCTTCGAGTGCGGCGGCAGGCCGGGTCAACGGCTCCCGCCCCGGGCGGGGCGCGAGCCCATTCTCGCCTGCCGTTCTGCAAGGGCTGCTGGTCGTGGCGGGCCTTGCCTGCTGCGTGGCCATGTCCATGCCGCAGGTGCACATCGTCGCCTATTGCGTCGATTTGGGATACGGGGTTGCGCGCGGCGCGGAGATGCTGTCGCTGATGCTAGCGGGCGGCATCGTCAGCCGGCTTGCCTCGGGCATGGTCGCCGACGTCATCGGCGGCGTGCGTACGCTTCTCATCGGCTCGGTGCTGCAGGGCCTGTCACTCGCCCTGTACATCCCCTTCGACGGGCTCGCGTCGCTTTACATCGTCTCGCTAGTGTTCGGCCTGGCGCAGGGCGGCATCGTTCCCTGCTACGCCATCATCATACGCGAATACTTGCCCGCGCGCGAAGCGGGGCAGCGGGTCGGTATCGTCGTGATGGCGACCATTATTGGCATGGCGGTGGGCGGCTGGATGTCGGGCTTTATCTACGATCTCACGGGCTCGTATCGGGCTGCGTTCCTCAACGGCATAGCCTGGAACGTGCTCAATGCGGCGGTGATGTTCACGATTCTGCTGCGCTCGCGCCGCCTCGCCTCGGCAACGGTCTGACAGCCGATCAAAGAAGCCCAAACCACCAGGTGGCGAGGCCGAGGAAGGCGAAGAAGCCGACCACGTCCGTAATGGTCGTCAGGAAGACAGAGGAAGCGACCGCCGGGTCGATACCCAGACGGTTTAGGAGCAGCGGGATAAGGATTCCGGCAAGCGCGGCCACGAACATATTGATGATCATGGCCGCAGCGATGATTCCCCCAATGGTGACGCTGTCGAACCAGGTGCCGGCGATGAGGCCGATCAGGGTGGCGAAGACGACGCCATTCAGCAGCCCCACGCCGATCTCGCGGCGGATGATGCGCCAGGCATTGTGAGCGCCGAGATCGCCGGTGGCGAGCGCCCGCACCGTCACGGTCATGGTCTGCGATCCCGCATTGCCCCCCATGCCCGCGACGATGGGCATGAGCACAGCGAGCGCCACCACCTGCTCGATGGTCGCGTCGAACAGGCTGATGACGGAGGCGGCAAGAAAGGCGGTTATGAGGTTTACCATCAGCCACGGGACGCGGGAACGCCCCGCCGCCAGCACCGAATCGGACAGTTCCTCGTCGCCCACGCCGCCCATGCGCAGGAGGTCTTCTTCCGCTTCCTGCGTGATGACATCCACCACGTCATCGATGGTGAGCACGCCCACCAGCCGATCGTTTTCGTCCACAACAGCGGCCGAGAGCAGGTCGTACTGCTCGAATATTCGTGCGGCCTCCTCCTGGTCCATCGTGGCGGGAATCGCGTGTCGCGTCTCGCGCATGATGTCTTCGATCTTGACCGAGCGCTGCGTGCGCAGGATCCGGTCGAGATCGACGGCGCCCACCAGCCGAAACGTGGGGTCGATGACGAAAATCTGCGAGAAGGAATCGGGCAGGTTCCGGTCTTCGCGCATGTAGTCGATCGTCTGGCCCACGGTCCAAAAAGGCGGGACAGCGACGAACTCCGTCTGCATGCGCCGGCCGGCCGTCTCTTCCGGATACCCGAGCGAGCGGCGCAGGCGCACGCGCTCGGTGAAGGGAAGCTGAGCTAGGATTTCCTCCTGATCCTCGGGATCGAGGTCTTCAAGGATGTAGACGGCGTCGTCCGAATCGAGCTGCTGAACGGCCTCGGCAATCTGCTCGTTGGGCAGGCTTTCCACGATGTCGAGGCGAATCGCCTCGTCCACCTCCGTCAGCGCCGTGAAATCGAACTCCGCGCCCATGAGCCGGACGAGCGCCCGGCGCTGCTCCGGCTGGAGTGCTTCCAGAAGATCGCCGATTTCCGACTGGTGCAGCGAGGCCACATCCTGCTTGAGGGCGGCGGTGTCACCGTCGGCTATGGCTGCGCCGACGCGAGCGAGAAAATCCGGCGAAATCACGCCGTCCTCGTCATAGATGCCGCGCTCCGGCGCTTCGGCCGGGCCGCTGTCATGCGCTTCGGTCTCCGGCTCGCTCAAGGCGCTCTCCTTGCGTCGACGTGGCGGCGAATGCCACCTCTACAGTATCCCCCAAAAATCTGAATCGATTTTCGGGAGGCACGATGCGCAGTTTCAATAGCTTATAGCGATCGCTTCGCAAACGCGCGGTGCGCACACCCGCCGCAGCGATAAAAAGCCCGCGGGCGGATGAGTCGCAAGGGTTTATTGCCACGCGGGTTGCGTTCGATAATGGGCGTTAGCGCCTTGGGGACGGTTATGTGTCCCACGGCCTTCTGAAGAGGGACACCCTACATTGAAAATAAAGTAGGATTTCAAGGGTTTGGTGCGGTCGAGAAGACTCGAACTTCCACGGGTTGCCCCACAGCGACCTCAACGCTGCGCGTCTACCAATTCCGCCACGACCGCTCGTAACGAAGGGCCGGCTCGATCCGGCAGGGGGCATGTAGCAAATCGCCTGCCGCGAAACAAGACCGCCGACGGGTGAATTCGCGCAAAGATTTGCGCTTCATCCCGCGCCGGCCGGAGCGCAGCCTAAACCACGTTCTGAACCAGAAGCCCGATGCCAACGCTGACGGCGAGGGCCAGTGTTTCCTCAGGCGTAGGTAGGATTCCGAAAAGAAAATCCGCCACCAGCATCGCTGCCACGAAACCGATGGCACCTCCAAAAAGCTGGCGCAGTGTCATGCCCGTTTCCTTGTTGCCATTGGCATCCGGCCGGCATTTTACGCGGCGCGGAGACTCGTTCAAGCCGCTGTGAATCCCCAAGTGATTGCGCACAATTGAGCCCTGGTCTGTTGGTGCGGGCTTCCCGCCGTCGCGCGTGCATCAGTCCTTTGCGACCCCAGTGATGCTCACAAGTGCGAACAGGTGCTATAAGTGTGATGGCACACTTAACTGCTTGGGAGAACGCTGCCGAGATACCCATCCGCGGCTGGTCTTTGCGGATCCTTCCTCCCTCTAATCAGAATCGATCGCACAGCGGCATGAACCAGATAACCCCAGCTTCCACCTTTTTTCCGCAGGACGGGTTTCCTCCGGTGCAGTGGCGGATCGAAAAAGGCCTGACACCCTATGATGCAGCCCTGTCCGTCATGGAAGCGCGCGCCGACGCGATTCGTGCCGGGACGGCGGACGAACTGGTCTGGCTGGTCGAGCACCCGCCCCTCTACACGGCCGGCACGAACGCCGACCCGCGCGACCTGCTCCAGCCGGACCGTTTTCCCGTCTACAAGACCGGGCGCGGCGGCGAATACACCTATCACGGGCCCGGGCAGCGCGTCGCCTATGTCATGTTGGATCTGAAGCGCCGCCGCGAGGACGTGCGCGCCTTTGTGCGCGCGCTCGAGGAATGGATCATCCGCGCGCTCGCCCGCTTTAATGTGAAGGGCGAACGGCGCGAGGGGCGTGTCGGCGTCTGGGTGGTGCGACCGGACAAGGCGCCACTTCCTGACGGCGCACCCATGGAAGACAAGATTGCCGCGATCGGCATCCGCCTACGCCGGTGGGTGAGCTTTCATGGCATCGCGGTGAATGTGGAACCGGAGCTATCGCATTTTTCCGGAATCGTGCCGTGCGGTGTCTCCGGCTTTGGCGTCACGAGCCTGGTGGATCTCGGCCTGCCGGTGACACTCGAGGATTTCGATGTGGAACTGAAGCAGGCCTTTGAGGAGGTTTTCGGGCCGGCCAATATGTTTCAGGGGGGGCTATTGGAAGGAGTACTTTAGATGGTTTTGGCACATCGGCGAGGTGCCGCCGGCGCATTGATGCTGGCGCTCTTCCTTTCAACGCCCGCTTTCACGCAGCAGGCTTCCGACACGGTCGCCCCGGAGATCGCCAGCGGCGTGGAAGAAAAGGAGCTGGTTTCAGCCAGCAAACAAATGGTCGTGGCTGCCAATCCGCTTGCAGCGCAGGCAGGGCTCGACGTGCTGCGCCAGGGCGGCAGCGCGGCCGACGCGCTGGTCGCGGTCCAGACCGTGCTTGGCTTGGTGGAGCCGCAATCTTCCGGGCTTGGCGGCGGCGCCTTCCTCGTCTGGTACGATGCGCAGACGGGTGAGATCACTACCTTCGACGGGCGGGAAACCGCGCCCATGGCCGCTTCGGACGACCTCTTTCTTGAAGACGGCGAACCCATGGCTTTCTTCGACGCCGTGATCGGCGGCCGGTCGGTGGGCACGCCGGGTGTCGTGCGGCTAATGGAAGCGGTACACCAGCGCTATGGAAAGCACGAATGGGCAGATCTGTTCGAGTCCGCCATCGAACTTGCGGAAGCGGGCTTCGAGGTCTCCCCGAGGCTTCACACGCAAATCGCCGACGACCGAGGCAAGCTGGACCAGGAGCCTGCCGCGCGCGCCTATTTCTATGATGAATCCGGCGAGCCGATTGCCGCGGGCACGATTCTGAAGAACCCGGATTATGCAGCCACCCTGCGCACCATTGCCCAAGAGGGCGCGGACGCCTTTTATACCGGCGACATTGCGCAAAAGATCGTGGAGGCGGTGCGCAACCATCCGACCAACCCGGGCCTTCTGTCACTGGAGGACCTTGCATCCTACGAAGTAAAGCAGCGGCCCGCCGTTTGCGTACCCTATCGCGGGCTTGATGTGTGCGGAATGGGGCCACCCTCCTCCGGCGCCCTCACCATCGGGCAAATCCTCGGCATGGTTTCCCACTTCAATCTCGCCGCACTCGGCCCTGACGACCCGGAAAGCTGGCGCATCATTGGCGAGGCCACACGGCTGGCCTTTGCGGACCGCGATATGTACATGGCCGACAGCGATTTCGTCTCCATGCCGCAGGGGCTGCTGAACGCCAGCTATCTGGAGGAGCGCGCCGCCCTCATCCGCCGGACTACGGCTCTGCCGGCGGAGGAAGTGAAGGCGGGAACGCCGCCATGGGACAAGGCCGAGTTCCGCCTCCCCGGCATCGCTCCGGAGCTTCCCTCCACCAGCCACTTCGTCATCGTCGACGAAGAAGGCAACATCGCCTCCATGACCACCTCGATCGAAAGCGGCTTCGGCTCGCGGCAGATGGCGGCGGGCTTCCTGCTCAACAACCAGCTCACGGACTTCGCCTTCTCGCCCCAAAACGGCAGTGAGGCGGTGGCCAATCGTGTCGAGCCCGGCAAACGCCCGCGCTCGTCCATGTCACCGACGATTATCCTGAAAGAGGGTAAACCCGTCTTCGCGCTGGGCTCGCCCGGCGGCAGCAACATCATCCCCTATGTCGCCAACGCCATCATCGCGCTCGTGGACTGGAAGATGGACATGCAGCAGGCGGTTTCCCTGCCGCATCTTTCCAACCGGTTCGGCACTTACGATCTGGAAGCCGGCACACCGGCAGAGGAGCTAGCCGACGACCTGCAGGCGCTCGGTTTCGAGACACGTGTTACGGAACTGAACTCAGGTCTGCACGGTGTCGCCATCACGCCGGACGGCCTTCAAGGCGGCGCCGACCCGCGACGCGAGGGCGTGGCTGTCGGTGATTAAAGCGGGATGGAGCCGGCGGCCTTCTTACGTCATCCCCGCCGGCGGAGCGAGAACCGGAACCCAGAAGGCAATGGCGCTACTGGTTCCGGAAAACCGCTGCGCCGCTTCCGGGATGATGGTGGATGGCGGGCACCCAAAAAACTGAAAAGCCGGGACTGGCCCGGCTCTTCTCCTCGTAAAGCGATTGCTTTGCGCGTCAGTTGACGGCGTCCTTGAGGCCCTTGCCCGCCGAGAACTTGGGCACGTTCCGCGCCGGAATCTTCACCTCCGCACCGGTCTGCGGGTTGCGGCCAGTGGAGGCTTCGCGCCGCGACACGCTGAAATTGCCAAAGCCGACGAGCCGAACGTCGCCGCCCTTCTTCAGCTCTTCGGTGATGACGGAGAAGACCGCGTCCACTGCCGACTGAGCATCCCCCTTGGAAAGGTTGGCCTTGTCGGCAACGGCGGAGACTAGTTCGTTCTTGTTCATAAACAACAAACCCCTTCCTGATTACCGCCGGATAGCGACTCAACCGGCGAGTTTGCAGTCTATGAAGAAGTTTATGGCTCACCAAGTGCGAAATGCGACATGACAAGGGAAAAAGCGCGGTTTTCCGCGGTTTTCAGTAAAAAAAGCCGGCCCAAAATGGGCCGGCTCGCATTCTGATGCCTTCAGGACCGGTTCAATGGGCGACGGTCTGCTGCCCCGCTTCCTCGCCCACCTCTACCTTGGCGGGAGTTCCAACCGGTTCCACCCATTCAATGGGTTCCGGCTTGCGCACGAGCGCGTGCTCCAGAACCTCGCCGACACGGCTGACCGGGACGATCTCCAGACCGTTCTTCACGTTCTCTGGAATATCGGCCAGATCCTTGGCGTTTTCTTCCGGGATCAGCACCTTCTTGATGCCGCCGCGAAGCGCCGCGAGCAGCTTTTCCTTCAGACCACCGATCGGCAGCACCCGTCCGCGCAGCGTGATCTCGCCCGTCATGGCGATGTCCTTGCGCACCGGGATGCCGGTCATCACGGAGACGATCGCCGTCACCATGGCCACGCCGGCCGAAGGTCCATCCTTGGGCGTCGCGCCTTCCGGCACGTGCACGTGGATGTCCTTCTTGTCGAAGATGGGCGGCTCGATTCCGAAATCGACAGCGCGAGAGCGGACA
>Ga0079224_100006098_pt1 | contig 15918 bp, 14 predicted proteins | sample Stecom2015_FD_80414 | JGI IMG/M metagenome (GOLD analysis project Ga0079224, IMG submission 80414) | Agricultural soil microbial communities from Utah to study Nitrogen management - Steer compost 2015 | ecosystem: Environmental > Terrestrial > Soil > Agricultural land | place: USA: Utah...
ACTCCTTCCCGGCGCACGACCACCGACAGGCGTCGGTCTGGTCGTCCCAGGTCGATGTCGTAGCGCCTCCCGATCCCAGGGAGCTCTTGGATACGGACTCCGTGCCCCATGATGCCGGATCCCTTTCGAGTGTCGGGCCGAGTCCAAATCAGGGTACCTCGTCATGGGTTGGGCTGCGGATGAGTGCCGGGCCTCCGGCTCAGGAGGCGACGAAGGCGATCGCCTCGATCTCGATGCTGGCTCCGAAGAGGAGGTCGGCTACGCCTACGGCCGCACTGGCCGGGCGATGTTCGCCGAACCGCTCCCGACGGACCTGCTCGAAGGCCGGGTAATCCTCGAGATCGACGAGATACGTCGTGATCTTCACGATGTCCGCCAAACCGGCCGAATGCCTCCTGAGCAGGGTCTCGATGATGTCGAGGCAGCGGTGAGCTTGGGCCGTCACGTCGCCTTCGATGAGTCGGCGATCGTCGTCGAATGCCAACTGGCCTGCCACGAACAGGAAACGACCCGTTCCGGGCACCGCGACGATGTCGCTGTAGCTGGTGTCGTGGCTCCGGTACCGATCGATCATGGGTCTGTTCCTTCGTCCTTCAGGTGTCGTCTTCCGGCGAGGTGAGGGAAAGCAGCGTGTCGGCGGCGCTGTTGCGATGGTTCTCCATGATCACCACCGCCCGCTCGGCATCACCCGCCTCCAGTGCCTCTATCAGAGCGTCGTGCTCCTCCAGCATCCTCTCCCGATTGGCCGTGTTGCCGAACACTCCGCTCCGATAGCCGTTCGCCACTCGCCACAGACCCTCGATCATCTGCATCAGGCGAGGAAGCCCGGCTTGTTGGAAGATCAGGAAGTGGAACTCCTGGTTGAGTCGGATGAACGTGGTGAGATCGTTGTTGCGGTGAGCTTTGCGGAGTTGCCTATTGAGGACCACCAGGTCATCGATGACGTCCTCGTCGAGCTTCTCCACCGCTCGCCGGATGGCCTCCCCCTCCAGCATCTCCCGGATGATGTTGATCTCCTCGACCTCTTCCTGGCTGAGGCGGCTGACCCGGTACCCGCGATGCGGTGAATAGTCGAGTTGTCCTTCGGCCCGGAGCACGTTGAGGGCTTCTCGCACCGGAACCCGGCTCACGCCCATCTGCTCGGCGATCGCATCCTGCCGGAGGTGCTCGCCGGGTTTGAAATGACCGGTGAGGATCGCCTGCTGGAGTGCTTCCACCACCGTCTCCTGGGTAGTCGGTCGGCGGATCCGCTGGATGGACGGGGGATTGTTGTCGGTTGCGGGCGGTTCTGACGTCATGATTGCCGTGGGCTTGCGCCGTCTCCTCTCAATCGGATACTATATGCGATCCGTGGCCGGACCACCCTTTCAGTCATCTGAAATTAGTAGAGCGGCAGTGGTCGGTGCCGGGACCATGGGTCCGGGCATCGCCGCCACCCTGGGTGCAGCGGGCATCGACACCACGCTGTGGGCCCGCCGTCCACGAGCGGCGGCGGAGGCGGCGGAAGACGCCCTCGGTCGTATCCGGATCCTCCGAGAATCCGGTCTGGCGGCTTCCGCTCCGGGTGATGTGACGGCCGTCGATGATCTCGCCGGAGCCGTCGGCGGCGTCGAGATCGTCATCGAAGCCATCAGCGAGGATGTCGCCGCGAAACGAGCCGTGCTGGGCGCCGTGGAGGAGGTAGTCGACGCAGATGTCGTCCTCGCCTCCACCACCTCGGGGCTGGACCCCGACGAGATCGCTCGCGATCTGGCCCATCCGAACCGCTTCCTGGTCGCCCACTTCTGGAACCCGGCTCATCTGATCCCCTTGGTGGAGGTTCTCGGGTGTCAACAGACACCCGCCGAGTTGGTGGACAGCGTATGCGCCTGGCTGCACGCCATCGGCAAGCACGCGGTGCGGCTCCACAAGTTCGTTCCCGGCTTCCTGGGCGTCCGGCTCCAGCAGGCGGTCGTCCGTGAAGCCATCGCCCTCCTCGAAGCCGGAGTCGCAAGCGCCGAGGACATCGACGCCGCCACACGGCTCAGCTTCGGCGCCCGATTCCCCATCATCGGTCCACTCGAGACGTCGGATCTGGGAGGCTTGGACGTCGTGGCGAATATCCACTCGTACCTGCTGGCCGACCTCGACGCCTCCACCGAGCCCCAGCCCGCGCTGGTCAGGCTGGTCGAGTCCGGGAGGCTCGGAGTCAAGTCAGGCGAGGGTTTCTACGACTGGTCCCAGCGAGACGCAGCCGAGTTGATCCGGCGTCGGGACCAGGAGCTGCTGTCACGTCTGCAGCAGTTGCGGGCTTCGAGAGGAGAGGGCTGATTGTGAGCGAAGTCAACGGCGGAGGCGGCTGGCGGATCTCGGCTGACATCGGGGGAACGTTCACCGATCTCCTGATCGTCGATCCAGCCGGGCGCTGCGTCGGGGTGGCCAAGGTCCTCACCACACCCGAAGAGCCTGCCGAAGGCCTGGAAAGGGGCATCCAGGAGCTCCTCCGGAATCAGCCCGACGCCGTCGTGGACAACGTGGTGCACGGGACGACACTCGTCACCAACGCACTGATCGAGCGACGGGGGTCGCGGACGGCCCTCCTCACGACCGAGGGATTCCGGGACGTGCTCGAGATCGGGCGGGAACTACGATACGACCTCTACGACCTGGACATCGAGCTACCGGACCCCCTGGTGCCTCGGCGCTGGCGCTACGAGGTCCCCGAGCGCGTGCTGGCAGACGGCTCGGTGCGAACACCGCTCGACGAGGAGGCGGTGCGGAGACTCGTTCCCGTCCTCGAAGAGGAAGGGATCGAATCCGTGGCGGTCTCGCTCCTCCACGCCTACCGATGGCCGAATCACGAGCGGCGCGTCGCCGAGATCCTCCAGGAGATGCGACCCGAACTGGATGTCACCACCTCGGCCGATGTCCTGCCTCAGATCGGCGAGTTCGCTCGAACGTCGGCGACGGTCGCCAATGCCTACACCCGACCTCTGGCCCGCAAGTATCTGTCCGATCTCGAGGACCGCATCCGTCGGCGCCTGCCGAAAGCCCGTCTGGACCTGATCGCCTCGACGGGTCGGGTGGCGCCGGCCGCCACCGCAGCCAAGGTCCCGATCCGCCTGGTCGAGTCGGGCCCGGCCGGAGGCGTCTTGGCGGCGGCCAATGCCGCCGAGTCGGTGGGAATCCGCCACGCCCTCGCCTTCGACATGGGCGGGACCACCGCCAAGGTGTGTTACGTCACCGACGGGGAGCCTCGCCTCACCGACAGCTTCGAGGTGGCCCGGGTGAAGCGCTTCATCAAGGGAAGCGGTCTTCCCATCCAGGTGCCGAGCATCGAGTTGGTGGAGATCGGAGCCGGAGGAGGGAGCATCGCCTGGCTCGACGATCTCGGCCTGCTGCGCGTAGGTCCCCGGTCGGCAGGAAGCGACCCGGGTCCGGCCTGCTATGGATTGGGAGGGACGCTGCCCACGGTCACCGACGCCGACCTGGTCCTCGGCTACCTCTCCGCCGATTCGTTCCTCGGCGGCGAGATGACCCTCGACGTGGATGCCGCCCGGCGGGCTCTCGACACCCTCTCGGCGGGCCTCGGGGTGGACGGGCCTGAAGAAGTGGCACGGGCCGTTCGAGGAATCGTCGATGAGCAAATGGCCGCCGCCGCTCGCATGCACGCCATCGAGCAGGGGTTGGATCCGTCGATCTACGCGCTGGTGGCCACGGGGGGTGCCGGACCGGTCCACGCCTGCTCCATCGCCCGCATCCTCCATGTCGGAAAAGTCATTTCCCCTGCGCGGGCTGGGGTAGCCAGCGCCCACGGATTCCTGGGGGCGCCCTACGGATTCGATGTCGCCCGCTCGGCGCCGTCGCCTCTGGAGGAGCTCGATTGGAACGAAGCTCAGGCGTTGCTGGATGAGCTCGAAGAGGAGGCCAGGACGCAAGCCGGGGGGATGACCGGCAGCCGCCGCATCGAGGCCGACCTCCGGTTCCGGGGCCAGGGGGCGGCGGTCACGGTCACGATGCCCCAGATCGGGGGGGACGAGGATCCGAAACAGGTGCTGGCCACGGCACTCGAGGCCGAGTATCGGCGCCGCTACGGCCGTGTGCCCGAGGGGGCCGAGCCCGAGCTCCTCACGTGGCGGCTCAGCTTCAGTGCCCAGCCACCCGAGGTGGAGCCGGCTCCGCCCGGACGACCCACCACACCGTCCACTCGGCCCGTGTGGTTCGACGAGCTGGGCGGCTTCACCGAAGTGCCGGTGGTGGGACGCTCGGAGGCGGCCGGCACGGGACCGATGATCGTCGAAGAGCGCGAGTCCACCTTCGTGGTTCCGCCCAATGCCAAGGTGGAACTGGCCGAGCATTCCGTTCTGGTGGTGACACTGTGACTCTGCGTGCCGGTCAACTCGAGGTCCTCTGGAGTCGCCTGGTGGCCGCCGCCGACGAGCAAGCCGCAGCGCTGGTGCGGACTTCCTTCACCCCGATCGTCCGGGACTCGGGAGACCTGTCGGCCGCCGTGTTCGACCACCGCGGCTGGATGATCGCCCAGGCAGTCACCGGGACTCCCGGCCACATCAACTCGCTGGCGGCCTCCATGCATCATTTCCTGGAGCGGTTCCCCGACTGCCGTCCCGGCGATGTTCTCATCACAAACGAGCCCTGGCTGAGCTCCGGTCAGCTCAACGACTTCACGGTCGTCACGCCGGTGTTCGTCGGTGAGAAGCTCGTCGGGTATGTGGGTTCGACCTGTCACGCCATCGATATCGGTGGCCGAGGGCTGTCGGCCGACGCCCGCGAGGTCTACGAAGAAGGCATCCGGGTGCCGCCCACCAAGCTCTACGACGGCGGCGCGCCCAACGAGGAGCTGTTCCGGTTGATCGAGGCCAATGTCCGGATGTCGAAGCTGGTCCTCGGAGATCTCCACGCCCAGGTCGTGGGCAACGAGGTGGGGGCCGCCCGCGTCACCGAGATCGTGGAGGAGTTCGGCCTGGGAGACCTCACCGAGTTGTCGGACGAAGTGACGGCTCGGTCCGAGCGACGGATGCGCCAGGCGATCGGCGAGCTTCCCGACGGGGTATATCGATCCTCGGTCGACCTCGACGGCATCGACGAGCCCGTGCACGTCGAATGCGCCATCACGATCGACGGAACCGACCTGACCGTCGACTACGCAGGTAGCAGCAGCCAGTCGTCCTACGGGATCAACGTGGTCCTCAACTACACGGCCGCCTACACCACTTACGCGCTCAAGTGTGTGCTGGCCCCCGATGTTCCCCACAACGAGGGCACGTTCCGCCCGCTCCGGATCACGGCACCGGAGGGCAGCATCCTCAACGCCCGTTTCCCGGCGGCGGTGGCGGGACGCCACGTCATCGGCCAGTTCCTGCCCTTTGCCGTGATGGATGCCCTGAGCCAGGTGGCGCCCCACGCCACGATGGCGCAAGGGAGCGGGAATGTGTGGCTGACCACCATTCGCGGGGCCACAGACGAGGGGGAGTTCGTCACCGTGTTCTTCGCTTCCGGTGGCACCGGGGCGCGCCCGGAACGGGATGGGCTCTCGGCCACCAGTTTTCCCTCCGGCATCGCCACGACGCCGGTGGAAGTCCTGGAGTCTTCCTCGCCGGTGGTGATCGAGGAGAAGGCGCTTCGTCCCGACTCCGGGGGTAGGGGGCGGCATCGGGGCGGGCTCGGCCAGCGGATCCGTATGTCGGTCCGCAGCGACCGGCCTTGGGTCGTGTCCTGCCTCGGCGATCGCCTCGCCCATCCCGCTCCCGGCACGGCGGGGGGCGAGCCTGGCGCCGCAGGGGGTTTCTTCGTCTCGGGAGTCGGCCAGACCGACCCGAAACTGTCGACCGAGGTCGCCGCCGGCGGCCACATCGTCCTGGACCTCCCCGGTGGGGGAGGGTTCGGGCCGCCCGAGGAGCGGTCACCCGAGCTGGTGGAACGGGATCTGGTCGATGGACGGACGACGAAGTGAGTAACGAGCTTCCACCGAGGAGGTAGGAAAGATGGCGCTCCCCGCATTCGATTTGCTCCGCCCCGAGACGGTTCCCGAGGCAACGGAGCTGTTGACCGACCTAGGCGACGACGCCGTCTTCTACATGGGCGGAACCGAGCTACTCCTCGTGATGAAGTACGGCTTCGCCGAGCCCCGGTACCTGGTCGACGGAAAACGGCTGGCCGACCTGCGAACGCTCGAGATGCGGGGCACCACACTCCGGATCGGAGCCGGTGTCACCCATCGGGAGATAGAGGACTCCGACCTGGTGAGAGAGGTGCTCCCGGCTCTGGCCGACCTCGAGCGTCGCATCGCCAACATCCGGGTCCGCAACGCCGGGACGCTCGGAGGGAACCTCTGTTTCGGAGAGCCGCATTCCGACCCGGCCACCCTCCTCATCGCTCTGGACGCGACGGTGGAGCTGGTGTCGGCGTCGGGTGTTCGCAGCGTCCCGCTGGACGATTTTCTGGTCGGAGCCCTCCAGACCGATCTCCATCCGGGCGAGATCATGACGGCGATCGATATCCCGGTGCCGAGTTCCGAGACGCGGGTGGCCTTCGAGCGCATCAAGTTTCGGGAGCGACCGGTGGTCAACGTCGGCATTGCCCACGGACGTGACACGAGCCGCCTGGTGGTCGGAGCGATCTCGGCCCGCGCTCAGCGAATTCCCGAGGCCGAGTCGATGCTGGCTGCCGGTGGTCAGGCGACAGAGGTGGCGGCTGCCGTCTCGAACGCCGTCGACCCCACGCCTGACGTCGAGGGCAGCGTGGAGTACAAGCGCCATCTGGCCGGAGTCGTCACACGGCGGGCGCTGGCGTCGGTGGGCATCTGATCACTGGAAGACAGCCGCCACCCCGACCAGCGCCGCGAAAGCCAGGACGACCGGTTGCAGCCGCTGGTCGAGAACGCCGTGGAGTCGGCGGCTGAGGACGAAGCCGAGCAGGAGCGCCGGTGTCAACCTGGCGGTCCCGATCAGCTGGCTCTGGCTGATCTGGCCTCCGATGAGCAGGCCAACCAGTGAGATCGCCAATCCCAGGGCGAAGGTCAGGCCCAATGTCGAGCGCAACTCCGATCCGCCCCGGCTGCTGTAGAGGACGCCCAGGGGAGGGCCGCCCAAGGCGGCGAGCGTGGAGAAGACCCCCGACATGAATCCGGTGATCGTCATGGTGGTTGGCCGCCAGGCGATGCGGATCCGGCTGACGCTCACTGCCACCATCAGAACGATGATGCCGCCGAATACCGGCCGCAGTTCGTCGGCCGAGAAAGCACCGAGGGCGGGAACGGCCAGAGCCGTACCTGCGATGCGCCCGCCGATTATCCACCCCAGTCCAGCGGTGTCGATGGAGAACCGCTCGCGAGCGGCGATCGCCAGTGACAGCGGCAGGAGGAGCAGGAGGACGGCCGTGGGAAGGAGTTCCGGAGCGACCAGCGCCAGGACCGGGACCACGATGAACGAGAACCCGATTCCGACCGAACCCTGGATGAGCGAGGCGGCCAGAACTGCAATGAAAGCGGCTATGAACGAGACCATCGGATCGTGCACAGTATCCAATATTCCTTTTACTTGACCGCGATCTCCGATGTTGGATACTATGTCCGAACCCCGAGAGCAGAGGATGGGTATGAGGCAGTTCCGGTTGGTACTCGTCGTGATTGGGTTGCTGGTCCTGGCGGCCTGCGGCGATGGCGGCGGAGGCGGGAGTGACACCACCTCAGCCCCTGGGGACACCACTGACACGACCACCGCGTCGGGCGAAGATCTCCCCGTCGTTCGGCTCCAAGGTCTCGATGGCGGCATGTCGGCTCTGTCCATCGCCATGATCGAAGAGCAAGGCTTCGACGTGGCGAACGGATTCCAGGGCGAGTTCCAGTACATCCCCATCGACGCCGCTGCCCAGCACTTCCTGAACGGCGAATCGGACGTGTCCTTCGACGTCGGTCCGCCCGACCTGGCCGTCAGCCAGAACAGCGACTACGACGTCGTGGCCTTCTCTGGTGGTGCCCGCAACCACAACCGCATCATCACCAAGGCAGACTCTCCCTACGACTCGATCGAGGATCTGGTCGGGGCGCGCATCGGCCACTTCGGTGACGACTCCACTGCCACCCTGTCGATCTCATTGCTGTTGGGTGAGTTCCACGATCTCGACTTCCATGAGGATTTCGAGTTGGTGCTGGCAGCACCGCCCGCCCTCGTGGACCTGCTGGCCTCGGACGAGGTGGACGCCATCGTGAGCTTCGAGCCTCATGTCAGCCGGGCCAAGGCGACCATCGAGGGTGGCGTGAAGGAGATCTACAACCCCGGTGAGGACTTCTCCGAAAACGTGGGCGGGACCCTGTGGACCACCACCGTCGGCGCTTTCAGCGACTGGATCGACGAGAATCCCGATCTCGCCCAGGCGGTCTTGGACGCCTGGTGTGATGCCGCCGAATACGCCTCCAACAACGCCGAAGACGTTGCTACCAACCCGGCCTACGACGACCTGTTGGGACTGAACGACGACGGGAAGGCCGAGTTCCAGGCGTTCCTGGAGAGCTATCAGCTCTTCTCCTGCGGCTGGCAGGAAGGCGAACAGGAAGCCGTCGCGGAGTTCCTCGACCTGATGGCACAGCAGGGGGTTCTCTTCACGGAGGTGCCCGGGGAAGTGACCCGGACACTGGAAGGAAGCGGGGGTTAGTCGATTCAGGGCGGCACCAACGGCTCCAGCCAATCCAAGTTGTTGTCCGTAGGACGTGGGGCGATCACCAAGGCGATCGCCCCACGCCGACGTAGTTCGTCGGTTCTCGGCCGGGTTCTTCCCTTCGTGTCCGTCGGCGTCATGCTCGTCCTGTGGTCGTTGCTCTACGACTACACGACCTTTCTCCCCTCGCCGGGCGAGGTCCTCGAAGAGGCGCGGTCGATGTTCGGCAACACGGATGTGTTCGCGCCGATCCTGGGATCGCTCTGGCGCCTCCTGCTCGGCTTGGTCATCGGCTTCGTCGCCGGATTGATGCTCGCCCTCCAGAGCACCCGCGGGGTGTTCCTGGCCCAGGTGACCAACACCTACGTCCGGATTGCGTTGACGGTTCCCAGTCTCCTCGTGGCGTTGCTGGGACTGGTGATCTTCGGGATCTCCGACTGGGCCGCGGTCTTGACGGTTGCGGTCATCGTCTTTCCGTTCGCCGCCGTCCCGATGATCGAAGGAGTGAAGAGCCTCGACCCCGAGCTACAGAAGATGGGTCACGTTTATCGGATGTCGCGCATGTCGGTCATCCGGCACGTGGTGCTGCCCCACATGGCTCCGTTCCTCTTCTCAGCGATCCGCAACTCCCACGCCCTGGGCTGGAAAGTCCTGATCGTGGCGGAGATCTTCTCGGTCCAGTCGGGCATTGGACAGCAGTTCAACCGGGCCTTCAGCCTCTTCGACCTGCCCCGGGTCATCGTCTGGTTGGTCATCTTCCTGCTCATCATCGGTTTCATCGAATACGGAGTTCTGGCAGTGTTCGAACGGCGAGTGTTCCGGTGGCGCTCCAACCGGAACGGCCGACGCACCGTGGCGGTGGGAGTGTGATGGAGGTCGAGATGCAGACGACGGAAGAGGCGACGGCTCCGCCGTTCATCGAGGTGGAGCACCTGACCACCGGGTACGAGCCCGGCAAACCGGTTCTGAGCGACGTGAGCCTGACGGTTCGCCAAGGTGAGTTCGTCTGCATCCTCGGTCCGTCCGGATGTGGCAAGTCGACGCTGCTCAGCACGCTGAGCGGTCTCATGCCTCCGCTGGAGGGCACGATCCGCATCAATCAGCGCGACCTCTACCGCGACGAGATCAAGAAAGGGGAGGAACCGCGCCTCGGCTATGTGTTCCAGGACCACCGCCTCCTTCCCTGGAGGACCGTCGCCCAGAACATCAGTCTGGTGTTGAAGGCGGCCGGCGTGCCTGATGCCGACCACGAGGAGATCATCCGTCACTACCTCCGGATGCTCCATATCGAGCAGTTCTACGACAGCTGGCCGCTGAACCTCTCCGGTGGCCAGCGCCAGCGGGTGTCGATCGCCCGGGCGCTGGCCGTCGATCCCCTCTACGTCCTCATGGACGAGCCGTTCAGCACCCTCGACGAGGTGACGGCCCGCACCATGCGCCAGGAGCTGCTCGAGGTCTGGTCTGAGAGCGGCAAGACGATCATCTTCGTCACCCATTCCATTCGTGAGGCAGTGTTCCTCGCCGATCGGATCTTCGGGCTGACCACCAATCCGGGGCGCCTGTATCGCACGATCGACGTGGACATTCCCCGGATTCGCGACTACGAGGACCTCGAGATCGCCCAACTGGAAGCCGAGATCATCGCCGACCTGCTCGAGGAATGGGGTCAAGCGGCTCCTGCTCGGGACGGTGCCGGGTGATGGTCGAGACCGACGACGGGGGAGCGGGACTCGAATGGTGACGGTCGTCAGCGAGGCCCCGACTCAGGCTCCGGCGGAGTCGCGCAAGCGTGCCCTGTCGATTCTGGGCGTGCTCGCCGCCCTGGCCGGCGGAGTCGTGATCTGGTACGGCGTCGGTCTGCTCGTCCCACGCTTCCCGCTGGCGCACGAGGTGGTGGCGTCGGGGTGGAACCTGCTTGTGACGCCGTCCTCCTATGTCGATCTGCTCGCGACCTTCCGCCGGGTGCTGATCGGATTCGTCGGTGCGACGATCCTCGGGATACCGCTCGGAACCCTGATGGGGGCATCACCAATTTGGCGGGGACTGTTCAAGCCATGGACGATCGGCGCGCTGTCGATCCCCGGGCCAGTGGCGATCATCACTGCCATCCTGATCTTGGGCATCGGGGAATCGAGTGCCCTGGTGGCGCTGGTGGTCTCCGTGCTTCCTTACGTGTCCAACATCATCATGGACAGTGTCGGGGGCCTCGACCACGCCCTCGACGACGCCGCCCGGGTCTTCCGGATCTCGAAGCGGGACAAGTGGCGGCACGTGATCGCTCCCCAGTTGTTGCCGGGGATCTTCGCCGCGGTGCGCACCGCCTTTGCTCTGTCGTGGAAGCTGGTCGTGGTGATCGAGGCACTCGGGACGAGCAGGGGTGTGGGCTCCCAGATGCAGCGCAGCTTCCGGGTGCTGGACGTGGCCGAGGGAATCGCCTGGGCGGTCTTGTTCACCTTGATCATGTGGGGAGTGGAGGTCCTGGTCTTCAAACGAATCGAATCCCACCTGTTGCGGTGGCGACCTGAAGTGAGGGCGATATAGATGGTGAGTCAGCTGGAGCGACCGACCCGCGCCGAGACATCGGCGGTAGGTGAGAGACATACCCGAGCCGACGCGGTCGACAAGGTCACTGGGCGGGCCGCTTACGCCGGTGACATTCGCCTCCCCCGCATGCTGCATGCGGCGATGGTCAAGAGCCCCGCAGGCAAAGGCAAGATTCGCTCGATCGATCCCAGCGCCGCACTCGCCATGCCGGGTGTCAGGGCGGTGATCACGGCCGATGACCTCCGTCGCCCTCCGATCAGCTGTCGTGACATACGCTATGGCGTCGTGGTTCGGGACCGCCCGATCCTGGCGGAGGGCAGGGTGACCTTCGTGGGTGAGCCGGTTGCGGCGGTGGTGGCCGATGACAGGGCTACAGCGCGGCTGGCGGCGACCCGGGTCGTTGTCGAAATCGAAGAAGAAGAAGGGGCCTTCGACCTCGACACCGCCCTCCAGCCCAACAGCCCTCTGGTCCATCCGGAGCCGTTCGAGGTGGAGGACGCGGTGTACAAGACGCCGATCCCCTTGACCTACGGCGAGTCGAACACGGGCCTGACCTACGAGTACGGTGACGGCGACGTCGAGTCGGCCCTGGCGTCGGCGGCCCGGGTGTACGAGTCCACCTATCGCTTCCCGGCCATCTACCAGTACGCGATGGAGCCCTACTGCGTCGTCGCCTCTGTCGAGGCGAACGCGCTCACGGTGTGGTCGTCGGCCCAGCATCCCTCCCAGGTGGCACGCGACCTGGCGCGCCTCTTCGACCTGCCTTTGTCGCGGGTGCAGGTGATCGTCCCGTATGTCGGAGGCGGTTTCGGAAGCAAGTCGTTCACTCACGTCGAACCGCTCACCGTGGCGTTGGCCAAGGCCGTGGGTCGACCGGTCCGGCTGGAACTGGACGTCAGCGAGGCTATGACGATCAGCCGCCGGCACAACGCCCTCGCCACCGTCAGGGCGGGTGTCGACGAATCGGGAAACATCGTGGCCTACGACATGGACATCGCCTACGACACCGGGGCCTACACCCTCCTCGGCCCCTACGTGATCATCAAAGGCGCCTTCCGGGGTCTGGGTGCCTACTCGTTCCCCAACTACCGGGTCAGGGCCCGTCTGGTGTTCACCAACACCTCGCCCGCCGGCAGCATGAGGGCCGTGGGCGGGCCCCAGGCCGCCTTCGCCCTCGAGTCGATGCTCGACGAGATCGCCCAGGACCTCGGTCAGTCCCCGTTCGAATTCCGGTGCCGGATGGTGGCGGAGCGTGGGGAGGAGTTCCGGCCGGGTCGCACGCCCATGGACGGTGACCTCGCCCGTGACCTGGAGACACTCGAGACCATGATCGGCGAACGTCCGGAGCCGACCGACTCGAAGCTGGTCGGAGTTGGAGTCTCGATGGGGATCACCGATCCAGGTGCCTCACCCGTGTCCACCGCTTTCGCCAAACTGGCGGCGGATGGCTCTCTGACCGTGACCATCGGCTCGACCGAGATCGGCCAGGGTGTCCGCACGGTGATCTCCCAGATAGCGGCCGACACGCTCGGTGTCCCCTTCGAATCGGTGTCGGTCACGACCACCGACACCCGTTACGGCCCCTACGACGCCTCCACCGGAGCGAGCCGGTCTACGACGATGAGTGGTCTGGCGGTCCACCGGGCGTGCGGTTCGATCCGCCAGCGGCTGGTGGCTCTGGCCGCCTCCGAGTGGGGCGTCGACCCGGACGAGGTCGCCATCTCCGACGGAGTCGTCGAATGTGCGCGGACAGGCGATGGCGCTGGGGTCGGCGAGCTCATCGGGCGTCACTTCGGCCAAAACGGTGGCAATTTCATCGGGGTCGGTGAGGTCACGGCCCACGAATTCCCCACCACACCTCCGTTCTGGGAGGTGGCGGCGGCCGTCGCCCAAGTCTCCGTGGATCCCGACACCGGCCAGGTGGCAACCCGTCGGTACTACTCCGTGGCCAACGTCGGCAAGGTCGTGAACCCGCTGCTGATGGAGGGTCAGGAAGAAGGCGCCATCACTCAGGGCCTCGGGCACAGCTTGTTCGAGGAGTTGGAATGGAGCGAGGGCCACCCGCTCAACAACTCGATGATCGAATACCGGGTCCCTCGCACCCGCGACGTGCCCCCCGAGATGCATGCCCATTTCACTGAGGACGGCGACGGCCCCGGCCCGTTCGGCCTGAAGGGCGCCGGCGAAGGCGGGATCGTCCCCGTGGGCGGGGCGATCGCCAACGCGGTGGCGGACGCCATCGGAGCGCGGGTGAGGGAGCTTCCCCTCACTCCCGAGAAGGTATGGCAGGCCATGCGAGCGGCATCGAGCACCAACGAGGTGAGTGAGTGAACCAGATATCGATCGAATTCGAGCTCAACGGTGCCCCGGTGAGCCATGATGTCTACCCCAATCGACTGCTGCTCGACGTCATTCGAGACGACTTCGGCCTGACGGGAGCCAAGCGTTCATGCGATGTGCAGGTGTGCGGAGCGTGCACCGTGCTGCTCGACGGCAAGCCGGTGAGTGCCTGCACCACGCTGGCGATCGAGATGGACGGACGCTCGGTCACGACCATCGAGGGCGTGGAACCCGCTCCCGGCGAGTTGCATCCGCTGCAGCGAGCCTTCGCCGAGGCGGGGGCCCTCCAGTGCGGTTTCTGTACGCCGGGGTTCATCCTGACGTCTCTGGAGCTCGTGGATGACGGCGTGGTCGACAGGGAAGAGATCGTCGAGCGTCTCGACGGGAACATCTGTCGATGCACCGGATACCACAAGATCATCGACGCGGTGGCTACCGCCAGTGCGATGGCTTCCGATCGGAAGGAGGGATGATGCTGCCGAAGTGTTTCCGCGAGCAGGTCGAGTTCCTGGAGTCGCGGGGGGATCTGATCCGGATCAAGAAAAACGTGTCGCCTCGTTTCGAGGTGGCGGCGGTGGCGAAGAAGCTGGATCCGGGACCGGCGGTCATGTTCGAGAGCGTGGAAGGCCACGACATGCCGGTCGTGATCGGAACCGATGGCGATCGCAACCGGATCGCTGCCTCTCTCGGAGTGTCTCCTCTGAACCTGGCCGAGAAGTACGCCGAGGCGATCGAGAACCCGATAGCCCCTGAGGTGGTCGACGACGGCCCAGTCAAGGAGGTCCGTATCGAAGGGCCGCTGGACCTCATGAGCGAGCTCCCGATCCTCACCCACTACGAGCGGGACGGCGGTCCCTACCTCACCACCGGGATCGTCGTCGCCGAGGACCCGGAGCGGGGGATCCGCAACCTCTCTTACCACCGTCTGCAGGTGACCGGCCCAGACGAGTTACGAGGGCTGATCGTTCCCCGTCACCTTCGCCAGATGCTCGAAGACGCCGAGGCGGAGGACCGGCCGGTGCCGGTGGCGATCGTTCTCGGCATGGACTCGGCCCAGCGGCTGGCCGCCGCCACCTGGGGCTCGGCCATCCCGCTCGGCTTCGACGAGCTCTCGATCTCGGGCGCCCTCAAGGGCGAGCCTGAACAGATCGTGCGTTGTGATGCCGTCCCGGTGCACGTGCCGGCCCACGCCGAGATCGTCATCGAAGCGGAGATCCTTCCCCATCTGCGCAAGGAGGAAGGGCCCTTCGCCGAGTTCACCGGCAACTACGGTGCGCTGACCGAAAGCCCCATCTTCTCCGTCAAGGCCATCTCCCGTCGGGAGCGGCCGCTCGTCCAGAGCCTGGTCGCCTTCACGTCCGAGCACCACAACCTGCTGGGCATGCCCTACGAGCCGGTGGTGCTCAAGACACTGCGGGGCGTCCTTCCCTTCACGGAAGCAGTCCACATCACGGCGGGTGGCTGTGGCAAGTTCAACGCCGTGGTTCGTATCCGCAAGCGTCACGAGGGAGACGGCAAGGACGCGATCATCGCCGCCTTCCATGCCGTGCGGGACATCAAGCAGGTCATCGTGGTCGACGACGACGTAGACCCCTTCGACTCCAAGGACGTCGAATGGGCCGTCGCCACCCGCTTCCGGGCCGATCGTGACCTGGTGTTGATCACCGGCGCCAAGGGCAACGAGCTCGACCCGTCCACCGAAGGCACTGCCATCACCGCCAAGATGGGTCTCGACGCCACCAAGCCGCTCGGTGCGGCGGGACGCTTCGAGAAGGTCCAGATCCCCGGCTACGACGAGATCGACCTCGCAGACTATGTCGCCTGAGACTCCCACCACCGAGGATGGGCGGCCGTTGACACTCGTCGCGACGGAGGCCGACGTAGCGGCGGTGCTGGGCCCGGCCGACATGGGCGAGGTGGTCGACGTCATCGAGGCCGCCTACCGCGAGAAGGCGGCCGGTCGGGCGACCCTGCATCCGCGCCAGACCATCCAGTATCCGCCCGAAGACGGGTACTACACCGACAGTGCCCTCCGAATACTGAGCGGGTTCCTCCCCGAGCTCGACAGCGCCGCGCTCCGCATCTACCCGATAAGTCACGACCAACCCGTCACGGAGACCGGCCCACGGGTGCTCGACTACACGATGAAACAAGAGCTCCTCGTCTACTACCGCTACGGCCGGAAGATGGAGCTGGCAGGGATCATCGCCGACCACCTGATCATGAACGCCAGGACGGCCGCGCCCACCGGCGTCGCCTCGCGGGTCCTCGGCCGACCGGAGAGCCGCGTTCACGGTGTCATCGGCTCCGGGCGGCACGCACCGTGGCAGATCCGGGCGGTGAGTTCGGTACTGCCGATCGAGGAGGTTCGGATCTTCAGCA
>Ga0079224_100006099_pt1 | contig 15918 bp, 16 predicted proteins | sample Stecom2015_FD_80414 | JGI IMG/M metagenome (GOLD analysis project Ga0079224, IMG submission 80414) | Agricultural soil microbial communities from Utah to study Nitrogen management - Steer compost 2015 | ecosystem: Environmental > Terrestrial > Soil > Agricultural land | place: USA: Utah...
ACCCCGACGTCGACACCGATGGCGACCACGACACGAACCACGGCACCGACCACGGCACGGCGGCCCGCCGGAATGCCGGCGGTCACTCCGGTCAGGAGGCAGGCACCGCAGGCTGACGGCGTTTTGCGAGACTGGCAGGCGTGACAGGCAGCAAGAGCACGGTCGAGAAGTCCCAGTCCTGGTTCCGGCGCGCTGCCGCGGCGACGCCCGGTGGCGTGAACTCCCCGGTGCGCGCGTTCGCGTCCGTCGGCGGTGACCCACGGTTCATGGTCAAGGCCAGCGGTCCCTACCTGTGGGACGCCGACGACAACCGCTACGTCGACCTGGTCTCCTCGTGGGGGCCGATGATCCTCGGACACGCCCACCCCGCGGTGGTCGAGGCGACGAGGGAGGCCGCCTCGCACGGCCTGTCGTTCGGTACGCCGACCACCGGTGAGGTCGAGCTGGCTGAGGAGATCATCCGCCGCGTCGAGCCCGTCGAGCAGGTGCGGCTCGTCAACTCGGGCACCGAGGCGACGATGACGGCGATCCGCCTCGCTCGGGCGTTCACCGGCCGCGCGAAGATCGTCAAGTTCGCGGGTTGCTACCACGGCCACGTCGACGCGCTGCTGGCGCAGGCAGGCTCGGGTGTCGCCACGCTCGGCCTGCCGACGTCGCCGGGTGTCACCGGTGCGCAGGCCGCCGACACCATCGTCGTGCCCTACAACGACCTCGACGCCGTGCGGGCCGCCTTCGCCGAGAACCCCGGCGACATCGCCGCGGTCATCACCGAGGGCGCCCCGTGCAACATGGGTGCCGTGCAGCCGGCCGAGGGGTTCAACGCCGCGCTGCGCGACATCGCCCACGAGGCGGGCTCGCTGCTGATCATCGACGAGGTGCTCACGGGCTTCCGCGTGTCGTCGGCGGGCTGGTACGGCATCGACGGCGTCGCGGGCGACCTCTACACCTTCGGCAAGGTGATGTCCGGCGGGCTGCCTGCGGCCGCGTTCGGCGGGCGCGCCGACGTGATGGCCAAACTCGCCCCGCTCGGCCCCGTCTACCAGGCGGGCACGCTGGCGGGGAACCCCGTCGCCGTCGCCGCGGGCCTGACGACGCTGCGGCACGCCGACGCCGACGTCTACCGCGTGCTCGACACCAACGCCGGGCGAATCGCCTCGATCCTCGGTGACGCGCTGACCGCCGCGGGCGTGGCGCACACCGTGTCGATGGCGGGCAACCTCGTGACCGTCTTCTTCGGCGAGACCGCTCCGACCAATTTCGACGAGGTATCCGCGACCGAGACGTGGCGCTACGCCCCGCTGTTCCACGCCTTCCTCGACGCGGGCGTCTACGGCCCGCCGAGCGCGTTCGAGGCGTGGTTCGTCAATGCGGCCATGGACGACGCGGCATTCGAGCTCATCGAGGCGGCCGCGCCCGCGGCCGCCCGTGCCGCGGCGGCCGCGACCCCGCCGGAGCGGGCATGAGCCGCACGATCGTGCACCTGCTGCGGCACGGCGAGGTGCACAACCCCGAGGGCATCCTCTACGGCAGGCTGCCCGGGTACGGGCTGTCGGACCGTGGCCGTGAGCAGGCCGTGCTCGTCGCGCAGGCGTTGCGCCCGCACACCCTCGTGCGGGTCGTCGCCTCGCCGCTGCAGCGCGCCCAGGAGACGGCCGAACCCATCGCGGGGGCGCACCGGCTCGACATCGCCACCGACGAGCGGCTGATCGAGGCCGACAACGCCTTCGAAGGGCAGCGGGTGAGCGTCGGCGACGGGGCGCTGCGGAAGCCGGAGCACTGGCCGAAGCTGCGCAACCCGGTTCGGCCGTCGTGGGGCGAGCCGTATGTCGACATCGCCCGCCGCATGCTCGGTGCGGTGTACCGCGCGCGGGCGGCGGCCGAGGGCGGCGAGGTGCTGTGCGTGTCACACCAGCTGCCGATCTGGACGGTGCGGCGGTTCCTCGAGGGCAGGCGGCTCTGGCACGACCCGCGGTCGCGGCAGTGCTCGCTCGCGTCGCTGACCAGCCTGGTGTTCGACGGTGAGGAGCTGACCGACATCGTCTACAGCGAACCCGCAGGCACGACCGACCCGACGGTGACCGGCGCATGAACCGCCGCAGGAGACTCGCGGCGTGCGTGCTGGCCGGGGCGTTGGCGCTCACCGGGTGCACGAGCGGCCAGGACGCCGTCGAACGCGGCACGTCGTTCAACTTCGTCGCCCCCGGCGGGAAGACTGACATCACCTACAGCGGCGACGAACGGCAGGAGCTGCCCGAGGTGTCGGGTGAGGACCTGTTCGACGAGGGTGAGCAGATCTCCAGCACCGACTACCGCGGCAAGGTGCTCGTCATCAACATCTGGGGTCAGTGGTGCGGACCGTGCCGCACCGAGGCGCCCGAACTGCAGAAGGTCTACGAGCAGAAGAAGGACGAGGGCGTCGAGGTGCTGGGCATCGACGTGCGCGACTTCGACCGGACCGCCCCGCAGGACTTCATGCGCAACCGCGGGCTGACGTACCCGTCGATCTACGACCCGTCCGGCCGGTCGCTGCTCGGCCTGACCGGCTACCCGAGGAACGTCGTGCCGTCGACGATCGTCGTCGACAAGCAGGGCCGGGTCGCCGCGGTCTACCTGCGGGACCTGTTGGCCGGCGACATCCTCCCGGTCGTCGAGGATCTGGCTGCCGAGTCCGGCCAGGGCGCGCAGGAGTGACGCGCGCCGCATCGCCGCAGGTGGAGGCAGGGCCCAGGGGACTTCACACCGACCCCATTCCCTAGTCTGGGTGTCGTGAACGCGACCGAGCTGGCGATGTCCGGACCGCTGCTGCTGGCCGCAGCGGTGGCCCTCCTCGCCGGCACCGTCTCGTTCGCCTCCCCCTGCGTGCTGCCGCTCGTCCCCGGCTACCTCGCCTACCTGGCCGCGCTCGTCGGATCCGACGCCCCTGCCGTCGACGCCGCGGAGGCCTCGGAGAAACCGAAGCGCGGCAAGCGGTCCGTCGTCGGCGCCACCGCGCTGTTCGTGCTGGGCTTCACCGTCGTGTTCACGGCGGGGGTCGGCAGCCTCGTGTGGCTGGCCGACGCGATCCTCGTCAACACCGAGACGCTGCAACGCGTCGGCGGCGTGATCACGATCTTCATGGCGTTGGTGTTCCTCGGGCTCGTGCCCGGCCTGCAGCGGGAGGTGCGTTCGCACCACGTCCCGCGGGCAGGCCTGTGGGGAGCGCCCGTGCTCGGCGCGGTGTTCGGACTCGGCTGGACGCCGTGCATCGGCCCGACGCTGTCCGGGGTCCTCGCCATCTCGGCGGCCAGCGGCAGCACGGGCGCCCGCGGGTTCGTGCTCGTGCTCGTCTACTGCATCGGACTCGGTCTGCCGTTCCTGCTCATCGCGGCCGGTACGAAGTGGGCCGTGTCCGCCACGGCGTGGCTGCGCCGCAACGGAAGGCGGGTGCAGATCTTCGGCGGCGCGTTGCTGCTCGTGGTCGGCGTCATGCTCGTGTCCGGTCTGTGGGCGGAGCTGACGTCGTGGCTCAGGGACGCCTTCATCACCGACACGAGGTTGCCCCTGTGACCCCTCCGACCCAGACCTCGACCGACCCGAACGGCGACGCGGGCACCACCTACCGTCAGACGCCGCTGCGCAAGGCGTGGGCGTTCGTGCGCAACACCTGGCGCGGGCTCACGTCGATGCGCACGGCGCTGATTCTGCTGTTCCTGCTCGCCCTCGCCGCGCTGCCCGGCGCGCTGTTGCCCCAGCGTTCGCTCAACGAGCAGAAGGTCAACGAGTACCTCGGCGAACACGGCTGGTGGGGGACGCTGCTCGACCGGCTGCAGTTCTTCGACGTCTACTCCAGCGTCTGGTTCTCGGCGATCTACCTGTTGCTGATGGTGTCGATCATCGGCTGCCTCGTGCCGCGCACGTCGGACTACGTGCGCAGCATGCGCGCCAAGCCGGTGCTGACCCCGCGCAACCTCGCCCGCCTGCCGCACCACGAACACGGCCACACGGCCGACGACGTCGAGACCGTCATGGCCACCACGCGCAACCGGCTGCGCGGTTGGCGGATCGTCGAGCGCGAGGAGCCCGGCGGCGCCCGCAGCATCAGCGCCGAACGCGGGTTCCTGCGCGAGACGGGCAACCTCGCGTTCCACTTCGGCATGCTCGGCGTGATCATCGCGTTCGCGGGTGGCGCGCTGTACTCCTACGAGGGCCAGGTGATCGTGCTGGCCGACGGCTCGGAGTTCTGCAACTCCGGCATCTACAACTTCGACTCGTTCAACCCCGGCCTGCGCGTGGACGGCACCGAGTTGAACCCGTTCTGCGTGCGCGTCAACGACTTCCACGCCGAGTTCAAGAACGGCCAGCCGATCGCCTACGAGGCGGGCATCGACTACCAGTCCGGTGACGCCCTGACCACCGGCGACTGGCAGCCCTACGACCTCGCGGTCAACAGCCCGCTGCGCACCGCGGGCGACCGGTTGTACCTGCTGGGGCACGGGTTCGCGCCGACGTTCACGGTCACGTTCCCCGACGGGCAGAGCCGTACGCACACCATCCAGTGGCGGCCCGTCGACCAGACCACCTACCTGTCCCAGGGCGCGACGAAGTTCGAGGAGCCGGGCATCACCGACCCGGTGGAGCGCAGGGAGAACCAGCTCGCGGTGACGGGGCTGTTCGCCCCGACCCCCGCCATGCACGGCAGCGTGCTCTCGTCGGCGGGGCCGGAGCTGAACAACCCGACGGTGGCCGTCGACATCATGCGCGGTGACCTCGGTGTCGACTCCGGGCGCGGGCAGTCGATCTTCGAGATCGACCAGTCGATGGTGGACAGCGGCAGGCTCGACCGGGTCGCGCGCGAGAACCTCGAGGTCGGCCAGTCGGTGACGCTCGACGACGGCACGAAGGTGAGCTTCGACGGCGTCGAGCGGTTCGTGTCGTTGCAGGTGTCGCACGACCCGACGCAGAACTGGGTCCTCGGCTTCGCCGTTGTGATGTTCGTCGGCCTCGGCGCGTCGCTGTTCATCAAGCGGCGCAGACTGTGGGTGCGCGCTGCGCCCGACGGGGAACGACGTACCGTAGTAGAAGTGGGCGGGCTCGCCCGCACCGACCAAGCCGGGTACGGCGAGGAGTTCACCCGGATCGCGGCGGACCTCCTCGGCCGGAAGTAGAAGGGCATCCGATGCCGGTCAACGAGACGTTGTCACAGTACAGCGACTGGTCGTACACCACATCCGTCGTCATCTACATCCTGGCGATGGTGTTCTTCCTCGTGGAGCAGTCCTTCGGGCGCCACGGCAGGAAGGTCGCCGAACGCACCCGCACCCGCCAGCTCGTCACGGCCGGCGCGGGTGCGGACGACGTGTCTCCCGGAAACGACGACACGGGCCCCGAAAGCGACAACACGGGCCCCGGAACCCGCAACACGGGCCCCGGAACCCGCAACACGGGCGCGGAGCGGACCAGGGCCGAGCGGTTCGGGCGGATGGGCGTCGCGCTCACGGTGCTGGGCCTGCTGTTGCACGGCGCCGCGCTGGTGCTGCGCGGCCTCGCGACCGACCGCGTGCCGTGGGGCAACATGTACGAGTACGTGATGATCACGTGCCTCGTCGCCGTCGCGGCCTGGCTGGTGCTCCTGCGCAAACACCCGGTGCGGCACCTGTCGATGTTCGTGCTCCTGCCGAACGTGATCCTGATGTTCGTCGGCGGCACCTGGCTGTACTCGGAGGCGGCGCCGCTGCAGCCCGCGCTCCAGTCGTACTGGCTGATCATCCACGTCGCGGCCGCCGCGGCCTCGTCCGGTGTGTTCCTCGTGCCCGGGGTGGCGAGCATCCTCTATCTGGTCAAGGCGCGGAACGAGAGCAATCCGGACTCCTTCGCGTCCTTCGCGGCGAAGCTGCCCGCGAAGGAGGTCCTCGACCGCATTGCGTACCGCACCACGGTGTTCGCGTTCCCGGTCTTCACCTTCGGCGTACTGTGCGGTGCGGTCTGGGCCGAGGCCGCGTGGGGCCGGTTCTGGGGTTGGGATCCCAAGGAGACGGTCGCCTTCATCGCGTGGATCATCTACGCCGCGTACCTGCATTCCCGTGCCACCGCGGGGTGGCGGGGGAACCGCGCGGCGATCATCAACGTCGTTGGTTTCGCGGCCACGGTGTTCAACCTGTTCTTCGTGAACCTGGTGACCACGGGCCTGCACTCGTACGCGGGAGTTGGCTGACGCGACCGGTGACGGGCGGGTAGCGTCGCTCCCAGCACCGACAGCAGCGGAGGAACGAAGCGGTGACCGCAGGACACGACCCCACAGGGCAGGAACCGCAGAACCCTCATGGCGCCCACCATCTCGGCGAGGAACTGACCGACTCCACCCGGCCGCCCGAGGCCGCGGACTCGCCGGGCCTGTCCGAGAACCCCGAGGCGACGCAGCGCGTGAGCCCGCCGCAGAACCCGGCCCAGCAGGGCGCGGGAGTCCCGGAATCGGAGCAGACGCAGCCCGCGGTGCACTACCCGGCCCAGCAGCCCTACGACCCGAATCTGCCGCCGCTCACGCCGGAACAGGCCGCTGCGGCCGATCCCGCGCAGGCGGCGCACGGTCAGGGGCAGCAGGCCCCGGGTCAGCCGGGACAGGGCCAGCACGCGCAGGGCAACGCGCCGTATCAGCAGTACGCGCAGTACTCCCAGTTCGCCCAGCACGAGGCGGCCCAGCCCCAGTACGAGCAGCCCCAGTACGAACAGCCCCGGTCCTCGTATGCGCAGTCGTACTTCGAGGGCCAGCACGGTGTGCAGCCGGCCGCGCAGTACCCGCCCCAGTACGACCAGGCCCAGCACGGGCAGGTTCCGCAGGGGCAGGCACCTCAGGGGCAGGCGGCTCAGGGGCAGCCGTTGCCGCCGCTGCCGCAGCCGCAGCGCTCCGCGCAGGCGGCGGGTGATGCGGACCTGACCGGCACGAGCCTCGTCAAGCAGACGAAGCGGCCGCCGAAGTCGGGCTGGCGCAAGGCCCTCTATCTCGGCACGGGCAAGCTGGTCAACCCGGGGGAGGGTCCCGCGGACCGTGCGCAGCGGGACCTCACCGCGCGGGTCCAGCAGCCGCTACGCGGGTGCTACAAGATCGGCATCCTCAGCTTGAAGGGCGGCGTCGGCAAGACGACGACCACGACGACGCTGGGTTCGACGTTCGCGTCGCTGCGCGGCGACCGGGTGATCGCCGTCGACGCGAACCCGGACCGCGGCACGCTGTCGCAGAAGATCCCGATCGAGACCACCGCCACCGTGCGGCACCTGCTGCGCGATGCCGACCGGATTACGCGCTACAGCGACGTGCGTGCCTACACCTCGCAGGGCGGCAGCAGGCTGGAGATCCTGGCCAGCGAACAGGATCCGGCCGTGTCGGAGGCGTTCTCGGAGAACGACTACCGCAGGGCCGTCGACCTGCTCGAGCACTTCTACAACATCGTGCTCACCGACTGCGGCACCGGTCTGATGCACTCGGCGATGAAGGGTGTTCTGGACCTCGCGGACTCGCTGGTGATCGTCTCGTCCGGATCGGTCGACGGGGCGCGGAGCGCGTCGGCGACGCTCGACTGGCTCGACGCCCACGGCTACGGCGAACTGGTGCAGCGGTCGATCACGGTGATCAACTCGGTGCGTCCCAAGTCGGGCTCGGTCGACCTCGACAAGCTGACCGCGCACTTCTCGGCGCGTACGCGTGGCGTGGTGCGGATCCCGTTCGACCCGCACCTCGAGGAGGGCGCGGAGATCGACCTGGATCGTCTGGGCAAGAACACCCGCACCGCGCTGCTCGAACTCGCGGCCACGGTCGCCGACGGATTCGCCGCCGACCGGCTCGTCAGGTAAAGACCTGCCCGTGCGCCGCCGCCGGCGGCGATGCGGCGCAGGCACGACCGGCGCACAAACAGAAGGCCGACCGCGGGCCGGTGGATCACCGGCTGCGGTCGGCCTTCGGCGCTTGCGACGAGACTACTTGTCGTCCTCGTCGTTCGTCGTCGGCTTCTGTTCCCCGAGTTTGCGCAGGAATTCCGGGTCGTCGTCAGGGGCGACCGGGCTCTGCCGGGTACTCGCACCGACCCGTTCGGCACCGAGCAACCGCCACAGAACAACGGCAATGGTGATGGCGCCGATCGCCGCGAGCAAATACAGCATGCTCGCTCCTTCCCGTGGGCTGACTGACTCCAGCCTAGCGCCTCGAGGGAGTGCTCCGACGGGTAATGCGCCTCGGGGACGACCTCAGGGCTGCTGGGGACCGTTGGGGTCGGTGGTGAGCTCGGCGAGGAGCTCGTTGACCTCGGCCTCCCGGAATCGGCGATGTCCGCCCGGGGTACGGATCGATCCGATGCGGCCTGCCGTGGCCCAGCGGGTCACCGTCTTCGGGTCCACGCGGAACAATGCGGCGACCTCACCCGGGGTGAGCAGCCGTCCTCCTGTGGTCGCGGTCACTATCCGCCTCCTTTGAACCACCGTTGATCTTCAGTCCAGGTTCTGGACCGCCATCAATCGTGGCACTCCGCCCGTCGGGTACTCGAACGGTTGTTGGCGAGTAAAGAGGAGGTAATGGACAAACGGATCGGTTCGGACATTTGCCCTGGTGGGCGCGTTTCGGACCGGAACCCGGCCCGGCGGGGGACATGGGAAGGCCTTTAACGTGGCCGGGTGGACCATGTGGACCGGAAGATCATCGCCGCCCTCAGGGACAACGGCAGGGCCACCTATGCCGAGGTCGGCAGGACCGTCGGGTTGTCGCCGTCGTCGGTGCACGAGCGGGTCGGCAAGCTCGAGGCGGCCGGTGTCATCACGGGCTACCACGCGACGGTCGACCCGCGGGCCGTCGGACTGGGCGTGACCGCGCTGGTGGGTATCCAGCCCACCGACACCGCCTCCAACGACGAGATCGCGGACGAACTGAGCGTGCTGCCCGAGGTGGAGAGCTGCTACGCGGTCGCGGGGGACGAGGCGTTCGTGGTGAAGGTGCGGGTCGAGACCGTGGACGAACTCGAGCACACCCTCGGCAGGCTGCGGCGGATCGACGGGGTCGGACGCACCCGCACCACGGTGGTGCTGTCGACCCGCTTCGAGGGCAGGCCGAACAATCAGCTGCTCGACGACGACGTAACCTCGTAGAGCGTGAACGCCTCCGCACCGGCCACGCAGCTGCACCTCGCCCGTGACCTGACGCTGTACCTGCTCGCGCGGTTCGCGCTCGTCGCCGTCCTCGCCGCGCTGTTGGTGCTCGTCGGCGTGCCGCTGCTGGTGGCGCTCATCGTTGCGCTCGTCGTCGGACTGCCGTTGGGCATGTTGCTGTTCAAGGGCCTCAACGCGCGGGTCACGGCGGCGCTGGCGGCTCGCAACGAGAACCGCGCACGCAAGCGGGCTCAGTTGCGCGCCGAGCTGCGTGGCGAGCGCGGACCCGAGGACGCCGAGGAACCGCAGGGCACCGAGGACTCTGGGGACTCTGGGGACTCTGGGGACGCCGAGGAACCGGGCGCCCCGGAGCCGGGCGCCGCGGAGCCGGACGCCGCGGAGTCGGGTAAAGACACGGGCAAGGCGGCCGAGTGACGGTGTCGCCGGGGCCGGAGGGTCGCACGCGCCGCGACTGGGTCCGCGAAGCCGTTCGCATCATCGAGGCCGATGCCAACCGCTCGGCCGACACGCACCTGCACGTCTTCCCGCTGCCTCCCGAGTGGGGCATCGATCTGTACCTGAAGGATGAGTCGGTCCACCCCACCGGTTCCCTCAAGCATCGGCTCGCGCGTTCGCTCGTACTGTACGGGCTGGTGAACGGCCAGATCGGGCCGGAGACGACGCTCATCGAGGCATCCAGCGGCTCCACCGCGGTGTCGGAGGCGTACTTCGCGCGGATGCTCGGACTCGACTTCGTGACGGTGGTGCCGCGCACGACGAGCCAGGAGAAGATCGACCTCATCGAGTTCTACGGCGGCCGGTGCCACTTCGTGGACGTGCCGGTGGCCATGTACAGCGAGGCCGAACGGCTCGCCTCCGAATGCGGCGGGCACTACCTCGACCAGTTCACCTACGCCGAGCGCGCCACCGACTGGCGGGGCAACAACAACATCGCCGAGTCGGTGTTCGCCCAGCTCGAGATGGAACGGCATCCGGTGCCCGCGTGGATCGTCGTCGGGGCGGGCACGGGTGGTACGAGCGCCACGTTCGGCCGGTACGCGCGGTACCGGCGCTACGACACCCGCATCGCCGTGGTCGACCCGGAGAACTCGGCGTTCTACGGGGCGTGGGAGACGGGCGCGCGCGACTACGCGACGGGTATGCCGTCGCGGATCGAGGGGATCGGACGTCCGCGGGTGGAGCCGTCGTTCGTGCCCGAGATCATCGACGAGATGATCCGGGTGCCCGATGCGGGTTCGCTGGCGGCGATCCGGTTCCTGCGCGAGCACACCGGCCACTGGGCGGGCGGTTCGACGGGCACCAACCTCTACGGCGCGTTCACGATCATCGCACGCATGCTCGCCGTGGGCGAGCAGGGCAGCGTCGTCACGCTGCTGTGCGACGGCGGCGAACGCTACTCGAACACGTACTACTCCGACGAGTGGATCGCCGAGCAGGGCTTCGACCTCGCCCCGCACCGCAAGGCCCTCGACACCTTCCTCGACACGGGCCGCTTCCCGTAACCCCCGGTTCAAAGCTCCCAAGGGCCCCATAGTTGCGTTCAACGCGACTATGGGGCCCTTGGGAGCATTCGCGTTCAGGCGAGGGTGAGGGCGGCGGCGGTCAGCAGCGACCACGCGAGCATCGCCAGTCCGGTGTCGCGCAGCACCGGGACGAGTTCGAGTCCCGTCCGGCCGCTGACCATCGTGTGCACCGGCTTGACCAGCAGCAGCAACGCCGCCAGCGCGATGAACGCGAGCGGGTGCGCCAGGCCGAGGGCCACCGTCAACAGGGCAGTGACCACGACCAGCGCGACGTACAGCAGCCGCGTGCGCCGGTCGCCCAGCAGGACGGCGAGCGTGCGTTTGCCCGACTCGGCGTCGGTGGGGATGTCGCGCAGGTTGTTGGCGACGAGCACGCCCGAGGACAGTCCGCCGATCGCGACGGCGCAGGCGACCGCCTCCCACGTGACCGATCCGGCCTGCACATAGACCGTTCCCAGCACGGCGGCCAGTCCGAAGAAGACGAACACGGCGACCTCGCCGAACCCGCTGTAGCCGTACGGTTTGCGGCCACCGGTGTAGAACCACGCGGCGGCCAGGCACATGCCGCCGAGCAGCAGCAGTCGCCAGTGTCCCGTCGCCACCACCAGCACCAGTCCGCTGACCGCCGCGACCCCGAGGCAGCTCACGGCCGCCGTCAGTACCTGGATGGGCTGGGCGGCACCCGAGCCCACGAGCCGTAGCGGGCCGACCCGGTCGGCGTCGGTGCCGCGCACCCCGTCGGAGTAGTCGTTGGCGAAGTTCACGCCGATGATCAGCGACAGCGCCACGAGCAGCGCCAGCAGCATCCGCCACCACGAGAACGCGTCGAGCTGCGCGGCCACGCCCGAGCCCGCGATCACCGGTGCGAGCGCGTTGGGCAACGTGCGGGGACGTGCGCCTTCGATCCACTCTGCGACTGTCGCCATGCCCGCATTGTTTCGCGTGCCCGGTCGGTCGTGATCGGCAGGAGGGGCTCGGGCGGGCGAACGTCACGTCGTGAGCAGGGCGCGCACCGCGGCGCGGTCCACCTTTCCGGGCCCGATGAGCGGCAGCTCGGGGACCCCGCGCAGCAGCTTCGGCACCGCCGCCCTGCCGAGGTGCTGTTTCACCAGTGCCCGCAGTTCGTCGAACGGGACCTGCGCGAGCTCGGGGTCGGCGACCACGGCTGCGGCGATCCGCTGTCCCCATTCGGCGTCCGGAAGGCCGACGACGCACGCCGCGCGTACCGCGTCGTGGCTCGTCAGCACGCTTTCGACACCTCCGGCGGGCACCTTCACACCGCCGGTGTTGATCATGTCGTCGACGCGGCCGAGCACGGTGAGGGTGCCGTCGTCGTGGATGCGGCCCACGTCGCCGGTGCGGAACCAGCCGTCCGCCGACAGGACCTGTGCGGTCAGGTCGGGGCGCAGCCGGTAGCCGTGGGTGAGCGCCTCGCCGGCGAGTTCGATCCGGTCGCCCTCGCCGAGGCGCACCCGCACCCCGTCGAGGGGCACGCCGTCGTAGACGCATCCGCTGGCGGTCTCGCTCATGCCGTACGACGACACCGCGCGCACCCCGGCAGCCCTGGCGCGGGCTGCGAGGTCGTCGTCGAGCCGGGCTCCGCCGAGGACGATCGCGTCGTAGGCGGCGGCGCTGTGGGCCGCGCTGCCGCCCGCGTCGAGCAGGCGAGCCAGCTGGGTGGGCACGAGCGCCGTGTAGTGCGGGCCCGGCTCTCGCAGCAGTTCGCGGGTGGCCTCCGCGAACGCCTCGGGGCGGAATCCGGCGGAGATGTCGAGCACCACCGGGTCGGTGCCGGCCAGGTGCGCCCGCGTGAGCACCTGGAGCCCGCCGACGTAGTTGGCGGGCGTGGCCAGTAGCCAGCGGCCCGGTCCGCCGAGCCGCGCGTGGGTGGCGTGGGCCGAGGCCACGAGGGCCGACGCCGACAGCAGCACGCCCTTGGCCTCCCCGGTCGACCCGGACGTCGGGATGATCACCGCGGTGTCGGGTTCGACCGGCTCGCCGGGCGCCATGGCCTCGCGCAGCTCGGCGCTCTTCGGGTTGCGGGGATCGAGGGGCAACAGCGTGTCGCCGCCGGCGAGCGCGCTGCGCAACGCGGTGTCGAGCTCGGCGACCGAGCCAGGGGAACCGTCCGTGAACACGACCTGCACCGCACCAGCGTAGGTCGCCCCGTCGGCACCGGCGGTGCACCTGGGTGGCGTACCGGGGAGGTCAGCTGTCTCGGGACTGAGGGGATCGGTGCCGCGTGGTCTTCTTCACGGTGCCGTCGGGGTTGTACTGCTCCCAGGCGCCGACCTTCTTGCCGTGTTCGAAGTCGCCGCGGTCGATGGCCCGGCCTTGGGCGTTCCACCGTTCCCAGGTTCCGTGTTTCTCCCCGTGGAGGAAACTGCCGCGTTGCATCAGCTGTTCGTCGGCTCGGTACCAGGTCCACTGCCCGGACAGCTCGCCGTCGGCGTACTGGCCCTCGGCGCGCAGCCGGCCGTCGTCGGCGTAGTGCTTCCACTCGCCGTGGCGCAGGTCGTCGACGTAGGTGCCGACCATGAAACCGCCGTGCGCGTCCTTGTCGGTCCAGAGGCCCTGTTTGCGCTGCTGTTCGTCCCGCTCGTCCGGCGTCTCGGGCAGCGGGCGGGAGCGTTTGTCCGGGCTCATCCAAGCTCCTCCGCGGGGATGCACCCAAGGGCCCCATAGTTGCGTTCAACGCGACTATGGGGCCCTTGGGAGCGTGAATCCGCCGGGTCAGTAGTAGTACGGGTGGTTGGTCCAGTCCGGGTCGCGTTTCTCGAGGAAGGCGTCGCGGCCCTCGACCGCCTCGTCCTGCATGTACGCCAGGCGGGTCGTCTCGCCTGCGAACAGCTGCTGGCCGACGAGGCCGTCGTCGATCAGGTTGAACGCGTACTTGAGCATCCGCTGCGCCGTCGGCGACTTGCCCAGCACGTCGAACGCCCATTCCAGCGCCGTGGACTCCAGCTGTTCGTGCGGGACCGCCCTGTTGATGGCACCCATCTCGAAGGCCTCGGTCGCCGAGTACTCGCGGCCGAGAAAGAAGATCTCGCGCGCCCGTTTCTGCCCGACCTGGCGGGCCAGGTACGCCGAGCCGAACCCGCCGTCGAACGATCCGACGTCGGCGTCGGTCTGCTTGAACCTGCCGTGTTCGAGCGAGGCGAGTGTGAGGTCGCACACCACGTGCAGCGAATGCCCGCCACCCGCGGCCCACCCCGGAACGACGGCCATGACGACCTTCGGCATGAACCTGATCAGCCGCTGGACCTCGAGAATGTGCAGCCTGCCCGCTCGGGCCGGATCCACCGTGTCGGACGTCTCGCCGCTCGCGTACTGATAGCCGGACCGGCCGCGAATACGCTGGTCACCGCCGGAGCAGAACGCCCAGCCGCCGTCCTTCGGCGACGGGCCGTTGCCGGTGATCAGCACGCAGCCGATGTCGGAACTCGTCCTGGCGTGGTCGAGTGCGCGGTACAACTCGTCGACGGTGTGCGGGCGGAACGCGTTGCGCACGTCGGGGCGGTCGAACGCCACTCGGACGACGCGTTTGCCGGAACGGCTCTGGGTGGAACGGTGGTAGGTGATGTCGGTGAACTCGAACCCCTCGACGGGTGTCCACGCGTCCGGGTCGAACAGTTCCGATACCTGGGTGTCATGCACGCCTGGGACAATAGGCCGTTCCACCCGATGCATCGAGGGGGCTCGCACGTGAACCCTTCCACCGCGCAGGCGAGGGTCATCGTCGACGAGCTGGTCCGCAACACCGTCTCGCACGTCGTCCTGTGCCCCGGTTCGCGCAACGCACCGTTGTCGCTGGCGCTCCGGGACGCCGAGGCCGCGGGCAAGCTCACGCTGCACGTCCGGATCGACGAGCGTGGCGCGGGCTTTCTCGCTCTGGGCATCGGCGCGCGCACCGGGCGGCCCGTGGCACTGGTCTGCACCTCGGGTACAGCCGCCGCGAACTTCCACCCCGCCGTCCTGGAGGCCGACCGGGCTGGGGTGCCGTTGATCGTGCTCACCGCCGACCGGCCGCCCGAGCTGCGGGCTGCGGGCGCCAACCAGGTCATCGACCAGCAGCACCTCTACGGCGGTGCGGTGCGCTACTTCGACGAGCTCGCCGTCGCCGAACGCCGCGCCGGGCAGAACGCGTACTGGCGGAGCCAGATCTGCCGAGCCTGGAACGCCGCCTATGGCGAGTGGCGGTGCGGACCGGTGCACCTCAACGTGCCGTTCCGCGAGCCGCTCGTGCCCGACGGCGAGGCCGACTGGTACGAGTCGCTCGACGGCCGAGCCCGCGGGGCCAGGTGGACGGAACTGCCCGAGTACGGGGCGCTGCCGTCGTTCGTGGTGCCCTCGGCGCGGCAGGGACTGGTCATCGCCTGCGACGCGGGTGTGCACGCCGCCGGTGAATGGGCCTCGGAACACGGCTGGCCCGTGCTGTCGGAGACCGGAGGGCTCGGACTCGGCGGGGACACGGCCATCTCGGGTGGTGCGTGGCTGCTGGGGATCGAGGAGTTCCTCGCCGAGAACAAGCCGGAGCAGGTGCTGTGTATCGGCAGGCCGACCGTGTTCCGCCAGGTGCAACGCCTGTTGTCGGACCCGGCCGTCGAGGTGCTGCTCGTGCGGCCCGACGCGGACTGGCCCGCGCCGGCCCACAACGTGCGGCAGGTGGGGCAGTGGTTCGACGCGCCCACGAAGCCGGCGGACCCCGAGTGGCTGGCGCGGTGGCAGCGCGCCGACGCCGCCGCCGCGGCCGCGGTGCACGAGACGCTCGCTCGGGAGCCGTGGCCGAGCGGACTGCGGGTCGCCGAGGAGTTGGTGCGGGAGCTGCCACGGGACGCGCTGCTGGTGGTCGGCTCGTCCAACCCGGCGCGCGACGTGGCGCTCGTCGGCGGCAGGCGCCCCGACGTGCTGGTGCACCGCAACCGCGGGGTGGCAGGCATCGACGGCACCGTGTCGACGGCCGTCGGCGCGGCGAGCGTCCACAGGGGACCGTCGTACGCGCTGCTGGGCGATCTGACGTTCCTGCACGACATCAACGGGCTGTTGATCGGGCCCGCGGAGGACCGGCCCGATCTGACGATCGTCGTGGTCAACGACGACGGCGGAGGCATCTTCTCGTTGCTCGAACAGGGATCGCCCGAACACAGCGAGGGATTCGAGCGGATCTTCGGCACCCCGCACGGCGCCGACCTCGCAGCACTGTGTGCCGGTTACCGCGTGCCGTACCGCCGGGCGGACACGCTCGAGGAGTTTCGCGAGGCGCTGGCTC
>Ga0079224_100006101_pt1 | contig 15914 bp, 14 predicted proteins | sample Stecom2015_FD_80414 | JGI IMG/M metagenome (GOLD analysis project Ga0079224, IMG submission 80414) | Agricultural soil microbial communities from Utah to study Nitrogen management - Steer compost 2015 | ecosystem: Environmental > Terrestrial > Soil > Agricultural land | place: USA: Utah...
GCGGACGGCGAGGCGGTCGTGTACTGCGGCTCCGGCGTCACCGCCACCCACGACCTGCTCGCGCTCGAGGCCGCGGGCTTCCCGCGGGTGCGGCTCTTCCCCGGCTCCTGGTCGCAGTGGAGCGCGGACCCCGAACGGCCCGTCGCCGTCGGCCCGAACCCCTGAGCCCCCTCCCGCTCACGCTCCCGGGTTGATCTCCCGGATCGCCGCGATGATCTCGCGGTGCCGGCGTCGCTGCGCGGGACGCTGCTCCTCGGGCACGTCCTGGCCCAGCACCGCCGCCCAGATCGGGACCATCTCCTCGCGGTACGAGTGCCCGTGCCCGCCCGGCGCCGCGATCGACAGCGGCATGTCCGAGGCGATCTGCCAGAAGGTGATCCACGGGAACCAGCGCATCGCCGGGGTGACGTCGTGCCCCACCCGCTCCTGCAGCCAGGCCGGCTCCCGCCACAGCAGCGAGGGATCGAACCACACCACCGGGTCCGAGGGATGCTGGGCGAAGACCACGCGCGGGCTCTCCCACGGCACGTACAGGCCGCCCCAGTAGTTGCGGTGCAGGTCGCGCGGTCGGGTGACCACGCGGACGTGCCGCCCGTCGTCGATGATCGGCGCGACCGCGGGGGAGCCGGGCCGGGCACGGGAGGTCAGCTGCTCCCACAGCGGCGTGAAGCTCGGGGTGCCCGTCCACACCGCGCCGTCGACCGTGCGCAGCAGCTCGGGCAGGTCGCGGAACGCGGCGGTGCCGCCGAAGGCGCCCAGCGACTCGCCGGCCACGTACAGGCGCGGACGCCGCTCAGGCGGGAGCTGCGCCATCCGGCGCCGCACGCCCTGGACCAGCAGCGCGCCGGCGCGCTGCGGGGAGCGGCGGTCGGCGAGATAGGTGAGGGGGCTCGGGAAATAGGAGTACTGGAGGGAGGCGGTCGCGCAGTTCCCCGCGGTGAGGAACTCGATCGCGGACAGCGACCACTCCTGCAGCCAGCCGGTGCCGGTCCCGGTGAACAGCACCAGCACCTCCCGGTCCCAGGCGTCGGTGCGGTCCAGCTCCGCGATGACCGCCTCGACGGTGTCCTCGAGGGTGCGGGAGCCGGACTTCGCGGCGTACACGCGGATCGGCTCGGCCGCCTCACGGCCGACGGTGCGGGAGATCGTAGACGCCTCCGCGCCGGCGGAGACGATCTTGCGGCCGGGCGCACCGAGGGACTGCCAGCTCTCCAGCGAACCCGGCCCGCCCGAGCGCAGCGCGGAGGTGGGGCGCGGCACGTCGGGGGAGATCAGCCGGTTCGCCGCGTCGGCCCGCTCGATCATGCCCTCGAGCACCCGCCCGCGGATCAGCCGGTCCACCGCCACCGCGACCGTCGCGGCGGTCAGCAGCAGCGAGGCGGCGCCGACCACGCGCGCCGGCAGGTAGGGACGCAGCAGTGAACGGTAGAAGTGCGCGGTCGCGACGGTGGACCGGGCGGCGACGAGCGCGGCGAGGGAGAACCCGGCCCCGGCCGCCGTGCCGACCAGGTGCGTGGCGAGGTTCTTGGGCTCCTGGTGGACCAGATGGCTGATCTCCCGCTGCCGCATCACCCCTCGCACCCACGAGTAGGCGGTGATGCCGACGAGGGCGCACGCCCCCGCCCAGCGGGCGCGGCGGCGACGGTCAGGGGCGATGTCCACCTCGAGGCCGATCGCGGCGCCGGCGCGGCGCACGGCACGGCCGGCGAGGGCGCCGGCGGCGTAGCCGTAGACCTCCGACAGCCCGATGTTCGCCGCCCACATCCACCAGGTGCGGGGCAGCAGGCTCGGGGAGGTCGAGATCCATGCGGTCAGCGAGGCGCCGAGGAAGCCGCCGGTGTCCAGCGGGGCGGCGATCGCCGAGCGGCGCGCCCCGCGACGCGCCCGGCGGGTGGTGCGTCGCAGCGCTCGCGCGGCGCCGCCGGTGAGGCCGGTCAGGGAGGACAGTGCGGAGGCAGGGCCGAAGCGCATGGGGGAAGGCTATCGGAGGACGTCCGGCAGGCGCGATGCGCTTCCTCCGTACCCTGGGGGCATGAAGATCCTGCTTCCCGACACCATGCCCCTGGACCCGACGCTGCCGGAGGGCTGGGAGGCGGTCGTGGTCGACGCCCGCGCCGAGATCCCCGCCGCCCATCACGACGCCGCCGCCCTCGTGGTCTGGGGCTCCTCCCGCCGCCACCTCGCCTCCGCCGCCGCGGACCTGCCGCAGCTGCGGCTGGTCCAGTCCCTCGCCGCCGGGGTCGAGGGGATCCTCGCCGCCGGCTTCGCGGACGACGTCGTCGTCGCCACCGGCGCGGGCCTGCACTCGAGGACCGTCAGCGAGCATGCGCTCGCCCTGCTGCTCGCCCTCGTGCGGCGCCTGCCCGAGGCCCGCGAGGCGCAGGAGCGCCACGAGTGGAGCGACGAGCTCGGGGGCCTGCAGCCCCTGCACCCCGAGGGACGCCTCACCACGCTGCTCGGCGCGCGCGTGCTGATCTGGGGCTTCGGCAGCATCGGGCAGACCCTCGCCCCGATGCTGCAGGGCCTCGGCGCCCAGGTGCGCGGCGCCGCTCGCAGCGCCGGCACCCGCGCCGGCGTCGAGGTGATCGCCGAGGCCGATGTGCCCGCCGCCCTGCCGGGCACCGACGTGCTGGTGAACATCCTGCCCGCCACCGAGCACACCGCCGGGATCGTGGGCCGCGAGGTGCTCGCCGCGCTGCCGGACCACGCGATCCTCGTCAACGTCGGCCGCGGCGCGACCGTCGACCAGGTCGCGCTGCGCGAGGCGCTCGAGGCGGGGACCCTCGGCGCGGCCGGCCTCGACGTCACCGAGCCCGAGCCGCTCCCGTCCGGCGACCCGCTGTGGGACGCGCCGCGCCTGCTGATCACCCCGCACGGCGCAGGAGGCCGGCCCGTCGGCGCCGATGAGCGGATCGCCGCGAACCTCCGCGCCCTGGTCGAGGGCGGCGAGGTGCTGCACCCGGCCGCGCGCTGACGCCGCGCCGGGGCGCCTCAGCCGGCGAGATCGGCGGCGAGGCGCTCGACGGCCCGGGCCGAGGTCTCCGCGACCACGTCGATCTCGAGGTGGAACTGCTGACCGGCGGCGGGACCGCACAGGTCCGAGACGGCGCGCAGCGCCACGAAGGGCACGCCGAGCGTCTCGGCGGTGCGGGCGGTGGCGGTGGTCTCCATGTCGGCGCTGAGCGCGCCGGGGAACCGCTCCCGCATCGGGTCCGCCAGCGGGGCGGTGACGAAGGCGTCGCCGGCGAGCATCAGCCCGCGCCGCACCGCGGCCGTCTGGTCGGCGCGGGCGGCGCGCTCGGCCCGGTCCACCCAGGACGTCTCGGCCACGATCCGCTCGGGCCCGCCGGGCAGCTGCCCGGGGGCGTAGCCGAAGGCGGTCGCGTCCGCGATCGACCAGGCGAAGGTCTCGCCCACGATCACGGTGCCCACCTCGACATCCGCGGCGAGGCCGCCGCAGGAGCCGGCGGCGACCACGAGGGCGGGGGAGAGGGCGAGGACGCCCCAGGTCGCGGCCGCGGTCGCGGCGGCGACGCCGATGCCGGTGGTGACCACGACGGCCTCGGACCCGCCGAGGCGACCGCGGACGGCCGCGACCGGGGCGGGGAAGGGGACCTCGACGGGGGCGGGGTCCTCGAGGCGGGAGGTCAGCGGCGCGGCCTCCTCGGGCATCGCGACGAGGACCAGCAGGGGAGCGGGGGCGGAGGTCTCAGGCATGGTCGAAGCGTACCGGCGGGAGGAAGCCCGGCCGGTGCCGCTCCCGCACCGTCCAGGCGGGTTCGTTAGTCTGGGCGGACCGGCACAGAGGCGGCCCGAGCGGCCGCGGACAGGAGGGCAAGCGATGGGTCGCATCCGAGACGCCGTGGTGACGGGGGCTCGCGCCGCCGCGAGGATCCCGATCCCCTCCGCCCTCACCCATCAGGCGCTGCGCGAGGCGCGCAGCCCGCAGCCTCCCTCGCACGTGCTGAAGTCCCATGCGATCGAGCAGGAGATGATCGGCCGCACCCGCACCGTGTGGCTGGACCGCCACCACCGCGGCAACGGCCTGATCATCCACCTGCACGGCGGCGCCTACGTCTCGGGCCCCTTCACCAGCGACTGGGCCTGGCTCTCCCGGCAGGTCGAGGCCCAGGACTGCGCCGGGCTCATGGTCGACTACCGCAACGCCCCCGATCACCAGCACCCCGTCGGCCGGGACGACGTCGAGGCGGTCCTCGCCGCGCTCGCGGCCGACGGGCGGCTGGGCGAGGGCCCGTGGGTCCTCAGCGGCCAGCACTCCGGCGGCGGGCTCGCCGTGGTCGTCGCGCGGCGACTGGTCGAGCAGGAGTCCGAGGCGCTCGCGCCGGTGCCCGCCCCGGCCGCGATCGTGCTGATGTCGCCCTGGCTGGACCTGGAGCTGTCCGCCGCGTGGATGAGCGAGACGGACCAGTCCGATCCGGTGCACGAGCGGCGCCTGCTGCGCGATGCGGCCCGCCGCTACGCCGGGCGCACCCCGCTGGACGATCCGGACCTCTCCCCGATCAACCGGGGCCTGGAGGGCCTGCCGCCGCTGCACCTGAGCGTCGGCCAGAAGGACCTCTTCGCCTCCGACGCGCGGGTCGCGCGGCTCCAGCTCGAGGAGAACGGCGAGGAGGTCGCCTATCGGGAGATCGGCGGCCGCCTCGGGCTGCAGCTGATCCCGCGCAAGGGCGAGGACATCGAGCGGCTGCACCGCGAGCAGTCCGAGCTGATCGGCCGCGCCCTGGGCCGGAAGGACCGGGACGGCCGGGAGGGCTGAGCGGCCCCGTCAGCCCTCGACGACCACGAGCGAGGGGGCGGGGGCGGCGACGGTCCAGCGGTGCCGCGGCATCGCCTTCACCAGCCCCGCCACGAGCAGGGCGTGGCCCACCAGGTAGGTCAGCATCACCAGCTCCGTGCTGAACGCGATCGCGGCGCCGGGCAGGAACCAGTCCATCCCCAGCAACGAGCTCGACAGCAGGAACAGGGTGCCTCCCGTCCAGGTCAGGCCGTTGCCGCCGGCCGAGAGGAAGGCCATCGTCGCCAGCGCCACCGCATAGGCGGCCACCATCGGCAGCAGGGAGCCGGCCCCGTCCGCGCAGGCGACGAACAGCCCGATCACCACGGCGCCGTAGGGGATCGCGAGCGCGATGCGCATCGAGTCGCGGGAACGGGTCCACAGCGGCACGAGGGCGGCCGAGTAGCAGATCAGCGCGCCCAGGAAGCCGACGACGACGAGCATCCCGCTGCCCTCGACGGGGACCTGCCCCACGCTGTCGCCGATCCATGCGCAGACCAGGGCGCCGAGCATCAGCCCCGTCGTGCGGGAGCGGTACGGGGCTGCGGTGAGCACCACGGCGATGAGCACCGGGGCGAACATCGGCTGGGTGATCCGGCAGATCAGATCCGCGTCGGCCAGGAGCGCGCCGAGGTGGACCAGCGCGAGGAGCGCATAGGCCCCCCACAGGGCGCGATGGGCCGAGCGGATCGTGGACACCGTCCCAGCGTAGGAAGCAGATCCTGGCTCTGACCAGGGATCGACCGCCGGACTGGGGCACGTTTGGGTAACGGCGGACACGGTTCGGTCACGACGGGGGAGGGATGTCCGAAATGCCGCGCCGGGGGTGCCGTCACATCTGCTGCGGCGCCTCCACCCCGAGCGCGTCGAGGCCCTCGACGAGCACCCGCTCGGCGAGCTGTGCGAGGGCGAGACGGCCCGCGCGCACCTCCGCGTCGTCCTCCTTGAGGATCGGGGAGGCGTCGTAGAACGCGGTGAACGCCTGCGCGAGGGAGAAGAGATACGCGCACAGGCGGTGCGGCTCGTACTCCGCGCCGACGGAGGCGAGGACCGGGCCGAACTCGAGCAGCTGCAGCGCGAGCGCCCGCTCCGCGTCGTTCACGACCAGGGGCGCCGCCGCGGCGGTGACGCCGGCCGTCTCGGCCCGTCGGCCGATCGAGCGGATCCGCGCCACCGCGTACTGGAGGTAGGGCGCGGTGTTGCCGGTCAGCGCCAGCATCCGGTCGAGGTCGAAGGTGTAGTCCGAGTCGTGCGCGGTGGAGAGGTCGGCATACTTCACGCCGCCGATGCCGATCGCGTGCGCGATCTGGTCGCGCTCCTCGTCGGAGAGGTCGGGGCGCAGCTCGTCGATGACGGTGCGGGCCTTCGCCACCGCCTCCTCCAGCAGCGCCATCAGCCGCAGCGAGGCGCCGGAGCGGGTGCGCAGGATCTTGCCGTCCTCGCCGAGCACGGAGCCGATCTTCACATGGGTCGCCTCGACCTCGTCCGGCAGCCAGCCCGCCTCCCGTGCGGTGGCGAACACCATCCGGAAGTGGAGCTCCTGCGCGGTGCCGACGACATAGGCGATGCGGTCCGCCCCGAGGTCCCGCACGCGATGGCGGATCGCGGTGAGATCGGTGGTGGCGTAGCCGTAGCCGCCGTCGGACTTGCGGATGATCAGCGGCAGCGGCTGCTCGTCGCGCCCCGTGAAGCCCTCCGGGAAGACGCACAGCGCCCCGTCGGAGATCCGGGCGATCCCGTCGGCCTCCAGGTCGGTGCAGGTGGTCTCGAGCTGGTCGTTGTAGGTCGACTCGCCGGCGAGGTCCTCGTCGGTCAGCGTCACGTCCAGCATCTCGTAGATGCGGTGGAAGTACTCCTTGGACAGCCCCACCAGGTGCGTCCAGATGCGCAGCGACTCGGCGTCCCCGGACTGGAGGGTCGCTACGCGCCGACGCGCTCGCGCGGCGAAGCCGGACTCGCCGTCGGCGGCGGCCTCGGAGGCGTCGAACTTCCCGCGCGCCGCCTGGTAGAAGGCGTTGGGGTCGGTGGTCAGCAGCTCCGCCTCGGCGCTGTCCTCGCCCACCTCGAGGAGATGCTCGATGAGCATCCCGAAGGGGGTGCCCCAGTCGCCGATGTGGTTCTGGCGCACCACGGTATGGCCGAGCTTCTCCAGGGTGCGCGCGATCGAGTCGCCGACGACGGTGGTGCGCAGATGGCCGACGTGCATCTCCTTGGCCACGTTCGGCGCCGAGTAGTCGAGCACCACGGTGTCCGGGTGCTCGGGAGCGGGCACGCCGAGCCGGGTGTCGGCCGCGAGCTCGGCGGCCTGCGCGGCCACCCAGTCGGTGCGCAGGCGGATGTTCAGGAAGCCAGGACCGGCGATCTCCGGGGTCTCCGCCATGTCCGAGAGATCCACGGCGGCGAGGATGTCCGCGGCGATGTCGCGGGGCTTGCGGCCGAGGCGCTTGGCCAGTCCCATCGCGGCGTTGCACTGGAAGTCCGCGAACTGCGAGGGGCGGATGATCGGGTCGGCATCCGCGAACTCGGACCCGAAGGCGGCGGCGAAGGCGGACTGGAAGCGCTCGGTCAGCGCGATCTCGGGAGCTGGCATGCGTCCCAGAGTAGTGGCCCTCCCGCTCGGTCGGGGGACAGCCCCCTGGCCGCGGACAGCAACGGTGCCTACCCTGGCTCCATGCGTTCCCTCCTGAGCCTGGTCCTGAACATCATCTGGCTGCTGACCGCCGGCTGGTCGCTCTTCCTCGGCTATCTCCTCGCCGGGATCCTGGCCTGTCTCCTCGTCGTCACGATCCCGTTCGGACTCGCGTCCTTCCGCATCGCGGGCTTCGTGATCTGGCCCTTCGGCCGCGAGGTCGTCGACACCGGCCGCGGCGGCGCCGCCGGCACGATCGGCAACGTGATCTGGTTCGTGATCGCCGGCTGGTGGCTCGCGCTCGGCCACGTCGTCACCGCCGTAGCCCAGGCCGTCACGATCATCGGCATCCCGCTCGCGTGGGCGAACCTCAAGCTGATCCCCGTGACCTGCTTCCCCTTCGGCAAGGAGATCCTCGACGCGGACTCGGCCCGCGCCCGCATGCTCCCCACCGCGCGGTGAGCATGGCGCATCCCGGCGTCGACCAGGACGAGTACCGCCGCCTCAGCGACCTGATCGCCATGGGCCTGGCCGTGGTCAGCACCCGGCAGGGGCCCCACGACCTGCTCGTCACCGTCGACTCCTATCTCGACATCTCCTACGACCCGCCGACGATGGGCCTGGCCCTGTACGGGCTCTCCCGCGCCGCGGAGGCGGTGGAGGAGGCGGGCCACTGCTGCCTGAGCCTGCTCGCCGAGGACCAGCAGGCGCTCGCCGACCGCTTCGGCACCCCCGGCGCGCCGCTGCAGGGGATGCTCGCCGGGATCGAGGCGGGGCGCACCGCCGACGGGGACGCGATCCTCCCCGGTGCGCTCGCCCACTTCGCGCTGCGCATCGAGCAGGGCGTCGACGCCGCGACCCACCGCCTCCTGATCGGTCCCGTCGTCGAGATGGGACAGGGCGGTGCCGAGGCGGGCCCCGCGATCCGCTTCGCGGGGGAGAAGCGGGAGCTGCGGCCGTGAGCGCCCTGCTGCGCCTGGCACTGCGGGCGGTCGCCCGGGCCGGCCGCTTCGACGTGCGCGAGGACTACCAGCGCGTCCGCGCCCTCCAGCGACGTCTGGCCTCGCTGCCGACGGCCCGTTACCGCACCCCCACCTGGGACACCTTCTCCGACGCCCCCGACGGGCATCGCGTGCCGGTGCGGGTGTTCGCGCCGACCGAGCGGCGTCGCGAGGACCTGCTGCTGTTCTTCCACGGCGGCGGCTGGGTCACCGGCGACATCGAGAGCTACACCCCCGCCTGCGCCACTATGGCGGACCTCACCGGCTGCCACGTCGCCTCCGTCGACTACCGCCTCGCCCCTGAGCACCCCTTCCCCGCCGGGCTCGAGGACTGCTACGGCGTCGCGCGCGGCCTGCTGGAGGACCCGGGCCGGGCGGGGCTCACGGACCCGGACCGGATCGTGCTGGTCGGGGACTCCGCGGGAGGGAACCTCGCCGCCGCCGTCTCGCTGCTGCTGCGCGAGAGCGGCCACCGCGTCCCCTCGCGCCAGATCCTGCTCTACCCGGTCACCCACTACGACCACGACCCCGCCACCTCCCCCTTCGAATCCGTGCGCCGGCTCGGCGACCGCTACCGGCTCACCAGCACGGAGGTCCAGGACTATCTCGACCTGTACGTCCCGTACCCCGCGCTGCGCCGCAGCCGCCTGGTCGCCCCGCTGATGGCCGAGGACCTCTCCGGACAGCCGGACACCCTCCTGCTCAGCGCGGGCCTGGACCTGCTGTGCGACGAGGGGGAGGCCTACGGACGCGCGCTCGCCGCGGCCGGGAACCGGGTGCGGATCCACCGCCTCGAGGAGGCGCTGCACGGGGTGATCACCCTGCCCCGCTTCGCGCGCCCCCTGAAGGAGGCGTACGAGGTGATCGACGAGTTCCTGGAGCAGGGGCCGTGAAGCTCTCCCTGCCGGTCCGGCGACGGCACTGGGTGCGCCTGGACAACGCCTCGAACATCTTCCTCGCCGCGCGCAGCGACGTGGACACCAAGGTCTTCCGCATGGCCGCCGAGCTGGACCACGAGGTCGACCCGGCGCTGCTGCAGGAGGCCCTGGACGCGACCTACGAGCGCTTCCCGCTCTACCACGCGGTGCTGCGCCGCGGCGTGTTCTGGTACTACCTCCAGGACAGCGACCTCCGCCCCGTCCTCGAGCCGGAGACCGAGCACACCTGCGCCCCGATCTACCAGGCGGACCGCCGCACCCTGCTGTTCCGCGTCGTCCACCACCGCCGCCGCGTGAGCCTCGAGGTGTTCCACGCCCTCTCCGACGGGACCGGGGCGCTGTGGTTCCTCACCGCCCTGCTGGAGGAGTACTGCCGCCGCCGCTTCGCCCCCGAGGACACGACGGACGTGGCGGGCTCGGTCGAGCCGGAGGTCCACGAGCTGGCCGCCGACTCCTTCGCCCACCACTTCCGTCGGCGCACACGGGCCGAGCGCGCCGCCCGGGCGCGGGAGGAGCAGGAGCGGGCCGCGCACGAGGAGGAGTTCAGCCGCGAGGCCGCCTCCGCGATGCTGCGCGCCGAGGAGGAGGAGCCCGCGGGCGAGGACCGCGAGACCTCCGGAGCCCCCGACCCCGCCCCGCCCGCGCCGCGACGGGTGCTGCGCCTGCGCGGCACCCGCACCCCCGACCACCGCACCCGCGTCCTCGAGCTGACGATGCCGGTGGCGCCGGTGCTCGCCCTCGCGAAGGGGGAGGGCGTGGCGATGTCGATGTTCCTCACCGCCGCGTTCTTCGAGGCGATCCGCCGCACCGGCGCGCTGGAGCGGGACGCCCGCGGCGCCCGCACCCTCGCCGCCTCGGTGCCGGTGAACCTGCGCCAGTTCTTCCCCTCCGACTCGGCCCGCAACTTCTTCGCCACGATCACCGTCTCCCACACCTACGGCGCCGGCGGCGACTCCCTCGGCGAGGTCGCGCGCCGGCTCCAGGAGGCCTTCGGCGCCGAGGCGAGGCCGGAGGCGCTCGAGGGGAGGCTGCGCCGCCTGATCCGGGTGGAGCGCGCTCCGCTGGCCCGGATCGTGCCCCGCCCGCTCAAGGACGTGCTGCTGGGGCTGGCCAACCGGGCGAACAACCGCTCGCTCACCGTCGCGATCTCGAACCTGGGCCGGGTGACGCTGCCCGAGGCCGCCGCCCCGCACGTCGGCCGGATGCTCTTCCACGTCTCCGCCGCACGGCCCCAGTTCTGCGCCATCTCCCACGCCGGCCTGCTCACGATCTCCTTCACCTCGCCCTTCGTCGAGACGGAGCACGTGCGGGAGTACGCGCGGATCCTCACCGAGGCCGGCATCGAGGTGTCCGTGGCCGCGTCCCGGACCACCGAGGCGGAGCTCGCGGAGGTCGGCCGATGAGGAGATGCCCCGACTGCGCGGTCGGCGTCGAGGGGGAGTGGACCCGCTGTCCCCTGTGCGCGGCGACGCTCGAGGGCACCGCCTCGCCGAGCCCCTATCCGGCGGTGCCGCTGCGCTTCCGGCGCCGCCGGGTGCTGCGCGTGCTCACGCTGACCTCGCTGGCGGTGATCGCGCTGTCCTTCCTCGCCCAGCTGCTGTTCCGTCCCGAGGAGCAGGGCCTGGGGGCGCTGCGCTCGGTGTGGCTGGGCGTGGTCGCGACCTGGCTGGTGGTGCTGGTCGCGGTGAGCAAGCGTCGCAACCTCGCGAAGTTCATCGTCTATCTCGTCGCGCTCGCCGGCGGCGTCTGCGTGTACTGGGACTACCTGACCGGCTGGGACGCCTGGTCCCTCACCTTCGTGGTGCCGATCCTGTGCGCCGCCTCCCTGATCGGGCTGGTGATCACGGTGCGGGTGGTGCGGATGCAGGTGGGCGACTACATCGTCTATTCCGGGCTGACGGTGCTGCTGGGGCTCACCCCGATCGTGTTCCTGGCGCTGGGCTGGGTGGGCACGGTGATCCCCTCGGCGATCTGCGGCGGCCTGAGCGTGCTCTCGATCGTGCTGCTGCTGACGGTGCGCGGCGGCGCGGTGCGGCAGGAGCTGGCCACGCGCCTGCACCTGTAGCGAAGATCCCACGGCGCGCCGACGGCCCCTGCGTCCCCGCGCTCCCTAGGATGCGAGGGGCAGGCTTGCGCCCGGGCGACCGTCCGGGCGACGAACAGCAGGAGAGAAGGTCGATGGACAGGGATCCGCGCTCGGAGGAGGACCAGGACGCCGACTGGATCTTCGCCATCGACGACCCCCACAGCCTCCCCACCGATCGCCTCCCCGGCCGCGAGGAGTTCGACCGCTACGCCCAGCCGCTGCTCGCTCGCCGCGGGCAGGGCCCGGCGCTGCCGGACCAGGACCGCCCCGGCGCCGAGCCCGACGCGGTCACCGGCGCGATCCCCGCCGTGGACGGCGAGGAGGACGGCTCCGACGGGACCGACGACGGCACCGTCGCCCCGCTCGCCCGCCCCCGCGTCGTCTCCTACGCCCGGTCGGGCACCACCCCGAACGCCGAGGACGACGAGATCCCGATCGCCGGCTTCCAGCTGCCGGAGCGCTTCAAGGACCTGGGCCTGTTCGACGCGCTGCGCGACGTGCTCGCCCTGATCTGCCTCACTTCCGCCCTCACCACGACGTTCACCGTCGCGGACAACCCGGTCCTGGACCTGCTGGGCCGGATCTCGATCGGCGTCGCGCTCGTCGCGCTGGTCGCCGTCCACGCCCTGCGCTGGATCCCCGCCGCGCCGCCGCTGCGCGCGATCCGGACGCTGCGCGTGGCGGGCATGGCCCCCGCCCTCGCCATCGCCCTGCTCGTCCTCGGCGCGGACCTCGTCCTCTCCCTCCCGGTGCTCTTCGCTCCCCTGCCCGACGGGCCTCCCGTCGGGATCGGCGTCGGCGTCTCCCTGCTGCTGCTCGGCGCGATCCTCGGCATCGAGCCGCGCGCCCACGAGGGCTATCTCCCGCAGGAGCGGGCCCGTCGTGCCGCTCGACGGCTGCTCCTCGGGGTCGGGATCGCCGCGGCGGCCGCGCTGCTGCTGGCGCTGGTGATGATCGTCGGCCGCCTGTTCACCACCGGCTGGGCGTTCTCGCTGATGACCTTCGCGAACACGCTGATCTCCGCGCTGCTGCTGGCCGTGGTGCTCGCCTCCGCGCTGCGCCGGGAGCGCTCCTGGTACGTCTTCTCCACCGCCGTCGTCGCCGGGCTCGCGATCGCGGCGCTGGCCGACAACACCCTCGGGCTGCAGTTCGCCGCCCCGATCAGCGTCGCTCGCGGCTTCGTCTACCTGCCCTTCCTCCTCGCCGCGCTGGGGCTGATGATCTCCCGCTCCTTCGTGCGCTCCATGCCGCTGTCGTTCCGCCGCACCGACTGGCTGGTGTACTCGGTGCGCGCCCTCGAGCTCAGCGCCCTGATGCACTCCGCCGCGGTGCTGTGGCACCTGATGGGCGCCCTCGCGGCGACCTCTGTGCCCCGCCCCGGCGGCCCCGTCCTCCACCTGGCCGACGCCGCGGTCTGCGCCTGCTTCGTGGTGGTCTCCGTCTTCGGCCGCACCGCGCTGCTCTCCCGCCCCGCGGTCAGCGCCCGGGCCAGCGGGGTCGTCGCCTCGCTCGTCCTGGTCGTCGTCGGCTTCCTCGACGTCATCGTCAGCTCGATCGCGACCGCGAGCGGCGCGGGCCTGGTCACCGGCGGCGTCGCCCTCGTGCTCGGCATCGCCACCGCGCTCATGCTCACGGTCCCCGCCCCCGTGCGGGACGAGTTCGGCGCCCCGGACATCACCCGCATGTTCGCCGACTTCCGCGCCCGCGACAACGGCCGCGTCTCCCTCCTCGACCTGGTCCCCGACGTCTCCGACGCCACCGCCGAGCGGAAGATCTTCCCCGGCAGCTGACCGGCCCGCCGGCCCCGTCCCTCCCCACCCCTGGAGAACCATGTTCCGCTGGAGCCTGCACGGAGACGGCCGCACCGTCGCCCCCGACGCGATCGTCCTGCCCGAGGAGCGGCTCGCCTGGCCGCTGACGATCGGGATCGGCGCCCAGCACGTCATCGCGATGTTCGGCGCGACCTTCCTGGTCCCCGTCATCACCGGCTTCCCACCCTCGACCACGCTGCTCTTCTCCGGCATCGGCACCCTGCTGTTCCTCACGATCACCTGGAACCGGGTGCCCAGCTATCTCGGCTCCTCCTTCGCGTTCATCGCCCCGATCACCGCCTCCACCCAGGCCGACTCGATGGGCGCCGCGCTCGGCGGGGTGCTCGTCACCGGCGTGCTGCTGGCCCTGCTGGGCCTGCTCGTGCAGCGGATCGGCACGGGCTGGATCGGCCGACTCATGCCGCCGGTGGTGATGGGCTCGATCGTCGCCCTGATCGGCCTGAACCTGGTGCCCACCACCTACCAGAACAACTTCTCGCAGGCCCCGGTCACCGCGACCCTCACCCTGATCGCGATCCTGCTGTGCACCGCCCTGTTCCGCGGGCTGCTGGGACGCATCAGCGTGCTGGTCGGCGTGGTCGTCGGCTACCTGATCGCGCTCGCCCGCGGCGAGGTCGACTTCACCCCGGTGCGGGAGGCGGCCTGGCTGGGCCTGCCCGAGTTCCACCACCCGGAGTTCAACCTCGGCCTGCTGCCGATCTTCCTGCCCGTGATCGTGGTGCTGCTGGCGGAGAACGTCGGCCACGTGACCAGCGTCGGCACCATGACCGGGAAGAACCTCGACCACATGGTGGGCCGCACCCTCTTCGCCGACGGCGCCGCGGCCGCGCTCTCGGCCACCTTCGGCGGCTCGCCGACGACCACCTACGGCGAGAACATCGGCGTCATGAGCGCCACGCGCGTCTACTCCACCGCCGCGTACTGGGTCGCGGGCCTGGTGGCGATCGGCCTGTCCCTCTCCCCGAAGGTCGGCGCGCTGATCAACACCATCCCTCCGGGCGTGCTCGGCGGCGTGACCTTCGTGCTCTACGGCCTGATCGCGATCGTCGGCTTCCGCATGTGGATCGACGGGAAGGTCGACTTCGCCCGTCCCGTGAACCAGATGACCGCGGGCGTCGCCCTCGTCATCGCGATCGCGGACCTGCACTGGGAGGTCGGCGGCTTCGCCTTCACCGGCATCGCGCTGGGGACCGTGGCGGCGCTGGCGATCTTCCACGGCATGCGCGGCATCGGCCGCCTCACCGGGACCGAGCGCGGCCCGGCCGACGGGCGCGCCGACCAGGATCAGGAGCCTGCTCGACGCCGGCGATGAGGTGCGACTGGAGCGCACCCGCGTGCGCTCCCCGTCGCGATGCTGTCGGGAGTGGTGCTGGTCGCCCTCGCGGACGTGCTCGGGCGCACCCTGATCGCGCCCGCCCAAGTGCCCGCCGGGCTCATGGGTCCGCTGATCGGGGCGCCGTACCTGGTCTGGCTGCTCTGGCGCTCGCGAGTGGGATGAGCCACGTGCGCCGGGTCGGGCATGTGAGTTCCCCGACCGTCGCGCCGGACGGCGCAACAGCGCGTGGAAGCGTGCTGATCTGCGCAGATGCCGGTTGTCCGACCTTCGAACTCTGGATCGGCCTATTCTCGGCATACCCTGGTCGTCCTGCACAGTTGGTGGGAATCCGATAGTCGACAAGAAGGGACCGCTATGAGCAGCTCAGGTCACGACCAGGGAGCGGAGGTGCCCGCGCAGGGCCCCGACATCTCCGCATGGCCCGAAGAGCTTCCCAGGACCGTTCATCTCCCCCGGTCCCAGCAGATCGCCACCGACGACTCCGACGACGAGATCACCGAGAAGCTGCGCCGACAGGGCGCGCGCATCAGCAAGGGCACGATCGCGCCGGCCGTGTTCTGGCCCGCGATGGCCGTGATCCTCGGCGTCGCACTGCTGTCGGTGCTGTTCCCCGAGAGCGCCGGCAACGTGATGGAGACCTCGCAGGGCTGGATCGTGGCGAACCTCGGCTGGTTCTACATGCTGGCCATCGGCATCTTCGTCGCCTTCGCGATCATCGTCGCGCTGTCCAGGTGGGGGTCGATCCGCCTGGGCCGCGACGACGACGAGCCCGAGTTCGGGCTGCTGTCCTGGTTCGCGATGCTGTTCTCCGCCGGCATGGGCGTCGGGCTCGTCTTCTACGGCGTCGCCGAGCCGCTGAGCTACACCACCACCGCGCCGAAGCCCGGCTGGGACGTCGAGGGCGTCGAGGCCTCGGGCCTCGCGATGGCGCAGACCTTCCTGCACTGGGGCCTGCACCCCTGGGCCGCCTACGCCGTGATCGGCCTCGCCATCGCCTACGCGATGCACCGCCGCGGCCGCCCCGTCTCGATCCGCTGGGCCCTCGAGCCGATCTTCGGCGACCGGGTCAAGGGCTGGATCGGCGACGTCATCGATGTGCTCGCCATCTTCGGCACCGTCTTCGGCATCGCGACCTCGCTGGGCCTGGGCGCCCAGCAGATCGCCGCCGGCATGCAGGTCATCGGCCTGGTCGACGAGGTCACCACGAACTTCCTGGTCGTGCTGATCATCGTCATCACCTTCATCGCCACGCTCTCTGTGGTCAGCGGCGTCGGCGCCGGCATCAAGTGGCTCTCCA
>Ga0079224_100006102_pt1 | contig 15913 bp, 12 predicted proteins | sample Stecom2015_FD_80414 | JGI IMG/M metagenome (GOLD analysis project Ga0079224, IMG submission 80414) | Agricultural soil microbial communities from Utah to study Nitrogen management - Steer compost 2015 | ecosystem: Environmental > Terrestrial > Soil > Agricultural land | place: USA: Utah...
ACGACAACGACCGGTTCGTCGGCACCGGGGGCAACGACACGATCAAGGGCGCGGGCGGCGAGGACGTCCTGTTCTGGCGGCCCGGACAGGGCGTGGACACGTTCGACGGCGGCGACGACCTGGACAAGGCCGACATCGTCGTCCGTAACGGTTTCTCGCTGACCGACGGCATCGACGAGGAGGTGCTCGTCGGCAGGCTCGACGCCAACGGCGACATGGTCACCGGCGTGAGCCTGTTCAACGTCGAGGTGGTCGAGTTGCGGGCCGGCAGTCCCGGTCAGCAGCCGGCGCGGTTCCATCTGGAATCGGACGCCGGCATCTCCGCAACCTTCTTCGGCTCCAGGGGGGACGACATCGTCGATGCGCGCAACTTCGACGGCATCGGCGAGATCCACGGCGGGCGCGGCGATGACCGCCTGCTGGGCGACCGCGATACGTCGACGCTGATTACCGGCGGTGCCGGCAACGACACGCTCGCCGGCGGCAGTGGTGGCGAGACCATCGACGGCGGCGCCGGCAACGACGTCATCCGCGGCATGGGTGGCCGCGACTTCCTCGCCGGCGGCGGCGGCAACGACACCATCATCGGCGGCAGCGACATCGATACCGTCCAGGGCGGCAACGGTGCCGACCTCATTCGCACGGGCGGCGGCAACGACTTCGTGTTCGGCGACGGCGGCGCCGACACCATCGACGGGCAGGGTGGCGCCGACATCCTGATCGGCGGGGCGGGCCGCGATTCCCTGCGCGGCGGGGGCGGCGGCGACACCCTTCGCGGCGGCGACGGCAACGACGTCATCGCCGGCGGTGCGGGCAATGACGAGATCTCCGGCGATGGCGGCGCCGACACGCTGCGCGGCGGCAGCGGTCGCGACGCGCTCAGCTATTCGACCCAGCCCGAGGGCACCGGCGGCGTGATCGTCAACCTCGCCAGGGGCGTCGCCCGCGGGGGCCACGCCGAAGGCGACGATTTCGCCGGGTTCGAGGACGTGATCGGCAGCAACGACGCCGACCGCATCGTCGGCGACGCCGCGGTCAACCGGCTGACCGGCGGCAAGGGTGCCGATACCCTGACCGGCGCGGCGGGCAACGACACGCTGTCCGGCGGCGCCGGCAACGACGACCTGCGCGGCGGCGGCGGCAACGACCGCATCGCCGGCGACGCCGGCAACGACGTGCTCGCCGGCGGCGAAGGCGCCGACGTGTTCGTGTTCGGCGAGTCGCAGGAAGGGTTCGGCAACGACACCATCGCCGACTACCAGCTCGGCATCGACACCTTCGAGATCGAGGGTCTCGACTCCGCCGAACCGCCGTTCGTCCACTTCAACAACGCCGATGGCGGGGCGCTGGTCATCATCGACTATGCCACCAACACCAACGGCGACGACGGCACCATCCTGGTGCTCGGCGTCACCGCCGACCAGCTCGAGACCGATCTCGGGTTCTGATGGCAACGGGCCGGGGCGGGGAGGGCGGCTGCCCGCCGCGCTTTCCGTCCCGTCGCCGATGTCAGCCGGTCCGCCGGCGGGCCATCGCGGCCCCCTGGTCGAGCAGCTCGAGGTTGGACTGGATCAGCGGGTTTGCGGGATCGAGCTCATAGGCCGCCAGCAGGTTCTTGCGCGCCTCGGCCAGATTGCCGCGCAACAGGTACGAATAGCCGAGATTGTTGAGGACGGCGGGCGTCGGTCCGGCCAGCTGCAACGCCTTGTCGTAGGCGCGCGAGGCGAGGTCGAAGCGCCGGAGATGATCGTAGCTCGCGGCAAGCCCGAGCCATGCGTCGACGCTCTGCGGATCGTCTTCGACCGCCCGGCGGAACTTGCGCTCGGCGAGCCCGTACTGGCCCCTGCGGAAGTGCACCTGGGCCTCGGCCAGCGGGTCGCCGGTGACCTGCGGGTCGACGGCGGCGAACTGCAGGTTGGCCGGCGACGGCCCCGATGCGCCGTACGTCTGGCATCCGACGAGCATCAGCGCGAGCGCCGCCATCGCGCCGGCCTGCGCCAGCCTGACCGGATTCATCCTCATCCCCCCGTTTGCTGCGGCCGAGCCGCTGCCCCAATCGTTGTGAAGTCATGCGGTTACGCAGGGTTGTAACCGAAAGAGATTAACATCCTTGCCAATGGCGCGGGCGTTATCCCGCGGCCACGATCGATGCCGGCGACCCGCGAGCATGCCCGGTTGCCGTTCACCCTATTGCGGCACTGCCGGGCTCATCGGCGACGCCGGCACGGACGCCTCGACGGGACCCTGGCCGCCCGACGATTGCTGCGTCCGGGGGCCGCTGCGGTAGGTTTCGACCGCCCTGACCATGCGCGCGCCGTCATGCCGGATGTCGACGTCGTAGGCGTGCGGCGGCCACGGGTCCCTGGTCATGATCGCCGCATTGACCGCCATCGCGTCGCCGGCGCCGAAGTAGATCGTGTCGCCGCGCTCGACGTACTGGTTGCAGCCTGCCAACGCGGATGCCAGCAGCGCGGCGAGGACCGCGCGCCGGGCGGCACGGCGCTTAGCGGTGGATGTCATCGCGGCCTCCATGCCAGGGAGCGGCGGCGATGCGGCCGCCGGCGGCGATCGGCTCCGGGATGGCGATCGCGTGGTGGGAAACCAGCATGTGCCCGTACGGCACCGCCCGGTTGCCGCCGCGGCGGAAGAACTCGATCACGTCCTTGTCGACCTCGGACTGGCCGAGCAGGAAGAAATCGATGTCGTTGCCGGGCACGCTGTTGTCGAGCGGCGTCGCCAGCCGCTGCCCCGGCACCGCCGGGATTACCAGCCGCGGCGTGACGATGATCACCAGATCCGTCTCGTCCTTCTGGTAGGACGCCGAGCGGAACAGCGCGCCGAGGATCGGCACCTGGCCGAGCCACGGCAGCTGGCGCTGCGCGGTGGCGAAGTTGGATTGCAGCAGCCCGGCGATGGCGAAGCTCTGCCCGTCGCGCAACTCGACCGTGGTCTGCGCGCGACGGACAACCAGGCTCGGGATCTCGATGCCGCCGGAGCGCAGGGTGTTGGTCGGATCGAGCTGGCTGACTTCCGGCTCGATCTGCAGGTTCACCAGACCGTCTTCGAGCACCGTCGGGGTAAAGTTGAGGCCGACGCCGAACCTCTTGAACTCGATTGTGATCCGGTCATCTTCCGCGGCCACCGGGAACGGGAACTCGCCGCCGGCGAGGAAGCTTGCGGTATCGCCCGACAGCGCCACCAGGTTCGGTTCAGCCAGCCTGCGGGCGAGGCCGCGCTCTTCCAGCGCATCGACGATCACGTCGGCGTCGACGCCGTTGTTGAGCAGGGTGCCGAGGACGCTGCCGAACGGCGAGCCGGTGATGAGCCCGGTTCCGACCACGGCCTGGACCCGGTTGCTGGCGACGTCCCAGTGAACACCGAGCTCGCGTCCGGCGCTGCGCGAAACCTCGACGAAGCGCACCTCCAGCATCACCTGCTGGGTGGCGCCGATGTTTACCGCGTTGCTGACGGCGTCGGGTGCGTACTGCTCGGCGATCGTCACCGCCCGGGCAGCGGCGGACGCACTCGGCGCGGTGCCGCTGAGCAGCACCCTGCCGTTGACCGAGCTGACCTTGATCCGCGATGACGGCAGTTCCTCCTTGAGCCGCGCCCTGATGCCCGGAATGTCGTAGGATACCTCGAGGTCGATGACGCCGATCAGCCGCTTGTCGCGGTTGTAAAGGGAGATGTTGGTCGAGCCTATTTCCTTGCCCAGCAGGTAGATCATCCGGTTCGACATCGGCAGGACGTCGGCAATCGTCTCGTCGCCGACCAGCACCTCGGCGAATTCCTGATCGAGGGTCACGGTCTCCGACTTGCGCATCGGGATCACGAGCTGGCCGATCCCCTTGCCGCTCGAAAGGTTGAGAAGCTTCGTCTGGGCCGACGCCGTGCCGCTGCCGAAGGCCATGGCTGCGACCACGACCGCTATGGCGATCAATGCCAGCCGGTGCCGCCGCCACGCCCTGGCACACCAGCCGCCCTGCGGCGGGATGCCGTGGGTTGCCTGATACTCGTACACTTTCAGCTCCCCTCTGTTGCCTCCGCGAACGCCCGCCCCCCGGGCGCCCGCAGCTGCCGCGCAAGGGGGATGCCCCCGCGTCGCGGCAGCGCGGTCGTATCGACGCTCAGTAGAGCGCCTGCTCGCTGATGACGTTGTATTCCTTGCGGTTGACCCCGCGGGTGACGCCGACAACCACGAACCTCGGCGCCTCGGCCCAGCCGACCACCGGCGCCTCGGCACCGGTCGCGGAGCCGCCATCACGGCCGATCGCGCCCACGTGGCGCGGCAGCGACGCCATCATGGAGGCTGAGCCGGTGGTCGAGAAGAAGGTGGGACGCGACAGGTCGCTCACGGTGACCCGGCGGGTTGCCTCGACGGCCGCGTAGCCTTCGCCGCGCAGCGCCAAGTAGAGCTTGCCCAGCGAAGCAGCGAGCGCGACGCGCTGGGTCTGCAGGGTGTCGACTTCCAGGGTCACCGCACGGGCGACTCCGGGCATGCTGTTCTTTTCCTCGGTCTGCTGATCGATGGCCAGCACCTGGACGTTCTGCAGCAGGATCTCGCTGTAGTCGCTGTCTGGATCCTGGCCCGCCCCTTCGGTCCGCGTCCACAGCACGTCGACCCGGTCGCCGGGCATGATCAGTCCGGCGACGCCGAGGACGTCGTCGACGCGGATGGTGATCGCCTTGTAGCCGGCGGCCACCCGCGAAGCGAGAGTGAAGCTGTTGGTTGCACCGCTGAGCTTCGGCGCAAGGACGGGCTCGTTCGCCTCGATGTCGACCAGCGCGAACCGCTTGCCACCATCGTCCAGTACCGCGTCTGCGGACGTGAATGCGCCGGCCGGAAGTTCGTCCGCGATCCACTCGATTTCCTTGAGCACTGCCGGCGTGACCTCGCTGCCGTAGGTCAGGCGCCTGGCGGCCACGACGATCGTCTGCTTCGGCGCCTCCACGACGACGGGCGGCGGTGCCGCCACTGCCGCCATCCGGCTCGCCTGTGCCTCGACCCACTGGCTCGCCACCATCGCGGCACCGATGCTGCTGACCACCGCCAGGCCAAGACCGGCGAAGATCTTGAGCCGTTGGCGGCCACCTATGCCGAAGCTGCGGCGGCGTGATCTCGTGTCATCCCCGAAATTGCTGGCGGTGCGAGTGCGAAGCTCCGCACGAAGATCGTTCATCTGTTCACCCAGTCCCCTGTGCCGGAGCGATCAAGCGCCCCCCCGTTGCCTGTTCGACTTCGACCGTCAGATCGAGTCGAAGGCGTCAATTAGCACGCAGGGATTAAGCGTATGTTTCAGGATTAGTGAAACTGATCTTGGGTTCATTCAAACGTTGCAGAGAAGAGTGTAATATTACGAATGCCGGATTTACGTCATGGACTGAATTTTTGGACAATTTTAGACATCCTGACTGGCCAGCACACCAAGGACCGCCTGCGCCGATCCGGACGGCGCTTCGAGTTGCAGCAAATGCGATGTGGCTGCAACGAACCGGCAGTCGAGGCCGTGTTCTTCGGCGACCGTCCTGCACAGCACGGTGGGGAGATCAGGGTCCGGCCAGCTTGCATCCCCGCAGACGAGGTGGACGGGAACGGGAAGATCTCCTGCGAGCCCGGTCCACAGGCTCTCGTCCGTATTGGTTTCGAAGATGTGCGCCTCGTATTCGCGCGGGCAACGCAGCACCCAGACACCGGCTTCCTCGTCGTACCGCAGCGTCGTCCTTGCAAACACCTCGTGCGTGCCCTCGGGCCAGACCGAGAAGTACGGGTTCTCCAGCAACTGGCGCTCGAACGATACCGGACTGGAATAGAACTGCGTCCGCCGCGCCGCGCGCTCCGCGATTTCCGTCCTGTGAATGGCGTATGACGGCGCAAGCGGATGGCCCGTCGGTGGACAAAGGGGTGGTTCGAAAAGGATCAGGCGCGACCACCGCCGGCCGACCGTGAGCGTGTGCTTGAGCGCGGCAACGGCGGCAAGGGAATGGAATACGCCGGTGACCGGCCGGTCGTCGAAGTGTGTTCCGATGGCGTGGTAGATCTCTTCCATGTCGTCGACAATCCGCGGCCATGTATGCTTCTCGGGCGGGTTCCACGAGTTCCAGCCATGGGTTCGGATGTCGAACAGGATCACGTCGCACGATGCCAGCAGATGCCGCCAGAACCCGTAGTAGGCGTCGATGGCCAGTCCATTGCCGTGGCTGAGCGCCACCCGGTGGCCGTCACGGTTGCCGTGCCGGCGCAACCAGATGCGCGCCCCGTCGGACATGGTGATCTCGACCGCCTCGTGAGGCCGGGGCAGTGCGCGCCAGGAAACCTGATCTTCCATCTCGTCCTCGCTGCGATTCCGGCGGAAGCTATAGCCCAGCCTGCATGTTTGCGGTATCGCATGTCCGTGCGGGGGTTGACGGAGGAGGTGTCATGGCGGGGCCGCTTGCAGGTATTCGCGTCCTCGATCTGAGCCGGGTGCTTGCCGGGCCGTGGGCGGGCCAGACGCTTGCGGACCTTGGTGCCGAGGTCATCAAGGTCGAGCGGCCCGAATCCGGCGACGATACGCGCGGCTGGGGCCCGCCGTTCCTCGCGCCCGAAGCCGAGGGTAGACCGGGAGATGCCGCCTACTTCCTCGCTGCCAACCGCGGCAAGCGATCCGTCTGCATCGATATTTCCGACAGCCGCGGCCAGGAGCTCGTGCTGCGGCTGGCGCGACGCTGTGACGTCCTGATCGAGAACTTCAAGGTCGGCGGGCTGGCAAGGTACGGCCTCGACTACGAGTCGGTGGCGGCGGCCAACCCGGGGATCGTCTATTGCTCGATCACCGGGTTCGGCCAGACCGGTCCGTACCGCAACCGCGCCGGCTACGATTTCATGATCCAGGGCATGGGCGGCATCATGAGCGTCACCGGGCAGCCCGACGGAACTCCCGGCGCCGAGCCGATGAAGGTGGGCGTTGCATTCGCCGACATCTTCACCGGGCTATATTCCGTCATCGGCATCCTGGGCGCCCTGTACGGCCGCCGCGAAACCGGTCGCGGGCAGCATATCGACATGGCGCTGCTCGACAGCCAGGTGGCCGTGCTCGCCAACCAGGCGCTGAACTACCTGGTGGGCGGTACCCCTCCCGGGCGGCTCGGCAACGCGCACCCCAACATCGTGCCCTACCAGGTATTCGCGACCGCCGACGGGCACATGATCCTCGCCGTCGGCAATGACCGACAGTTCGCCGCATTCTGCCGGATAGCCGGCCTCGACGACCTCGCCGCCGACCGCCGGTTCGTCACCAACCGTGGCCGGGTGGAGAACCGCGACACGCTCGTCCCGCTGATCGCCGAAGCGATGACCCGGCGCAGCACGGGCGAGTGGATCGACCTGCTGGAGGCGGAGGCGGTGCCCTGCGGGCCGATATCGACGATCGACGAGGTGTTCGCCAATCCGCAGGTGGTGGCGCGCGGAATGAAGGTGGAGACGGTCCGCCCGGACGGTGCACGGATACCGGGCGTCGCGAGCCCGATACGATATTCCGAAACTCCGATCACGTACGACATCGCGCCGCCGCGGCTCGGCGAGCACACGCGCGAGGTCCTGGCGGGCCTGCTCGGACTGTCGAACGACGACCTCGCCCGTCTTGCGGCGGACGGCGTCATTGCGCCCTGACCGCCGCCGGTGGACGAACCGGACACGGAAAAGCCCCTCCGTCGACGGACGGAGGGGCGATCCGGTTGATCCAACGGCCGGCTGGGCCGGACCCGATCAGCTCTCGATGGCGATCTGCTCGCCGAAGATGTACCGCGTCGGGTGCATCTGGAAGCCCTTGACCTTCTTGTCGTAGGCGACGTAGAGCGACCGCCACATCGGCTGGCAGATCGGGCCGTCCTCCTGCATGATCTTCTCGAGCTCGGCCAGCACCTCCCGCCGCTTGTCGATGTCGAGCGTGCCTTCGGCCACGGTCAGCAGTTCGTCGAACTCCGGATTCGAATACCGGGATTCGTTCCACGGAACGCCTGTACGGTAGGCCAGGCTGAGCGCCATGAAGCCGAGCGGGCGGTGGACCCAGGAGGTGAACCCGAACGGAACCTCGGTCCACACCTCCCAGAACTTGGCCGACGGCACCACGTTGATGTTGACGCGGATGCCGGCATCCTTCCACTGCGACACCATGGTTTCGACCGCTGCGAGCTCCCACGACGGGTCGGGCTTGCAGGTGATCTCGATGTCGATTCCGTCGGGGTGGCCGGCCTCGGCGAGCAGCTTCTTCGCCTGCTCGACGTCGCGGCCCATGAACGGCAGCTTGGCGTAGTCGGGATGGATCGGCGAAACGTGGTGATGCTCGCCTACCGCACCGACGTCGCGGTGGGCGATGTTGAGCACCTCCGCGGAGTCGATCGCCAGACGCATGGCCTTGCGCACCCGCGGGTCGGCGAACTCAGGCCGGTTGACCTGCACCCGGGCGACGCCGGTGTCTGCTGTGACCACCTCGTAGATGTTGACGTGGTCCATGTTCTTGAACAGGTCGATCTGCTCGACGTTGCCCTCGTAGATGCCGTGCACCTGCTGGGAGGCGACGGCCGCGGCCATGGCGGCAGGGTTGTCGCCGAGGTCAATGAACTCGATCCGGTCGAGGTAGGGGCCTTCGCCGTAGTAGTCGCTGCGGGCCTGCAGCACGGCCTTGCTGCCGACTTCCAGTTCCACGAGCTCGAACGCTTCGGTGCCGTTCGATCCGACGCCGAACTTGAAGTTCTCCTCGGGATCCACGATGCCGAAGGGATAATGGAACAGGTGCTCGGGAATCGCGACCTGCGCTTCCTTCAGGTTCAGCCTGAGCGTCTTGTCGTCGACCACCTCGATGGCGTTGGCGTCCCACAACTCGGTCGTCATCACCGGGTTGCCCTTGTCGTCCTTCTGCCCGGTATCGATCTCGTTGAGCATGTAGCCCTTGAGCAGACCGACCACCGACGAACCCGTGTTCGGGTCGAGGCAGTGCCTGATGTTCGCGGCGGCATCCTCGGCCGTGAACTGGCGGCCGTTGTGCCATTTCACGTCGCGGCACTTGAAGGTCCACGTCTTCAGGTCGTCCGAGGCTTCCCAGCTTTCGAACAGGTGCGGACGGGTGATGTTGTCGTGGCCGGTGCGGGTCAGATATCCGCACACCTGCCGCAGGATGTTGGAGTCATAGATCCAGGAATAGGTATGCGGATCGTCGACCTTCGGGATGCGCATCGCGACCTTGAGCGTGCCGCCCTTCGGCATCGTCTGCGCACGGGCAGGGGCGATCATTGGCTGGCCGGTTATCTTGCCCGCCCACATGTACGCGGCGGCGGCCGACATGCCGAGCAGCGTCGTGTTGCGAAGGAACTCGCGGCGACTGATCTTGCCGTCCGCAAGGTACTCCTTCAGCTTGGGAATCCAGATGTTCTCGCGTTCAGACATGGGTGGTTCCTCCCTCGGAATGCCTCACAGGGGCACGTGAGGTCTCTGTTGATCCGCGTTTGCAAGGCGGCTTGCCCCATTCGACCGCAAAAGCCCGGCAAGGGAAAGTCCCAATATCGGAAAAAGTGTCACGGCCTTCCCCCCTCGACCCGCTCTTTCGGCTTGACGGTCCGCTCCAGAGTTTATTGACCGCCGTGCCCCCCAATGGTTCGGAAACGACATCTGAGGCTTGCCCGCGACATGGCCGGGCGCGGCGCGGGAGGCGGGTGATCCGCCGGGCTCAGTCGTACCCCGGCGGCGGCACGAACCGGAAGTACTCGCGCTCCAGCAGTCCGGCGAACCCGATGCACGTGAGGTCGGCAAACTGCGGGCCGACGACCTGGACACCGATCGGCAGCCCCTCGGCCGAAAGGGCGATCGGCGCCACCGTCGCGGGCAGGTAGAAGCAGCCCGGATAGCCGGCCCAGAAAAGCTGGTCCGTGATCGGCTCCTCTCGGCCGTTGATGGTGAACGTGCGGCGCCAGCGTTCACCCTGGTGATCGTGCGGCGGGGCGATCGTCATCGCGGCGGGGCAGAGGAGGAGATCCCAGTCGGCGAAGAACTCCGCCCACGCCAGCGCCATGCGCTGGCGCTCCTCCTCGAGTTGCAGCCGGTCGCGATGCGACATGGCGTGGGCACGGACCATCTGCGCGTAGTAGCTGCGGTCGTCCGGGTCGAGGTCGGCGGCGAGCGCGACGCTGCGGGCGTGGTCGTCGTCGGTCAACCGCAGCGCGGTCGCACAGCGCAGAAGGCTCACGTAGACGTCCCTCGCCCGCGCGGGATCGATGGCCGGCCGAGCCGTGTCACTGATCCGGGTGCCGCGGCGGGACAGGAAGTCCGCGAGCGCGCCGATCGCCGACTGGACGCTATCGTCCACCGGCGCCACCGGGCATGTTGCCATGACGGCGATGCGAAGGCCGTCGAACGTCGTGGCGCGCGACGGCTCGAGCGTGAGGCGCCAGCCGCGGGCGGCAACGTCATCCGGTCCGGCAATGACCGCAAGTGCAGCGGCGAGGTCGGCGGCGCTGCGCGCCAGCGGGCCGGCTGCCTCGATGTCCTGGGGCGCCATCATGCCCGGCAGCGCATGGCCGCGCATCGGAACGATGCCGAAGGTGGGCTTGTGGCCGTAGACGCCGCAACAGTGCGCCGGGTTGCGGATCGATCCGCCGATGTCGCTGCCGAGTTCGAGCGCCGTCAGGCCGGCCGCGAGCGCTGCAGCCGCGCCTCCCGACGACCCGCCCGGGGTCCGCGCGGGGTCCCACGGATTGGCGGTCGTGCCGTAGACATCGTTGTAGCTCTGCCAGTCGGCGAGGTAGGCGGGGACGTTGGTCTTGCCCAGGATGACGGCACCGGCCCGTTCGAGCCGGTCGACAGCGAGCGCATTGCGCTGCGCGATGTTGCGGGCGAGGTGCGGCAACCCCCACGTCGACGGTGTCCCGGCCCAGTCGAAGGTCTCCTTGATCGTCATCGGCAGGCCGAGGAGGGCGCCGTCCTCCGAGCCCGCGCCGAGTGTCGCATCTGCGCGGTCGGCAGCCCGCCTTGCCCGATCGATTTCGGTGTGGACGATCGCGTTGAGCGCGGGATTGTACCGTTCGATTCTTGCCAGGTAGTGCTCGAGCAGCTCGCGGGCGCCGATCCGGCGCGCCCTGAGATCGGCGACGAGTTCGCATGCGGGCTGGAAATGCAGCCCGCTCATGCCCCTTGCTTGCGGCTGGCGACCGAGTCGGCAATGACGCAGAGAAGCTCGAACATCAGGTTCGCGGCATTCAGCGCGGTATGCCCGCTCGGATCGAGCGCCGGGGCCACCTCGCAGATGTCGGCGCCGACGAGGTGCTTGCCGCGCAGAGCGCGGATCATGACCTGGCAGTCCCGCACCGACAGCCCGCCGGCCTCGGGCACCCCGGTGCCGATGGCATACGCGGGGTCGAGGGCATCGATGTCGAACGAGACGTAGACCGGCCCGTCACCGGTGACGGCCAGCATCTCCTCGATCACCGCAGTCCGGCCGAGATCCTCGTACTCGTCGATGGTGATGCAGCGCATCCCCTGGTCGAGGCCCCACTGGAAGTCGTCGTCGCCGAAGCGGCTGCCGCGCAAGCCGATCTGGATCGTTCGGCGGGGATCGATCAGCCCTTCCTCGACCCCGCGGCGGAACGTGGTCGCATGGTTGAACCGGGTCCCGACCAGCTCGTCCAGGGTGTCGGCGTGGGCGTCGAACTGGACGATGCCCACCGGCGTCTCGCGGGCGATCGCGCGCAGGACCGGCAGCGGCACGGTATGGTCGCCGCCGATCGCGATCGGCACCGCGCCGACGGCGTGGATCCGCGCGAAGAACGCTTCGATCATGTCGATGCTCTTCATCAGGTCGACCGGGTTCACCGGCGCATCGCCGACGTCGGCGACGTTGCAGATGTCGAACGGCTTGATTCCGAGCGTCGGATGAACGCGCCGGATCACCCGCGACACCTCGCGTACCTGCGCCGGTCCCTGGCGGGCGCCCGGGCGGTAGTTCACCCCCATGTCGAACGGCACCCCGACGAGTGCGACGTCGAGATCGTCGGCAATGTCGTGGGCGCGCGTTCGCATGAACGTGGCAATGCCGGCAAACCGCGGCACTCGCGCCGCATCGACGGGTGTGTACCTGGGATCGGACATGGATCGGCTACCTCGGTCACGTGGGATCGGCGGAGCGCAGATGGGTCCCGCCATCGATGACAAGCAGATGCCCCGTGATCGCGGTCGCCTTGCAGGCAAGCCAGGCCACCGCGTCGGCGACCTCTTCCGGCTGCACCACGCGTTGCAGCGGGGCGTTGTCGCGGATGCGGCTGCGGAACGCCTCGAACCGCTCCGGGTCGAGCGCGCCCCGGTACCAGCGGGTATCGACGAAGCCGGGACAGACGGCATTGACGCGGACCGCCGGGGCAAACGCCCGCGCAAGCGAGAGCGTCATCGTGTTGAGCGCGCCCTTGGAGGCGCAATAGGGCACCGACGACCCGATCCCGGATATCCCGGAATGGGACGAGACGTTCACGATCGCGGCGACGGGCGACGCCTTCAGGTGCGGATGGGCGGCCCGGGTCATCAGCCAGGCACCGGTCACGTTGACGGCGAAGATGTCGGCGAAGTCGGCAGGCGTGAGCTTTTCCAGATTGTCTGGGCGGGCGAAGCGGGTGATGCCCGCATTGTTGACGAGGACATCGAGTCTCCCCCAGGCGTCGACGGCGGCGGCGGCAAGCCGCCGGCAGTCGCCGTTGTCGGCGACGTTGGCCCTGACGACCAGCGTTTCGACGCCGGTCCGTTGGCACTCGGCGGCTGTCTGCTGCGCTTCGGCCTCGCTCGTCGTGTAGTTGATGACGACGTTGAAGCCTTCTTCCGCAAGGCGTCGGGCGCAGGCGGCGCCGATTCCCGTCGCGCTGCCGGTGACGATGGCGACCGGCCGTGCTGCCTGGTCTGGCATCAGGCGACCTCGTATCCGTCCCGGACCGCCTCGTCGGCGAAGGCGCGGAAGGTGGCGCCGAGGCGTTCGACGATCTCGTCCGCCTCGGCCTCGGTGGTGATCAGCGGCGGCGACGTCATGATCCAGTCGCCGTTGCGCCCGGCGTTCACGCGGCGGGCGTAGATCGTCAGCCCGTTGTCGAGCCCGTGGCGGCGGAGCGCCGCCACCGGGTTGCTGGCGGGCGGGAACGGGCGCTTCGTCACCGGATCGGCGACCACCTCGACGGCGAGCAGCAGCCCCATGCCGCGCACGTCGCCGATGACCGGCAGCTGGCGTTTGAGCCCGCGCAGGCCGTCCGCCAGCCGCGCTCCGACCCGGCTCGCGTTCTCCATCAGGCCGCGCTCCTCGATCTCCTCGAGGACGGCCAGCCCCACCGCGCAGGCAAGCGGGTTGGCGTTGCCGGTGTGGCCGAAGTTGAAGCCGCTGCCGCGACTTAGCGGATCGACCATCGCCGCCGGCGCCAGCATGACACCGAACGGCACGTAGCCGGCGCCGATGCCCTTGGCGAGGACGACGAGGTCCGGCATCGCGTGGCGGTGATAGTGGGCGGTGAGGAAACGGCCGGTACGGCCGGCCCCCGACATTACCTCATCGAACACCATGAGGATGCCGTGCCGGTCGCAGATTTCGCGGATCCTGCGGAGATACCGCCCCGACAGCACGTTGCAGCCGGTGGCAAGCCCACCGACCGGCTCGAGGAAGATCGCAAGCACGGTGTGCGGACCGAGTTGCGCGAGCCGCTCCTCGAAGGCTGCGATCGAGCGGTCCTCGTTCTCCTCCTGCGTCAGCCCGTCCGGCGGCCGGTAGGTGAGTGGCGCCGGAATCTTCTCCGAGGGTGGCGACATGGTGCCGAACATTTCGAGCGGTCCCTCGTCGCCGGACAGCATGGTCGCACTGACGGTGCCGCCGTGGTACGACGGCATCAGGCTGAACAGCCGCGTCCGTTCACGCTCGCCGAGCTCCCAGGCACGCTGTCGCGCGAACATGATCGCGGCCTCTATGGCCTCGGAGCCGCCGGAGACGAAGTACGCGCGTTCATAGCCGTTGCCGGCGAACCGGGCGATGCGCTCGGCGAGGGCGATGTTCTCGTTGGTGCGGCTGACGCGGGTGTAGGAGAACGACAGGCGCTCCACCTGCCGCCTGACCGCATCTACCACGCGACGGTTGTTGTGGCCGAGATTGCTCGCCACCGGGCCCGACGACACGTCGATCAGCCGGTTGCCGCCGTCGTCCCACAGATAGATCCCTTCGCCGCGCACGATGCGCGGCAGCGGCCAGCCGGGCTGGCGGGCGCTGAAGACGTCCTGCGGCCCGCCGACGCCCGACCAGTCGACCGCGTTGGTCTCGTAGCGGTTGTGTCCTGCGCTGCTCATGTCTGCATCTCGATCGGCTCGCGCATGCTTGCCGCCCGCAGCACCGCATGCAGCAGCACGTTGCAGCCGGCTTCGAGATCGGCGGGCGAGGCGTTTTCGCGCTCGTTGTGGCTGATGCCGTTCTCGCACGGCACGAACACCATCGTCGTGGGGATGACCCTGGCCATGTTGCAGGCATCGTGGCCGGCGCCGCTGACGATGTCCATGTGGCTGACGCCGAGCCGTTCCGCCGCCTCGCGGACCAGGCCGACGAGGGTGGGATGAAACGGCACCCGCGCGATGTGCACGGTTTCGGCGAGTTCCGCCTCGAGACCGTTGTCGCGGGCGATGCGGTCGACCTCGTCGCGGAACCGGGACGCCATAGACGACAGCGTGTCCTCGTCCTGGTGGCGGAAATCGACGGTCATGTCGACCCGGCCGGGAATCACGTTGGGCGAGCCGGGATAGGGGGCAAGCCTGCCGACCGTGGCCCGCCCGCCGTCAACGCTTCGGCCGATGGCCCGCGCCGCCAGCACCGCCTCGGCGGCGCCCGCAAGCGCGTCGCGGCGTCCGTCCATCGGCGTCGGCCCGGCATGCGCCTCCTGCCCCGTGAAGCGCAGCGAGAACCACCGCTGGGCGACCGCACCGGTCACCACGCCGACCTGGATCCCTTCGCGTTCGAGGATCGGCCCCTGTTCGATGTGCGCTTCGAAGTAGCAATGGACCGGGTAGGCCCACAGCTCCGCCTCGCCCTGGTACCCGATGCGTTCCAGCGCTTCCTCGAGCGGCCGGCCGTCCGGGTCGGGCATGGCGTAGGCCTGCTCGAGCGGCATTGCCCCGATGAACACCTCGGAGCCGATCATCGGCTTGTAGATGGCGCCTTCCTCGTTGGTCCAGTTGACGATCTCGATCGGGCGCTCCGTCCAGGTGCCGGTTTCGGCGAGCGTCCGCACGATCTCCAGCCCGGCGAGGACGCCGTACGCGCCGTCGAACTTGCCGCCGGTCGGCTGGCTGTCGAGGTGGCTGCCCACCAGCACCGGCGGCAGCGCCGGGTCACGGCCCGGGCGGCGGGCGAACATGTTGCCGAACCGGTCGACGGCGACGGTGCAGCCCGCCTCCTCGCACCAGCGGGTGAACAGGTCGCGCGCCTCGCGGTCCTCGTCGGTCAGCGCGATTCGGTTGACGCCGCCGTTCGCGTTCGCCCCGATCCGCGCCATCTCCATCAGCGAGGCCCACAGCCTCGCACCATCTGTCCGGATGTTGGAAACCAAGGGAGAATTCCTCGCTGCCCCTGACCGGCCGCGGGCGATGCTAGTGCGCCGTGCCGGCCCTGTCCATGCCGATGGCCGGCGCCGACCGGGGCGAGGCGGGTGAAATCCGGCCTGCCGCAACGGCGCTTCGCGTGGTAATAGGCCGACCCAGGTGTCAGACCTCCAGGTGGGACAGGGTGACCGCAACACCGCGACTCGAGCTTGTCGGGATCACCAAGCATTATCCTGGCACGCTCGCCAACGATGCCATCGACCTGACCGTCATGCCCGGCGAGATCCACGCGCTGCTGGGCGAGAACGGCGCCGGAAAGTCGACCCTGGTGCGGATCGTCTA
>Ga0079224_100006104_pt1 | contig 15912 bp, 16 predicted proteins | sample Stecom2015_FD_80414 | JGI IMG/M metagenome (GOLD analysis project Ga0079224, IMG submission 80414) | Agricultural soil microbial communities from Utah to study Nitrogen management - Steer compost 2015 | ecosystem: Environmental > Terrestrial > Soil > Agricultural land | place: USA: Utah...
CCGGCGCAGGCCGGAATCCAGTTCTGCGTCGGCGGCATGCGGAACGGCTGCCCTGGACCCCGGCCTTCGCCGGGGTGACGGGGAGGGGAAGGGCGCGCCTGGCGTCCGGTCCCGTGTCTGCGGCGCATCCTTGCACTGGCGTCCTCGCGCTCCGTTACGCCGGGGCGGTGGAGAGGGCGGGGCGGCCATATCCGGCCTTCGGGGCGAAGCGCCCGAGGATCGCGAGGACGCGGGAAGCCACGGCGCGGCGAACGCGTGTCGCCCCGGATGCTGCGCAGGCGCGGGGCAGAAGCCCGGTGATGCGCTGCCGGTCCGGGGCCGGGATCGCAAGGATGCGTACGGGACGGAAGACCCTCAGTTGAGGGAGGACTTGACGTCCTTGATGCTCTGGATGACGAAGTCGTCGGCCTTCTTGCCGGTGACCTCGGCGGCGATGATGCGCTCGGCGGCGGCGACCGCGCGATCGGCGGCCGCGGCGCGCACGTCGTGCAGCGCCTGGACCTCCGCCTGCTCGATCTTCTGCTCGGCGAGCCGGGTCCGCCGTTCGAGCGATTCGGTAAGCTTGGCCCGCGTCTCCTGGGCGAAGCGCTCCGCCTCCTGCTTAGCCTGCTCGAGGATCTGGCGTGCCTCCTTCTCGGCGTCGCGCTGCTTGCGCTGGTACTCGGCGAGCAGGGCCTGCGCCTCCTCGCGCAGCTTGCGCGCGTCGTCCAGCTCCTTGCGGATCTGCGCGGCGCGGTCGTCGAGCGCCCTGGCGGCAAGCTGCGGCACCCGGAAGTAGACCAGCAACGCCAGGAACAGGATGAAGCTTACGGCGACCCAGAATTCGGCGGTTTCGAGCATGTGCGCCTCTGCTATTCGGCGGCCTCGGCGAGGGCCTTCTGGACCCGCGCCCTGGTGATGCGGCCGCCGATCAGGTGGCGGACGATCTCGGCCGCCGTGTCGGCCGCGACCTCGTTGATCTGGGCTAGCGCCGCCTGCCGCATCGAAGCGATCCGCTCCTCGGCCTCGGCGATCTTGGCGGCAAGCGCTGCCTCGAGCTCGGCCCGCTGGGCCTCGGTCTCGGCGTTGAGGCGGTCGCGGTTCTCCTGCGCGATGCGCAGCGCTTCCGCCTTGGCCTCCGCCAGCGCCGTCTCGTAGGCGGCGATCGCCTCCTCGGTCTCCTCCTTCAGCTTCGCCGCCTGGTCGAGGTCGCTCGCGATCCGGTCGCGGCGCTGCTCGATCACCCCGCCGATGCGCGGCATCGCCACCCTCGCCATCAGCACGTAGAGGACGGCGAAGGTGATCGTCAGCCAGATCAGCTGCGGCGCATAGGTGGCGAAATCGAGCTGGGGCATGGTCGCGCTGTCCCGTTGTCGAAGGCGGCGGTCGGCGTCGTCAGAACACGAACAGGATGATCAGCGCCACCACCAGGCCGAACAGGCCGGTCGCTTCCGCAAGGGCGAAGCCGAGCAGCAGGTTGGCGAACTGTCCGCCCGCCGCCGCCGGGTTGCGCAGCGCGCCCGACAGGTAGTTGCCGAAGATGTGGCCGATGCCGATGCCGGCACCTCCGAGCGCGATACAGGCGATACCGGCGCCGATCAGTTTTGCTGCTTCCGCTTCCATTGTTCGAACACTCCTGAAATGGCTCGAGTTGACAGGCTAGTGGCTCATGTTGAGCGCATCGTTGAGGTAGATGCAGGTAAGCACGGCGAAGACGTAGGCCTGCAGGAACGCGACCAGGATTTCAAGCCCGGTGAACGCCACCATGAAGGCGAGCGGCGCCCAGCCGCCGAGCACGCCGAGGCCGACCACGAAGGCGCCGAACACCTTCAGCATGGTGTGGCCGGCCATCATGTTGGCGAACAGTCGCACCGACAGGCTGATCGGCCGCGTCAGGTAGGAGATGACCTCGATCACCACCAGGAGCGGCAGCAGCACAACCGGCACGCCCGCCGGCACGAAGAACCGCAGGAAGCCGGCGCCGTGGCGGACGAAGCCGAGGATGGTCACGCCGATGAACACGAACAGCGCCAGCGCGAAGGTGACGATGATGTGGCTGGTCACGGTGAACGAATAGGGCACCATGCCGAGCATGTTGGCGGCGAGGATGAACAGGAACAGGGTGAAGATGAACGGGAAGAACGGGCGGCCGTTCTCGCCGACCACGTCGCGGACCATGTTGAAGCAGAACTCGTAGGCGAGCTCGCCGATCAGCTGCAGCCGGGTCGGCACCAGCTTCTTGGCCGGCGCCAGCAGCAGCAGCGAGATCACGGCGACGGCGATCACCATCCACAGGCTGGCGTTGGTGAACGAGGCATCGATGCCGCCGAGCCTGATCGGGATCAGCGGAAACACCTCGAACTGGTGCATCGGGTCGATGTGCAGCCCGCCCTCCGCCGCCTCGGCCGGCAGGTGGGCCGCATCGTCAGCCGTCTGAGCCCGCACTGATGCCAATTCTCGTTCCTCTCGTCGTGGTCCTCGGGGAGTGCGACCGGTTCATTCGGAGGGATCGTCCGGGGTATCCTGTTGCCGGCGCCGCCGTTCTTCCTCGGTCGCCGAGCGGATCACGTTCAGGATGCCCGCCGCCACGCCGAGGGGAATGAACAGAAGCAACAACCAGGGACTTGTTCCGAGCAGCCAGTCCAGAAAGTAGCCGATGCCGAAACCGACTATGACCGCCGCCACCAGATCGACAGCGATACGAAAGCCGAAGCCCAGTGCCGCGCCGCGTTGACTTCCCTGTGGTCTCCCTTTCCGCTCCGCACCGCGCGCTTCGTCGAGGCGCCTCCCCAGTTCGCTCAGCCTGGACGACGAGTCGGTGTGCCGATCATCGCCCATGGTCAGTCCTCAATGAGCCGGAAGATCGTTGCGACCCGGCCCCCGAAACCCGGCGCACCATAATTCGGCACCGGGAGGGTGTCAAGCGCCCGGGGCGAGTGATAACCCACTGATTTGCAAGGACAATTGGACTCGTCCACGGTTGCGGCACTTGGTCACGACCGGTGCCGCGGCGACGGCGCGCGGGAATTGCCGCCGTGCCGCGCCCGGAGGTCACACCGCTTCGCGCAGCTGTTCTGCCGTGCCGAGATCGACCGAGACCAGCTGGCTCACGCCGCGCTCGGCCATGGTGACGCCGAACAGGCGGTTGACCCGGGCCATGGTGAGCGGGTGGTGGGTGATGATCAGGAACCGCGTGTGGGTGCGTTCGACCATCGCGTCGAGGAGGTTGCAGAACCGCTCGACGTTGGCGTCGTCGAGCGGTGCGTCGACCTCGTCGAGGACGCAGATCGGCGACGGGTTGGTGAGGAACACCGCGAAGATCAGCGCCATGGCGGTCAGCGCCTGCTCGCCGCCCGACAACAGCGAGATCACCTGGGTGCGCTTGCCGGGCGGGCGGGCGACGATCTCCAGCCCCGCCTCCAGCGGGTCGTCGGCCTCGGTCAGCGCCAGCTCCGCCTGGCCGCCGCCGAACAGGGTGGTGAACAGCTCGGCGAAGTTGGCGTTGACGGTCTCGAACGCGCCGAGCAGCCGCTCGCGGCCCTCCCGGTTCAGGTTGGCGATCCCCTGGCGCAGCCGGCGGATGGCGGCGATCAGGTCATCGCGCTCGCTGACCAGCCCGTCGAGCCGGGCGGCGACCTCCTCGGCCTCCTCCTCCGCCCGCAGGTTGACGCCGCCGAGCCGTTCGCGCTCGAGCCGCAGCCGTTCCAGCTTCGCCTCGACCTCGTCCAGCGCCGGCAGCGCGCCGTCGCCGTCGATGCCGGCGACACCGGCCGCCTCCTCGGGGCGGCAGTGCAGGCGTTCGGCGATCCGCTGTGCCGCCTCCGCGTGCCGCAGCCGCGCCGCTTCGGTGCGCTCCTCGGTCCGTGCCTGCTCCTCGCGCGCCTCGCCCAGCGCCTGCTCGGCGGCTTTCGCGGACCTCGCGCAGTCGGCCTCGCGCGCCTCTGCCTCGACCACCGCGTCGCCGGTGCGGGCGCGCTCGCGCTCCGCCGTGTCGAGGGCGGCGACGATCCGGCGGCGGCGTTCGGCGAACTGATCCGGCAGGTCGGCCAGCCCGGCAAGCTCCCTGGCCACCTCCGCCGCCCGCTGCTCGAGCACAGCCGCTTGCCGCTCGGCGGTGTCGGCCCGCTTTCGCCACGCATCGGCCTCGCCGGCGAGGCGGGCGACCTGCTGGGCGCGCTGGGCGGCCTCGCGTTCGATCGCGTCGCGCTCGGCGCGGGCATCGGCGTGGCGGGCCCGCGCGGCGGCGGCCTCCTGGCGGAGCGCCTCGAGCCGCGCCTCGATCGGCGCCGCCGGCTCCACCGCGGCGAGCGCCGCCTCGGCTTCGGCGGCTTCCGCCCGTGCCTGTTCGAGGCCTGCCGCCACCCGGCGCTTGGCCTCCTGGAGGGCGGCGAGGCGGGCATTGGCCTCGCTCTCGGCGCGCTCGGCACGGCTGAGCGCATCCTGCGCCGCCTGTACCGCGGCACCGGCCGAGCGCACCTGCGCCCGCGCCGCGGCGACCGCATCGGCGGCGGCACGGCGCCCGGCCCGTGCCTGTTCGTAGGCGGCCTCGGCGTTCCGGGCCACCTCCTCCGCCCGCTGCAGTTTCGCCCTCAGGTCGCCGAGCTCGTTGCGCTGGGCAAGCCGCCGGGCCGCCGCCGTCGGCGCCTCGGAGGCGGCGGTGAAGCCGTCCCACCGCCACAGGTCGCCGTCGCGCGAGACGAGGCGCTGTCCCGGCCGCAGCGCATCCTGCAGCCGGCGGCCGGTGTCGCGGCTCACCACCCCGGTCGCGGCGAGCCGGCGGGCCAGCGCCGCCGGCGCCCTGACGAACGCCGACAGCGGTTCGGCCCCGTCCGGCAGCGGTGGCAGGTCGCCGTCCGGCAACTGGCGCCAGTGCACCGGCGCCGCCTCGTCGGCGGGGGCGTCGAGGTCGTCGCCGAGCGCCGCACCGAGTGCAGTCTCGTAGCCCGGCGTCACCTCGATCGCATCGATCAGCGGCGGCCACAGGTCGCCGGCGTCGACGTTCAGCACCTTCTCGAGGGTGCGGATCTCGGTCGCGATGCGGTCGGCGGCGCGGCGTGCCTCCTCGTGAGCGGTGCGGGCAACCGCTTCGGCCTCGCGCAGCGCCTGCTCGCGCTCCTCGGCCGCCTGCTGCGCCGTCTCGGCATCGGCGAGCGCCTGGCGGGCGGCGTCAACGTCGGCGGCGAGCGACGGCACCAGGTCCGAAGCCGGCCCGCCCGCGCGTGCCGCCTCGGTCCTTGCGGTAATGTCGGCGTCTTCGCTCTCCAGCCGCGCGATGCGGTCGCGGCGGTCGGCAAGCGCCCGCTCCAGCGCCGCCACCCGCACCCGCAGCGCGTTCAGCGCCTCGGCGGCTTCCTCGGCCGCCGCCTCGCTTGCGGAAAGCGCCCGTTCGGCCTCGGCGAGCGCGTCGGCGGCCCGGGCGCGCCGGTCGGCCTCGGCGTCGGCCGCGGCGTCCAGCGTCCGCCGTTCCGCCTCGACCCGCTCGAGCGCGGCGCGGCTGTCGGCGATCAGGCTGCGTTCGCGTTCGAGGTCGCCGGCGAGCTGCGCCGCCCGGCCGTCGAGTTCGGCCCGCCGGCTTGCGGCGCGCTGTTCCTCGGCATCGAGGCCGTCGCGCTCGATGGTAATGCGTTGCAGCGCCGCCGCCGCCGCCGCCTCCGCCTCGCGCAGCGCCGGCAGCACCTCGGCTGCCTCGGCATGCAGCCGCGTCGCCTCGGAGGCCTGGCGGGTGCATTCGGCGAGCCGCTGGCCCGCGGCGGCGAGTGCCTGGCGCTCGGCCTCCAGCGCTGTCCGAGCCTGCTGCCACTGGACGTAGAGCTGCGCCGCCTCGAGCGCCCTGATCTCGGCCGACAGCTTCTTGTAGCGCGCCGCCTGCCTCGACTGCCGCCTGAGGCTCGCAAGCTGCACCTCGAGCTGTCCGGTCACGTCCTCGAGGCGGGTCAGGTTGGTCTCCGCCGCCCGCAGCTTGAGCTCGGCCTCGTGCCGCCGCGAGTGCAGCCCGGCGATGCCGGCGGCTTCCTCGAGGATGCGGCGGCGGGCCTGCGGCTTGGCGCCGATCAGCTCGCCGATCTGGCCCTGGCGGACCAGCGACGGCGAGCGGGCGCCGGTGGAGGCATCGGCGAACAGGAGCTGGACGTCCTTGGCCCGCACGTCGCGGCCGTTGATGCGGTAGGCCGACCCCGCCTCGCGCTCGATGCGGCGGCTGATCTCCAGGGTGTCGGCGTTGTTGAACGCGGCCGGCGCGGTGCGGTCGGAGTTGTCGAGCGTGACGGTGACCTCGGCCATGTTGCGCGGCGGCCGGTTGGCGCTGCCCGAGAAGATCACGTCGTCCATGCCCGAGGCGCGCATGCTCTTGTAGGAGCTTTCGCCCATCACCCAGCGCAGCGCTTCGAGCAGGTTCGACTTGCCGCAGCCGTTGGGCCCGACGACGCCGGTCAGGCCGGGCTCGATCAGGAGCTCGGTCGGCTCGACGAACGACTTGAACCCCGAGAGCCTGAGCCGCGTGAACTGCATCGAACCGTCTGCTCCCGCCGCTGGCGGCCTACTCGCCGAGCGCTTCGGCGATCAGGGCCTCGAACTCCTCGAGCGGCTGGTTGCCGCGCAGCACGCGCCCGTTGATGAAGAACGTCGGCGTCGACCTGACGCCGAACTCGGCGCCCTTTTCCCGGTTGGCGAGGATGCCGCGGGCGACCTCCTCGTTCTTCAGGCATTCATTGAAGCTCTGTTCGGTGAATCCGGCCAGCCGCGCGATCTTGAACAACTCGTCGCGCGGGTTGGCATCGCGCGCCGCCCATACCTCCTGCTGGCGGAACAGGACGTCGATCATCGCCCATTGCCGACCGTCCGGCGCGCAGCGCACCAGCATGAACGCCGCCAGTGCCACGTCCTCGAACGGGAACTCGCGGAATATGAGTCGCGCCTGGCCGCTGTCGATGTACTTCTCCTTGATCTGCGGGTAGGTCTCGACGTGGAACGCGGCGCAGTGCGGGCAGGTCAGCGAGGCATACTCGACGATGGTCACCGGGGCATCCGGATTGCCCTCGGCGATCGGTCCGAGCGGGCCCGGCGCGTGCAGGGCTTCCAGATCGACCTCCTGGGCCTGCGCCGGGGTGATCAGGCCGGCCGGACCGCGCAGCACCGCCGTGCCCGCGGCGCAGGCAGTGAACGCGCCGGCGGACGCCAGCAGGAATCGTCGATCTAGTCTCATCACAGGCTCCTAACTACAAGATATTGAACGATCCGTACAAGAAAATCCGTCGTTGCCGGCGCAGTCGGCTGTGGATTGCTATCCGCTCCGGCGCCGCGCCCTCAGCGTTCCCGCGCCCAGGCGCTGCAGGGCGTCGGCCAGTGGGGCCTCCCGGATTCCGTTCAGGGCAGCGCACAGCCGGGCCTCCTCGTGCGGCGAAAGCGGCCGCGGCGGCGCCTTGCCGGTGGCTTTCGCGGGGATCTCGCCCTGGACGATCCTGAGCCCCGACACGGCCTCGTAGCCGTAGTAGAGGTTCACCCGCTCGACGATCTGCGGCGCCTCGTGCTGCAACTCTATCGCCCGCCCGCCGGCGACCCGGACCACCAGCGTTCCCGCCCGCCGTCGCCCGGCGGTATCGTCATCGGTCTTTCCGCGCGGCCAGCGCAGCCGCACCGGCATGCTGACCGCGGCAAGCTCGGGCCCGACGATGGCCGGCCATTGCGTCAGGATGTCGGCATAGGCGAAGCCGTGCCGCTCGAACGCCCGGCGGGTGACTGCGTGCAGGTTCGCGCTCAGAGGCTTCGCCATGGGATTGCGACGGTCCGGCCGATGTGGTTGTGCTCGCGTTGTACCGTCGCGATTCGGATGCATGCAAGGACAGATGGCAATGGATGATGCGGTTCGGCGGGCCGATGACGCGACTGTGACCACGGGGGCGGGGACGCGGCCGGAACCTGCCGGCCTGGTCGCGGCGCTGCTCGCCTGGTACGACCGTCACCGTCGCCACCTGCCGTGGCGGGCGGTGCCGGGGACGCCGGCCGACCCCTATCGTGTCTGGCTCAGCGAGATCATGCTGCAGCAGACGACTGTGGCGGCCGTCGCGCCCTATTTCGAGCGCTTCGTGCAGGCGTGGCCAACCGTCCATGACCTTGCCGCGGCCGATCTCGACGACGTGCTGAAGGCATGGGCGGGGCTCGGCTATTATGCGCGGGCACGCAACCTGCACGCCTGCGCCCTGGAAGTGGCCCGCCGCCATGGCGGTCGGTTTCCCGATACCGTCGCCGAACTGGAGCGGCTGCCGGGCATCGGGCGCTACACCGCCGCCGCCATTGCCGCGATCGCGTTCGACCGGCCGGTGGTTCCGGTGGACGCGAACGTCGAGCGGGTCCTGGCCCGGGTCCATGCGGTCGAGGTGCCGTTGCGCCAGTCGAAGGCGACGCTCGACAGTCTCGTGGACCGCCTCGCGCCGCAGCGGCGCGCCGGCGACTTCGCCCAGGCGCTGATGGATCTGGGGGCGACGGTGTGCACGGCGCGGCGCGCCGACTGCCTGGTCTGCCCGCTCAATGGCCTCTGCCTTGCCCGTGCCCGCGGCATTGCCGAGCGCCTGCCGGTCAGGCCCCCGAAACCGGCAAGGCCGCTGCGCCGCGCCGTCGCCTACTGGGTCGAGCGCGAGGACGGCCGGATCCTGGTCCGCCGCCGGCCCGAACGCGGGCTCCTCGGCGGCATGACGGAGATCCCGTCAGGCGAATGGCGCGAAGATGGCGGCGCGGAGGCACCGCCGCTTGCTGCCGACTGGCGGCCGCTTGCGGGCATCGTGCGGCACACCTTCACCCATTTTCACCTCGAGCTTTCGGTCCACGCCGCGACGGTTTCGCGACGGGCCGCCGAGGCGGTGACCGGGGACGACTGGCGCTGGGTCCGGCGCGAGAGGCTCGCCGAGGAGGCGCTGCCGACGGTGATGCGCAAGGTCGTCGCCCATGCCGAACGCGCCCGCGCCGCTGGCGACGGTGGCGGATGATCGCGGCGGCGACCGGCCTTACGCCATCTCGGCGCGCACCTGCTGCCGCAGGAGATCGATCGGCTTGAGCTCGGACCCGGCCTGGAAATGCCAGAACGTCCAGCCGTTGCAGGCATCGAGCCCCTGCACGTGGGCGCCGATCCGGTGGATCGACCCGGTGGCGTCGGCACACACCAGGGTGCCGTCGGCGCGAACCCTCGCGGCGTGGCGCCTCGCCGGATCGTAGAGCACGGTTCCCGGCGCGATCAGGCCCCGCTCGACGATGGTCCCGAACGGCACCCGCGGCTCGCCCCGCCGGCCCTTGGCCACCGCGAGACAGTCATCCGCCGCCGGCTTGATCGCCCGGATGCGGGCTTCCGCGGCGGCGGCATAGCCGCGGTCGCGTTCGATGCCGATCCAGCGCCGGCCGAGCCGGCGCGCCACCGCGCCCGTCGTGCCGGTGCCGAAGAACGGATCGAGCACGATGTCGCCCGGGTTGGAGGCCGCGAGGATGACCCGATGCAGCAGCGCTTCCGGCTTCTGGGTCGCGTGAAGCTTGGCGCCGCTTGCGTCCTTCAGGCGCTCGCGGCCATTGCAGATCGGCAGCAGCCAGTCCGAGCGCATCTGCAGGTCGTCGTTCAGCGCCTTCATCGCCTCGTAATTGAAGGTGTAGCGCTTCTGCCCCGCATCGCGGGCGGCCCAGATCAGGGTTTCGTGGGCGTTGGTGAACCGCCGGCCGCGGAAGTTCGGCATCGGGTTGGTCTTGCGCCAGATGATGTCGTTGAGCAGCCAGAAGCCGAGGTCCTGCATCGCGGTGCCGACCCGGAAGATGTTGTGGTAGCTGCCGATGACCCACAGCGTGCCTTCCGGCTTCAGCACCCGCTTGACCGCCTTGAGCCAGGCGCGGGTGAACCGGTCGTAGGTGGCGAAGTCGTCGAACTTGTCCCAGTCGTCGTCGACGCCGTTGACGATGCTGTTGTTCGGCCGCCTGAGCTCGCCTTCGAGCTGGAGGTTGTAGGGCGGGTCGGCGAACACGAGGTCGACCGAGGCCTGCGGCAGGCGGCACAGTTCTGAAATGCAGTCGCCGATCAGGATCCGGTCGATGTACGGCTCGATGTCTGGCCGTGGAGCGATACCCATGAACACCCCCCTTGAACGCAACAGGAGGGGATCGTCCCACGAGGGCGTAAATGCTTAATTAATTGAATTTAATTGGAAATTAGGACTTCGCTAACCATATCCGCGCGGCCTTCCAGGGCCAGCCGGACCGGCGCGAACGACCGCCGGTGGTGCGGCGTCGGCCCGTGCTCGCGCAGCGCCGCGAAGTGCTCGGGGGTGCTGTATCCCTTGTGGTTCTGGAACCCGAACTGCGGATACTCCTCCGCCAGCCGTTCCATGATCCGGTCGCGCGTCACCTTGGCGACGATCGATGCGGCGGCAATCGACAGGCAGGACCCGTCACCGCCGACCACCGGCCGGCACGGGCAGTCCAGCTTCGGGAGCTGGTTGCCGTCGACCAGCGCGAGGCGCGGCACCGTCGCGAGCGCCGCGACGGCCCGTGCCATGGTCACCAGCGTCGCCTGGAGGATGTTGATGCTGTCGATCAGGGCGACGTCGCCGACGGCGGTGGCGACGGTGGCTGTGGCGCGGATCTCGTCGTAGAGCGCGGCGCGGCGCTCGGGCGTGAGCATCTTGGAATCGGCGATGCCGTCGGGGATCCGGTCCGGATCGAGGATCACCGCCGCCGCGACCACCGGTCCCGCCAGTGGTCCGCGGCCCGCCTCGTCGATCCCCGCCACCGGCCAGACGCCGAGCACCCTGGCCTCGGTCTCGAGTTCGTAGCAGGGCAGGGTACGGACCAGCGAATCGTGACGCATGTCCGCGACTGTCGCCGACAGCCGCGCCCGCGGCAACCGGTAGCCGCACGGCGGTCCACAGGAACCTTGCTAGAGAAGCGACAGCTGATCGCCGGGTTGCGGTGGTCGCCTGAAGTGCTCGACGGTGAGCCGGGTCCGCTTCTTGTTGAGGCCGAGGCGTCGCGCGGCAATCTCGAACCGGCGGCCGATCGACCACGCATAGGGGCCGGTTCCGCGCATGCGCCGGTGCCAGGTGGCGTCGTAGGCCTTGCCGTCTCGCATCGACTTCATCAGCGACAACACATGCGCGGCACGGTCGGGAAATTCGCTCTGCAGCCATTCGCGGAACAGGTCGGAGAGCTCGTGCGGCAGCCGCAGCAGCACATATCCGGCTTCCGTCGCACCGGCCGCCGCGGCACGGCCGAGCACGGCTTCCAGTTCGGAGTCGTTCAGTGCCGGTATGACCGGCGCGAACATGACGGCGGTGGGCACGCCGGCCGTCGCCAGCACCTCGATGGCCTGGAGCCGTCGTTCCGGGGTGGCGGCACGCGGCTCCATCGCCCGCGCAAGCTTGCGGTCGAGGGTCGTCACCGAGATGCCGACCTTCACCAGTCCCTTGGCCGCCATCGGCTGCAGGATGTCGAGATCGCGCAGCACCAGGGTCGACTTGGTCACGATGCCGACGGGATGATCGAACTCGGCGAGCACCTCCAGAACCTGCCGCATGATGCGATACCGCCTCTCGATCGGCTGGTAGGGATCGGTGTTGGTCCCGATGGCGATCATCCGCGGCTGGTAGCGCGGGTCGGACAGTTCGCGGCGCAGGAGTTCGGCGGCGTTGGTCTTGGCGAACAGCCTGGTCTCGAAATCGAGCCCGGGCGACAATCCCATGAAGGCATGCGTCGGGCGGGCGAAGCAGTAGGCGCAGCCGTGCTCGCATCCGCGGTACGGGTTTATCGACCGGTCGAACGAGATGTCCGGCGAGTCGTTGCGGGTGATGATCCGTCGCGGAGTTTCCTCCGTCACCGTCGTCTTTGACGGCCCGAGTTCGTCGAGCGTCTCCCACCCGTCATCGAAGACCACCCTCGACAGCGGTTCGAAGCGGCCCGAGGGGTTGGAGCGGGCGCCGCGGCCCCGCCGGACCGGGTCCGGCACGAACGCGCCCCACTCGGCGTCGCTGGACGGCCATTCCGGCCGGATGACCATGGATCGGTTTGCCATGCCGGCAAGATATCGCAGCGACGTGAACAAAACAAGAACAATCGAACGGGCGGAGCATTCGGTTGCAAGCCGGCGGGTTCTGCGCAAGTCTCCGTCCCGAACCGGGAAATCAGGAGGGGGCCGGACTTTCGATGCAGGCTCACATTGTTCTCGCTCATCCCGAGCCGCGATCGTTCAACGCCCATCTCGCCACGCGGGCCCGCGAGACGCTCGAGGGGTTGGGATGGACGGTGACGACGAGCGACCTCTACGCGATGGGGTTCGATCCCTGCGAACGCGCCGAACACTTCGTCGATCGCCGTGATCCGCTGCGCTTCGACGCCCAGGCCGAACAGCGCCACGCCTGCGAGAACGGGCGCGTGCCGGTCGACGTGGCGGGGGAGATCGCCCGGCTCGACGCGGCCGACCTCGTGATCCTGCAATATCCGTTGTGGTGGCACCTGCCGCCGGCCATGCTGAAGGGCTGGTGCGACAGGGTGTTCATCTACGGCGATGTCTATACCAGCACCAAGCGGTTCGAGAACGGCCGCTTCCTCGGCAAGCGCGCCATGTTGTCGGTGACGGTCGCCACCAGCCCCGAAACCTACAGCTACAACGGCCGCAGCGGCGACATCAGTCTGCTCCTGTGGCCGGTGAACTTCAGCCTCGCCTACGTCGGGTTCACCGTCCTGCAGCCGTTCGTCGCCTATGGCGTCGAGGCGGGCCTGCGGTATTCCGACGACAGCGTGCTCGAGGCGCGCCTGAAGCAGGTCGAGGCAGACTACGTCGCCCATCTGACCGCCATCGACTCGGTCCCCGCCATTCCCTTCAACCGGATGAGCGAATGGGGCCCCGACGGCCGCCTGGTGCCCGACGCGCCGGTCTACAGCCCGTTTCTGCGCCACCGCCGCGACCTCGATCTCGTCTAGGGGCAGCGTTCCGGCCGGTCGGGGACCGACGCGACCCGGTTGCAGGCGCCGATATCGTTGCCGCGCTGCCGCGGATGGCGGATAAGTCCGCCATGCTGAGTGTGGTCATTCCTACCCTCGATGCGGGACGGGATCTCCCGGCGACGCTCGCGGCGCTGGTTCCGGGCGCCGTGTCGGGGCTGATCCGCGAGGTGATCGTCGCCGACGGCAGCTCCTGCGACCCCACGGTCCGCATCGCCGAGGCGGCCGGCGCGACGGTGATCCGGGCGCCGCGCGGCCGCGGCACCCAGCTCGCCGCCGGCGCCGCTGCGGCACGCGGCGACTGGCTGTTGTTCCTGCACGCCGACACTGTGCTGGAGCCGGGCTGGGAAACCGAGGTGGCGGGCTTCATCGATCAGGCGTCGGCGATCGGGTACGAGGGCCCTGCCGCGGCCTGCTTCCGGCTCAGGCTGGCCGATGCCTCCCTCGGCGCGCGGATCATCGAGCGGGGCGTCGCACTGCGCACGGCATGGCTTGGCCTGCCATACGGCGACCAGGGGCTTGTCATCTCCCGCCAATGCTACGATCGGCTTGGCGGGTTCGCGCCGCTGCCGCTGATGGAGGATGTCGACCTGGTGCGCCGCCTCGGCCGACGCGTCGCGATGCTGCGCCACGCCGCGGTAACGGACGCCGGACGCTACCGGCGCGACGGCTATCTGCTGCGTCCGCTGCGCAACTGGACCTGCCTCACACTCTATTTCCTGAAGGTGCCGCCGCACGTTCTCCTGCGGCTGTACGGATGACGGCGCACGCGTATCGCCGTCGTCTCGTGATCATGGCCCGGGCGCCGCGGGCGGGAGCCGTCAAGTCGCGGCTGGCGCGCGAGATCGGGACCGGTGCGGCGGCCGGCGTGTACCGGCATCTCGTCTCCGCGACGGTGGCGCGGCTAGCCGATCCGCGACGCTGGGAACTCGTGCTCGCGGTCACGCCCGACCGTCTGCTGCACGACCGCTCGCTGCCGGGCGGCGTCCGCCGGCTGCCGCAGGGACCGGGCGACCTCGGAGACCGGATGAGCCGGCTGCTGAGTAGCGCAGGATGCGGCCCGGTGGTGATCGTCGGCAGCGACATCCCGGGCATCCGGCGCGACGACGTCGCCCGCGCGTTTGCCGTGCTCGGCCGTCGCGACGTCGTGTTTGGCCCGGCGGCCGACGGCGGCTACTGGCTCATCGGCGCGGCGAGGCCGCTGCCGCCGCGGCTGTTCGAGGGCGTGCGCTGGTCAAGCCCGCACGCGCTTTCCGACACGGCCGCCAACCTCGGCAGGTTCAGCGCCGGCTGCCTGCGCCAGCTGTGGGATCTTGATACCGGCGACGACTACCGGCGGCTGGGCGCCGGCGTCAGGCGCTGCGGGTTCACTTCCGCGCCGCCTCGATCAGCTCCGCCATCGTGAAGATGTGGCTCTCGGCTTCCTTCGCCTTGTGGCAGGCGAAGCACAGCGCGTGGTTGGTATCGGCCTTGCGCGTCCCGTCGGTATCGAACAGGGCGTAGTTCCACTCGCCGTTGCGGAACAGGTCCGGAATGTTCGCACCCCAGCCGGCGCCCGCCTCCATGGTCGAAAGGACGTCGAGTGTCTCCGGTTCGAAGAAGCCGTCCGCCCCGACCACGAAGTTGCCGTCCTGATCCCGTTTCGGGGTGTAGACCTCAACCAGTATGTACGAGCCCGGCGGCAGGGCCCGGCCCTGGCGCGCCGCCTCCAGCGCCGTGTCGTTGGCGTAGTAGCGCCGCATCTGGTTGCGCTCGGGGAGGTTCATCGACGCGTACCAGGTGAACGTCGACTTGTAGTCGGCGGGAAAATGCACCCGCGTCTGGTTGAACTCCGCCACCAGGTCCGAGACATCGGCCCCGGTCTTGCCCCGCAGGCTCGCCCAGTAGGCGGCCAGGTTCGCGATGTCGTCGTCGCTCAGTTCGGCCGCGATGGGCTGCATGAACGCGTTCTCGCGGCTGCCGCTGCGATAGGCCTTGAGCTGTGCGCCGAGATAGGCCTCCTTCTGGCCGGCGAGATTGGGAATGTCGCCCGAAACGCTGATCCCGTCGGCGCCGTGGCAGGCCGCGCACGGCTCGCTCAGCCTGCGGCCCAGTTCGGCATCGCCGGCAGCCGCCGCCGCCACGAAGCCGGGAACGGCCAGTGCGCCCAGCAACCGAGCCCACCGCATCGCCGTATCCTCCGCAATGCCAGAACGCGCCGCCTGGGTCCGCGCTGAAACCGGCACCAGCGGCATGTTCGATTATCCTGCACGGTCCCGCATCTGTCGAGCGCCGTGTTGGGGATGTATGGATCAGGCCGGGTGGCGGCCAGCCCGCCGAAACAATTGAAACGACAATGGCCCGTTTCCGAAACGGCGGTGAAACGGCCCTGCGCGATCCATGGCGCGATCGCATCGCCGGCAGCGCCCTGCCGTCCGGTGCCCCGACCACTTCGATGAGGTTCACGTCATGAGCAAGTACCGATCGCACCTGCCGCAACTCGACGGCGGCCTGTTCCTGTCCGATGGTGGTGTTGAGACCACCTTCATCTTCCACGAAGGCTGGGAGCTGCCCCACATGGCCGGCTACGTGCTCTACGAGACCGAGGCGGGCCGGGCCGCGTTGCGCGCCTATTACGACCGGTTCATTCCGATGGCCCTCGCCAACGGTTTCGGCTTCGTGCTGGAGACCGTGACCTGGCGGGCCAGCAGCGACTGGACGGCGCTCGCAGGCCATGGCGCTGCGGAGACCGCCGCGATCAACCGGTTTGCGGTCGCGTTCACCGCCGCCATCCGCGACGCCTGCGAGACCCCGCAATCGCCGATGGTGGTCAGCGGCTGCGTCGGCCCGCGCGGCGACGGCTACCGGCCCGAGAACATCATGTCGGCCCGCGAGGCGGAGGACTACCACGCCCTCCAGGTTCGCGCGTTCGCCGAAGCCGGTGCCGATCTCGTCACCGCCCACACCATGACCAACACGCCGGAAGCGGCC
>Ga0079224_100006105_pt1 | contig 15911 bp, 12 predicted proteins | sample Stecom2015_FD_80414 | JGI IMG/M metagenome (GOLD analysis project Ga0079224, IMG submission 80414) | Agricultural soil microbial communities from Utah to study Nitrogen management - Steer compost 2015 | ecosystem: Environmental > Terrestrial > Soil > Agricultural land | place: USA: Utah...
ATTGCCGTCCTTTTTACACTGATGCATCGCACCGCCGGCAGAATAGGCCGAAATGACAGTGCACCGGCCAAGGACTGGATAGGGGCCTGTCCCCAGTACCAGTATGTCCCCAGTACCAGTACCCCAGTACCTGTCCCCAGTACCAGTACCTGTCCCCAGTACCAGTACTTGTAGTTTCTCCCCGTGGTTGCTGGCCTCCCGCGCCACCCGAATTGGGAGTGATTGTTGACATTGCCACGGCGCCGGCCATGACAAAGATTTGGTCTCAAAGAAGGCGAGCCAGAGGAAACAGAGCCTGGCTCCAATGCTGCTCCCGGCCCAATGCGGCCACCCAAACCGTCATTGTGGCCTGGCCCCACTGGCCCGAGCCGTGTCGATAGAGGTCTGGCCCCATTGGTCCCGGCCCCATTGGTCACCGTCATTGTGGCCTGGCCCCACCGGTCACCGTCATTGTGGCCTGGCCCCACCGGCCACCTCTTCAGTTCCGTAGCTTCTGGATCAGAGCCTGCTCGCCATTGAATCTCTTGACGTGAGGTAGTCGAACGATTAGCTTACCGAGGGAGATTTCGGAGGCGGGGCGCTTTCGGATGGCCCTCAATCAGGAGGTGAAATGAGAGAACGCTTGCGTGTATTTGCAACCTTGCCGCTTGTCTTAATTCTGGCGACCGCAGGAGTGATCGCTCAGGAGCGATTGGATTTCGTGTCCAATATGGAGGATTTTCGTGAAATCCGTTCAATTCTCCCAAACCATGTCCATGGCATAGCTTTAGAACTCTTGAATCAACGAAAGGAAACGGTCGCCTCCTGGCGGACACTTTTAGATGTCGAGAAAAGGAGAAAATACGTTCGCGAGACGATGATTGCGGCAATTGGGGGACTTCCTGAAAAGACACCTCTGAATGCTCGCAAGGTTGGTGAGATCAAACGTGAGGGATACAAGATCGAAAAAATCATCTTTGAAAGCCAGCCCAGATTTTACGTGACCGCAAATCTGTATCTCCCGACCGTCGGAGAAGGCCCCTACCCAGCCATTCTCTACCCTCTTGGACATGAGCTCGGCGGAAAATCCAATCCGACTTGGCAACAGATGTTAGGTTCTCTCGCTTTAAAGGGTTACGTGGCTTTGGCATGGGATCCAGTGGGTCAGGGCGAACGTATCCAGATGTATGACAGCGATTTCCGGGACTCAAAAGTATTTCGCTCGACTACGGAACACACCTTGATGGGTATCCAGTGTCTTCTCATAGGGGATAATCTGGCGCGCTATACAATTTGGGATGGTATTCGAGCACTCGACTATCTCATTTCCCGGCCTGAAGTCGATCCCGAGCGCATTGGTTGCAGCGGAAACTCGGGTGGAGGGACTCACACGGCTTACCTGTCCGCACTCGATGACCGAATAGCAGTAGCCGCTCCCTCTTGTTACCTCACGTCCTGGGAACGACTGCTCGCCACGATAGGCCCACAGGATGCGGAGCAGGTCCTATTGCCTTGGCTGCATTCCGGTCTCGATCACGCTGACTTCGTCCACGCTTTTGCTCCGAAACCATATTTGATTCTTTCAGCCATTCGAGACTTTTTCTCGATTGCCGGTGCCCGCCAAACATACTCTGAAGCAAGAAGCGTATATGAAAGGCTAGGAATGCCTGAACGTGTAGCCATGGTTACGGCTGACGATGGACACGGCTTCACCCAACCGAGAAGATTGGCGGCTTACCAGTGGTTCGATCGCTGGTTGAAGGGCGAGCTTTCTGAATCGGATACTGAACCCGAAGTTCAACTAGCGACAGAGGATGAGCTCTACTGTACGGATTCCGGACAAGTCGCGTCCTCACTAGGAGGGGAGACGGTTTACACGCTAAATCTAAAGAGAGCTCGCAATCTTAATCCTGACCTGCCGCCCATCCACGATGCCTCCTATCCTGCTGAACTAAAGAGACGCGTCCAGCATGTGACAAATTACTCGGCCGACTCAGATAACGTCGAGTTCAATACAGAAACCTTTGGCACAATTGATCGAGATGGATACACGATAGAAAAGCTTGTCTTCGAAAGCGAGCCAGGAATTCCAATCCCGTCTCTGCTGTTTATTCCCCGATCCATCAATTCCCCTCAACCGGGCCTCCTTTACGTTCATGGAAGAGGAAAATCGGAGCAGGGAGGAGTGACTGAAGATATAGAGAGCCTTGTTCTCAAGGGAATCGTAGTTTTGGCAGTCGATCTGAGGGGAATGGGCGAGACTTATCATCACGACGAGGACCAAGCGAACGACTTTCCACGTTATTTCGGCGACTACGACAGCGCAATGACCTCCCTGCTGATCAATAAACCACTCATCGGACAACGAATGAAAGATATCCGAAGAGCACTCGACTTTCTATCCAGACGAGACGAGGTCGACAGTAACAGAATATCGGCAATTGGCGTTGAGGGAGGTTGCCTGCCTTTGCTCTTTACAGCAGTCGTGGATGACAGAATCCAGAAGATTGGTCTCGAGAGAATGTTAATCTCTTACCGAAGCGTGGTTGAGAACCGGCTTCATCGCAGGGTCTTCGAAGATGTTATTCCCGGTGTATTGCAGAAATTTGACGTGCCGGATCTTGTTGCGTCCCTCAGACGCCCGACCATTCTCGTAGATGTAGCCGACCCGATGGGCAAGCTAGAAGCGCTTTCCACAGTGAATCAAATTTATCGTGAGGTCGTTGAAGGTGGCGGAAAGTGGTTGCAAATTAAAAGGCGAAGTGTCAACGCACACGCGGCCGAGGTGTTTAGGTCTGTGGTCGAAAACTGACACATTCACCAGCCAGAGAACTCAGTTTCAGGTGTGGATTGACTGCGGCTAATCATGAATATCCGTTTCGCAATCTCGTATTCGAGGGAGGTGGTGTCAAGGGACTTGCTTACCTCGGAGCTTTAGAGGTTCTCCAGAAAAAAGGAATTCTGGATCGAATCGTCAGGGTCGGCGGTACTTCCGCCGGATCAGTGAATGCCCTCCTTCTCGCGCTAGGTTATTCACTCGAGGAGATGAATGGTGTTCTCTCGTCGATCGATTTCAGAAGTCTGCTTGACGATGACTGGGGTATCATTCGTGATACCAGGCGGCTGCTTACCCGATTCGGTTGGTACAAGGGCGACCGATTCCGCGAATGGGTTGCTGAACTCATTGCAAGAAAGACGGGAAACGCGGAACTCACTTTTCGTGAGTTGTGGCATCGGAAAGATGAGGGATTCTTAAGCTTATACGTCTATGGTGTCAATCTTTCCACCCGCTTCGGAGAGGTATTCTCGAGGCGTCACACTCCCTCCACACAGATAGCGGAGGCTATTCGGATATCGATGTCGATTCCCCTTTTCTTCACAGCATTTCGATCGTCAAGCAGCGAGTACTATGTCGATGGTGGCTTGCTCGAAAACTATCCGATCAAGCTTTTTGACCGGCTAGAGTTTATCGAAGAGGGGAGGGAGGCATTACATGCGCGCCCCACTCCCTACTATGAGAGGCTGAATCGGCGCGTACGAGTAAACCCTTACGTGTATAATCGCGAAACACTTGGGTTTCGACTTGATTCCGGCCGCGAAATCACTGCCTTTAGAGAAGGGTCCAAGCCCATCCGACACCAGATTTCCAATTTCTTCGATTTTACATGGGCCCTGATTGAAACCGTGCTGGAAAGCCAGCAAAACCAGCACCTGCACAGTGATGACTGGCAGCGAACAATTTACATCGATACTCTTGGGGTCCGAACAACTGACTTTCAGATCAGCCAGAAGAAAAGAAAGGCTCTAATTCAGTCGGGACGTTCACACACGCTGAAATATTTCTCATGGTATGACAATAGCGCCAGTCAAGCGATCAATCGCCCGTGCCTGTAGTCTACATTTTTAGACATGTCGTGGAGATGGAATTAATGAGCCTAGAAGCCATCCGATTGTTGCGGCGAGCATCCCGATTATTGAGTTTACGACTAAGCCTCCAATTCGCCCGCCCAGGATTTCGCCCATCGTCAGGGGGCGTGATTGCCCGACAATCGCCACCGGATTTGTGAACGGAGTCTCTATTCCTACGGTATAGGGCACGACAGTGCCAACCAAAATTAGAGTCTGCGCAAAGACAGCGATCAAGAATCCTGTAACTGCAGCAGATCCGATACCCTGCCTTTTTTGAGCCTTCGTCAGGGCTCCCCAGACAATACAGAGATGGATTGTTAAAGGAACCATCGCAAATAGGCGATTTGACAGTTCATAGGAACCGCCGGCCGCTCCTACGATGAGCTTTCCGAGAAAAAAGAGAAAAAGTAGAAGCCACGGAAGTCTGACAAAATTTATTTTCTCCGTCATAATCAATCTCCTCTCGTGCCGACGACTGCGCAAAAGGACTGGTTTCACCCAGCGTCTGCCACACGTCTCTAAGGACCGCCCTATTTAATAGAGCTTGCCTGACAAAAAGTGCACGAGTGAATTGCCCATCGAGCATTTCTAGAGTGGGCACACCGCAGCCAGAGCGACAATCTCGGGGCGATAGAAGCCTGTCCCCAATTGGATGTCCCCAATCGAATCCCCAGTACCCCAACCGAGCCCACCCGCACAGCCAGGCCGGGGCCTGTCCCCAGTTGGACCCTGTCCCCAGTTGGACCCAATTGGACTCCCCTAACCGAGCTCCCGCACAGCCAAGCTGGGGCCTGTCCCCAATTGAGCCCCCAATGGGATCGGGCGGAGAAGCTACCGGGTAGTAGAGGCGTTTCGAGAATCGGAACTGGAGACAGTGGAAAGGCCGGAACCTGATCGCAGCAGCGAAAGGAGCTCCTTCAGACCTTCATCGACGTTCTGGAGATGAATTCGTATGAGTCGCCGGCCGCGTTCCTGTAGGGCTTGATAGTCACCCAATGCCTGCGCAGATTGTAGAGTGGCGAATCCGTAAGGACGCCCGGGGATCGGATGTTCCTCCTGTGCTTCGGCAGTCAGTAGCAAAAATACCCCAGTTTCGGGGCCCCCCTTGTGCAATTGGCCGGTCGAATGCAGGTACCGTGGACCATAACCGAGGGTTGTCGCAATTCCTTTGCGATCCCGGATAATTCTTCGAAGTTCTTGCAAAGCCTCGTCACGCTTTGGCGTGTGCTCAAAGTAAGCGAGTAGCGCCAAGTAATCAGAACTGCCGCACGAGTCGAGCAAGCTATCCAGAATTGCTGAAGTCTCAGGCGTACCTGTGGACATCCATTTCTGCTCCCGGTCGCCAAAAATGCTCAAGCTTTCATTGTGACTCAAGACCGGTGGCTCTGGGAATTTCCCGGCCTGGCTCCACTCATCGAGGAGACGGGACGTGTTCGCCTTGCTCTCCGCAACATTGGGTTCATCGAACGGATTTACCCCGAGAACGGCCCCGGCCACGGCCGTTGCAATTTCCCACCGGAGGAACTCTGCACCAATGCTGATCTTTTCTTGAACGTCAATCTGGACTAGAGGAAAGCCAGCATTGCGTAAAGCCTGCGCCTTGTCGGCCAGTTCCTTGTCAGCCGAGATGAGGTCATTGATCCACACAAATAATCGGTCACTTCCGTAGTCTTCTGGTTCTCCTGCTGGTTCTCCTACCACCGGTATAAGCCCCTCACCAGACTTACCGGTGCTCTCGGCCAGCAACTGCTCGGCCCAGATGGCAAAGGACTCGACCGATTCCGACGCGAGAAACGTCACTTTGTCGATCCCTTCTCGTGCCATTACTCCCAGCGCCACACCGAGGGTACAAGCTGGATTCTCGGCAGTCGGGACGAAGGGATGGCCATCATCGAGAAAGACTCTGGCTCGGTCCAACAACGCTGAAATGTCGATACCCATCAGGGCCATTGGGACCAATCCGAAGTAGGAAAGAGCCGAATACCGGCCTCCAATATCTTCAGGATTGAGAAAAGTCCGGAGAAAGCCCTTTTCTTCTGACAGCTGAGCCAGGGGGGTGTCAGGATCAGTTATGGCCACGAAGTGTTTTCCGGGGGAATCGATGCCCTGGTTTCTCAAATAGGAATAGAAGAAATGAAAAAAGCTTAGAGTTTCGACCGTAGTTCCTGATTTTGAGCTGACTACGAAAAGTGTTGTCTTGGGATCGATTCCACTCAGCACACGGTCGACCGCACCCGGGTCTGTATTGTCGAGCACTGTCAGCGACGGCCATCCCGGCACTGAACCAAAGGTGCGGGCAGCCACCTCCGGACAAAGACTACTACCTCCCATCCCGAGTAAGACAATCTTCTTGAAAGCCTGCTCCCGAACCGATCCGGCAAATTCAATGATCTCTTGCTGGCACGATTGAAATGTCCCGACCGCATCCAGCCATCCCAGGCGATTTCGAATCGCCGCCCCTGCGCCCTCGTCGTCAATCCAGAGGGTAAAATCTTTAGAGAAAAGACGGCGCATCATTTGCCTTTTCTGGGCGGACTTGAGAGCGGCCGAAAGCGTGCCAGGGAAGTTGTGCAGAGCCTGCGAGTTAAGGAGGCACCCTACGACTTTTCGACGTGCCTTAGTCAGGGTGCCCATAAGCTGATCGTAAGGAACAATAAACTTTTCAACTCCTTCATTCTGAAGCTGGGCCGTTACCTGATCGATATCGATGCCAACTCTGGCAAGATTTTCCAGAACTTCTTTGACTTCATCTACTTTCTGTTCGATCGTGCGCTCTTCGAGTCGGCCATGATCCCGAAACGCTTCAATCGTTTCGTCCGGAAGAGTATTCACGGTATGAGGACCTATCAGCGGTTCAACATACCGGACATCGTTATACAGGGGATCTTTCGTACTTGTACTGGCCCATAAGACTCTCTGCACACGAGCACCTTCCGCTGCGAGCTTCTCCCATCGCTGACCGCTAAAGAGCTTCTGAAAACTCTGATAAGCTAGCTTTGCACTGGCAATCCCCGACTTTCCGAGCAATAACTGGGGCAGAACGTGGTCGCGGTTTTCACTGCAGACTTTGATCCGATGTCCCAACAGCTCATCTACAAGAACATCGATCCGGCTCAGGAAAAAGCTTGCTACCGAAGCGACGCTATCGATCCGGTCACCTTTTTCCAGCCGCCGTTCCAGTGCCCTGATATAGGCTTTTGCAACACTCTCGTAATCGGAAATTGAGAACAGCAAAGTGATGTTGATATTGATCCCTTCATAGAGCATTTCTTCGATTGCGGGGACGCCTGCCGCAGTACCTGGAATTTTGATGAACAAGTTTGGTCGATCAACTTTTCTCGCAAGCCGTCGTGCCTCTGCCATCGTTCCTTCTGTGTCATGAGCCAGGTATGGTGAGACTTCCAGGCTGACAAAGCCGTCGACACCCCGCGATTCTTCGTAGACCGGATAGAGCAAGTCGCAAGCGTCCTGCACATCCTTTATCGTGACTGCTTCATAAACTTCGTCAACGCGCTTGCCCTCTCGGGTCAGTGACTCAATCTGATCATCGTAGTCTGTACTGCCTGAAATCGCTTTATTAAAGATGGCGGGGTTAGAAGTGATTCCTCGAAGGCCCTCTTCCTGCACCATCTTTTGAAGCTGACCGCTTCGAATCATTCCTCTCGTTAGATTGTCCAACCAGTAGCTCTGGCCATATTTGTGGAGTTCCAGTAATGGGTCCATTTTCAGTTCCTCATCGCAATTATCCGATCAGGCTCCGTCGACTTTCTATCCCCGCTCGATACTGAAGCAGGTTCCGACGACTACTTGACCGGTTGTCGGGCGTCGTAAGCTTCCCTCTCATTCTCGAGCCGAATTGAGGCTCCAATCACTTCTATCAACCCACATTGTCGCGTCATTTGCAACGTCGAGTGAAGCTTTATCTAGCCTCAGCACAAACGTCTCCGCCAGCCGGCCTATCGATCTTTCTGTGCTAACCTTGAATAGATGATGCTTCGCCTCCTCTTGCTCCTCATCCTGATCCCTCTTGTGGAGCTATTAATTCTGATCGAAATCGGGCAGTGGATAGGAACCATTTCGACGATCGCACTGGTCCTGTTGACCGGAATCTGGGGACTCTGGCTTGCTCGACAACAAGGACTAGAAGCAATGAACCGAGCTCGCTATGAGTTGACCCAGGGACACATGCCTGCCGAGCCTTTGATAGACGGGATTTTCGTCTTTTTGGCTGGCGTGCTGCTGGTCGTTCCAGGAGTTCTTACTGATCTGATCGCTTTTTTGGCGTTGGTACCTGCGACTCGGAAATTGATAAAGCGGTTTGTATGGCGATTGATTCAGAAGCCAATTCTTGACAGGCATTTCCAGGTAACGGTTCATGTACCCCCTCCCGGCTTCCGCCAGGCACCCCATGTCGATCCGAGAGGTACGCGTGACGAACAGGTCACTGTCAGGCGAGTGCATCCCATTCTGGTTGAACACCCATCTGACGAGAAGAATTCGCGTCAGTAAATTGACGATTGTTCCCCGCCATCTGCTCTGAAAGCGGCTGTTGCTTTGCATGGCTCGGCAAGCCAAGACTGGTATCTTCCTTCCTGGAATTAGACTAAATATCGAATTTACAATGGGTTGTAGGAATATTTTCAAATTTGGAACGGAACCTGCTTCTTAGATTAACGTCATTACAACAAAGAGAAGTAGAACGAAATGACGAGAACAGAACCCTTAACCCACGGTGAATTATCGCTCATTCGGTTTCGTTTCAAACTGGGGCCACAAGACGATCTGCCTCATTATCCTCCTTCCGGCAAGTGGAGCGGACTCGACGACATCGAAGCCTTAGCACTCCGAAAACTAAGATATCGCCCTCAAGATCTCTGGGAGGTGCTGGGAGACCGTCGTCTTAAATGCCTTGAGACCCTGGGACTATCATCGCCGGGTTGCAAGCACAACCCCTGATTTCCTTTGTCAGTTTCCACCAAGAACAGGAGCTTGTTTCATGTTTATCAGTTCAGATTTTCAGTTGAAAATTGGGTATAAAAGCCGCTGTGAAGTTCGCTTCAAGGGGGATCCGATCGGAAACCTGATTATGGGGAGGAAGTACGAAGTGATTTTCCCTGGCGGACATCGCACGAAAGTGTCGACTCTCCCTGAGGCCCTTCATCTGCTTCATGCGGGAGGGAGTGAACAGCTGGAAACCAGCGGCAGAATGATGCGTAAAGCTGGATAAGATCTGGCATTTCCAGTCCGCGATCCTCTCCCTGTTGAACCTACATTCGAGTGGACTGGGATCCCGGTGGATCAGGGTTTTTCGAGAATATAGATGTTGGCAAACTCGATCTGACCTTCCGGGAACTGCAGTCCAATCGGCCCCTGGAGCGGAAGATCCCTCAACAGAGCATTACGGACCACGACCGTGTCATTAAGGAGGACGGTGACGCGTTGACCTTCAACCACAATCTCAAATCGATTCCACTCGCCGTGATCTTGGTCAGCCTTTAGCATCGGAGTCACTGCCATTCGCGTTGCCGATTCCTGATTAGAGGCTGACCGATAGCCTTCTATCCCGCCTGACCCTATCGGGTGACTCCAAATCTGCACGGATGCTTTTTCCGATCCCCTCAAGAAAATTGCCGACTGTCCGGCGTCTCGAACAGTAACCATCAAGGGCGAGCCGTCAGCATTTTTAGCCGGAGTTCCATCCGGTAAGATATGTTGCATTTGTCGCCCTACTGAATCCGAAACCTGTCGCCAATCAACGATCAGGTTAAAATTCTTATACTCGCTGACAGTCCAGAGCGTTCGGGAGGCTCGGTCTTCTCCCTCGGTTGTTACTGGCTTCAGAATCCAGTCATCCGCCGTCCAGGCAGGGGGTTCAGCCGAGGATTGCCAGCCACGCAAGTCGAGCCCGTTGTAAAGAATCTTATGATTCTCGGCCATTCGCGCCGTCACCGGATCTGGAGCTGGATGGGAGGGTAGCTCCCGGATTCTGATGTTGCGGAAATGAATTTCACTACCCTCCGACTCGAGGCAGATATACCCTTTGCGCGGTACAGCATTGACAGCTTGATTGACCACCTGGCCATTCACCGCGAGGGTGATGACGCCATCACGTGATTCTACTCGGTAGTGGTTCCACTCTCCGTCGGGTCTAGCTCTTTTCTCGGTTGGAAGAGCGCGATTCCAGCCCCTGGGATGAGGAATAACCGGGGTCAGACGCGCTCCATGGATCGAAAAGATATCACCGTGATTTCCATCCAGAATTTGGATCTCGATTGAGCGAGTAAAGGGCTGCCCTCTGGCTGTAATGGGGTCGGAGTGGACGAACAAGCCGGCGTTTCCGCCTTCCTCCATATGTCTCCATTCCAGTTCGAGAATGTAGTTTTGGTACTGCTTCTCCGTCCGGAGAACACCAGTAGGCTTGCCGGTGCAGACAATCATTCCATCGCGGACCGACCACGTTTCGGGTCCGCAGTTGACATTGACCCACCCCTCCAGTGTTTTCCCGTCGAAGAGATCCACCCAGGCCTCTTGTGCCGGAGTGAACGCAGTCCAGCCAAGGACGAAGAGACCAATGATCAGTAATCGAGCAACAGGCATCCTTCCCGGCCTCGAGTAAGTTGTCGAACGGATCGATTGTCGTTTACACAGGCATTTCAATGCGTTCGTTGGAATCCCAGAGTTCCTTCCAGCTTACCTTTTCATTTCGATAGGCAGCAGTTCGTCCAAGGACACACATGAAGGTGCTCGTCGAAACGTACTCGGAATTATTCGTGTATGTTCCTTCCCCTAGGCTACTGGAGGCGAAAACTTCCATTTGGCGATCGGTCGCGTTCCGGAGACCTTCTCCCTGCGAAATGGCTTCTTTCGACTTGAGAATCAGACCCTGCTGAGTGTCATAGGTGCCTTTAGTCCCGATAATCTGAGCCTCCTGTCCACTGTATCCACTGGAAATCTGAGAACCAGTATGAGAAAGGTGGAAGCCGTTCGGGTATTCATAATGGACAGCGATATGGTCGTAGATATCGCCTATGTCCGTCCGAACCTTGCGTCCTCCGCTTCCATACGCACTAACCGGCAGCATGCCTGACATCCAATTGATCACATCAAGATTATGAACATGCATCTCAACAAGAAAATCCCCTGACGCCCAGAGATAGTAGAGCCAGTTTCGAACCTGGAAGTCGCGCTCAGTAAAGTTGGGAAGGCGTTCCCGACGCCACAGATCCCCCCCCAGGCGTTTGGACTGAGCCACGACGGGTTCCCCGATGGCACCATTCGCGATCATGTCCGCAATTTTCTGACGTCCTTCGGCGTAGCGAGTCTGCAAACCGGCAACCACAGTCAGATTTTTTTGAGCCGCTTTTTTTCCTGCCTCCATGAACTTTCGGCAGCCCCAGACATCGACCGCAATCGGTTTTTCAGCAAAAACATGCTTGCCGGCCCCTACGGCAGCTTCAAACTGCTCCGGCCGGAAATAAGGAGGGGTCGTCAGCATAACAGCGTCGACCTCGTCCATCTCGAGAATACGCTTATAGGCATCGATCCCTGAGTAACATTTAGATGACGAGACCTGGAATTCCTGGGCAGGCTCCTTGAGCTGAAAATCAAAATAATCAGCGATGGCTACAATCTTTGCCTTTCCGGTCCCAACCAGGCTCTTGGCATCGGATGTACCCCGACCGCCAGAGCCAATCAAACCGACCTGAAGCATAGAATTTGCCCTAGTTCCGAATGCAGTCGTCGACTTCAGGATCGAAATCGACGAAACCCCGGCGGCGGAAGATGCCTTGAGAAACTGCCTGCGGGACAAGGGCATCGAACGCTTTTTCATGATACGACCTCCTGGTTTAAAAATACTGGACCTGACCGTGGATATTCAGCCTTATTCTAGAGGTCTCAAGGTTACGAGTAAATGATCAATCGAGACCAGTTCGATAACGATCGATCGAGCCAACCAAGGTGGCTATTGACTCAGACCTGCGTCCGTCCATAGGATTTGCTGAATGATGATGTTGCACTAGCAAGAATTTTCAGAGAAAGAGACAGGTAAGATGAGACGAATCATTGCCGGCTTGATCATTGCCTTATTTGGATTGTCCCTGACTGGGATGGGGGCAGAACTGCTCAGTGGACCACTGGTGGGCCATACAACTACTAACTCAGCGAAAATATGGCTGGAAACGGACCAAGCCGCCGATGTGACGATTCGCTACTGGCAAGAGCCACGCCTTCAATATGGTCGCAGTCTGGGCGAACCGTTGGAACTCGGCGAAGCCAGTGGTCGGACATCTGACACCCCACCTCACGTTGGCGTGATCGAGCTTGAAAACCTCAATGAAGGTTGGATGATCTATTACGAGGTGGTCTTGGATGGACGGACCCTTCGAACAGAAGTACCTCAAGTCTTCTCTTTAATGCCTCCGGAGGTTCAGCCCAGAAGCTCTCCCACCCAGATCAGTAACTTCTCCGTCGCATTTGCCTCCTGTACATTTCCGGGACGAGTTCCGGTGCAACCGATTTGGGGACAGATTGCTCAGTTTCGGCCGGCTGCACTGATGCTGATCGGCGACAACAATTATATGCCGAATGCGGAAGGTGCTTACGCGACTACTCAGGACGTCATAGAATACGTCATGGCAAGATATCATCGGAATCTGAGAAATCTTCCCGGCTTGAGAACCCTGGTTGCGACGACACCCACTTACGGAATCTGGGACGATCACGATTTTGGTCCCAACAACTCGGATCGTACTTTTCGTTGGAAGGAGCTGAGCCTTGCCACGTTTCGGAAGTACTACCCCAATGCATCGGCGGGTCTTCCGGAGGTGCCCGGGGTATTTACCTCCTTTCGGATTGCAGATGCCGAGTTCTTTCTTCTTGATGATCGATATCATCGGGATCCGAACACTTCGCCAGATCCTCAAACGATGCTCGGTGAAGGGCAACTCCAGTGGCTTAAAGACAGCCTCTCTAAGAGCACGGCAACTTTTAAGATTATTGTCAATGGTGGAACCATGCTCGTCGACCGTTTTGATGCTGGAGAATCGTGGTATCGGTTTAGAGACGAGCGGGACCGGTTTCTGCAGTGGCTGAATCAAGAGCAGATTACCGGAGTGATCTTCGCTGCAGGAGACTGGCACGTCGGGACGGTCAATCGGCTGTATCGTCCTGGCGATCTATATCCTTTTTATGAACTACTCTCGTCAAATGCAGGTGTCAGTAATAAACCTTTCCCCGAGGGAGAACCCGGACACGTTCGTTTTCACCAGTTTGCCGGTCCTGAGTACCGGGGGTATAACTTTGGTCTGCTTACCTTTTCGGGCTCAAAAGGACAGCGGAGCGTGACTCTGAAGTTGATCGATGAGTGGGGAGAAGAGATATTTACTACCAGGCTCACGGAACGGCAGCTATCGCCAGCCTGGAATCAGTAAATTCAGTAATATAGGGCTGTCTGGAAAAGATTGAATAATGGGCTTCTTGACGTTTACAGCTGAACGGTGGCAAATACCCGCTTCCAGCGACTCGTCAATCATAGCCCTGGAATGAGAGGAGATGCAGTTGAAAATAGGAGTCGTCGGACTGGGTTTTATGGGCAGTACTCATCTGCAGGCTTATCAGAAGGTTCCTGGGGCAGAGTTGGTCGCCATTGTCAGCGGTGATCCAAAGAAAAGAGAAGGGGACTTGTCGGATGTAAAGGGCAATCTGGGAATCAGCGGGGAGAAGATGGATTTTTCGTCGCTGGCTCGTTATAGCTCTCCAGAAGAGCTTTTTCGAGACCCGAATGTTGAGGCTGTTGACCTTTGCGTACCTAGTCACCTTCATGCCGCGCTCGCCATGCAAGCGCTTGACGCAGGCAAGCATGTTCTGGTGGAGAAGCCGATGGGCCTGGATGGTGACGAGTGTCAAAGAATGATCGATGCCGCCGAGAGGAATAATCGTGTCCTGATGGTGGCACAGGTGCTTCGCTTTTGGCCAGAATATGTGGTGTTGCGGCAGCTTAAGGAGAGTGGACAACTAGGTGAAATAAGGTCTGCTTTCTTCCGCCGCCGATGTGCCGCTCCTACCTGGGGCGGTTGGTTGCAGGACGCTTCTGAGAGTGGAGGCGGGGCCTTTGATCTGTTGATTCACGACTTCGATTTCTGCATTCATTTGCTCGGCGAGCCCGACCAGGTGAGTGGGGTTGGAGTGGAAGAAAGCAGCCGGGGGATTGATTTTCTGGAAGCTCGTCTGAGCTATGACCCTCCCCTATCCGCTATCGTAACCGGGGGTTGGCACCATCCGGAAAGCTACCCCTTTTCGATGGAGTTCACGGTCATCTTTGAGGAAGGTACAGTTGAGTACCATTCCGAATGCCGTCCCCTTTCGCTTTATCGGGCGAGCGGTGAAAAAGAAGAGCTGAACAAACCGGAAGAGGACGGTTTTGTGGCCGAGTTGAGGACATTTGTGGAAGCCTGCCAGCAGAACCAGGCCCCGCTCCTGTGCGATCCTCGCGAATCCAGGCGTGCAGTCATGCTGGCGCTCGCCGCTTTGGAATCACGGAACAAAGGGGGCGAGGTCGTTACTTTCTCCTGAGGTTGTGGATTTTAGTTTGGGGGTGGACTATAGCCGACGACTGGTGACTCCATCCCACGGGACACACGCGTGGACTGGGAGTTGCCTGCCGGCATGCTTTTGGTACCCCTCCTTCATCCTTGCGGAGAACTGTTCCATCTGTTGTTCCTCCACCAAGTTGATCGTACAACCCCTGAATCCCCCGCCCGTCATTCGCGCTCCTAGTGTTCCATCCAGACGGGCGGCGAGATCGACCAGCAGATCGAGGTCCGCACAGCTTACTTCAAAGTCATTGCGAAGGCTCTCATGGGAAGCAAAAAGTAGCCTGCCGAAGCTTGCGGCGTCACCATTCTTCAGCGACTGAACCGAGTCGATAACCCTCTGGTTTTCTGTGATCACGTGACGAACTCGCTGGTAGAGCGGATCAGGGAGTAAGGGACGGAAATCTTGAAGCTGGGTCGGGATAAGCTCGCAAAGGTTTTGTAACTCCGGCATCTCGCTTCTGATCAGGTCTAAGGCCTGATTACATTCCAGATGGCGTTGGTTATAGGATGATTGGTCTAGGCTTCGCCGGACTCCGGAGTCACAGATCAAAATACGCGTCTGTCGTGGCAGCTCGACCGTTCGACATTCCAGATTCGAGCAGTTGAGAAAGAGAGCTCGGTTCCGTACACCGAACACTGACGCAAATTGATCCATAATTCCGCACTGGACGCCAACAAACTCCGATTCTGCTTGCTGACAAAGTCGGGCTACCTCGAGAGGATCCAGCTTCACGTTACTCGCCAATTTCGCTAATTCGGCTGTGGCGACTTCCAGGGCCGCAGAGCTACTCAATCCAGCTCCAGGGGGAATGGTACCGTGAATCAAGAGGTCGAGTCCGGGAACCTGTATTCCTCTCATCGACAGCTGCTGAAAAACTCCCCGCAGATAATTGCTCCATGGGGCAGTACGGGCGCGATCCGGATCATCGACAGAAAAGCTTGTAGATTGATCGAAATCCAGTGCGTGGGCTCGGATGACTCGGTCCGACCGCAGAGCCCCGAGCATGTAGATCTCGCGGTCGATGGCGCACGGTAGTACACAGCCCCCGTTGTAATCAGTGTGTTCACCAATTATGTTTACCCTCCCCGGGGCGCGTGCGAGGAATTGAGGCTTCTTTTGGAAGTGGCTCACAAAATGCCGAGTCAGGGTGCTTAGTTCCATAGACTCCGGTATAGGGCTTTCTCCTGACCCATCTCAAGCTCAGGACGGTAGCCTGCTTCGAGAAGAAAGTCAAACTATTAACAAATGGGAGGAAGGATGCAAAAGAAACGTGCGAGTAGCCCCCTCACGCCGGCTAGCGAGGCAGGTCCGGCGTGAGGGACTTAGGAGAATCCGCACTATCTACAGGGAGGTAACTGGCGGATTCTCTGGGGGGGGTGGCAAAGGACAACAACTATTCGAGTAATTAGGGGAGATATCTTGCGTCA
>Ga0079224_100006106_pt1 | contig 15911 bp, 12 predicted proteins | sample Stecom2015_FD_80414 | JGI IMG/M metagenome (GOLD analysis project Ga0079224, IMG submission 80414) | Agricultural soil microbial communities from Utah to study Nitrogen management - Steer compost 2015 | ecosystem: Environmental > Terrestrial > Soil > Agricultural land | place: USA: Utah...
ACCCGCAGGCGGGCGACGCCGCCGTCCGGGTAGACGTGCAGGCGCACGTGGGTGGCGCCCTGGCAGGGGGCCAGCTCGTCCTGGAAGCGGTGCACCGTGTGCGGCAGGATCCGGGTGCGCGGCACAAGCGGCCGCCAGAGCTGGCCGTCGCGCAGATCGCTCTCTTCCGCGTCGGCCGGCGCCGCGCACCACTCGAGCGCGGCCGCGCCCGGCGCGTTGCCCTTGAAGTGGCTGGTGTCGAGCTCGACGCGCGCGATGCGGCCGGCCGCGCCCAGGCGGATCGTCACCCAGTCGTGGCCGTCGTCGCGCCGCCGCCGGGTCTCCCAGCCGTCGGACATGTTGATCGGCCGTCCCGGCATCAGCATGTTCTGGGCGTCGCCGAAGAACATGTCGCTGGCGTCGATCACCCGGCCGCCGCGCTCGACCGCGGCCAGATCGACCAGCTCGCCGGTCGTGTCGAGGGCGTCCCAGTCCGGCACCACATCGCCGAGCGCGCGCAGGCGGGCGACGCCGCCGTCCGGGTAGATGCGCAGGCGCAGGTGGGTGACCGGCGGCGCGTCCGCGAAGGTGAACAGGTTGCGGTGATCGCCCTCTAGCGGCGAGCGCGGCAGGAGCTCGAACCACGGCACGCCCGGGGCGTCCAGCTCGTCGGGACCGGGCTGGCCGCGCAGGTCGCACGCCTCCACCGCGCACTCCTCCGGGTAGTTGCCGCGGAAGAAGCTGGTGTCGACCACCAGCTCGCGGACGCGGCCGCGCAGGCCGAGCCGGATGAGCGCCCAGTCGTGACCGGGCGCGCGCCGCCGCCGGGTCTCCCAGCCGTCCATCCACTTGCCGGTGGCGACGTACTCGTCCTTCTCGACCGGATCGGCGGCGCGCACCAGGTTCTCGCGGCCGGCGAAGAACTCGTCGTTGGCCGCCATCACCGAGCCGCCGACGCGCTCGCTGGCGAGATCGATCAGCCTGGAAAGTGCCATGTCATGACCTCAACACGAAACCACCGGCAGGCGCACCCCGGTGCCTGCCCCGGCTGTAGACGACCTGGCCGCGGACGATCGTCGTGTCGACCCGGCCGTGCAGGGTCTCGCCGTCGTACGGGGTGAGCGGGCTGCGGTGCTCGAGCCGCACGCCCGACACCTCGAAGCTGGCGTCCGGATCCCAGATGCAGAGATCGGCGTCGAGGCCGCGGGCCAGGGCGCCCTTGCGGCGGCCGAGCCCGACCAGCGCTGCCGGCGCCGCGCACATCCAGTCGACCAGGCGCTCGAGCGGGACGCCGCGCCGGCGCATCTCCGTCCACACCACCGGCAGGGTGAGCTGCAGCGAGGCGATGCCGCCCCACGCGGCCATGAAGTCGCCCACCTCGCGGCGCTTGAGCGCCGGCGTGCAGGGCGAGTGATCCGACACCACCATGTCGAGGACGCCGCCGGTGACGCCGTCCCACAGCCGCTCGCGGTTGTCCGCCTCGCGGATCGGCGGCGCGCACTTGTACTCGGTGGCGCCGTCCGGCACCTGTTCGGCGCTGAGGTGGAGGTAGTGCGGGCAGGTCTCGGCGCCGATCGGCACGCCCTCCTGGCGCGCGGCGACCAGGAGCTCGAGCGCGCCGGCCGAGGCGCAGTGGACCACGTGGACCCGGGCGCGCCGCGGGCGGGCCAGGCCGATCAGCATGGCGATCGCCTGGTCCTCGGCGTCCGGCGGGCGCGAGCGCAGGTAGGTGAGGTAGCGGTACGGGCTGGCGCCGAGGATCTCGGCGGCGGCGCGCGTGATCGGCCCCTCCAGCTCGGCGTGGACCAGGAGCGGCGCGCCGGCGTCGCCGAGCAGGTCGAGCGCGGGCGCCAGCTCCGCCTCGCCGACGTGACCGAACTCGTCCACCCCGGACTCGACGAGGAAGCACTTGAAGCCGAGGACGCCGCGGCGGCACAGCGGCTCCAGCTCGGCGAGGTTGCCGGGCACCACCCCGCCGTGGAAGCCGACGTCGACCCAGCAGTTGCCCTCGGCGGCGGCCAGCTTCTGCTCCAGCGCCGGCACCGTGGTGGTCGCCGGGATCGAGTTCAGCGGCATGTCGACGATGGTGGTGATGCCGCCGGCCGCCGCCGCCCGGGTCGCGCTGGTGAAGCCCTCCCACTCGGCGCGGCCCGGCTCGTTGACGTGCACGTGGCTGTCGACCAGGCCGGGCATGACGACCAGATCGCCGGCGTCGTGCACCGGGGCGCCGGCCGGCACCTCGTCCCACCCGGCGACGTCGGCGATGAGGCCCGCCGCCACGTGCACGCTGGCCGGGCCCACGCCCCCGGCGGTCACCACGCGCCGGCTGCGGATCACCAGATCGACCACCGCGCGAGCCTAAACCGAAACCTGCGCCGGGTGTGATAGCGTCCGCCCGTGCCGGCGCTGTTCCACCGCCTGCTGGTCGCCAACCGCGGCGAGGTCGCCGCGCGGGTCGCGCGCACCTGCGACGCCCTCGGCATCGCGCCGGTGTTCGCGGTGTCCGAGGCGGACCGGGACGCGCCCTACACCCGCGGCCGCGAGACCGTGCTCATCGGCCCGGCGCGCGCGGCGCTGTCGTACCTCGACCCGGTCAAGCTGGTCCGCGCCGCGGTCGAGGCGCGCTGCTCGGCGCTGCACCCCGGCTGGGGCTTTCTGGCCGAGAGCCCGCTGCTCGCCGCGCTCTGCCGCCAGCACGGCGTGACCTTCATCGGGCCCACGCCGGACGTCATGCTGCTCATGGGCAAGAAGACCCCGGCCAAGCGCGCGATGGCGGCCGCCGGCCTGCCGCTCATCCCCGGCTCCGACGGCGTCCTGTCCGGTCCGGACGAGGCGCGCGAGGTGGCCGACCGGGTCGGCTACCCGGTGCTGCTCAAGGCGGAGTCGGGCGGCGGCGGCCGCGGCATGCGGGTCGCGCGCGCCGCCGGCGAGGTGGCGTCCGCCTACGCCGAGGCGGCGGCCGAGGCGCAGGCCGCCTTCGGCGACGACCGCCTCTACCTCGAGCGCCTGATCGAGGGCGGCCGCCACGTCGAGATCCAGGTGATGGCCGACCGCTACGGCCGCGCCGTCCACCTGGGCGAGCGCGACTGCACGGTGCAGCGCAGCCACCAGAAGCTGATCGAGGAGTCGCCGGCGCCGCGGCTGGATCCGGCCGAGCGCGAGCGCACCCTGGCCGTGGCGGCGAGCGCCGCGCGCCGGATCGGCTACGCCGGCGCCGGCACCATCGAGCTCCTGCAGGACGAGGAGGGCGCGCTCCGCTTCATGGAGATGAACACGCGCCTGCAAGTCGAGCACTCGGTGACCGAGATGCGCTGCGGGCTCGACCTGGTCGCCGAGCAGATCCGGATCGCCGCCGGCCACCCGCTCTCGATCCGCCAGGAGGACGTGCGCCTCGAGGGGCACGCCATCGAGTGCCGGATCAACGCCGAGGATCCGGCGGCCGGCTTCCGCCCGGCGCCCGGCGTGATCACCCGCTGGCAGGCACCGCCCGCCGATCCCGACCTGCGCATCGACACCCACGTGGAGAGCGGCTACGAGGTGCCGCCCTTCTACGACAGCCTGCTCTGCAAGGTGATCGCCCGCGGGCCGGACCGCGCCGCCGCCATCGACCGGATGATCGCCGCCCTCGAGCAGCTCCGCTGCGAGGGCGTGCCGACCACCACCCCGATGCACCTCGCCATCCTGCGCTCGCCCGCCTTCCGCGCCGGCGACTACGACACCCGCTCCATCCCCGGCTGGCCGCCACCCGCCGGCCGCTGATCACCGCCGACCGCCGAACCGACCATGCCCTTCGTCCCCCTCACCCCGATCGGAAGCCCGCGCGCGCGCGCCATCGACGAGCGCCTGTACGCCGAGCACCTCGAGCGGGTGCGCGCCCTGGAGGACCGCCTGCGCGCCGAGCGCGCCGAGGTGGAGCGCGGCTGGGGCGACAAGTACATCGACCGGGTCCACGCCAAGGGCAAGCTGACCGCCCGCGAGCGGGTGGCGCGCCTCATCGATCCCGGCAGCCCGATCCACGAGGTCGGCACCTTCGTCAACCACGGCGAGGTGTTCCCCGGCGACCAGCGCTCGCCCGCCGCCGGCGTGGTCACCGCGTTCGTCCGCGTCGAGGGCCGCTGGTGCATGGTCATCGCCAACGACAACACGGTCGCCTCCGGCGCCTGGTGGCCGCGCACGCCCGAGAAGATCCAGCGGGCCCAGATGATGGCGCTGCGCCTGCGCCTGCCGACCATCTACCTGGTCGACTGCAGCGGCCTGTTTCTCCCGGAGCAGTCGCGCAGCTTCCCGGGCGCGCGCGGCGCTGGCCACATCTTCAAGATGAACAGCCTGCTCAGCGCCGCCGGCGTGCCGCAGATCGCCGGCGTGCTGGGCGACTGCATCGCCGGCGGCGGCTACATGCCGATCATCAGCGACCGGGTCTACATGACCGAGCAGGCCTACATGGTCATCGCCGGCGCCGCGCTCATCAAGGGCGCCAAGAGCCAGAAGATGACCTCGCTCGGCATCGGCGGCCCGGAGGTGCACGTGCACCAGTCCGGCTGCGCCGATGAGCGGGTGCCCAGCGACGAGGTGCTGATCGAGTGCATCCGGCGCGAGGTGGCGCGGCTGCCCGGCTCGGCGGCCGACTACTACCGCGGCGGGGTCGGCGCGTGCGAGCCGCTCCACCCGGCGCGCGAGATCGCCGGCCTCTTGCCGCCGGACCACCGCGAGGCGTACGACGCCCACGAGCTTCTGGCCCGGCTGTGCGACCAGAGCCTGTTCTGGGAGGTGATGCCGAACGTGGGCGAGGAGATGATCACCGGCATCGCCCGCATCGGCGGCCTGTACGCCGGGCTGATCATCAACCGCCAGGGGCTGATCGACGACCCCGAGCACCCCGGCTCCCGGCGGCCGGCCGGCATCCTCTACCGGGGCGGCATCGCCAAAGTGAGCGCGTTCTCGCGCGCGTGCAACGACGACGGCATCCCGATCATCTGGCTGCAGGACATCTCCGGCTTCGACATCGGGGTGGAGGCGGAGCGCCACGGCCTGCTCGCCTACGGCTCGAGCCTCATCTACACCAACAGCACCAACTCGGTGCCGATGTTCACCGTGCTCCTGCGCAAGGCCTCGGGCGCCGGCTACTACGCGATGAACGGTCTGCCGTACGACCCGGTGGTGCAGCTATCGACCTGCCTGTCGCGCCTGAGCGTCATGGAGGGGCGCACGCTGGCGATCGCCGCCTACAACACCAAGCTCGACGACGACTTCGAGATCGCCACGTCGGATCCTGACGAGCGGCGCAAGATCGAGGCCGGCATGCGCCAGGTGGAGGCGCGCATCGAGCGCGACATGGATCCGTTCGTCGCAGCCCGCCAGATGGACACCGACGAGATCGTCGAGCTCGGCGCGCTGCGCGACTGGCTGGTCGCGCTGGTCGAGATGGCCTACCAGGCGACCGGCTACCGCCGGATCAAGAACCCGCGCATCTGGAGCATGCACGACCTCGGCGTCCTGACCGCGGCCGCGACCCGGGCCGGCGCGGCGGCGAGCGAGACGGCCGGGCGGGCGGCGGCGCCGGCGCCGACCGGGCGCGCCGCCGCCGAGGTGGCCGAGGGGGTGCTGGCGGTGCGGGCGCCGTCGAGCGGGCGCTTCTGGGCGCGGCCGTCGCCCGACCGGCCGCCCTTCGTGGCGCCCGGCGACGTGGTCACCGCCGGACAGACCGTCTGCCTGCTCGAGGTGATGAAGACGTTCAACCGCATCACCTACGGCGGCCCGGACCTGCCCGAGCGGGCGCGGGTCACCGCGGTGCGCCCGGCCGACGGCGACGACCTCGCCGGCGGCGACGTCATCCTCGAGCTCGAGCCGGCGTAGGCCGGCGGACGGCGGCGGCGGATCAGGCCGGCGAGGTGAGCGGCGTGAACTGCCGCGCCGCCTCGAGCTCCGGTCCCATGCGGCCGCGCAGCATGAGCGACCACATCTTGAAGTCGCCGCGCAGCGACCACAGCGGGTGGCCGAAGGTGGCCGGCCGGTTGCGCTCGAAAACGAAGTGGCCGATCCAGGCCATGCCGTAGCCGGCCACCGGCGCCGCCAGCAGGGCCGGCGGGAACACCGGCGCCGCCGCCAGGCAGCCGATCGCCGCGCTGGTGCCGGCGAAGTGCAGCCACCGGTTGACCCGATCCAGGTGCTGCGACACGTAATAGGGCCAGAACTCGTCAAATGAGCCCGGTTTCCAGCCGGGCTCGCTCACGTCGCGCGCGCTCATGAACCGTTTGTAGCTCCGCGCCGCCGGCGTCACAATGGCGATGTCATGAGCGAGCCGGCCACGTTGATCTCGATCGCCACGTCCCCCTGGTCAGAGAAGGCGCGCTGGGCGCTGGATCACCACCGGATCCCGTACGTGGAGAAGGAGTTCAAGCCCATGTTCAGCGCGCTGCCGCTGCGCATCCGCCTGCGCCGGGGGCGCGGCCGGCTCACGGTCCCGGTGCTCCTGGCCGGCGACGAGGCCTACACCGACTCGACCGATATCGCCCAGTTCGCCGAGCGCCACGGCGCCGGCGCGCCGCTGTTCCGCCGCGGCGAGGAGGAGGAGATCGCCCGCTGGAACGATGTCGCCGAGCGGGCCATGCAGGCCGGCCGCGCGCTCCTGCTCCTCCGGCTGGCCGCGAGCGGCCCGGCCCTGGAGGAGGCGCTGGCCGGCCTGGTGCCGCGCCCGCTTCGCCGCGCGCTGGCGCCGGTCGCCCTGTTCGGCGTCCGCTTCCTGCAGCACAAGTACGAGACCAGCGAGGGCGAGGACGAGGCCGCGCGCCGCGCCGAGCTGCGCGACGCCCTGCTCGAGCTGCGCGCCGCGCTGGCCGACGGCCGCGCCCACCTGCTCGGCGAGCTCAGCTACGCCGACATCGCCATGGCGGCCGCGCTGCAGTTCGTGCAGCCGATGGACACGCCGCACATCCCGATGGGCCCGGCCACCCGCCGCGTCTGGACCGACCTCGAGCTGGCCAGCGAGCTCAACGACCTGGTCGAGTGGCGCGACCAGCTCTACGCCCACCACCGCCACGCCGCCGGCGAGGCCCGGCGGCGCTACGCGTAGAGCGGGCCCGTCCAGCGGCGGCCGTACCGCGGCGGGCCGGCAGAGCGGCGGCCGGCCCGGCAGGTCGGCGCGTGGGTGATCCGGGGCGGGTCGGGGCAGGCGCGGGGCGCAGTGGCCTCGGTCGCGCCTTGGGCGCTCCCTCGGCTAGAAGCGGTACTCGGCGCTGGCGTTGAGGTAGAAGACGTTCTGGCTGTAGGTCCCGGCGCCGTCCGGCACGGTGGAGGGCGCGATGGTGCCGATATCGCCCATCTGGCGCGGCTCGACGGTGCGCTCGAAGTAGAAGACGTTGTTGACCGACAGGCCGAGGAGCAGGTCCTGGCCCAGCAGCGCGAAGCGGGCGCCGGCCAGCACGATGAGCTTGTTCTGGTCGATCAGCGAGGCGTCGATGGTCTCGTCCGGCACCGCGCTGGTGTCGAAGTTGGCGCCGGCGTTCACCTCGACGGCCGGCGTGATCCAGTAGGAGCCGCCGGCGCGGACGCCGAAGGTGTCCTTCCAGTTGCGCGGGATGTTGACCACGATGCCGCGCCCGTCCGGCCCGACGCTGCCGTCGTCGTTCAGATCGCAGTTCGACAGCTCGTCGTTGGCGTCCACCAGACACTGGTGCTCGAGCACGCTCCAGCGCTGGTAGTCGGCCGACACCCGCACCTCGATCCGCTCGGTCGGCCGCAGCTTGACGCCGAGCCGGACGATGTCCGGCAGCGCCTGCTCGAGGTCGATGTCGCCGCTGCTGGTGCCGCTGGCGCCGAGCTTGTTGGTCAGCGTGCCGGACTGGCTCATGGTGCCGAAGCCGGGCTGGCTCTGGTAGGACGCGCCGATCCACACCCGGTCGACCGGCTCCCAGATCACGCCGACCGCCGCCGCCAGGTGGGTGCCGGACACGTCGACCAGGCTGCGCCCCTCGAGGAGGTTGCCCTCGCCGTCCACCAGGTCGTCGGTGCCGGCCGCGGTGCGCGCGCGCACCGTGTTGATCGACGAGCGCACCACGTTGATGGCGCCGCCCAGGCTGAGGCGCGGCCCCGGCAGCCGGTAAGCGCCGCCGGCGCTGATGTAGAGCGACCGCAGCGAACCCTCGATGGTCGACCAGCGCTGCACGCCGTCCTCGGCGCCCGGGTAGGCCTGATTGCCGGCCCAGTCGTCGTTGCGATCCCACGACGCCTGGCCGCCGAACGGCACGAACACGGCGAGCCCGACGCCCAGGTTCGGCACCCCGAAGTCGGTGGCGGCGCCGAGGAACGGCGAGGCCACGACGTTGTTCAGGGTGGCGGTGCCGGCGTTGGCGCCGGCCGCCTCGGCCGGGGTGCCCGGCATGCCCGGCTCCGGGTCGAGGTTGTCGATCGCCCCCTCCGGCCGGTCGTACTCGAGGTGGCGCAGCGCGAACAGCCCCTCGGCGTAGATGCGCCAGCCGGAGCCGAGCGCGAGGCCGGCCGGGTTGAAGTAGATGGCGGTCGGGTTGTCGGTGGCAACGTGCCCGTGCTCGCCGGCGTAGCGCGCGACGTTGAAGCCGCCGGCCAGGGCGGAGCCCGGCGCCAGCGCGGCGAGGCCGAGTGCCACGATCCATCGTGATCGCACGAGCAAGCTGTCCTCCGTAGGAGACGCCCCGCCTTTGCGTTATGCTGCGAGGCTGGAAAGCGAGCCCGATTCTCCGGTAGGTGAAAAAAACATGTCAAGCTGCACGAGCGTGGACCACCCGAGCGCCGTCGCTTCCCTGACCGCGGCCGCCGTCGCCGCCCTCGCGCTCGCAGCCTGCGTCGACCCGCCGAAGAAGTTCGAGGAGTTCGAGGGTCGCGTCATCGACGCCGACACCACGCGCATCGACGGCAGCGGCGCCATCTTCGACATCAGCGGCGAGTTCCTGCTCGCCATCCGGCCGCACTTCGCGCCCAACGACACCCTGCAGTTCGTCGCCACCGTCGCGCTGGTCGAGGAGGGTGACGCCGCGACGGTCGACTTCTCGTTCCAGCCGCTCGCCGCGGAGAAGTGCGGCGGCGACCGCACCGCGGTCGGCGACCCGCTCGAGCTGGCCGACGTCCCGGTGAACGCGGCCGGCGAGTTCCAGGCCACCTTCGAGCGCGCCGGCGTGCCGCGCGAGGCCAACGGGGTGAGCTGCTCGAGCGACATCGAGGCGGACGTCGGCCTGCAGGGCCAGATCAAGAGCGCCGACCTCTTCTGCGGCGACGTGGTCGGCGAGGTGTTCCGGCCCTCCGGCATCCCGCCGCTCGACGGCTCCACCTTCGCCGCCGTCCGCATCGAGCCGGGCACGATCGGGGCCGCGCTGCCGGAGCCGCTGGTCGAGTGCCCGCCGGACTCGCCGGCGGACGCCGGTCCGGACGCCGGCGAGCCGGACGCCGGCGGCGAGCCGGACGCCGGCCCCTGACCGCCGCGCCGGCCGCCCGCCCGACCCTTGCGAACCCTCCAGCTGGTCTTCTTCCTGGTCGGCTGCGCCGCGCTGGCCTGGATGGTCGCGCAGGTCGGGCCGGACACCCTGCTCGGCGGGCTGGCCGCCATCGGCTGGGCGTTTGCCCTCACCTGCTCTGCCCACCTGGCCGCGCTCGTGCTCGACTCGGTGATCCTGCGCGTGCTGGCGCTCGAGGCCGGCCGCGCGGTGCCGCTCCTCCACGTCACCCGCGCCAGCGTCGCCGGCCACGCGCTCAACGAGGCGACCCCGTTCGGCAAGGTCGGCGAGGTCACCAAGTACGCCATCCTGACCGAGCGGCTCGAGCCGGCCCGCGCGGCCGGCTCGCTGGTGGCGCAGAACCTGCTCAGCTTCGTGGTGAACTGCGCGCTCATCGCGCTCGGCGCGCCGATCGCGATCCTCGTGTTCGAGGCCGACGGCGCGGCGGCGGCGGCGCTCGGCGCCGTCAGCGGCGCCTTCTTCATCGCCGGCGCGGTCGGCGTGATCCTCCTCTACCGCGGCCTCGGCACCTGGCCGCTCCGCCTCCTCGGCCGGGTCCGTCTCGGCCGGCTGCGCATCGCGCCCGATCGGATCGATCGCTGGCAGCGGGGCTGGCTGAAGGTGGAGGCGGCCTGGCGCGCGGCGGCCGCCGACCGCCGCGCGGTGCGCGTCGCATGGCTCACCAGCGTGGCCAGCCGGCTGGCCAACGTCGTCGAGATCGCCCTCATGCTGCAGTTCCTCGGCGGCGAGCACGTGGTGCCGGCGGCGCTCCTCAGCCTCGGCACCTCGCAGGCGGTCGGCTGGATCCTGTCGTTCGTGCCGCTGCAGGCCGGCGCCGCCGAGGGGGGCGCGTACCTGGTGTTCAGCGCCGCCGGGCTGCCGCCGCACATGGGCGTGCTGGTCGAGATCGGCCGCAAGCTGCGCCGTGTCATCTTCATCGCCCTCGGCGTCGCCGTGCTCGGCTGGGACACGTTCAGGCGCTACCGGCGGCGACCGGGCGGCGAGCCCGAGCAGCGCGGCTGATTCCGCTTTGCGCTTGCCGAGCCGGCTGCAAGGGGCAACACCGGGCGTAGGAACATCACCGGAGGTGGCTCGTGTCCTGGCGAGCGCTCGCTCTCGTGGCCCTCGCGGCCTGCCCGCTGTCCTGTACCCAGCGCTCCCGCACCGACGTCGCAGCGGCGGGGGCGCCGGCGGCGGCCCGGCCGCCCGCGCAACCGTCGGCCGGCGACCTGCGGCGGAGCGGCACCGTGCGCCTCGCCATCACGTGCGCCCCGGCGGTGCGCGCGCCGTTCCAGGACGCGCTGGCCCTCCTGCACTCCTTCTTCTACGACGAGGCGCGCCGCCGCTTCACCGCCATCGCCGAGCGCGATCCGGACTGCGCGATGGCGTGGTGGGGAGTCGCGATGACCTGGTACCACCCGCTGTGGGCGCCGCCGACCCAGGAGGAGATGACCGCCGGAGCGGCAGCGGCGCGCGAGGCGCGCGCCCGCCTGGCCGGCGCGAGCGATCTCGAGCGCGGCCTGGTGGAGGCGATCGACGCCTACTACCGCACCGGCGCGGAGATCGCCGATCCCGCGGCGCCGGTCGAGCCGTCCTGCCACGGCCCGCGCGCCCCCACCGCGCGCGCCGAGGCGTTCCGCCGCGGCATGGAGCGGCTGCGCGCCCGCCACCCGGGAGAGCTCGAGGTCAAGGTGTTCACCGCGCTGGCGCTGCTCGCCACCGCGCCGCCCGGCGACAGGAGCTTCCGCAACCAGCTCGCCGCCGCCACCATCCTCGAGCCGCTCCTGTCGCGCCACCCGGACCACCCCGGCGTCGCCCACTACCTCATCCACGCCTACGACTACCCGGAGCTGGCCGAGCGCGGGCTGGCGGCGGCGCGCCGCTACGACGACGTCGCGCCGTGGGTGCCGCACGCGCTGCACATGCCGTCGCACATCTACACGCGGCTCGGCATGTGGCAGGAGTCGATCGAGTCGAACCGGCGCGCCGCCGCCGCCTCGCGCGACCACGCCCGGCGCGCGTTCGGCGGCGCCACCTGGTTCGAGGAGCTGCACGCGCTCGACTACCTGGCGTTCGCCCACCTGCAGCGCGGCGAGCACCGCGCGGTGCGCCGCATCCTGCGCCGCCTCCGCTCGCTCGATCGGCTGGCGGAGCCCAACGTCACCGCGGCCTACGCGCTCGGCGCCATCCCGGCCCGCTTCGCGCTCGAGCGCCGCCGGTGGCGAGACGCGGCCGCCCTCGAGTTCGTGCAGCCGGAGGTGATCCACAGGTTCCCGTTCGCCGCCGCGCACGTCTGGTTCGCCCGCGCACTCGGCGCGGCGCGCTCCGGCGACGTGCCGCGCGCCCGCTGGGCGGTGCGCGCCCTCGAGCAGGTGCAGAGCGCGCTCGACGATCCCGAGCTGCGCTGGTGGTCGGACCAGGTCGGCATCCAGCGGCTCGCCGCCTCCGGCTGGCTGGCCCACGCCGAGGGCCGCCAGGTCGACGCGCTCCGCCTCCTCGGCGAGGCGGCCGCCCTCGAGGAGCGGGCTGGCACTCACCCGGTCACCCCCGGCCAGATCCTGCCGGCCCGCGAGCAGCGCGGCGATCTCCTCATGCTGCTCGACCGGCCGGCCGAGGCCCTGGTCGAGTACGAGGCCGCGCTCGCCGCCTTCCCCGGCCGCTTCAACGCCCACCTCGGCGCCGCCCGCGCCGCCCAGCTCTCGGGAGACGACGAGCGCGCCCGCTTCCACTACGCCCGCGTGATCGAACTCGGCGACCAGGGCGACGGCTGGGTCGCCGAGGTCAGGGTCGCCCGCGGCTACCTCACCGCCCGCGCGTCGCGCTGACCTTTCGCCGGATCGTCACCTGCCCCGGTAGCGCGACGCCAGCTCCGTCACCTGGGCCGCGCCGAGCACCGCGAGCTCCGCCTGCTTCAGGCGCTCGAGCGCGCCGGCGTCCTCCAGCATCGGCGCGCAGACGACCTCGCCGAGCTCGAGGCCGGCCAGGCTGCCGGCGACCACATCGTCCGGCTCGGCGCGCGGCCGTGCGCTGAGGTCGATCCCCTGGCGGGTGTGAAACTCGGTGCGAACGATGCCGGGGCAGAGCGCCTGCACCCGCACGCCGGAGCCGGCCAGCTCGGCGGCGAGCACCTGGCTGAACGTGACCACGAACGCCCGGGTCCCCGCGTACACCGCCCGCTGCGGCAGGTGCGGCATCTGCGCCGCCCCGCTGAACGCGAGCAGCGAGGCGACGTTGATGATCGCGCCCGCGCCGCGCCGGGCCATCGGCGCGGCCGCGGCCCGCGCGATCATGGTGGGAGCGAGCACGTTGACGCGCACCAGCTCCTGCGCCTTGTCCGCCGGCAGGTCGACGAACGGCATGTAGTGGGCGAGCCCGGCGTTGTTGACCAGGAGCGCGAGCGGGCGCTCTGCGGCGATCGTGCACACCGCCGCGAGCCCCTCGTCCGTGCCGAGGTCGGCCTGGACGATCTCGACCGCGCAGCCGGGGAGGCTGGCGGCCAGCTCCTCCAGACGGTCGCGGCGGCGAGCGACGGCGACGAGATCGTGGCCGTCGCGGGCCAGGCGCTTCGCGAACGACGCGCCGATGCCCGACGAGGCTCCGGTGACGAGCGCGAGCGGGCGAGCGGATGACGTGGCCATGGCGCGCATTGTAGTCCCCGGAGGAGGGCCTGTCGGCCTGTCGCCGGCCGCTCCCGCAGCCGGCCCTGTCGGCCTGTCGCCGGCCGCTCCCGGGAGCCGCCGGCGGCCCGCCTAGGAGCGGGCGACGTAGGCGCGCAGCTCGGCGAGCTCGCGCTCGAAGCCGCCGGACAGGATGGGGAAGCGGCACCAGGTCTTGGGGTCGAGGTTCTTGTCGTCGACGTGGAACGACGGCGCGTAGCGCTCGCGCTTCCACTGGTTGCGGCACCACAGGCGGAAGAACCGCTCGACGTAGACCCCGAGCTGGGCCGGCGGGATCGCCGGGAAGCGGGCGCGCATCTCCTGGAACACCTCGATCGGGGTGCGCCGGTCGCGGATCGCCGAGCCCTCGATGCCGTCGAGCAGCTCGTACGGCATGAGGTCCCCCTCGTCGGTCTGGCCGGCGCCGGGCGGTCGCAGCTCGGCGGTCGGCGCCTGGGCGTTGACCGCGGCCAGCGCCGGGATCGGGTGCAGCCCGTCCGGCCCGGTCCGCTCCAGCCAGACCAGCCAGCGCCGCAGGTACGCCTTGTCGATGCCGGCGATCGGCGACAGGCCGCCGCTGGTGTCGCCGTCCATGGTCGCGTAGCCGACCGCGGCCTCCGACCGGTTGCTGGTGGCGAGCAGGAGCCGCGAGTCCAGGTTGGCCAGGAGCCACACGCTCGGCGAGCGGACCCGCGCCTGGATGTTCTGCAGCGCGAGGTCGTCGCGCTCCCAGGACAGCGGCCGGCCGATCGCCCGCGAGACCAGATCGATGTAGCCCTGCACCAGGGCATCGACGTCGAGCTCGTGGAAGCGGGCGCCGATGGCGCTGGCCACCTCGCGCGCGGCGGAGCGGGTGACCTCGCTGCTGTTGCGGGTCGACTGGTAGACGCAGGTGAGGAGCCGGCCGACCACGTCGCGCGGGGTCGCCGCGCCCGCGAGATCGATGTGGCCGAGCCGCGCGCGCAGCCCGTCCATGCCGAGCTGGCCGGCGGCGAAGTGGACCATGAGCGAGACCAGGCAGCTCACCGCCGCCGAGTCGGCGCCGCCGGACAGGGACACCACGAAGCCGCCCGACCGGCTCTTGCGCAGGTAGTCGAACAGGCCGAGCGACACCGCCCGGGCCAGCTCCTCCTCCTTGACGTGCGGCCCCTGCTCCCAGCTCCGCGGCAGCGGCTGCGGCGCGACCGGCGCCACGTCGGGGAAGCGGAACGGCACGTCCACCGCCCGGTCCTCCACCTGCGGCTGGAAGCTGCCGGTCCGCGCCTGGACCATCCGGTTGGCCGCGATGTCGACCACCGCGGTGGTCAGCTCGACGTCGCGGTAGGAGAAGCGCTCGCCGGCGGCGACCAGCTGGCCGGCGCTGGCGATCAGCGCGCCGCCGTCGTAGATGATGCGGCCGGCCTCGTTGCCGAGCAGGTTGGAGTACAGGTAGGCGACCCCGAACGCGCGCGAGCCCTCGGTGACGAACCGCTGGCGGACGTCGTCCTTGCCGAAGGCGAAGTGGCTGGCGCTCGGGTTGAGGATCACGTCCACCCCCTCGAGCGCCATGTGGCCGCCCGGCCGGTTGGCCACCCAGGCGTCCTCGCAGATCTCGAAGCCGATCTTCACGCCGCCGACGTCGAACAGCACGTCTCCGACCGGGACCGCGCGCCCGCCGATCTCCACCTCGGCGGTGTGCCCCTCCGGCCACGGCTTGAACCAGCGCGGCTCGTAGTGGATGCCGTCGCCGGCCAGGTGGCGCTTGGCCGACAGCCCGGCGACCCGCCCGTCGACCAGCAGGGCGGCGGCGTTGTACAGGGCGCGGTTCCAGTACAGCGGCAGCCCGAGCGAGACGATCATGCCGCCGGAGCTGGGCGCGATCTCGACCAGCAGGTCGAGCGCGGTCTGATGCAGGCCGGGCGAGTGGAAGGCGTCCTCGCAGCCGTAGCCGCTGATGCACAGCTCCGGCAGGCAGAGGATCGAGACCCCCTCGGCGCGCGCCTGGGCGATCGCCTGCTCGATGCGGCGGCGGTTGCCGTCCCAGTCGAGCGGCGTCTGGTTGAGCACGGCGGCGCCGACGCGGATCAGCTTCACGCGCCACCTCGCAGCCGGTCGGCCAGGAGCGGCGCCACGCTCTCGAGCCGGACGAACGGCGGCCGCCCGGTCAGCGCCCGCGGGTGGCTGTTGGTCGCCACCACCGCGGTGAGCAGGCCGCTCGACTGCATCCGGTCGATGGCGCCGTCGACGAAGGCGCCGTGGGTGGTGACCGCCGCGACCGAGGTGGCGCCGGCCGCCCGGTAGGCCGCCGCCGCCCCGAGCAGGGAGCCGCCGGTCCGGATCATGTCGTCGTAGATGACGACCCGCTTGCCGCGCACGTGGGCGCTCACGCCGGACACCTCGGTGCGCGCGCCGGACAGGCGCCGCTTGTAGACGAAGGCGGCGTCCACCCCGAGGTCGTGGGCCATCGACTCGACCCACTTGGCGCGGCCGGCGTCGGTGCAGCCGAGGACGAAATCCTCGCCGCCCAGCGCGCGGACCGCCTCGCCGGTCACCGGACGGGCGTAGACGTGGACCGGCCGCACCGCCCCCTCGAAGTAGTGGGTGATGCCGTCGACGTGCAGGTCGATGAGCAGGATGCGGGTGCCGCGCCCGGCGGTCGGGATCGACGCCAGCTTTGTGGCAGAGCTCGCGGGCGGTCTTGTTGCCCACGCCGTACAGGTAGGTCAACGAGATGACCGTCGACTTGTCGTTCGGGATGTCGACACCCAGTAAACGCGGCATGTGTGTGAAAACTCCTCGGTTTGACCATTCACGCCCGGATCGGATAACCGCCGGA
>Ga0079224_100006107_pt1 | contig 15908 bp, 19 predicted proteins | sample Stecom2015_FD_80414 | JGI IMG/M metagenome (GOLD analysis project Ga0079224, IMG submission 80414) | Agricultural soil microbial communities from Utah to study Nitrogen management - Steer compost 2015 | ecosystem: Environmental > Terrestrial > Soil > Agricultural land | place: USA: Utah...
CGCAGAGGCCCACGGCGCTCAGCGGGAGGCGAAGAAGAGCCGCCTGCGCGGCTTGTGCGCCTTGCGCGCGACCTCAGACGGGAGGCGGTGGCGGTAGGCGCGGAGGGTGGCGTAGTCGTACGTGCTACCGATCTGGAAGCTCATGCGCGGGTTCGATCTCCTTTAGTTGCAGAATTAACTGTTCCATTGGGGTCAACGCGGCCTCTCACCTGCGCATTCCGCGGCGCTTCGTGAGGACGGTCACAGCCGGTAGACCCTCCCCGGTCTCGGTATCCTGCGGTGGTGACCAACCCCCGAGTCTTCGTCGCCCGCCTCATCGGGCTGAGCGTCTTCGACCCGCTGGGCGACGAGGTGGGACGCGTCCGTGACGTGGTGCTGACTATGGCGCACAAGCTGCGCAGCAACGGTCCCCGGGCCATCGGTCTGGTGGTCGAGGTGCCCGGCCGGCGACGGGTCTTCGTGCCGATGACCAGGGTGACGACCATCGACGCCGGGCAGGTCATCACCACGGGCCTGGTCAACATGCGCCGATTTGAGCAGCGGGCCGGGGAGACCAGCGTGGTGGCTGAGCTCTTCGACCGACGGGTCCGGATCAGGGTCGAGGACGACTTCGAACCCGCGGTCGTCGAGGACCTGGCGCTGGAGCTGCAGCCCAGCAGGGACTGGGTGGTCACCAAGGTCTACTGCCGCAGGGGGGCCCCGACCAGGCACGGGTTCCGGTTGCGACGACCCAAGGGAGAGGCCTTCCTGCTGCCCATCGAGGACGTGGAGGGACTGCACCTGTCGGTGGGCGAGCAGGGGGTGGAGGCCCTGCTCGAGAGCTTCGAGGACCGCAAACCCGCCGACCTGGCCGACGCGATCCACGACCTGACACCGAAACGTCGCGCCGAGGTCACCAGAGCGATGGACGACGAGACACTGGCCGACGTCCTCGAGGAGCTGCCGGACGACGACCGCGTCGAGATCCTGACCAGCCTCACCACGGAGCGCGCCGCGGATGTCCTGGAGGTCATGGAACCGGACGACGCGACCGACCTGCTGGCCGAGCTGCCCGCCGACACGGCGGAGGAGCTCCTGCAGATGATGCAGCCGGAGGAGGCCGCCCCGATCCGCCGCCTGCTGACCTATGACGAGGACACGGCCGGCGGCCTGATGACGCCCGAGCCGGTGATCCTCGGACCCGAGGCGAGCATCGCCGAGGCGCTCGCGGTGGTCCGCCGGGAGGAGATCTCCCCCGCCGTCGCGTCCCTGGTCTTCGTGTGCCGCTCGCCGCTCGAGACCCCGACCGGACGCCTGATCGGCATCGTGCACATCCAGCGCCTGCTGCGCGAGCCTCCGCACCAGTCACTCGGGACCATCGTCGACCGGGACTTCGAGCCGGTCCCCACGGACGCGTCCCTGGAGACCGTGACGAGGCTCATGGCCAACTACAACAACGTGGCGGTCCCCGTGACCGACGAGCAGGGGCGGCTGCTCGGCGCGGTGACCGTCGACGATGTGCTCGACCACATCCTCCCTCAGGACTGGCGCGAGGAACGGCACGACGACCCGTCCGGCAACGGGTCTGACGCCCGGAGCGACAGCGACCGTGCCGACAGCGAGGGAGCCGCCCGTGTCTGAGCAGCCCACCCCGCGCCGCGACCGGCTCGCGGAGCGCGCCGTCGACCGGGAGGTCGACCGGCTGACCGACCCTCGCGCGGACCGGCTCGACCAACCGCTCGCCGCACGGCGGAGTCTAGTCCGGCGCCCGCAGATGGACCCCGACACCTTCGGACGGTTTGCCGAGGGCTTCGCCCGGTTCATGGGCACCGCCCGGTTCCTCGGCTACATGACCGTGTTCGTGCTCATCTGGGTCGCCTGGAACTTCCTGGCGCCGGAGAACCTGCGATTCGACCCCTACGCATTCATCTTCCTGACCCTGATGCTGAGCCTCCAGGCGTCCTACGCCGCACCACTCATCCTGTTGGCGCAGAACCGCCAGGCCGACCGCGACAAGGTGGTCATCGAGCAGGACCGCACGCGCGACGAACGCAACCTCGCCGACACCGAGTTCCTCACCCGGGAGGTCGCCGCGCTCCGGATCGCCATGCGTGACACGGCAACCCGTGACTTCGTGCGCAGCGAGCTGCGGAACCTGCTGGACGAGATGGAGGAGCGCGGCCTGCAGATCCAGCAGAAGGGCAGCCGCGAGGACCAGCCCCGCGAGATCCAGTAGGGGTCTACCGCTGGTTGCGCTCTGGGCGCACCCGCGGCAGAGGGTGCAGCGCCCGCCCTTACCATGGGAGACATGCCTGCTCCCACGCTTGACGCCGTCCACGCTGCACTCGCGACGGTGGACGACCCCGAGATCCGCAAGCCGATCACCGACCTCGGGATGGTCGAGGCGGTCGACATCGACGAGAGCGGGCGGGTGGACACCACGATCCTGCTGACCGTCCCCGGGTGTCCCATGAAGGACACGATCACCAAGAACGTGACCGCCGCCGTGCAGGCCGTCGAGGGCGTCACCGCTGTGCGGGTCCAGTTGGGCGTCATGAGCGACGAGCAGCGGGGCGCGCTGCGCTCGCAGCTGCGGGGCGGGGCACCCGAGAAGGAGATCCCCTTTGCTCGCCCGGACACGCTGACGCGCGTGTATGCCGTGGCGTCGGGCAAGGGTGGCGTCGGCAAGTCCTCGGTCACCGTCAACCTCGCCGCGGCGATGGCCGCCGAGGGGCTGCGCGTCGGCGTGGTCGACTCCGACATCTACGGCTTCTCGGTGCCCCGGATGCTGGGGGTCGAGCTCCCGCCCACCCAGGTCGACGACATGATCCTGCCGCCCGTGCAGCACGACGTGAAAGTCATCTCCATCGGCATGTTCGTGCCGGGCAACCAGCCGGTCGTCTGGCGCGGGCCGATGCTGCACCGCGCGATGCAGCAGTTCCTCAGCGATGTGTTCTGGGGGGATCTGGACGTGCTGCTCCTCGACCTGCCCCCGGGCACGGGTGACATCGCGATCACCGTGGCCCAGCTGCTGCCCAACTCCGAGCTACTGGTCGTGACCACCCCGCAGCTGGCCGCCGCCGAGGTTGCCGAGCGCGCTGGGTCCATCGCCCTGCAGACCCATCAGCGGCTGGTCGGGGTCATCGAGAACATGTCGTGGCTCGAGCTGCCGGACGGCTCCCGCCAGGAGATCTTCGGCTCCGGTGGCGGAAAGACCGTGGCAGAGAACCTGTCTCGGTCGATCGGTGCCGAGGTGCCCCTGCTCGGCCAGATCCCGCTCGACACCACGGTGCGCGAGGGCGGCGACTCAGGCCTGCCGGCGGTGCTGGGCACTCCGGACTCACCCGCCGCCACTGCGCTGCGTGGGATCGCCCGTCAGCTCGCCCACCGGGGCCGCGGACTGGCCGGGCGCAAGCTCGGCATCACGCCCACCGGCCGCTGAGCCAGGTCGCGGCAGCCTCAGCCACCTGACTCAGGTAGCCACAACAACTGCCGCTGAGCTAGGTCGCGTCGCTGTCCCAGGGCGTGGGCACCGTCGGGTTGAAGCCGGACCCACGGGAACCGGCGCGGGGTGTGCCGCCCGCCATGGCCGCCTCGTTCGCGGCGCGCGCGCCGGCGGACTCTCCTGACTGGTCCGATCCCGACTCACGCACCCGGCCCGCCCCGCCGGGCGTCGCCAGCGCCTCGCGCACGATGCGTCGGGGGTCGTACTGACGGGGGTCAAGTGAGCGCCAGTCCACGTCCTCGAAGCCGGGGCCCAGCTCGTCCTTGATCTGGCTCTTCGCCCCCTCTGCCATGTCTCGGGCGGAGCGGACTAACTGGGCCAGCTTGGCGGCATACTCCGGCAGCTTGTCGGGGCCGAGGATCACCAGCGCAAGCACGACCAGCAGCAAGAACTCCCCACCGTTGGGCACCGCTCCCCCTACTCCGAGCCCTGCAGGGTCACGGTCACCGTGCGCTCGTCACCGTCAGCCCCGCGCAGCCGGAGCTCGACCTCGTCGCCCACGGAGTGGCTGCGCAGCACGATCACCAGGTGGCTCCCGTGCTGGATCTCCTCACCGTCGACCGCCAGGATGACGTCCCCCGGCTGCACGCCCGCCTGGTCAGCCGGGCCACCCGAAACGACCGGCTCGGGGACCTCGGCGCTCTCCTCCAGCACGCGGGCTCCCCCACCCGAGTAGGTCATGTCCAGCATGACGCCGATGACCGGATGGTTGCTGCTGCCCGTCTCGATGAGCTGCGTCGCAGTGTGCTGAGCCTGGTTGGACGGGATCGCGAAGCCGAGCCCGATGCTGCCCGCCTGGCCGCCACCGACGTCGCCCGGGATCTGCGCGATCGCGGAGTTCACCCCGACCACCCGGCCGTTGAGGTCGAGCAGCGGGCCGCCGGAGTTGCCCGGGTTGATCGCGGCGTCGGTCTGGATCGCGTTGATGAAGGAGGTCGGACCGGCGCCTCCCGCCGTCACGGGGCGGTTCAGGGCAGAGACGATGCCGGAGGTCACCGTGTTGTCCAGTCCGAGCGGCGCCCCGACCGCCACGACGGAGGCGCCGACCTGGACGGCGTCGGAGTCCCCGAACTCCAGGACGGGTAGGTCGGTGCGGTCAACCTTCAGGACGGCGATGTCGTACTCGTGGTCCTGGCCGACGATCTCTGCGGAGAGGTCCTCCCCGTCCGAGAAGGTGACCTCGACCCCGCCGGCTTCCCCGGCGCCCTCCACCACGTGACTGTTGGTGACGATGTAGCCGTCCTCCCGCACCACGAAGCCGGATCCGACACCCTGACGGGTGTCGGAACCCACAGAGATGAAGACCACGCTGGGTAGCGCGTGCTGCGCGATCGCCGTGATCGGCGTCCCCGACGAGGTGCTGACCGGGATGGCCTCGACCACGCTGGGGTCGCTCTCCACACCGTCCAGCGCCGCGCGGGCGCCCAGAAAGCCCGCTACCCCACCGCCCGCCAGCCCCAGGGCCAGGGCCCCGGCGAGGAGGCCGGCCGCCGCGGTCCGACCGGACCGGGAGCCGCGCCGGGTCTGTGCCGGGCCTGAGTATGCCGTGGCACCGGAGGTCGCGGCGACGCCCGGGGACCAGGTCCCCGACGGAACGGCGGCGCCCGAGGCGGGCCAGACGGGACCAGGCCGGCTTGCGGCCGGGTGGCTGGCGGCGGCCTGACCGCCCGACGGGCTGTAGGTCTCGAAGACCGAGGTCTGGTTCACGGGGAGGGCCGACGTGTCGTCAACGTCGTCACCCTCGCGCCAGCGATCCTCTGCCATGGACCTGATTGTGCCTGATCGTGAGCTGACCGACCGAACCGACGGTCGGGGTCAGCCCAGGACGGGGATGGGCTGGCTGTGGGAGATGTTCGTGCGCTGCGGCTTCGGAGCGCGGTGCGCGAGCGCCTCACGCAGCTGCGCCCGACCGCGGTGGATCCGGGAACGCACGGTGCCGAGCTTGATGTCCAGCGTCTGCGCGACCTCCTCGTAGGAGTAGCCCTCGATGTCGCTCAGCACCACGGCCGCCCGGAACTGGGGCGAGAGCGCGGCAAGCGCGCGCTGCACGTCGTCGTCCAGGTGGGTGGCGTCATACTGCTCCTCCGGCGAGCGCAGCCGGCTGGGCAGCCGGGCGGCGGCCTCGTCGCTGAGGGCGTCGAAGCGGATCCGCTGCTTGCGGCGCACCCGGTCGAGGAACAGGTTGGTCGTGATGCGGTGCAGCCAGCCCTCGAAGGTGCCCGGGCGGTAGGTGTGTAGCGAGCGGAAGACGCGCACGAAGACATCGTGGGTGAGGTCCTCTGCGTCGTGCTGGTTGCCGGTGAGCCGGTAGGACAGCCGGTAGACGCGACCGGAGTGCTCCCGGACGATCTCCTCCCACGACGGCACGTGCCATTCCTGCTGGGCGGTGTCCATCGCGGCCTCCATCATCGACTCGGTGACGCCGCCCCTGCAGCGGTGCCACCGCCCCAGCGTGACAGGGCCCGCTGGGAAAACGCTGAGGATGTCGGCCGTCCTGCGCCCGCCCGCCGCCCGGGTGCCGCCCACTAGGGTGACCACATGAGCAACCCGCAGAAACTGGCGACCTGGGCCTACGCCGAGGGCTTCATCGCGCCGAGCGAGCTGAGCGAGCGTGCTGCGGCCGAGGGCGAGGCGCTTGGCGCCGTCCCGGTCCACCCGGCGGTGGGCAGCGCGCTGCGCCTCCTGGCAGCCGCGGTCAAGGCCCGGCACGTCGTGGAGATCGGCACCGGCGCGGGCAGCTCCGGCCTGTGGTTGCTGCAGGGCATGGCCCCCGACGGAGTCCTCACCTCGATCGACGTCGAGCCGGAGCACCAGCGGTTGGCCCGCCGTGCCTTCGCCGAGGCCGGCATCCCGCCACAACGGACCCGTGTCATCAGCGGTGACGCGGCGGAGGTGCTGCCCCGCCTCAACGACGCGACCTACGACATGGTGCTCGTCGACGCGGACAAGTCGAACTACCCGTTCTACGCCGAGCAGGCGATCCGGCTGCTCCGCAGCGGCGGGGTGCTGGCGCTGGACAACATGCTGTGGCACGACAGGGTCGCCGACCCCGCGGTCCGGGACGACGTCACGACGGCGCTGCGCGACCTCGGCAAGACACTTCGGGAGGACGACCGGCTGCTGCCGGCCCTCCTCCCGGTGGGCGACGGTCTGTTCGCCGCCGTCAAGCGTTAGGCCCTGTCAGCCGAGGCAGCCCTTGATGGCCTCGCCGAGGGCGTTGGCCTCGTCGGCGTTCATCTCTACGACCAGTCGGCCACCGCCCTCCAGCGGCATCCGCAGGACGATCCCCCGGCCCTCCTTGGTGACCTCGAGCGGGCCGTCGCCAGTGCGGGGCTTCATGGCTGCCATGTCTGATCTCCTCCTGACGCGGCGCGGGCCGCGAGTTCCTGCCGCGACGTCGCGACGGTCAGTGCGTGGAGACCCATTATCCCCCGCGACGGTCCGCCCCCGAAATCTGGCATGCCGAGGGCGGTGCGGCAGACTGACCTCGTGCGAGCCCGGTCGGCGGTTTTCGACGTCTACGGGGATCACCTTGCCGCACGCGGCTACTGGGCCCCGATCTCGGGGGTCGTCACGTTGCTGCAGGCGTGCCACATCGCTCCCCCGGCGACCCGCACGGCCGTCTCCCGGCTGACCTCGCAGGGCTGGCTGGAGCCGGTCTCCCGACGCGGGGTCAGGGGGTATGCCGCCACGCAGGTGGCACGGGACCGCCTGGGCGAGGCGTCGGCCCGGATCTACCGGCCCGGCCCCGCGCCCTGGGACGGTCGGTGGCACGTCGTGGTGACGGACCGGGCCGCGGACCGTGGCCAGCGGGACCGCGTCAACGCCACGCTCGGCTACCTCGGCTACGGCCGGATCGCCCCACAGACCTGGCTCGCCGCGAGCCACAACCCGGGGCTGGCCTCGTCGCTGGGGGTCCTTGACATCGGCTACACCGAGTTCACGACCTCCGACCTCACCGACCCCCGGGCCCTCGTGGCGCGCACCTGGGACCTGACCGAGCTGGCTCTGAGCTACCGCTCCTTCGTGGCGGATGCCGCCGAGCTGCGTGAGGAGATCACCAGGGACTGGGCACCCGAACAGGCCTACGCGGTCCGGACCGCGCTGGTGCACCGCTGGCGCAAGTTCCTCTTCGTCGACCCCTCGCTGCCCCAACAGGTCCTTCCTGCCGACTGGCCGGGCCAGCCGGCCCGTGAGCTGTTCCTCGACGTGGCAGGCACGCTGCTGCCAGGAGCGCGTATCTTCGTGAGCGACGCCCTCGCCGCTGCCGGCGCGCCCACCCCACCGGAGGATCGAACCGATGACTGACCGCACGACCGAGAGCCCCGTCCTGCTGCTCCGCCACGGCGGTGTCGCCGTGGTGCGGCTCAACCGGCCCGACGCGATGAACGCGCTTGATGTCGCGACCAAGGAGGCGCTGCTGGAGACCCTGCGCTCGGTCGCCGAGGACGAGACCGTCAGGTGTGTGGTGCTCACCGGGGCGGGACGGGCGTTCTGCGTCGGGCAGGACCTCAAGGAACACGTGCAGCAGCTGGAGCGCGAGCAGGACGGCTTCGCGCTGGGTGCCACGGTACGTGCCCACTACAACCCGATCGTCGAGCTGCTGACGACGATGGACAAGCCGGTGATCGCGGCGGTCAACGGCGTCGCCGCCGGGGCGGGCGCCTCCTTCGCGTTCGCGGCCGACCTGCGGATCCTGTCCGAGTCCGCCGGCTTCAACATGGCGTTCACCGGCATCGCCCTCTCCTGCGACTCGGGGGCCTCCTTCGCGCTGCCCCGCCTGGTGGGCACGGCCCGGGCCAAGGAGCTGCTGCTGCGTCCGCGCACGCTGTCCGCACAGGAGTCGCTGGCGCTGGGTCTCGCGACCGAGGTGGTGCCGGACGACGAGCTCGAGTCGCACGTGAGCGAGCTCGCCGCCACCCTCGCGTCGGGACCGACCAGGGCCTACGGGGCGGTGCGCCGGGCCGTGGCCTACTCGGCCGGCCACCCGCTGACCGAGGCGCTGGCCCACGAGGCCGAGCTGATGAACGACACCGGCGCCAGCGCGGACCACCGCGCGGCCGTGGCCGCCTTCCTGGCCAAGGAGAAGCCTGTCTTCGAGGGTCGCTAACCCAATTTTGATAGTGGTCTCGTACGGTCACCCCGCAATTTCGTAGCGGTCTCGTACGCCCACCCCCAACTTCGTAGCGGTTTCGTACGCTCACCCCGCAACTTGGTAGGGGTTCCGTACGCCCATGCGCCGACTGCGTACCGGCTTCGCGCACCCGTCCCGACGGGATACTTACGGCGGGTTGTCGCTGGGTGGCTCGAAACGGAACAGCTCCCAGGACCACCAGACCTGCCAGCCGAGGAAGAGCGCCGTGATCACGACGGTGCGGAGCACGAGCAACCAGGTGGGCCGGGAGTTCGGGTGTCCCGGTGGCCAGCCGCCCCCGATGAGCACCACGAAGACGGGGAACAGCATGATCAGGTAGCGGTAGATGCTGGTCCACGGGTCCAGTGCCGCGGCGAGGTAGAACGGGTAGGCCAGGCTCCAGGTCTGCAGCACCGGACCGAGACCCCGCGCCCACGGCCCGAGCACCATCACTCCCAGGAGCACGAAGAACCCGACCAGGTAGAGCAACCCCCGGAAGTCCCCGAACAGGAACTGCACCATCTCGAGGGTTGGGCTGAACGGCGTCACCTGCTCCCCGCTCCGCCAGGCCGACATCGTGACGGTGTAGCCGTTCGGAACGCCGGTCCCGGCCCACACGACGGCCGGCCAGATGAGGCCGGAGATCCCGCACCCGGCGAGTGCCGCCAGCATCGAGGCGTACTCCCGACCGGTGATCGGTTCGGCGCGGCGCCGGCGCCAGCGGATGACGACGGCCACCAGGGCCACGAGTCCGAGGGGGAGCGCGATCGGGCGAGCGAGGCCAGTCACCAGTGCCACCAACCCGGCGACCAGCCACTTCTCCCTAATCAGCAACCACAGCACGACGCACAGCAGCAGGGTTGCCAGCGACTCGGTATAGGCCACCTGCAGGGTCGGCGCAGCGGGGAACGCCGCAAACAGGGCCACCCCGCCCAGCGCCGCCGCTGCGCCCACGCGCTCGCGCAGCATCAGGCCCATCACCACCGCACAGGCATAGCCGAGCGCCGTTGCCACCACGGTGGCGGCGATCGCGAACGGCAGGCCGGTCACGAGCATGAGCCCCTTGGCCAGCATCGGGAAGATCGGGTAGAACGCCCATGCGTTCTGCCGGACCTCGCCACGGTCGTTGAGCGGCAGCTGGTCGGGGTAACCCTCGGTCGCGACCCGTTCGTACCATGCCCCGTCCCACAGCGTGGCGAGGTCGAAGTAGCGCGGCACCTCGCCGGAGAAGATCGCGGGATCCTGGTGCTCCGCGACGATCCAGAGCAGGACCCCCGTGGTGAACAGTCGGAACAGCGTGTAGAGGCCCAGCAGGAGCAGCAGGAACCGCCCGGTCGAGCGGGTCACCGGTCCCCGATCCGCTGGGCCATCTGGTCGAGGGAACGCCCCATGAACCATCGCATCGCGGGGTCGCTGAGCCGTGCGACGCGACGGCCCAGCCAACCGGGACGGAGCACGATCTCCTCGCGCCAAACGACCCGGGTCGAGTCCCCCTCAGGTGTCAGGTGCACCTCGGCGCCACCGTCCAGCACCGGCCCGACCTTGACAATGGTGAAGTGTCTGCCGGGCTCCCAGACCGTGACGACCATGCGGTCGACGACCGACAGCGGACCGACTCCCGTGTAGGCGACGAACGACCATCCGGGCCCGATGGGGCCAGGGGTCGCGCGGATGCGGGTCAGCGGCTGGAACTGGGCGTATGACGGCAGGTCACCGAGCACACCCCACGTGCGGAGCGGGTCGGCCGGCATGCTGCGGGCGATCTCAAAGGTCCCCACGGTCTGGCTCCCGTTCCGGGCTGCGGCCGGTGAAGTCGACGGGCAGGTCGGACAGCTCGGCACGCAGCTGGGCGATCTCCGCATCCCGGTCGCGCAGCTCCTCGGACAGCTGGTCCAGCACGTCGTCCACCTGGGACATCCGGTAGCCACGCAGCACCTGGTCGAAACGCAGCTCGATCAGCGCCTCCGGCTCGACGCCGCCCCGCGGGAGCGGCTCGAACGACTGGGTTGTGACGGGTTCCGGCACCCCCGGCACGCCGGTGCGCATGACGAGCGCGGCGGCGGCCAGCCCGAGCGCCAGCACACCGAGGATGATGAGCACGAGGATCACTGGCGCGCCTCGCGGATCAGCTCCACGGCGTGGACCGGGTCGTCGGTCAGGTGCACGAGGTCGAGGTCGGCGCTGGCGATGGTGCCGTGCTCCACGAGCGTGGCCCGGAGCCAGTCCATCAGCGGGGCCCAGAACTCTCCGCCCATGAGGACAATCGGGAAGTGGGTCACCTTGCCGGTTTGCACCAGGGTGATCGCCTCGAACAGCTCATCAAGGGTCCCGTAGCCTCCCGGCAGCACGATGAACCCTTGGGCGTACTTGACGAACATGGTCTTGCGGGCGAAGAAGTAGCGGAAGTTGATGCCCAGGTTGACGTGTTCGTTGAGACCGGCCTCGAAGGGGAGCTCGATACCCAGTCCGACCGAGGTACCGCCAGCGGCACTGGCCCCCTTGTTGGCTGCCTCCATGGTGCCGGGACCCCCACCGGTGATCACTGCATACCCACCCTCCACGAGCGCGCGCCCCACCGCCTCCGCCATCTCGTAGGTCGGGTGTCCCGGTGCGGTACGGGCCGAGCCGAACACACTGACCGCAGGCCCGAGGTCCGACAGGGCACCGAAACCCTCAACGAACTCGGACTGGATGCGCATCACGCGCCACGGGTCGGTGTGCACCCAGTCCTTGGGGCCGGCGTTGTCGAGCAGCCGCTGATCCGTCGTGCTGGTCGGCACCTTCCGTCCACGCAGCGTGACAGGACCCTTGCGGTACTCGTTGGGCTGGCTCACCAGATGAACCTAAACCGTGGGGCCGCTCCGGGCACAACCGCCGCCCGGGTCACGGAGCGAGCCAGCGGCGCAACGCCGCCTCGGCCGTGACGATCTGGTCGACCAGGCACCGCTCGTCGTCAGCGTGGGCGAACTGGCTCTCCCCCGGCCCGAAGTTCACCGCCGGGACGCCCAGCTCAGAGAACCTCGCCACATCGGTCCAGCCCTGCTTGGCCCGGACCGGCAGGCCCAGCGCCTCCACGAAGGCCGCCGCTGCCGGTCGGTCGAGCCCCGGCCGCGCCCCCGCGGAGTTGTCCAGGATCTCGACGTCGAGGCCGCCGAAGACGTCGTCCATCAGATAGCGCTCGGCCTGCTCGGGTGTCCAGTGAGGGGCATACCTCAGGTTGACGACCACCGTGGCGTGGTCGGGGATCACGTTGTGCGCGATGCCGCCGGCGACAGCGACGGCGTTCAGCGACTGGCGGTAGGTCAGTCCGTCGACCTCGACCTCGGGAAGCTGACCGGCGGCGATGCGCCCGAGCACGTCGGCCAGGTCATGGACGGCGTTGTGCCCCATCCAGGGGCGTGCGGAGTGGGCCGCCGTTCCGCGCGTGTGCACCTGCACCGTGAGGCTGCCGTTGCACCCTCCCTCCACCGCGTCGTCGGTGGGCTCGAGAAGGACGGCGAAGTCCGCGGCCAGCAGGTCGGGCCGGTTGCGGGCCAGCCTGGCCAGCCCGTTGAACTCGTCGGCGATCTCCTCCGCGTCGTAGAACACGAAGGTGAGGTCACGGTTGGGTTCGGGGAGGGTGGCGGCCAGACGCAGCTGCACCGCCACGCCGCCCTTCATGTCCGTCGTGCCGCGGCCCACGAGGTAGTCGCCCTCCTGCCGGACCGGCAGGTTGGGTGGCGCCGTCAGAGGCACGGTGTCGATGTGACCAGCGAGCACCACCCGCTCTGCCCGACCCAGGTCGGTGCGAGCCACCACCGCGTTGCCGTCCCGGACGACTGACAGGTGCGGCATCCGCCGCAGCACGACCTCGATCCGGTCGGCCAGCTCCTGCTCCTGCAGGCTCACCGACGGGATGTCACACAAGGCCGCCGTCAGGGTCACGACGTCCCGGGTGGGGTCCAGCAGGATCTCGGTGTCCATGCCCAGACCCTAACCGTGGCCGAACTACACTCGGGCCCATGACCCCGGCCGGCCAGATGGACCCGGCCGCCGAGGCCCGTCGGCCGCGGCGGCGTGGCTGGATGACCCTCGCAGCGGTGACCGCCGCAGCAGTTTTCGCTGGCGCGGTGGGAGCACGCTGGCTCGTCGAGGAGTTCCGGACCCCGACGTGCGAGTTCACCTCCGGCAGCGCCTCCGAACGGCTGACCCCCGAGCAGGCGGCCAACGCCGCCACGATCAGCATGATCTCGGTCGAGCGTGGGTTGCCTCCCAAGGCCGCGACCATCGCCATCACGACGGCGATCCAGGAGTCCAAGCTCCGCAACCTGACCTATGGTGACGCCGACTCCCTGGGGCTCTTCCAACAGCGTCCGAGCCAGGGCTGGGGCACCCCGGAGCAGGTCAACGACCCGGTGTATGCCGCCAACGCCTTCTACGACGCCCTGGTGGCGGTCCCGGGCTGGGAAGACTGGGTGGTGACCGAGATCGCCCAGGAGGTGCAGCGCAGCGCCTTCCCCGACGCCTATGCCGACCACGAGGCGGAGGCCCGGGTCATGGCCTCCGCCCTGGTCGGCCAGACCCACGCCGGCGTGGCGTGCCGGCTCGACGCCGCCGAGGTGGCCGGCTCGGCCGAGGAGGTGCTGGCCAAGGCGGAGCGGACCTTCTCCGCGCAGGGCACCGTCGAGGGCGACGTGGTGCGGCTGGAGACAGCCGGCACGGACGCCAGCTGGGCCACGGCGAGCTGGGCGGTGGCCCACGCCGAGGCGGAGGCGATCACCTTGGTGCGGGTCGCCGACCGGGAGTGGCGGCGCGACGAGGACCCGCTCACCTGGCATCACCTGCCGGACGGCGACCCGAGCGACAGCACCGTGACGATCTCCGTCGCGGACTGAGCGACCACGACCAGGCCCCCGGTCCGGCGATGCCGGGACGGGGGCCTGGGACAGCAGCCTGGGTGGGTCAGCGCGCGGCGGCAGCGACGTAGTCGCGGGCCTCCGAGCCGACGTACAGCTGGCGGGGACGGCCGATCTTGGTGGCCGGGTCGTTGATCATCTCGCGCCACTGGGCGATCCAGCCGGGCAGCCGGCCGATCGCGAACAGGACGGTGAACATGTTGGCCGGGAAGCCCATCGACTCGTAGATCAGGCCGGTGTAGAAGTCGACGTTCGGGTAGAGCTTGCGCTCGACGAAGTAGTCGTCCTCGAGGGCGGTCTGCTCGAGCTCCATCGCCAGGTCGAGCAGCGGGTTGCCGCCACCGACCTTGGAGAAGATCTCGTGGGCGGACTTCTTGACGATGGCGGCGCGCGGGTCGTAGTTCTTGTAGACCCGGTGGCCGAAGCCCATCAGCTTGACGCCCTCCTCCTTGTTCTTGACCTTGCGGACGAACTCCTTGACGTCGCCGCCGCCCGACCTGATCTCCTCGAGCATGGCCAGGACGGCGGAGTTGGCGCCGCCGTGCAGCGGTCCCGACAGTGCGTGGATGCCCGCGGAGATGGACGAGAACAGGTTGGCCTCGGAGGAACCCACCAGGCGCACCGTCGACGTGGAGCAGTTCTGCTCATGGTCGGCGTGCAGGATGAACAGCAGGTCCAGGGCCTTGGCCATGACCGGGTCGAGATGGTAGTCCTCGGTCGGCTGGCCGAAGGTCATCCAGAGGAAGTTCTCCACCAGGTTGAACTCGTTGTTGGGGTAGAGGAACGGCTGACCCTGGCTCTTGCGGAACGCGTAGGCCGCGATCGTCGGCATCTTGGCGAGCAGGCGGATCGTGGTGATCTCCACCGACTCCTGGTCGAACGGGTCGAGGCTGTCCTGGTAGAAGGTGCCCAGGGCGGAGACAGCGGAGGACAGCACCGGCATGGGGTGCGCGTCGCGGGGGAAGCCGTCGAAGAAGCCCTTCATGTCCTCGACCAGCATGGTGTGCCGGCGGATCCGCTTGTCGAAGGCCTCGAGCTCGGTCGCCGTGGGCAGCTCACCGTAGATGAGCAGGTAGCTGGTCTCCAGGAAGCTCGACTTCTCGGCCAGCTGCTCGATCGGGTAGCCGCGGTAGCGCAGGACGCCCTGGTCGCCGTCGATGTAGGTGATCTCCGACTTGCACGACGCGGTGTTGACGAACCCCACGTCGAGGGTCACATCACCGGTGGTCTTCAGCAGCGAGGAGATGTCCAGGCCGTTGTTGCCCTCGACCGCCGGGACAACGGGGAGTGCGAGGTCGGAGCCCTTGTGGCTGAGGTGGGCGGTGTCGGTCATGTGTCCTCCTGCTCGGGTGCGGTCCTGCCCACGCTGGCAGGACGCCGGTTGTCAGTGGTCGAGCAGGAAGCCGTCCAGCAGCCTGCCGCAACCGGTTTCCTAGTTCTCGTCGTGCGGCTGCGGCGGAAGGTCGGCCACCAGGGGGTGGTCCTTGGGGATCAGCCCGAGCTTTGCGGCGCCACCGGGGCTGCCGAGGTCGTCGAAGAACTCGACGTTGGCCTTGTAGTAGTCGGCCCACTCCTCCGGGGTGTCGTCCTCGTAGTAGATGGCCTCGACGGGGCACACCGGCTCGCAGGCACCGCAGTCCACGCACTCGTCGGGGTGGATGTAGAGCATCCGCTCACCCTCATAGATGCAGTCGACCGGACACTCGTCGATGCACGCCTTGTCCTTGAGGTCAACACACGGCTGGGCGATCACGTAGGTCATGGACGGCTCCTGCTTCTCTGGTGGTGTGACGGTCCTGCTCCCGCCGGGGGCACTGCGTGGACCACTGCCTAGTATGCCGTTCGCCCCGTGGGGCGCGGAATCGACCCCGGCCTACTGTGGCGGGCATCACGGCGGTCAACCGGCGTCCGGGTTGGTGCAGACAACCTCCGGGGAGGCGGCGTAGTGGGTCCGGTAGGACTCCCGGTCCACCTCTGCGCCGGCCTGCAGAAGTACCCGGGTCACCGTGATGTCGAAACCGTCCTGGGGGCTCTGTGGGAGGCAGTCCTCGCTGTCGTCCTCACGCTCCTCCGGCTCCACCACGTTGGTCCGGTCGCCGGTGATCGTCTGCACCTGGTAGCGCCGGTCACCCCAGAAGGTCATCACGATCTCGTCGCCCTCGATGTAGGTCTGGATCAGGATCGGGGTGTCCGTGTTGTTGGTCCACCGGTTGTCCAGAACTCCGACTGCGATCGTCGCCTCCTTGCCCACCGGGTAGCGCGAGATGTAGTAGGAGTGCGGGTGGAACTCGACCAGCTGCACCCCGGCGTCCCAGGCGGCATTCAGGACCGTGGTGGAGACCTGGGACAGCCCGCCGCCGATGCCGTTGACCAACCGGCCGTCCCGGATGACGCC
>Ga0079224_100006108_pt1 | contig 15907 bp, 14 predicted proteins | sample Stecom2015_FD_80414 | JGI IMG/M metagenome (GOLD analysis project Ga0079224, IMG submission 80414) | Agricultural soil microbial communities from Utah to study Nitrogen management - Steer compost 2015 | ecosystem: Environmental > Terrestrial > Soil > Agricultural land | place: USA: Utah...
TCTCGCCCTAACTTTAGATACAGGTAATACGACTGATAACGAGATCTTGATGTTGGGCGGAGTTTTGTTTGAAGCTTTTGGACTACTTTTAAGCTTTTTCGGATATTTTAATTTAAGTCTACTTCTTGATAGGATTCATAGGGTATCCGTAAAAATTTTGAAACTGGATGATGTTGAAGAAGCGAGAGCTTTGGCTTTAAAAAATGATTTGAAATTTATTGTTTTCGAATATCCATTTGAGATACCTTGGAGAATACTTCAGTTTTTCAAACCATAAAGAACTGGTCAATATTTAAGACCACTTGCGTCCTGATTACTCTGAATAAGAGTTGGTCAATATCGTGCCAGTCTTATACTATTATTATCTTTAAGTCATCCGTAGTCAATCACCATCTATATTTTTTCTATTTCTACTAAGAAATAAATTAATCGAAAATAAAAATTAGGATGAATTAACCCTTTAGTGATAAAATCTAAAAGTCACTTTTTCTTAAATATATTTAATATACAGACTTGAAATATGATTAACAAACTCACATCCCTTTTTGATTCAAACAATAAGCAGATTAAATTAACTGAAAAACCTTTAGAGCAGATAAAATCAATGCGTCCTAAAATGCAGGATATGCCATATGACGACATGAAGAAAAGGATAGCTGAAATGAAAGCTGAACTAAAGGTATTGGTGGATAAAGTTCCTGAAGAAGCTAAACTGTCTTTAGTTAAAATTGACAGAACCAAAGGACTTCCTAAATACGAAACTGATATACAAAACAAGCTCTATGAATTCATGCCAGAAGTATATGCAATGGCTGATGAGATTTTCAGAAGAAAAACTGGACACAATTTCCATGATGTTCAATTGAAAGCTGCGATAATATTATCTCAAGGACAAAGATTAACGGAGCTGTATACTGGAGAAGGTAAAACCAGAACATTCCAATTACCTCTGCTTCTTTATTCTCTAGTAGGTCGAGGCGCGCATTTGGTAACAGTTAACGACTATTTATCCCGTAGAGACGGTGAATATGCAGGACATATAGCGTCTGAGTTAGGTTTGACTGTTGGAATAATTAATTCCAATGCAACATACAAATTTGTTCCTGACGAAGATCTTTTAAGCGTAAAAGGTGAAGAAGCTGTAAAAGAAAGATCAGAAAAGACAGTAGATGAAAGCAAGATGAATGCTGTCAACTTAATTGAATGCACAAAAAGAGAGGCATACAACTGCGATATTACTTACGGAACTAATAATGAGTTCGGATTTGATTACCTTAGAGACAATATGGCATGGGATTTATCTCAGCTATCCCAAAGAGAACTATACTTCTGTATTATTGACGAAGCTGACTCAATCTTGATAGATGAAGCAAGAACTCCATTGATAATTTCAGGAATCCCAAGTGAAGCTGATACTGAAAAATATTCCAAATTTGCTGAAGCCGTAACGGATCTACAGGAAGGAGTTGAGTACGAAGTTGATCATAAATCGAGGAGTGTAACTTTAACGGAAGCAGGCATACAAAAGGTAGAAGAAAAGTTAGGAGTAGAAAACTTATGGGCTGACTACTCAATGGCTTATCATATTGAAAACGCATTAAAAGCCAAGGCAATGTTCAACAGAGACGAGCACTACCTGGTTAAGGGCGGTGAAGTTTTGATCGTTGATGAATTCACCGGAAGGATTTTGAAAGGTAGAAGATACTCAGAAGGTTTGCATCAGGCCATTGAGGCTAAAGAAGGTGTAGAAATCCAGCAGGAAAGCAAAACCTTTGCAACGATCACATTCCAAAACTTCTTCAGACTCTACAAAATCCTTTGCGGAGGATCAGGTACAGTTATGACTGAGGCTGAAGAATTCTACAAGATCTATGGACTTGAATCTGTAGCTATCCCTACAAACAAACCAGTAATCAGAAAAGATTATCCGGATTTAATTTACAAATCGCAGGAAGGTAAATTCAAAGCTGTAGTCCAGGAGATTAAAGAAAGGCATGCAAAGGGGCAGCCGGTTTTGGTTGGTACCACTTCTGTTGAAAAATCTGAACTTTTATCAGCGTTGCTAGATAAAGAAGGAATCCCTCATGAAGTATTGAATGCAAAATACCATGAGCAGGAAGCTAAAATTATTGAGAAAGCAGGAAGAAAAGGCGCAGTTACAGTTGCTACAAATATGGCAGGGAGAGGAGCGGACATTGTTATAGGAGGCGGCCGAAGAGGTGATGATGCCTGGAAGGAAATTGCAGAGCTTGGAGGGCTGCATGTAATTGGCACAGAAAGACACGAATCGAGAAGAATTGATAACCAGTTAAGAGGTAGAACAGGAAGGCAGGGAGAACCAGGTTCCTCAAGATTCTATGTAGCTTTAGATGATCAGTTAATGAGAATTCTTGGCGGTGAGATTATGACTAAGTTAATGAACATGGTTGGTCTACAGGAAGACATGCCTATTGAGATGAAATTGATTTCAAGACAAATTGAAACAGCTCAAAAAAGAATTGAGTCGATGAATTTTGATTCCAGAAAGAGGATTGTTGAATACGATGATGTGATGAATCAACATAGAGAGATTTTCTATTCAAGAAGAAGGAATTTCCTTGATTTGTTCGAAGGTTCGATGGGTAAATTTTTGGATGGCGCAAGAATTCTTGATATATCAACAGAACATGATCCAGAGATTTTAGAAAAATTAAAACAAAAACAGGAAGAAGCAAGAACCAGCGCAAAGGAAGCTATTAAAAATATTTTAATATCAACTGTTCAAAGTGGGTTGGAAAATATTGTTGAGAAAACTGAAAAATCCAAATTGGAAGCTAAAGTTAAGGAATATCTTTTGAAATATATACCTCAGGATATGCTTAACAGAAACCTTGATATTGATTTCTCAAAAGTTAAGAGTGATGAGGTTGTAGATAGAGTAATTGAAGCGATTGAAAAATCGTATTCTGAAAAAATGGAAGAATTTGGCGAAGACTTCTACTATCTAGGCAAGGTCATATCACTTCAGAATACTGATAATCTATGGGTAGATCATTTGGAATTGATGAAAGATGTCAGGGAAGGAATTGGATTGAGAGCTTATGCTCAAAAAGATCCGCTTGTTGAATACAAAAACGAGGCATTTGTAATTTTCTCATCTTTTATCAACAAGATTAACGATGAAATATCTCAAAGAATTTTGAATGTGCAGAAAGCTGTAAGAAGAGTTGAGCCTGTAAGGATTGAGACTAATACTGATCAGATTGATGATATTAATACTGGCGATAGAGAATTTATCCAAGGAGAAGAAATACCTGTGTCTTCTCAGTCTGGCGCAGCTCAAAATGCAGCTAGGTTTGTAGATAAAATGTTGAGAGAAAGAAAAAAACAGGAAGCCAGCATATCCACAAACAAATCAGAATCTTCGACTGCAGTATCTGCCAAGCCAAAAGAAATCGGAAGAAACGAAAAAGTTACTGTGAGATACAATGATGGAAGAGTTGTAAAAGATGTAAAATACAAAAAAGTTGAAGAAGATGTAAAGAAAGGTTCAGCAATTTTAATTTAATGAGTTTCTTTCTGAGAATTGTCGAAACCAATTTTCTCTCTCTGCTAAACTTGATTTAACTATTGCGGTATTTCCATCAACAATGGAATAATCGAAATTTTCCAAAAGCCAGGGTTTTAATTGTACCCATCTAGGATCTTCAAATATTTTTATTAAATTTGGAATTTCAGATATATAATACTTTGATCTGAGCAGAAATTGTAAGGCTATAGTCGCAACATTCTTATATTCAGTTGCATCATTTACTTCTGGGTCAAAATTCAAACACAAATCAAAAAAATTATCTGCAAAATTCTGAGGATAATTAATATTTGAATTGTTTAATAATTCCATATTTTGGTTAATTAATTGTAGAAAGCTATTTCACAAATTAATTATTTTGATTAGTACTAGTAAAACTTATGATATTAACACCTTAATATTTTCTATTCAAGAATGCATATTAAATTGAAATTTTAGTTGCATTTAAAAAGTCTTAATAGATAAAGAGATTGTAAAGTTGTGGTCTGTTGCGATTTGTCTGTATTTAAGAGGTAATATAGAATTTTGATATTCTTACAATCGTAACCATATATTCTATTTAATAGTTAAAAATGATATAATATGTAAGTCCATTCAAGAAATCGCTATGATTTTTAATCATAGAGGAAAGTCCGAACTCCAATTCGGTCACGTATGTTAACAATTTAATAACGTGATAGGCACCGCGTACTTAATAGTCATTTCTTCTTAAGGGAAATGAATGTTAAGGATCGGCTGGGAGTGATCTTAGGGAGAAAAGGGCAACAGAAAATATACCGCCAGACTTGTCTGGTAAGGGTGAAATGGTGAGGTAAGAGCTTACCGGTTCTAATGGTAACATTAGAATGCTTGCAACCCCTGCCTGGAGCAACTCGAAAGAGGCTTAGACAAATGATTTCATAAACAGAATTCGGCTTATTGAATGGACATCTTCTTCTATATATTTTTTGTAACTTTTTCATTAAATAATTCATATATAATTAGGTAACCAATTCTTATCAAATAGTTATGAATATACAGAATGTATACGACCTGTACGTTAAAGATGTTTATAGATATTCTTTTTACAAACTAGGAAACAAAGATGAAGCAGAAGACGTAACATCAGAAACATTTTTAAGAATATTACAAAAAGGAAGATTAAATGAAATTGAAAATATTAAAGCCTGGATTATTACTATAGCAAGAAATGTAATTTACGAAAGGTACAGAGAAAAGAAAAAATTTTCCGCCTCAGATTCAAGTGATGAAGTAATTAATATTGTAGATGAAGATACTGATTTAGAGAAAACAACTTTAGATAATGCAGTGATTGAAGAGATTAAATCAAAACTTAACGAGCTTGATGAAGAAGTTCGAGAAATCATTATTTTAAAAATATGGGAAGGTCTAAAGTTTAATGAAATTGCAGAGGTAATTGGTGTGAAGGAAAGCACAGTTAAACTTAAATATTACAGAGGGTTAGAAAAAATCAAATTAATGCTTGGAGAAGACAAAAGTAAAAGATATTATGCTATTGCTGTGCCAACTATTGTGTTAGCTATTAAAAGTATTTCGGGAACAAGCGCGCTGTTACCTTCTAAGACTTTTATGTCTAATCTGGCATCAAATTTATCTATTAACTCGGCAACTATGTTTACAATACCATCATTACTTGCAACACCTGCAGCCAAGGCTGCCATTGCAATTACTGCAGTTTTAGGCGTAACTGGAACAGGCTTATTTATAGCAACTCAGCCTAAAGAACCTGAAGAAAATACAGATAATACCTATGTATCTTCGCCGGTAAACTCAGAGGCGAAACAACCAGAAACAGTTGTAACGGGGAATGAACCTACAACTTACAATTTTAAAGACTGTAATATCCCAGAAATAGACTTTTATATGCAGATTCCAGAAAGTTGGGAATGTGATGGTGGGGTTACAAAATTTAATCCATCAGCGCCCGACTCGCCATTGATTGTTAATTTAACTGCTAAATCAGATAAATTCAGCATCAATTTAAATTCCAATATTACTCCGTCATGTCATAGCGGAGATTGCAGGTATGAAGTTATTGGATTTGGCGATGGGAAAGAATTAATCAGGGTGTATAACTCTGCTGATGAATCCAGTTATATGCATTACAGACCTGATTTTGAAGGAGTTGATATCAATGGTCAGAGAAATGGAAAACAAGTTTTTTTTCAATATAGACCTCAAATAATTATTGGCGCTGCAGATAAAACAAATGATGAAAATTTTGGAAATAATACATACTTTGCACAAGAGGATATTAATTTAATAGTACAGATTCTAGAAACAATAAATAGTAAAAATAATTTTTATCAAAGCCACTTATTTAAATTATCATTTTTGTATCCAAAAACATTTGGTGGAATAACTTCAACTAAATATACAAAAGAAGAAGTTCACTGTGCTTCTGGGGTACAAAGCGTTCTAGAACTTATTGAATTTAGTAATAGAGATGTGAAAATTAATGTGAGTAAATGTTTTCCAGTATTTGGCGGTGTAAGTAATGTTGGAGAAGAAGACGTAGTTGCTCAAGATGGAAAAGTTTTTAAGTTGATTACGTATAAGGTAAGTGAAGGAGAAGGATATATTTTAAAAGCTAAAACAAAAAATCCAATAATTAATGGTAATGAAATAGAGGTAACTGCAGGAAGCATTAACGGAAATGATGGAGTTACGACTGGAAGTTTAAGTTTTGAGCAGGTCAATAAACTGAAAGAAGAATTGAAAGTTCTTATCAAAAGTCTTGAATTTGATTCCAACTATGACCCTTTAAACTCATAGTATATGTAGAGATGGCCTACTATAGGCCATCTACCAACTTTTAATATTTTTTATTGCATTTTAAAAATTTCTTTGCGATAATCAAGTTACATTGAAGAAGTTACCTGATTATGGTAACAAATGAGGCAGACTCTGGCCTCATTTTTTATGCAAGAAGTTCTTCAATAACTTTCTTGATTTGAGAATATTCATATCCCCTGGACAACAATCTTTTAATTAATTTTTGTTTTAAATCAAATTTATCTTTGTGTTTGATGCTTTTCAAAGCTTTTTTTGCATATTCTTTAATATTATCAAGTTGTTCATCTATAAACTCTTCACTTTTGTAAGTTTCAGAGGATAAAACGTTGTTGATAATATTTTGTTTAACTCCTTTTTTAATTAATTCAGCTTTTATTTTGTTAACACCATGCTTACCGAAGCTAAATCTGTTTTTGGCATACCATTCAGCAAATTTTAAATCAGAGATATATCCTTTATCTTCAGCATATTTAATTACATTCTCGATACTTTCATCATCAGTATCTTTTCTTTTTAAATAGTCTTTCAGCTCTTTAATCGATCTTGGTCGGATATTGATATATCTTAAAACTTTGTCTACAAGTTTTGTAAAAGTAGATGATTTTTCTATCTCTAATCTTTCATCTTCTGAAATTTCCTTACCTTTAAAAAGATTAAATTTCAAGAGTTCATTTTTATCTAGCCCAATCCAGAATTCGTTATCTAAATATATATTTACTCTACTTTCGTTTTTCTTGGCTTGTTCTATTTTAGTTATTATCATTAATATATTCTAATATTTTACTTAATTTATTATATTACAATTATAGAAGAAATGAACATGAAGAGGGAGTAGATTGATGAGTCCAGACTGTATTCCCTATTACAGAATCTTGAGTTTGAGGATAGTAATATCGTTCCTGACTTACAAAAAGATCAGCTTATGAGATATGAGCATATTGGAGATATGTTTTTACATGATGTTGCTAATTCCGACTCAATTCCATTAGTTAACAAAATCGTAATTATGCTGAAACATATCGGGCAGTTAAAGTTTTTGCAAGATAAAGGTTTTGTATTATCAACAGACAAACCGGAAATGTAAAAGTTGGCAACCCCAAAGACCTGAAAAATTCAAGGGTATGGCAAGTCAATATCGACGCTATATTTCTAATCAATGAAAATGTCTTGTATCACAAACCTAATTCAAAAGGCTTGGACGGATACACTGTCCAGTATGTAGCTAAAGCTGTTTTGATGGCTTTGACTAGTGAGCAAGGGCAAACTAATTTAGAAAAATATATTACGGAAATTTCTCAATTTTTTGAAAATATGAACTTAGATCTAACAGATTTGAAAATTTGGCTGGAAGCACTTTTAAATGACTTGGAATCAGGCATGGCCACTGTTAAAACTAGTCAATAAATTTATAAAAGACTAAAACTTCTCAATAATTACTTTCAGTATATTGTTTAATCTTTGATTTATTTTCATATTTTTAATATAATATAGACACATCCCTAATTGTTGCCTTATTTCAGTAACACAAATTAGTTTTATAGGACTTGTTAATTCTGATTCAAAAAAATTCTTAAAAAATCAAATATATTAAGCCAATTAGTCGAGCCATATGATGATTACGTGAGTCAGGTACTTCTTTTTCGTGAACCCATTGAGATTCCTGCAAAGACAGGCACTGAAACATTTAAAGTTTAGTCAATTAGAATAATTGAACCTAGATTAGTGGAAAAACAAATTAGTGATGAAAGAATGGCTTTAATGAAATTTTGTTGTGAATCTGAGGAGGCTGATGAATTTAGGGACAAAGGATGTTGGTCTGTTATAATTTTCCCGTTTTATGATTCTGATAGCTACGAAATTACTCATGCAAGCATCGTAGAAAGTAGTGATTCAGCAATTAATGGCAATTTTTCACTTTGCGATAAAGGAAACGCAATTCCGACAACAAATCATGTATCAGATCTCGTGTATGAAAAGTTTAGGGATAGCGTTGCCTTGTCTGTTAGCAACCTTACCTCACAGCTTTTCTGCGAACACTAAACTATAATATTCAATATCCTTCCTTTTACATAGATTACCTTCTTTATTTCTTCAGTTAAATATTTGTTTACATTAGCATCTTCCTTAGCCAAACTTAAAGCTTCTGATTCTTCAGCATCTTTGGAAATTTCAATATTTCCCCTAACTTTTCCATTAACCTGAACTGCAATAGTTATCTTTTCATCCTGCAATAGACTTGCGTCAAATTCTGGCCATTTTTGTAGATGAATCGAATCAGAATATCCTAAATTACTCCATAACTCTTCCGATATAAATGGGGCGTAAGGAGCTAGTAATTTCAGAAAAGTTTCCCAGACATTTTTTGCAATCTTATCCTCAGTATTTAAAAAGTTAACAAATTCCATAAATTTAGCTACAGCTGTATTGAAAGATAATCTTTCAGTATCAGTTGTAATCTTTTGAACCAACTTATTAACTTCAACGGCTTGTTTTTGGTTTTCTTCGTCCGTCACTTTATTCTGTAAATCCCAGATTTTGTTTAAGAATCTAAATACACCATTCTCTGCTCTGTCATTCCATGGCTTTGCATCTTCCAGCGGTCCCATGAACATTTCATACATTCTGACACAGTCTGCGCTGTATTTCTCAATTTCGTCTGTAGGATTAATGACATTCCCCCATCTTTTACTCATTTTTCTACCATCAGGACCAAGGATAAGTCCCATATGCCTCATAAAGTAGAAAGGTTCGTCAAAATTGATTAATCCAATATCGTAGAAGAATTTGGTAAAGAATCTTGAATAAAGCAAGTGTAAAACTATGTGTTCAGCTCCAATCATGTATAAATCTGTTGGAAGCCAAAAATTAGCTCTTTCAGAGTTAAATGCTTCATTCTCATTCTTAGCATCAGTATGCCTAAAGTAATACCAACTTGAGTCAACAAATGTATCCATTGTATCTGCTTCATATCTCCATCCCTTTCCATATTTTTCCTCTGCTCTTTTTTTGAATTCTTCTGATCTTAGAATTGGTGATTCACCTGTAGGTTTGAAATCTACATCGGTAGGCAAAAGAATAGGAAGGTCACTTTCATCAACAGGATGTGGATTTCCTTCAGGGTCATAAACGATTGGAATAGGGCACCCCCAATATCTTTGTCTAGAAACAAGCCAATCTCTTAATTTGTAATTTGTTTTTCTTATTGCTCTGCCATCCTTTTCTAATTTTTCAAGAATTTTTTCTCTAGCTTCTGTCCAGAACAAACCATCGAATTCGCCTGAATTAATTTCATAACCTTCTCCTTCGTAATATCCACCCTCAGGAATTTCACCTTTAGCAGGTCTCATTGTATATTTGATTGGTAGATTGAATTTTTTAGCAAACTCCCAGTCTCTCTGATCATGTCCGGGCATGCCCATAACAGCGCCAGTTCCGTAGTGGGCTAAGACATAGTCTGCAACGTAAATAGGAACCTCTTCATTGTTGTATGGGTTAGTTGCGTATGAGCCAGTAAATATTCCGGTTTTTTCTTTATTGCTTTGTCTTTCTAAGTCAGTTTTGTTTTTTGTCTCTTCGATATATTTTTGTACTTCTTCTTTGTGTTCTTTTGTCACAAGTTTATCAAGATCTGGATATTCAGGAGCGACTACCATGAATGTAGCTCCAGGAACTGTATCAAACCTTGTTGTAAAGGTATGAATCTTAAAATCCTCATTTGTTTCAGGGTTTTTTAAATCCCAGATAATTTCGGCTCCTACACTCTTTCCAATCCAATTTTTTTGCATAATTTTAGTGCTTTCTGGCCAATCGATTTTATCTAAATCCGCATCCAATCGATCTGCATAGTCAGTAATTTTAAAGAACCACTGTTCCATATCTCTTTGTTCTACCTCTGATCCACAACGCTCACATTTCCCATCAATTACCTGCTCATTTGCCAAAACGGTTTGATCAACAGGACACCAGTTAACTGGAGCTTTCTTTTTGTATGCTAAACCATGTTTGTATAACTGCAAGAAAATCCATTGTGTCCATTTGTAGTAGTCTGGTCTATGTGCTCCAACTTCAGTGCTCCAGTCTACGCTAATTCCTAGCCTGTTGATTTGCTCATAGAATGTTTTAACTGCGCTTTCTGTAGTTTGCTCAGGTGGTGTTCCTGTTTTGATAGCATAGTTTTCTGCCGGTAAACCAAATGAATCCCAACCCATAGGAAACAATACTTTTTTACCTTTCATTCTATTGAATCTAGCCATAATATCATTTGCTACCATTCCTTCTGCATGTCCAACATGAAGGCCAGCTCCTGATGGGTAAGGGAATGAATAAAGCGAATAGAATTTATTATTTTTATCATTGTCTATCTCAGGAGTTTTGTATATTTTGTCCTGTAGCCATTTCTGAGCCCACTTTTGTTCAATTTCTTTTGGATTGTATTTATTCATAAGTTAGATTTCAAATTTAATTGATTATTATTGGGTTAATTATACTATTACGGATTTTATTTTAAATAAGGGAATAATTCCAGTATTTTAACTTCTGGTATTGAAAATATTTTCAATTTTAGCAGCGAGTATAAAGTCATTGAGACTTAGACCTTTGATTGCATGAGTCCAAAGCTCAATGACGACTCGTTTGTAATAAATATGAATGTCAGGATGATGACCTTCATCTTCCGCGAGATCTGCAATTTTGTTTACAAATTCAATAGCACTTCTAAAGCTTTCAAGTTTAAATTCATGTCTAATTTTAATATTATCAATAACATCCCAGGGAGCTGTTAAATACTCCATATGTTCTTTAATTTGTTCAGGAGTAAAGGGATCAACTCCTCCTTCACACGGTACGCATTTTTTCTTTAATAAGTCCGTAGCCATACTATACATTTTTGCAGAATGTCCAGAAATTTTCAAATATCAAAATACCTTCCTCCCTCATTTCTTTACAAAAAGCTCCTTGAAGAGTTCCATTTGCAAATAGTAGGGAGTAAAGTCCAAAGACACAACATAAACACATGCAGCAAACTAATATAAATGCAGAAAAGAGAATAATTAAAACTTTTTTCATATTGGATATTTAATTAACAGCATTTTACCATTTAGAAAAAATAGATGCGAATGAGTAAATAAAGTTCAATCAGAAATTAGCGTATCTAGTAAAAATATATTGAAATATGTGTTTAAAATAGTAATATATATTTGGGATATTTATTAATTATTTAATATGTCTGAAACAATTGATAATTCAAAATCCAGGAGTAATGTCCATTGGAAGAAAGAAGATGATGTTTTCGGTCGTATAACCTGGGGTTTAATATTGATTGGCGCAGGTATTCTGTTTCTTTTGAATACTACCGGGATTCTGCCATGGTCTTTCTGGGGAACTTTCTGGTCAATAGCATGGAGGTTCTGGCCATTGCTTCTTGTATTTGCTGGAGTTCAAATTATTGCAGGGAAAAATAGAATTGTGAGCGTGCTTTTGAATATAATATTTTTGTTAACTGCAATAGGAATAACTTTAATTACAGTTGGAGTTACTATCCCTAACTCTCCATTTAAAGAAAGTTTCGATAATTTTATATCAAATTTAAAAATCTCAAAGGGTGAATTAATATCAAAAGTTTTGGAAGTTAACAAAGATCAATACAGTGATGTTGAACTTAGAAATATTTCAATTAATACCACTCATGGAAAACTTGCTTTAACTGACAATGATGAACAAGATGATTACCTTGTTTTAAATGCTGAATACTATGAAAACCGTGGAGTTCCAAAACTTGAATCAGGTTTAAATAATTCAGAATTGAATATGTTTGTTAAGACAGAAAGTGATTTAGGATTGCTGTTTGATTTCTTTGAGGATGAAACGGTTTACAATTTTGAATTTGGAAATACTTCATTGCCTACAAATTTTGATCTACAATTTACATCAGGTGAAGGTAATGCTAATTTCTCGAGTTTGAAAGTTCGTGCATTTAATCTTGCTATGACCTCGGGTAATTTTAATTTAAATTTTGCAGATAGTTCAGTTCCTAATGAGATTAACGCAAAATTAACTTCAGGAAATTTAAAGATTATTCTACCTAAAGGTATTGGAATCAAAGTTGTATATGCAATGACTTCAGGTTCAGTTTCAGTAGATGGAGACGAACTAAATGGCAGGAATGGAATTTTTGAGATTAATGAAGATGCAGAAGATGTTGTTAATATTGATTTAAATCTAACATCTGGTAATGTTGATATTGTTTTTGATTAATTTAAATATTTTATTTTTTACATTTAAAATATGACAGGAAGAATCATTTTTGGAGGATTTCTGATTCTGTTGGGAGTTGGTTTTCTTCTAGATCAATTCAATATTTTGAACTTTGGATTTTTCTTAGGAAATTTTTGGGCTTTAATAATTATTGTTCTAGGTTTGTATTTAATTATTAGGCATCCTAGAAATATCTTACCTGGCGTTTTTATTCTTTTTATCGGTATATTATTCCAGGTTGAGTCTCTAGATCTATTACAATTCAGTGTTTGGAACCTATGGCCTTTAATTCTTGTTTTTGTTGGAATTTCAATTTTGATTAAAAGAGAAGATAGAAAAGATTCTGCTGAGCGTGGAAAAATCAGCGATGATAATATTGATTTGAATGCTGTATTTGCAGGTATTGAAAAAAGTGTTGATTCTGATAATTTCAAAGGGGGAAACATTAGCGCAGTATTTGGGGCTGCAAAATTGGATTTGAGAGATGCTAAATTCAGTAAAGATGGAGCTACTATCAATGCTGACGCAATATTTGGGGGTATTGAAATTTTCTTACCTGATAATGTTAGGGTAATTAATAACGGAACTGCAGTTTTAGGTGAGTTTAAAAATTCTTCAAGAAGATCAGCTTCGGAGGATTCACCAATTCTGACTGTTCAGGGAAGCGCAGTATTGGGAGAAGTTTCGGTAAAGTGATTAATTCTCTAAGTATTCATTGTACTCGGCTATTTTTTTGATAATATGGTCGCATAGCTTTGCAATTATATATGTGAGAATATAGTTTTCAGATTCATTATCAAATTGGTAAATTAATTTGATTAAATTTCTAAGTAAGTCATGACTTGCGACATATTCCCATTGCTGTCTCATGGCTTTTAAATCTAAGGGATATTCCTTCTTTTTATCTGTACGATTTTTAAAAATTGTCATTGATGCATTTTTAATTTGCTCAAGCTTATGAATGTCTATATCTAAACCGTCAAACCTCCTTTGATCCACTTTATTTAATCCATCTGGGCAGCATCTATGCGCAAAATCATTTAATATTTTTCGTAGCTCGTCAAAATCTTTAGTAGGGATAGATTCGGACATAATAATTGCAGTATCTGCTAAAATATAATTGATTACCATATTTATAATGTATATCTGTTCAAATTGTCAAAAAACATACAATAAATGGCAGGGCCAATGTGAAAACTGTGGTCTCTGGAATACAATTGTTGAAGTTGAAAACCCTGGTATACAGATTAGAGGTGCAAAAGGCAGGACAAAAAAAGAAAGTCACTCGCAAATTTCAATCAAGCCTATTAAATTAACAGAATTAAAAGATAAACAGACACAGAAAAATTTTCAATTAATCACAAATATACATGAATTCGACAATGCTTTAGGAGGAAGATTAATATCAGGACAAGTTATCTTGCTTTCAGGTTCACCCGGCATCGGTAAAAGCACACTCTGCTCTCAAATCACTGAAAGTTTCTCAAAACAAAAAAAGAATGTGCTGTATATAGCTGGTGAAGAATCGCCATCTCAAATACAAGAAAGAATTAAAAGATTAAAGTTAAAGCATGAAAATGTATATTATTACCCGGAAACAAATATCCTGGAAATTGAAAGGTATGTTGCGTCAAACGCAGATAAGATAGATGTTATATTTGCCGATTCAATCCAGACTCTCTACGATCCATCTTTAAATTCAAGCGCTGGATCAGTAAGCCAAATTAGTGAATCTACAAACAGACTTGTAAATCTTGCAAAAGGGTTTGGAATAACTACTTTCATAATCGGACATGTTACAAAGACCGGGGATATCGCAGGTCCTAAAATTTTAGAACATATGGTAGATACCGTTCTGTATTTTGAAGGTGAAAAAAGATTTGAATTTAGAATTTTAAGAGTAGAGAAAAACAGATTTGGACCTACAGATGAAGTTGGCATTTTTAAAATGGAAAATAATGGACTTGCGGAAGTGAGAGATACCAAGGAATTGTTTGACCCAAACAAAGAGGAATCCAGTGGATCAGTTTACGCAATGGTTTTGGAAGGAACCAGACCCGTTGTGGTAGAAGTCCAGGCTTTGGCAACCAGATCGTATTTTCCCAACCCAAGAAGAACTACTTCTGGGTTTGATTTATCTAGACTGTACATATTGTTGGCAATTATTGAAAAAAGGTTAAAAATTAATACTGGAGAGCTTGATATCTATGTAAATATTACTGGTGGGATTAAAGTTTCGGACCCTGCGCTTGATTTGGCAGTAATTAAAGCTGTAGTCTCATCAATCAAAGATCAGGTTGTGCCTAAAACTTCCATATATTTCGGTGAAGTAGGCTTGACAGGAGAAGTCAGGAAAGTTTTGTTTGAGGACAAAAGAATTAAAGAGGCTAAAAGGTTAGGATTTAATCAAATTGTATGCTCAAAGAATTTGAAGAGTGTTGTTCAGATAAAGAGTTAGGGTTCTAGAGGATTATTATTGTCATCTCTCATTTTTTCTAATTTCTGCTGTTTTATCTCCATCATTCTTTGCAATATGTCTTCAATTTGTTTAAATTCTTCCTCTGTTACATTCTTTTTAGTCATATTATGCGCGCGAAGTGTTGCAATTACTTTGCGTGTGTACAATTCATAGGTTTCATCAATCTCCATAGCCTGCATTAGCTCTGATATAGGTATTCCGGTTTTTTGGGACATAAAGGTATAAATGAATAATTCGAGGGATGCGAGTATATTATTTTTAGTTGCTTTATCTTTATCGAGGGTGGCCAGAAATTGTAAAACTGCTTCAGGGGATGTGAAGAGACGAATTTTTGAAGCTTTATTGGTGCGCCTAAGTGAAGAAGTAGTATCAGGTAGTCCTGGGAATTTTATTATTTTCTGCCTTTCATTGGTCATGATTATCTTAAACTTCCAACACCTAGTTCAATGGCAAATCTATTCATTGCATTCATGATAGATAAAATATTTCCACCCCAATATTCACAAGCAGGCTCAGCGCCACAAAAAGTTCTTTGCATTTTTCTTGGATCTTCCATGTACTCAATACCGTATCTGTTTACAAGGATGTCAGTAACTTGATTAATACCTGCTTCAAATGACTCAAACCTCCACCTATGAATACCAGGTCCTCCATATCCCCAGCAGTTATGCATTTCTGCTGATCCTGGATATGTGCATAAATGACTTTCGTTCTGAGCGATTGCTGCAACTACCAAGCAATCTTTAGGCGCTCCATATTTTTCACAAGCTTCAACAAACTTTATACCAAGA